>Ga0068856_100006126_pt1 | contig 11803 bp, 8 predicted proteins | sample KBSCornC62_FD_66595 | JGI IMG/M metagenome (GOLD analysis project Ga0068856, IMG submission 66595) | Corn rhizosphere microbial communities from Kellogg Biological Station, Michigan, USA - KBS Corn C6-2 | ecosystem: Host-associated > Plants > Roots > Rhizosphere > Soil ...
CCGCGGGCAGTACGACGGCTACCGCGAGATCGAGGGTGTCGCGCCCGATTCGACCACCGAGACCTTCGCCGCCCTGCGCCTGAACATCGAGAACTGGCGCTGGGCCGGAGTGCCGTTCTTCATCCGCACCGGCAAGCGCCTGCCGGTCACGCAGACCGAGGTCCGGCTCGTCTTCAAGCACCCCCCTCGGCTCAAGGTGTTCCCGGAGTCGCGGATGCCCGAGGCGAACCAGCTCGTCGTGAAGCTCGATCCGACCACGGGCATCAGGCTGATCGTCGACGCGCACAGGGCGGACGTGGGCGGCCCAGCCCGGGTCGATCTCGACGTCGAGTTCGCCGAGCAGGGTGGCGAGGGGCCGACCCCCTACGAGGTGCTCCTGCACGCCGCGCTCGTCGGCAACCCGATGCGCTTCACGCGCCAGGACGCCGTCGAGGAGGCCTGGCGGGTGTTCCAGCCGCTGCTGGACTCGCCGCCGCCGGTCCACGGCTACGCGCCCGGCTCCTGGGGCCCCGAGCAGTCGGAGGCCCTGGTCGCGGGCCACGGGCGCTGGCACGGCCCCTGGATCGCCGAATGAGCGAGCCGGCGACCAAGGCGGGACCGGCGCCGCAGAGCGCCGCGGCTCCGTCGCCGTTCCCGCCGATCGCCGACTACGCGTTCCTGTCGAACTGCCACACCGGGGCGCTGGTCGCCGCCGACGGCGCCGTCGACTGGCTCTGCGTGCCGGCCTTCGACTCGCCGAGCATCTTCGGCAGCCTGCTCGACCGCGAGGCCGGCTTCTTCCGGCTGGCGCCGTTCGGGATCAATCACCCTTCTTCGCGCGCGTACGAGACCGGCACGAACGTCCTGGTGACGACGTGGAAGACGCCCGGCGGCTGGATCGTCGTCCGCGACGCGCTGACGATGGGCCCGCGCGGCCGCGAGGACGAGATCACGCCGCACACGCGGCCGCCCGCCGACGACGACGGCGACCACATGCTGGTGCGCACGGTCGAGTGCCCCGAGGGCTCCGTCGAGCTCGAGCTCGTATGCGAGCCGGTGTTCGACTACGGCCGCGCGCCGGCCGACTGGACGCTCGTCGACGGGAGCCGGAACGCGGCCGACGCCACCGCGGGAGACCTAACCGTCCGCCTCGTCTCGGACATCTCTCTCGGCGTCGAGGGCAACCACATTCGGGGGCGCCACACGCTCACCGCGGGCGACCGCGCGTACTGCGTCCTCTCCTGGGCGGAGGAGCTCGAAGCTCCGAAGGACGTGAAGGAGGCCGATGCGAGGATCGCGGCCACCGCCCGCTACTGGCGCGGCTGGCTGGGCCGCGCCCGGATCCCCGACCACCGCTTCCGCGAGCCGATTCAACGCTCGGCGCTCGCGATCAAGGGGCTGACCTACATGCCGACCGGCGCGACCGTGGCGGCGCTGACGACGTCGCTGCCCGAGACCCCGGGCGGGGAGCGGAACTGGGACTACCGCTACACGTGGATGCGGGACACGACCTTCACGCTGCAGGCGCTCCACTGGCTCAACCTCGACTGGGAGGCCGACGAGTTCATGGAGTTCGTCGCCGACATCGAGCCGACGGAGGACGGGTCGCTGCAGATCATGTACGGGATCGACGGGAGGCGTGACCTCACCGAATCGACGCTCGACCACCTCACGGGCTACGCCGGCGCGCGCCCGGTGCGGGTCGGGAACGGGGCCTTCGACCAGCGTCAGAACGACGTCTTCGGCGCCGTCCTCGACTCGATCCTTCTCCACACGCGTCACAGCGAACGGCTCCCCAGGCGGCTCTGGCCGATCGTCCAGTCGCAGGCCGAGTGCGCGACGAAGGTCTGGCGCGAGCCGGACCAGGGCATCTGGGAGGCCCGGGGCGCGCCGCAGCACTACGTCTCGTCGAAGCTGATGGGCTGGGTGGCGCTCGACCGTGCCGCGCAGCTCGCCGAGCTCCGCGGCGATCCCGAGCGGGCGGCGACGTGGCGGGCGACCGCCGAGGAGATCCGCGCGGACATCCTCGAGCACGGCGTCTCGGAGCGCGGCGTCCTGCGGCAGCACTACCAGACCGACGCGCTCGACGCGTCCGTGCTGCTGGCCGCGATCTTCGACTTCCTCCCGGGTGACGACGAGCGCCTGCGCGCGACCGTGGACGCGATCGCGGAGGAGCTGACCGAGAACGGGTTCGTGCTCCGCTACCGCACCGACGAGACCGACGACGGCCTCTCGGGGAAGGAGGGCACGTTCCTGATCTGCTCGTTCTGGCTCGTCTCGGCGCTCGCGATCGTCGGCGAGCTGCAGCGGGCGCGCGACCTGATGGAGCGGCTGCTCCGGATCGCGTCGCCGCTCGGCCTGTACGCGGAGGAGTTCGATGCGGACACCGGCCGACACCTGGGCAACTTCCCGCAGGCGTTCTCCCATCTCGCACTGATGGAGGCCGCCGCCCGGATCGTCGTGCCCGAGCTCATGGCCCAGTACTGAGCGACGAGCGAACTCCCCTGAGGAGGAGCCAAATGGACAGGTACGACGTGATCATCATCGGAACCGGCGCGGGCGGCGGCACGCTCGCGCGGCACCTCGCGCCCTCGGGCAAGCGGATCCTGCTGCTCGAGCGCGGCGACTGGCTTCCCCGCGAGCCGGAGAACTGGTCGACCGAGGCCGTGTTCGTCGACAACCGCTACGTCTCGCCCGACACCTGGTACGACGACAGTGGAAAGGCGTTCCAGCCGGGCGTGCACTACTTCGTCGGCGGGGCGACGAAGCTCTACGGCGCCGCGCTCTACCGGCTGCGGAAGGAGGACTTCGGCGAGCTCAAGCATCACGACGGGATCTCGCCTGCCTGGCCGGTCTCGTACGACGACTTCGAGCCCTACTACACGCTTGCCGAGCAGCTCTACCAGGTGCACGGCGCCCGGGGCGAGGATCCGACCGAGCCGCCGGCGAGCGCGCCGTACCCCCACCCGCCGGTGTCGCACGAGCCGCGCATCCAGCGGCTCGCCGACCAGCTCGAGGCCGCGGGCCACCGGCCGTTCCATGCCCCGTGCGGGATCATGCTGGACGAGGCGAACATGCCGTACTCGACCTGCGTCCGCTGCAGCCAGTGCGACGGCTTCCCATGCCTCGTGCACGCGAAGGCCGACGCGGAGGTGCTCGGGGTGCGGCCTGCGCTCGAGCACGCGAACGTCACGCTGTTGACGAACAGGAAGGTGACGAGGCTCGACACCGACGAGGCGGGGACCACCGTCACCGAGGTGGTCGCCGACCACGAGGGGTCGGAGGAGCGCTACTCGGCCGACGTGGTCGTCCTCGCCGCGGGAGCTGCGAACACGGCGAAGCTCCTGCTCCTCTCCGCGAACGACAAGCATCCGAACGGCCTCGCGAACGGCTCCGACCAGGTCGGCCGCAACTACATGTTCCACGACTCGACCGCGGTGCTGGCGCTCTCGCGCGACGAGAACCCGACCAGCTACCAGAAGACGCTCGGCCTGAACGACTTCTACTTCGGCGCCGACGACTTCGAGTACCCGCTCGGGAACGTCCAGATGGTCGGCAAGTCACAGGCGGCGATGTTCCACGGCGAGCGGCCTCGGGAGACGAAGCTGGCGCCCGAGTGGACGCTCGACCGCATGGCCAGGCACGCGATCGACTTCTGGCTCTCGACCGAGGATCTGCCGCGGCCCGACAACCGGGTGAGCGTCGATCGCGATGGAAACATCGTCCTGAGCTACACGGAGACGAACGCGGAGGCGAAGAAGCGCCTCTACTCGAAGGTCAAGTCGCTGCTCGGGAAGCTCGACATGAACCCGGACCACCTGATCCACCGGTTCGCGTACATGAAGAACGACATCCCGGTCGCCGGTTGTGCGCACCAGGCGGGGACGTGCAGGTTCGGGAGCGACGCGGCGACCTCCGTGCTCGACGCGGACTGCCGGGCGCACGAGGTCGACAACCTCTACGTCGTCGACACGAGCATCTTCCCGTCGATCGGGGCGGTCAACCCGGCCCTGACGGCGATGGCCAACTCGCTCAGGGTCGGCGACCACCTGCTCGAACGGCTCGGAGCGAAGACGGAGGCGCAGGTCCCGGCGTAGCGGGATGGGCTTCCTCGCGGACACGACGGTCAACCTGGCCCGCGCGCAGTTCGCGACCACCTCGATCTACCACTTCCTGTTCGTCCCGCTGACGCTCGGGCTGGGGCCGCTCGTCGCCGTGATGCAGACGGCGTGGTACCGGACGCGGAACGAGCAGTGGCTGCGGCTGACGAAGTTCTTCGGGACGCTCTTCCTGATCAACTTCGCGATCGGAGTCGCGACCGGGCTCGTCCAGGAGTTCGAGTTCGGGATGAACTGGTCGGTCTACTCGCGGTTCGTCGGCAATGTCTTCGGCGCGCCGCTCGCGGTCGAGGGGCTCGCGGCGTTCATGCTCGAGGCGACGTTCCTCGGGCTCTGGATCTTCGGCTGGGACCGGCTGTCGCCGCGCCTGCATCTCGCCACGCTCTGGGTGGCCGTGCTCGGGACGTGGATGTCGGGCTACTTCATTCTCGTCGCGAACTCGTGGATGCAGCACCCCGTCGGCTACAAGCTCGTCAACGGGGAGGCGCAGCTGACCAGCGTCTGGGCGCTCATGTCCAACGGGTTCGCGCTTCGCGCGTACGTGCACACGATGCTCGCCGGCCTGATCTTCGGGTCGATCGTGATGCTCGGGATCTGCTGCTGGCAGTTCCTGCGCCGTCAGGACATCGACCTCTTCCTCAAGGCGGCCAAGCTGGCGCTGATCGTGGCGGTGCCGGTCACGCTCCTCCAGCTCGTCGTCGGCAACCGCTTCGGCGCGGCCGTGACGGGCGCGCAGAGCATGAAGATCGCCGCCTCCGAGGCACAGTGGGACACGTGCCAGCCGTGCGGCTTCTCGCTCTTCCAGATCGGCGGGTTCACGGCAAGCGACCCGACGCCGAGCTTCTCGATCACAGTTCCGAGGCTTCTCTCGTACATGGCGACCGGCTCGTTCGACGGCCAGGTGCAAGGCCTCAACGAGCTGCAGAAGCAGGAGCAGCGCCAGTACGGCCGCGGCAACTACATGCCGAGCATTCGCACGATCTACTGGTCGATGCGGGTGATGGCCTACCTGGGAATGCTGCTGTTCCTCGTCGCCGCCGTCGGCGCCTGGCTCTACTGGAGGAAGAAGCTCGAGCGGGCGCGCTGGTTCCACCGGACGGCGATCGTCGCGATCGCGTTTCCGTACATCGCCGCGACCGCGGGCTGGATCCTGACCGAGATGGGCCGGCAGCCGTGGATCGTCCAGGGCCTGCTGAAGACCGCCGACGCAAGCTCGCCCAGCGTCAGCACGACGTGGCTCGCGATCAGCCTGACGGTGTTCGTGACCCTCTACCTGCTGCTCTTCGTCCTCGACGTCTGGCTGATGCGTAGGTTCGGCGGACGGGAGCTGGAGGCTCCGGATGCGCCTGCACCGGTGGCGGCCCCGGAGCCGGCGGCGTAGGAGCGATGGATCTCCAGATCCTCTGGTTCGTCCTGATCGCCGTCCTCTGGGGCGGCTACTTCCTGCTCGAGGGCTTCGACTTCGGCGTTGGGATGCTGCTGCCGTTCCTGCCCCGCAACGAGCGGCAGCGCTCGACGATGTTCGAGACGATCGGGCCGGTCTGGGACGGCAACGAGGTGTGGCTCGTGATCGCGGGCGGTGCAACCTTTGCCGCGTTCCCGGACTGGTACGCGACGATGTTCTCGGGCTTCTACATCGCGCTGCTGCTGATCCTCGTGCTGCTGATCGTCCGCGTGCTCTCGTTCGAGTGGCGGGAGAAGAGCGAGAGCCCGGCGTGGCGGCGGGTCTGGATGTGGGCGAACGCGCTCGGGAGCGCGGGTGCGTCGCTGATCTGGGGGATCGCGCTCGCAAGCCTGCTGCACGGAGTCCCGCTCGACTCGAAGGGCGACTTCGTCGGCACCTTCGCCGACCTGTTCACCGGCTACTCGGTGCTGGCCGGTGTCGCGGTCGTGCTCGTGTTCGCCTTCCACGGAGCGACCTACCTGACGATCAGGACGCAGGGGGACCTCTGCGAGCGCGCCGCCCGCGCCGCCCGGGGCCTGTCCGTCGCCGCCGTGCTGGTCGCAAGCGGCTTCCTGGCGTGGACGGTGGCGGTCGCCGTCGACCGGAACGACAAGGACGTCTTCCCGCCGGTCCTGCCGGCCGCGCTGGGCGCCGGTGCCCTGGTCCTCGCCGTGGCCTTCGTCTATCGGAGGCGCAGCGGGCTCGCCTTCGCCGCCACGGCGCTCGCGGCAGTCCTGGTCGTGGCGACCCTGTTCACGAGCCTGTACCCGCGCGTGATGGTCTCCAGCCCGGACTTCGCGAACAGCCTCACGGTCTCCGGCGCGGCGTCCGCGCACTACACGCTGAAGGTGATCTCGATCATCGCCGCGATCGTGCTCCCGGTGATCCTCGTCTACACGGGCTGGACGTACCACGTCTTCCGCGAGCGGCTGGGGAGCGAGGACGAGGGGGCCGAGCCGGAGGCGCCGCCCGCGGCGGCGGCGAGCGCCGGCCCCTCCGTGTAGGCGCCCGGCGTGCGACGACTCGACCCACGCCTGATCGAGCGCGCGGCCGCCGTCCGGCGACTGCTGGCGGTCGACGTTCTCGCCGGCGTCGCCGCTGCGCTACTCGTGCTCGCGCAGGCAGTGTTGCTCGCCCGGGTCGTCAGCGGGGCGTTCCACGGAGCTTCGCCGGCGACGCTCCGCACCGATCTCGTGCTCCTTGCGCTCGCGTTCGCCGGTCGCGGCGCGCTCGCCTGGTCGTTCGAGTACGCGGGCAGGCGGGCGGCGCACTCGGTGCTCTCGGAGCTGCGCGGGGAGCTGGTGGAGCGGCGCCTCCGCGGCCAGCCCCGCTCGGCCGACGGCGCCGAGGAGGGGGAGATCGTCGCCGCCGCCGTCCAAGGCGTCGACGGCCTCGAGGCCTACTTCGCCAGGTACCTGCCGCAGCTGGTGCTCGCCTGCGTCGTTCCCGTCGCGGTGGTCGCGTTCGTCGCAGCGATCGACTTCCGCTCCGCGCTGCTGATGCTCGCCACGCTCCCGCTCGTGCCGGTATTCATGTGGCTGATCGGACGCTACACCGAGGAGCGCACGCGGGAGCGGTGGCTCGCCCTGCGGCTCCTGTCGAGCCACTTCCTCGACGTCGTGCGCGGGTTGCCGACGCTGCGGGCGTTCAACCGGGCACGGAGCGAGGCCGCGAAGCTCGAGGACGTCGGCGAGCGCTACCGGCAGGCGACGATGGGCACGCTCCGGGTCGCGTTCCTGTCCGGCTCGGTGCTCGAGCTGGCCGCCACGCTCGGCGTCGCCCTGGTCGCGGTGACGGTCGGCGTGCGTCTCGTCGGCGGTGGGCTGGGCCTCGAGGCCGGTCTCACCGTCCTCGTCCTCGCCCCCGAGCTGTACCTACCCCTCCGGCGGCTGGGCGCCGAGTACCACGCGAGCGCGGACGGCCTCGCGGTCGCCGAGCGGATCCTCGGGCTGCTGGAGGCGCCGCCGGCGGTGCGCGACGAGGGGACGCGCGCGGCTCCCGACCCGGCCGTCGCGGTCGTGCGCTTCGAGCGCGTCTCGTTTCGCTATCCGGGCCGGGCGGAGCCGGTGCTCGACGGGTTCGAGCTCGAGCTGCGAGCGGGGGAGACGGTCGCGCTCGTCGGCGCGAGCGGAGCGGGGAAGAGCACCGTCGCCGATCTCTTGCTGCGGCTGGCCGAGCCGGAGGCCGGAAGGATCACGGTGGACGGCGTCGACCTCGCCGACTGCCGGGCCGGGAGCTGGCGTGAGCGCCTCGCCTGGGTTCCCCAGCGTCCGGCGATCGTGCGAGGGACCGTCGCCGACAACATCCGGCTCGCCGACCCGTCGGCTACGGACGAACGCGTGCGCGAGGCGGCGGTGCTGGCCGGCGCCGATGCGTTCGTGCGGCGGCTGCCGGCGGGCTACGCAACGGAGCTCGGCGACGGCGGCCGGACGCTCTCGGCCGGAGAACACCGCCGGATCGCGCTCGCCAGGGCGTTCCTGCGCTCGGCGTCCCTGGTCGTGCTCGACGAGCCGACCGCCGACCTCGACGGCGAGAGCGCGGCGATCGTCGCGGAGGCGCTCGAGCGGTACCGCCCCGGGCGGACGGTGCTCGTGATCGCGCACCGGCCGGAGTTCGTGCGGCACGCCGACCGGATCGTTCGCCTCGAGGCCGGGCGCGCCGTCGAGCTCGGCGATCGGGTGGCGGCATGACGGCGGCACTCCGGCGGCTCGTTGCGCTCACGGATGCTCCGCGCCGGCGCGTCGCGCTCTCGGTGCTGCTCGGGGCGGCGACGGTCGTCTTCGGCGCCGGACTGATGGCGACCGCCGGCTACCTGATCTCGCGGGCAGCCGAGCAGCCGCCGATCCTGTCGCTGACCGTCGCGATCGTCGCCGTTCGCTTCTTCGGCCTTGCCCGGCCGATCGCCCGCTACCTCGACCGGCTCGTCTCGCACGACCTGGCCTTCCGTGTCCTCTCGCGTGTCCGCGTCCGTGCCTACGAACGAATCGAGCCGCTGGCGCCGGCCGAGCTCGAGGGCTACCGGCGGGGCGATCTGCTGTCGCGCCTGGTCGCCGACGTGGACTCGCTCCAGAACCTCCATTTGCGCGGCCTGTACCCGCTGCTCGTCGCCCTGGTCTCGGGAGCCGTCTGCGTCGGAGTGACGGCGGCGTTCCTGCCCGCCGCGGCACTCGTCCTCGCCGGCGGACTGCTGCTGGCGGGCGTTGTGGTGCCGCTCGCCTCCGGGCGGCTGGCGCGGTGGGCGGCCGAGCAGCAGGCCGCCGCACGCGGCCGCCTGTCGGCCGAGCTGGTGGAGCTCCTGCAGTCGGCGCCGGAGCTGGTCGTCTACGGGCGCGAGCAGGACCGGCTCGCGCGCGTGCGGGAGGCCGACCGTTGGCTCGTGAGGATCGCCCGTCGAGACGCCGTCGCCGCCGGCATCGGCGACGGTCTGCAGCTCTGCGCTGCCGGCGCGACCGTGGCCGGCGTCCTCTGGCTGGCTGTGGAGGCGAACGCCGACGGGAGGCTCGACCGGGTGCTGATCGCGATGCTGGCGCTGCTCGCGCTCGCCTCGTTCGACGCCGTCCAGCCGCTCGCGGGCGCGGTTCGCGACCTGGGCGCGACGGTTGCCGCCGGGACCCGGGTGCTGGAGCTCGTCGACCGCCGGCCGCGCATTGCCGAGCCCGATCGCCCCTCCGCGCTGCCGGCTGCTCCGGCAGCCGTCTGCCTGGAAGACGTCGGCGCGCGCTACGGGCCGGGTGACCGGCCGGTGCTGGACGGTGCCTGTCTCCGGCTCGAGCCCGGTTGCCGCGTCGCCCTCCTCGGCGAGAGCGGCGCCGGAAAGACGACCGTGACGAACCTGCTGCTCCGTTTCCTCGACCCCGAGCAGGGTCGCGTCACGATCGGCGGCCGCGACCTCCGCGAGCTGGCCCAGGAGGACGTTCGCCGCGCGATCGCGGTCGCCGGACAGGAAGCGCACCTGTTCTCGACCAGCATCCGCGAGAACGTGCGGCTCGCCCGTCCGGACGCAACCGACGCCGAGCTCGAAGAAGTCCTGCGGCTGGTGGGCATCCGGGACTGGGTCGGCGCGCTGCCCGACGGGCTCGACACCCTCGTCGGCGAGCAGGGCCGGGCACTCTCGGGAGGGCAACGGCAACGCGTCTGTGTCGCCCGCGCCCTGCAGGCGAAGCCGCAGCTGCTCGTGCTCGACGAGCCGACCGCCCACCTCGATTCGCCCGGGGCGGAGGCGCTCGTCCGGGACGTGTTCGCCGCCGCCGGCGACGCGTCGGTCCTGTTGATCACCCACCGCCCCGAAGGGCTCGAGCTCGTCGACGAGGTACTCGAGCTCCGGAACGGGACGATCGCGCGGCTCTAGCCGCCGGTGCTCGAGCTGCGCCATACGGATGTCCGACGGCGACGGGCCGTCTGCGAGCGGCTGCGGACGGCTTGCGGCTCACTGTAAGCTCGTGACAGGTGGAGCCGCAGCCGACGCTGAAAGCGAACCCTCCCGCCCGGCGGGATGGACGCTGTGTGTGTTGTGGCAGCGAGCGCCCCGAGATGGCTCTCCGGAGCAGCGACCCGTTCTGCTCGAGAAAGTGCGCACACGAGTGGCATGGCCTGGAGGACGAACCCAGCCGCTCGAAGCCCAGCTAGAGAAGCCTCGACCGCGACCCGGCAGCGGCCGTTTCCCCGGTTCGGAACACGCCGTTTTTGTGGGAGCGCCGTTTCAGGCGGCCGGGCGCACCGGCTCGGCGAAGACAACCTGGAGAAGAATCGCCATCGTCCGCTCACTGTCGTCTCGTAGCGGAGGCCGTGCATGCCCCGGGAGGGTGACGTGGCAGCAGCTCGTCAAGACCCCGCCGGAGGACTCACCTACCTGTCCCCTTGCCGTCCTTGTCGTTCGTCGCATCTCAGGACGAGAGTCCGCAAGCCGCGGCAACAAGCCCGGCCGTGGTCACGGGCGAGACGTTTCTCGTCCGGGGTCGTGACGAGACGAATGGAGGACCGACCATGCACGTACGGATCGACAGCACGAGCCGCTTCACCGCCCTTCCCGACAGCGAGACGCTCGCGGAGACCGTTGCTGCCCTGGAAAAGCGCGGATTCGACGTCGAGGTCGTCGACGACCTGGATGCAGCACGCGAGGCAGTCCTCGCGCGCATCCCTCACGGCTCCTCGGTGATGACGAACCCGTCGGTGACACTGCAAGAGACGGGGATTGCCCAGGCGATCAACGACGGCGGGCTCTACGAAGCGGCCGGCATGAAGGTCGCGTCGCTCGACCGCGCGACGCAGCTGCGGGAGATCAAGACGGTCTTCATCCAGCCGGACGTGTCCCTCGGCAGCGTCCACGCCGTGACCCGCGACGGGACGCTCGTCATCGCATCCGCGCTGGGAAGCCAGCTCGCGGCATATGCGTGGGGCGCCGCGAAGGTCATCCTCGTCGTCGGTGCGCAGAAGCTCGTCCCCGACCTCGACGCGGCGCACGAACGCATCTACCAGCATTGCCTCGACCTCGAGAACGCGCGAGCCTTCGAGGCCTACGGCCAGGGCAGCCGCGTCGGCAAGATCCTCGAGATCCACGAAGAGGATCCCGGGCGCATCGACGTCGTCCTCATCCGCAAGGCGGTCGGGTTCTGATCGACGTCGATCGGCCCGGACGAACGGCGCTGTCATCGAGAAATCCGCTAGGCGCGTTTGCGCGGGATGAGCTTGGCGAGACTCAGTGAGGCGTAGATGAGGGTGTTGACCGCGACGAACGCGGCGACGGCCTGGAACCAGCCGGAGTGCAGGACCGAACTGGGAAGGAGGATGCCTGCGAGGGTGATCACTGGGTGACCGCCTCGCGGGGTGCCATCTCCCGGGGGACGTAGTTCCAGCCCGCCTCGCGCCCGCTGGCGATGTCGAAGATCGATTTGACGTAGACGGCCTGCATAACGAGGGCGTAGCCGATCTCGATCACCAGCGGGAGGGCAAGAAGCCTGGCGCGCCAGCCCGCAGCCCAAACGGTGACCACGCGCTCGACCACGAAGATCGTCCCGACGCCAACCCAGAACCAGATGAACTGGACATGGTCGGCGGCGAGCAGCGTGATCAGCAGGAGGAGCAGGTAAGCATTGAGTGCGATCGTTCCGTAGCCGATGGCGATCTGCTGGAGCCAGTACCTGAGGGTTGCTCGGGTCAACCCGTAGGCGCCGATGTTCTCGAGTGCGCCTCGCTGCCAGCGCATCCGCTGCCGCCACAATGCTCTCCAGTTCGGCATCACCTCGGTAATGACATGGCACTGCAT
>Ga0068856_100006127_pt1 | contig 11803 bp, 10 predicted proteins | sample KBSCornC62_FD_66595 | JGI IMG/M metagenome (GOLD analysis project Ga0068856, IMG submission 66595) | Corn rhizosphere microbial communities from Kellogg Biological Station, Michigan, USA - KBS Corn C6-2 | ecosystem: Host-associated > Plants > Roots > Rhizosphere > Soil ...
GCGCCTGCGGGTCCGGCTCGTCCGGCGGCGGCGACCCGAAGACCGTCAACCTGGTCGCCTACTCGGTGCCCAAGCCGGCCTACGACGCGCTGGCGACCGCCTTCGGCAAGACCAGCGAGGGCAGCGGCGTCAAGATCACCGCTTCGTACGGGGCGAGCGGCACCCAGGCGACCGCCGTGACCAACGGCCAGAAGGCGGATGTCGTCAACTTCTCGGTCGGCTCGGACATGGCCAAGCTGGTGCCGTCGAAGGTCGCCGAGGGCTGGGACAGCGGCGCCACCAAGGGGATCATCTCCGACTCGGTCGTGGTGATCGTGGTCCGCCCGGGCAACCCGAAGGGGATCAAGGGCTGGGACGACCTGGTCAAGCCGGGCATCCAGATCGTGACGCCGGACCCGGCCTCGTCCGGCTCGGCGAAGTGGAACATCCTCGCCGCCTACACCCACGTGCTCAAGAACGGCGGCACCGAGGACCAGGCGAAGGCCTACCTCACCGCCTACTACAAGAACATCGTGGCCAAGCCGTCCAGCGGCTCGCAGGCGACCGCGACGTTCCTCAACGGCACCGGCGACGCGCTGATCTCGTACGAGTCGGAGGCGATCGGCGGCCGGCAGAAGGGCGACAAGTTCGACTACATCGTGCCGGCGGAGTCGATGCTCATCGAGACGCCGGCCGCGCTGACGACCAACGCGTCCCAGGCGGCCAAGGACTTCCTCGCCTACGCGGAGAGCGACGCGGGCCAGAAGATCTTCGCCGGCAAGGGTTTCCGGCCGGCGTTGCCGGCCGTCGACCCGGACACGGTCGAGGGCGCCAACAACCCGTCGGACCCGTACCCGACCGTGCCGAAGCTGACCACGATCGCCGAGCTCGGCGGGTGGAGCGCGGTCAACAAGAAGTACTTCGACAAGAGCACCGGCATCGTCACCGAGATCGCGAGCGACGCCGGGTGAGCACCGCCGCGCTGACCGCCGCGTCCGCTGCGCCGACGGGGCGCGGCGGGCGCCGGCGGGCGGTCGAGGTCGGCTCGACGGTCCGGCTCGGCCCGCTGGCCGGGGTCGGGCTCGGCGCCGCGACGCTCTGGATGAGCCTGCTGGTGCTGCTGCCGCTGGCCGCGGTCGTGGTCACCTCCACCGAGAACGGCTGGAGCGGGTTCTGGGACTCGATCACGGCGCCGCGGGCGGCGGCGGCGCTGCGGTTCACCATCGGTAGCTCGCTGCTGGTCTGTGCGATCAACGCGGCGATGGGCACGCTGGTGGCGTTCGTGCTGGTCCGGGACTGGTTCCCGGGCAAGCGGCTGCTCGAGCTCATCATCGACGTGCCGTTCGCGCTGCCGACGATCGTCGCCGGCCTGGTCATGAACACCCTTTACGGCACGGAGTCCCCGGTCGGCGTTGTGCTCTACGGCCAGCGCGCCGGCGTCGTCGTCGCGCTGATGTTCGTGACGCTGCCGTTCGTGGTGCGCACCGTCCAGCCGGTGCTGATGGCGATGGAGCGGGACATGGAGGAAGCCGCGACCTCGCTCGGCGCCGCCCCGCTGACCGTGTTCCGGCGGATCGTGCTGCCGACGATCCTGCCCGCGGTCGCGGCCGGGACGGCGCTGGCGTTCGCCCGGGCGATGGGCGAGTACGGCTCGGTGGTGCTCATCGGCGGCCAGCTCAACCGGACCCAGACCTCGTCGATCTTCGCGTACAACCAGATCCAGGACGGCAACCTCGCCGACGCCGCCGCGACCGCGACCGTGCTGCTCGTGGTGGCGGTTCTCGTCATCGGCGGGCTGGATGTGCTGCAGCGCTGGGTGGCCCGCCGTGGTTAGCCTGCTGCCCGGGCCGCCGGCCGTCGACGCACCGGCCGCCCGCCCGCGGCGCGGCCGGAGCCGGGCCGGGCGGTGGCTGCTGCGCGGGGTCGCGGTCCTCTACATCGGCATCCTCGTCGCGGTGCCGCTGGCGCTGGTCTTCCAGCGCACCATCGCCGACGGCGCCGACGCGTTCTGGGACGCGATCAGCGCGCCGGACGCCGTGCACGCCTTCACGGTCACCGCCGAGATCGCGCTCGTCGCGGTCGCGATCAACACCGTCTTCGGCCTCGGCGTGGCGCTGCTGCTGGCCCGCTACCGGTTCGCCGGGCGCCGGTTGTTCAACGTGCTGCTGGACATCCCGGTCTCGGTCTCGCCGATCGTCGTCGGCCTCGCCCTCGTGCTCGTCTACGGGCCGACCCAGGGCTGGTTCGGCCCGTCGCTGTCGAACGCCGGCGTGCAGGTCATCTTCGCCCTGCCCGGCATGGTGCTGGCGACCTGCTTCGTCTCGCTGCCGCTCGTGGTGCGCGAGCTCGTCCCGGTGCTGCAGGAGGAGGGGCTCGACCAGGAGGTCGCCGCCCGCTCGCTCGGCGCCAACTCCTGGCAGCGGTTCGTCCGGATCACGCTGCCGACGATCCGCTGGGCCCTCGCGTACGGCGTGGTGCTCAGCCTGGCCCGCGCCATCGGCGAGTACGGCGCGGTCCGGGTCGTCTCCGGCGACGTGATCGGGCAGACCCAAACGGCCACGCTGCGGGTGGGCGACCTGGCCGAGCAGGGCGAGCCGGGTGACTACCAGATCGCGCTCGTGCTGGTGCTGTTCGCCATCCTCTGCATCGTCGGCATCTCGCTGCTGCGTCCCAAGGAGAAGAAGAGCTGATGGGTATCGAGGTGCGCGCCGTCACCAAGCGGTTCGGCGAGTTCACCGCACTGTCCGATGTGGACCTCTCGGTGCCGTCGGGCGAGCTGACCGCGCTGCTCGGGCCGAGCGGCGGCGGCAAGTCGACGCTGCTGCGGATCATCGGCGGACTGGAGGACCCGGACAGCGGCTCGGTCGAGATCGACGGGGTCGACGCGACCCGGGTACCGGCCCAGCGGCGCAACGTGGGCTTCGTGTTCCAGCACTACGCGGCGTTCAAGCACCTGACGGTCTTCCGCAACGTCGCCTTCGGGCTGGAGATCAGGCGCCGGCCCAAGGACGAGATCCGCCGCACGGTGGGCGAGCTGCTCGAGCTGGTGCACCTGGAGCAGTTCGCCGACCGGCTGCCCTCGCAGCTGTCCGGCGGGCAGCGGCAGCGGATGGCGCTGGCCCGGGCGCTGGCGACCCAGCCGCGGGTGCTTCTGCTGGACGAGCCGTTCGGCGCGCTCGACGCGCAGGTCCGCAAGGAGCTGCGGGACTGGCTGCGCCGGCTGCACGACGAGATGCACGTGACCACGCTGTTCGTCACGCACGACCGGGAGGAGGCGCTGGAGGTCTCCGACCGGCTGGTGGTCATCAACTCCGGCCGGATCGAGCAGGTCGGCTCGCCGACCGAGCTCTACGACAAGCCGTCGAACGACTTCGTGATGAGTTTCCTCGGCCCGGTCACCCGGCTGGACGGCCGGCTGGTGCGACCGCACGACATCGACATCTTCACCGAGCCGGCCGACGGGGCCGTGCGCGGCACCGTGCTCCGGCTGCAGCGGATCGGGTTCGAGGTGCGGGCCGAGCTCGAGGCCGGGGCCAGCCGGCCGTGGGTGCAGCTGACCCGCGGGCAGGCCGAGAGCCTGCGCATCGCCGCCGGCACGACGGTCTGGCTGCGGGCGGCCGCCGGCGCGTCGACGCTGGACGCCCCGGCGCAGGAGGAGCCGGTCCCGGTCCCGGCCTGAGCGCGGCGCCGATCGTGACCGGCGGGCGGCGGCTCGGTCAGTTCTCGGCCTGGCCGCGGGTCAGCGGCCACCCGGCCGCGGTCAGTGGCCGCGGAAGGCCTCCTCCAGCCACCACGAGCCGGTGTCGGCGGCCACCTTGGCGTCGATGACGATCGGCGCGTCCCGCGGTCCGGCCAGCCAGTCGACCACCGGCGCGAGGTCGTCGGCCCCGCGCACGGTCACCCCGGTGCATCCGAACCCGCGCCCGATCGCGGCGATGTCGGTGTCCGGGAACCGTACGGTCCCGAGCTCGTAGCCGTCCGGGCCGAAGTGGTGCACCTCGGCGCCGTAGCCGAGGTCGTCGTAGACCACCACGACCAGCGGAAGGCCGAGCCGCACCGCCGTCTCCAGCTCGCTGATCCCCATCAGCGCCCCGCCGTCGCCGAGCGCGGCCACCGGAAGCCGGTCCGGCCGGGCCAGCGCCGCCCCGATCGCGGTGCCGAGCCCGAGCCCGATCGACTGGAACGCCTGGGTGAAGCAGAAACCCTGCTCGTCCGGGACCGACAGATACATGCTGGGGTAGCCCATGAAGTTGCCCGAGTCGACCGCGACCACCCGGTCGGCCGGCAGCAGGTCGTCCAGCGCGATCGACAGCGTGCGCGGGTCGACGGTCGTCCCGGCCACGCCGCCGTCCACATAGGACACGTCGCGCCAGCGGACCTCGCGGGCGATCCGGTCGCGCAGGGCGTCGTCCCGGTAGCCGACCTTCAGCTTGACCGCGTCGGCGGCGTCGGTCGCCGTGGCCGCGACGTCGCCGAGCACGCCGAGGTCGATCGGCCGGTTCGCGCCGATCGCGTCCGGGTCGAGGTCGACCTGCACGACCGTCGCCTGTGGACCGATCAGCTTGCCGTGCCGGGTGGTCCACATCGACAGCGAGCAGCCCCAAGCGACGACGACGTCCGCGGCGCCGATCAGCTCGGCCGCGAGCGGCGAGGCGAAGCCGCCGGACACGTCCAGGGACCACGGCTCCGCCGAGAACAGACCCTTGGCCACGGCCGAGGTGGCCAGCAGCGCGCCGCAGCGCTCGGCCAGCGCGGCCAGGGTGGGACCGGCGTGGCGGGCGCCGCGGCCGGCCAGGAACACCGGCCGCTCGGCCCGGTCCAGGATGGCGGCCAGCTGGGCCACCGCGGCCGCGGCCGCCCGCGGCGCCGGGAGCGGGACGACCGGCGCCAGCACGGGCAGCTCCGGCACCGTCTGCGCCTGCACGTCCAGCGGCAGGTTGAGCACCACGGTGCGCCGCTGCTCCACCGCGGTCCGGACCGCCCGGACCGTGTCGGCGACGGCCGAGCCGGCCGAGTGCACCCGCTCGGCCACAGCGCCGACCGCGGTGGCCAGGCCGCCCTGGTCGATCCGGAAGTTCGAGCGGACCGCGGCCGCGCCGGTGTCGGCGGCCAGCACGACCAGCGGCGTGCGGCTCTTGGCCGCCTCGGTGATGCCGGTCGTCGCGTTCGTCAGCCCGGGACCCTGGTGCACGGACAGCACGCCGAGCCGCCCGCTGACCCGCGCGTACCCGTCGGCCATCATCACCGCGCCGCCCTCGTGCCGGGCCGGGACGTACCGGGCGCCGGCGGCGACCATCGCGTTGGTGGCGTGGAAGTTGCCGCTGCCCACCACCCCGAACACGGCGTCGGCGCCGAGCGCGACGAGCGCCCGGCCGACCGCCTCGGCGACGAGCATGGTGCCGGCTCCCGTCAGCGCTCGACCAGGGCGAGCACCCGGGTCGGGCTGCCGGAACCGCCGACGATCGGCAGCGGGGCGGTGACCAGCAGCACTCCGGTCGGCGGCAGCAGCTGCAGGTTGCGCAGCTGGGTCAGCCCGTACTTGCCGGCGCCGAGCAGGAACGAGTGGCACGGGAACGGCGGGTCGAAGGAGTGGGCGGCGCCGGCGTCGGTGCCGACCGTCTCGACCCCGAGGCCGACGAGCGAGGTCTCCTCGGCCAGCCAGCGCGCGCACTCGACCGAGACGCCCGGCGTGTGCGGGCCGGTCTCGTCGGCGTTGAGGAAGCTGTCCTGGTCGCCGGCCCGGGTGTCCCAGCCGGTGCGGTAGAGCAGCCAGCCGCCGTCCGGCAGCGGTCCGTGCTCGGCCTCCCAGTCCTTCACGTCGTCGATCTGGAGCAGGTAGTCGGGGTCCGCATCGGCCTTGTCCAGCACCGCGGCCGGCGCGATCAGCCGGCCGGGAGCGATCTGGGCGACGTCGCCCTTGTCCCGGCCGGTGATCCAGTGCACCGGCGCGTCGAGGTGGGTGCCGGTGTGCTCGCCGGTGTGGATGTCGTTCCAGTACCAGCCCGGGCCGCGGTCGTCGTACCGGCTCAGCTCTTCCAGCCGGAACCGGCTCGTGTTCGCGAACGGCTCCGGCAGCACGAGGATCGGTGTCGTCTCGACCAGCGGCGCGGTCAGGTCGATCACCTCGACCGAGCCGCTCCGGAGCGCCTCTGCCAGCTCGCCCAGCACCGCCATGTGCACCCCTTCCACCCTGGTGAACGCCGACGCTAGTGCACGAACGCTGCTGCGCCACCCCCCGCTCGGGGGAGGGCCGGCCGGCGGATCCCCGGACCGCCCGGCCGGCGTGCCTACCGCACCCGACTTCACATGGACCTCACAGCAGGAATCGGGCACGGCCGGCGGGCGCCCGGACGTAGTACCAGGTGAACAACGCCAGCCGGGGAGTTCCGCGTGCCCGCTATGACCACCGCCACCACCGCGCAGCCGCCGACCACCGAGGCGCCGCGACGAGAGCTGCTGCCCTGGCTCGGCACTGCCGCCCGGGTCCTGCTCGGCGTGGTCTGGGCCTGGGCCGCAGTGTCCAAGATGGGCGACCCGGCCGCGTCCGTCCGCGCCGTCCGGGCGTACGAGCTGCTGCCGGAGTGGCTGGCCAAGGGCGTCGGCTACGGGCTGCCGTTCCTGGAGGTCGGCCTGGCCATCCTGCTGATCGCGGGGCTGGCCACCCGGCTCGCGGCCGTGCTGTCGTCGGCCCTTCTGGTCGTGTTCCTCGGCGGGATCATCTCGGCCGCGGCCCGCGGGCTGCAGATCGAGTGCGGCTGCTTCGGCGGCGGCGGCCAGCTCGGCGCCGGCCAGTCGACCGCGTACACCGGCGAGATCCTGCGTGACGCCGGGTTGCTGGCCGTCTCGCTGTTCCTGGTCTGGGCCTACCGGACCCGGTTCGCCGTCGACAGCCTGATCCGCTCGTACGGTCCGCAGCCGAGCGTGCGGGGCCCGCGCAAGACGGCCGAGGCCAGGCGGCGACTCGCCGCGCTGCTGGAGGAGCGGCGGCAGCAGGGCGAGCGGCGGGTCCGGCTCGCCTCCGCGGCCGCCCTGCTCGGGCTGGTCGCGCTGGTCGGGGCGGGCATCGGCGTCCAGGCCTCGCGGATCCCGGCTCCGACCGGGCCGGCGCCGGCCGGTGTCTCGCTGTCCGACGGCGTGACCGTCGGCCGGTCGACCGCCCCGGTAACCCTCGACCTGTACGAGGACCCGCAGTGCCCGGTCTGCGCCCAGTTCGAGTCGCAGGTCGGGCCGACGATCTCCAGTTGGATCGCGAGCGGCAAGGTCAAGGTGCACTACCACGTGATCTCGTTCCTCGACTCGGCCTCGACCACGGACTACTCCAGCCGGGCCGCGAACGCGCTCTACGCCGCGGCCGGCGTGAGCCCGGACGTGTTCGCCAAGTACCACCAGCTGCTCTACCAGCAGCAGCCGGCCGAGGGCTCGGCCGGCCTCACCGAGGACAAGCTGGTGCAGCTCGCCCAGCAGGCCGGCGGCGGGGCGGCGGCCGACCAGATCCGCGCCGGGACGTACGCGGACTACGTGGCCAGGGCGACCGACCAGTCCTCCAAGGACGGGGTCACCGGGACACCGACGGTCCTGGTCAACGGCAAGACCGTGAGCCAGCCGACGCTCGCGCAGGTGACGGCGGCCGTCAACGCCGCCTCCTGACCCCGGCCCGACCGGCTCGGCGGCCCTGGCCCAGCCGGTCGGGCCGGCCTTCCGCCCCCGCGCTTCGGCTCCGTCCGCGCTTCGGCGCCGGTCCGCTTAGGGTGAGCGGGTGCAGGCCGGGCACGGGAGTCGGACCGCGGTGCTCGTGTGCCAAGGGCGGGCCGCCGCGCACGGGCGGATCGCGCCGGAGGCATTCGCCGACCCGGTCGCGCTGCCGATGCTGCGGGGGGACGAGCGGGTTCCGGTCGACCAGGTCCGCGCCGATGCCAGGCCGGACGGCGCCGCGGCCAGGGTCGGCTACGAGATGGTCCGGGCCAGCGCCGAGGCCGTCGTCCCGAGGACCGTGGCGATCGACGCGGCCGTGCGGTCCGCCTCCGCCGGGCAGGTGGTGATCCTCGGCGCTGGGCTCGACGGCCGGGCCTGGCGGATGGCCGAGCTGGCCGGCGCCGAGGTCTACGAGGTCGACCATCCAGCCTCCCAGCAGGACAAGCGCGCCCGGGTCGCCGGCCTGCACCCGGTGGCCGGTGCGCTGCACTGGGTGCCGGTGGACTTCAGCAGAGACCGGCTCGGCGACGCTCTCGACGCGGCCGGCCAGCGGGCCGACGCGCCGACGAGCTGGGTCTGGGAAGGCGTCGTGGCCTACCTGAGCCGGCCCGAGGTCGAGGCGACGGTGGGCGCCGTCGCCGCGCGCTCGGCCGCCGGCAGCAGCCTCGTCGTCAACTACCAGGCGCCGTCGATCGCCGCCGGCGCCGGCCGGATCGTCGCCCGCGGGATGCTCGCGCTGGCCCGCAGCCCCGGCCTGTGGCGGGACGAGCCGCGCCGGTCCGCTTGGACCGCGCCGGCGATGGCCGCGCTGCTGGCCCGGCACGGCTTCACGGTCACCGGCGACGAGGACACGCTCACGATCGCCCGGCGGCTGCCGATGACCATCCAGCAGCGTCGCTCGCTGGCCAGCGGCCGGGTCGCGACCGCCGAGCGTCAGTAGCCGATCGGCAGGCCGGCGTAGTTCTCGGCCAGGCCGGTGGCGCCGGCCTGGCTGCTGACCACCCAGCGCAACTGGGACTGCTGCAGCTGCGCCTCGAAGTCGGCGTCCGGGCCGGTCCCGCCGCGGTGCAGCATGGTCGTCATCCACCAGGAGAAGTGGGTGCACCGCCAGACGCGGCGCAGGGCGGTGTCCGAGTACGCGTCCGCGAGCCGGGGATCGTTCTCCCGCAGCAGCGCGCTCAGCGCGGGCGCCAGCAGCGCCACGTCCGAGATGGCGAGGTTGAGCCCCTTGGCCCCGGTCGGCGGAACGATGTGCGCGGCGTCGCCGGCCAGGAACAGCCGGCCGTGCCGCATCGGCGCCATCACGTAGCTGCGCATCGGCAGCACGCTCTTCTCGGTGATCGGCCCCGGCACCCGCTCCGGCCCGATCCGCACGGCCAGCTCGGCCCAGATCCGCTCGTCCGGCCATTCGGCCAGGTCGGTCTCGTTCGGCACCTGCAGGTACAGCCGGCTCACCGTGGCCGAGCGCATCGAGTGCAGCGCGAACCCGTCCGGGTGCCAGGCGTAGATCAGCTCGTCGGTGGACGGCGCGACGTCAGCCAGGACGCCGAGCCAGGAGTACGGGTACGTCCGCGTCCAGGTGCTGGCGATCGTCTCCGGGACCGCTCCGCGGCTCGGCCCGAACGAGCCGTCGCAGCCGACCACCACCTCGGCGTCCAGCCGCTCCGGCCGACCGTCCACAGTGAACGTCACATGTGGACGATCGGTCACGTCGCGCACCGCGGTGTCGGCGACCTCGTAGACGATCCGCTGCCCGGCGGCGTCCCGGGCCCGGCCGAGGTCCTTCTGCACCTCGGTCTGCCCGTAGACCCAGACCCCGCGGCCGACCAGGTCGACGAAGTCGAGGTGGTGGCGCTCGCCGGGCCACTGCAGGTAGATGCCGCGGTGGTGGTCGCCCTCGTCGTGCAGCCGCTTGCCGAGCCCGACCGAGTCGAGCAGCTCGACGCTCGAGCTCTCCAGGATGCCGGCCCGGATCCGGGACTCGACGTATTCGCGGGACCGGGTTTCGACGACCACCGAGTCGATCCCGTCCTGGGCCAGCAGGTGGGAGAGCAGCAGGCCGGCAGGGCCGGCGCCGACGATCGCGACCTCAGTCCGCATGCGGTCCATTGTCAACCCGGCGTGTCTGGAGAACTCACTGGCGGCGCGGGCCGGCGTCCAGACGACGACCGGCCGCGTTGTCGGGGATCGACCGATACAACACCGCTATCGGCCGACCCCTCCGCCTCGCCGGACGCCGCCTGGACGCCGTCCGCATCCACCGCGAATTCACCAGACACGCCCGGGCGCGTCTCCTGGCTCGCGACGGATTCGGACGTCGCCCGCGCTGCCGGTGAGTCAGGAGACGTGCCCGAGACCGGTCACCCGCATCGTGACGTTGATGCGCCCTTCCCGCAGGCCGGTGGCGGGGTCGGCGGTGCCGGGCAGGATCCGCGGCACCCCGTGGTACGCGAACCGGCTCTCCCGGCCGAAGACCACCGCGTCGCCGGAGGCCAGCGTCACGTCGGAGTACGGCTTCCCGCGGCCGTGCGGGGTGCCGAACCGGAACACGCAGCTGTCGCCGACCGAGAGCGAGACCACCGGGTCGGCCGCGAGCTCGTCCTTGTCCTGGTGCATGCCCATCCGAGCGGTCAGGTCGTACCAGTTGACCAGCGCGGTGTCCGGCTGGTACGCCGCCGCCGCGGCATCGCCGTACGCGTCGGCGAGCACCAGGCGCCCGAGGTCGGCCAGCCAGTCCGGCAGGTCTAGCACCCGGGCGCCATTCACGTCGTCGGCGGTCCGGGTGTAGCTGTACGGCCGCCAGTGCCAGCCGAGGCACACCGTCCGGACCGACATCGGGTGCCCACCGGGCAGCACCGCCGCCCGGGCCGGCACCGGACCCGCCGCCCACTCCCGGTACGCGGCGACCAGCCGGCGCTGGCCGGCGAGGTCCAACCAGCCCGGCAGGTGCACGGCGCCCGGGCCCAGCTCGGCCCGCGGGCGCTCGAACAGCGGCTGGTTCATGCCGCGTCGTGGAAGACCAGGGCCAGGGTGAACCGCTCGCCGGAGCGGATCACCGACACGCCGTGCCGGACCGGTGCCGCCGACCAGCCGCGGGCGCCGCGCACCGGCCGGTCCCTCGTCGTGAACACCAGCCCGTGCGCGTGCGGGATCAGCGTTGCGGTGCCCCGGGACTGCGCCCGCGGCCGCTGCTCGTAGAGGAGGAACTCGCCGCCGGTGTGGTCCACGCCCGGGTCGTTGAGGTTGATCACCACCTGCAGCGGGAAGACGAGCTCGCCGTAGAGGTCGCGGTGCAGCGCGTTCCAGTCGCCCTCGCGGTAGCGGAGCAGGATCGGGGTCGACCTGGTCTGGCCGGCCGCGTGGCACATGGCCAGCCACTCGTCCAGTTCGTCCGGCCACGGCGTCTCCCGCCCCAGCCTGGTCCACCAGTCCCGGGCGATCGGCAGCAGCCGCGGGTAGAGCGCCCGCTTCAGCTCGACCACCGCCTCCGGGAACGGCTCGGCGAAGTAGCGGTACTCGCCCCGGCCGAACCGGTGCCTGGTCATGTCCACAGTGGACCGGAACCGGTGGTCGTCGCCGTAGAGGTCGGCGATCTGCTTGGTCTCGGCCGGCTCCAGCAGCGGGCCGATCAGCCCGCAGCCGAGATCGTCCAGCTCGGTCGTGACCCGGGCCCAATCGGCCGCGGCCACGCGGTCCGGGTAGCTCATGCCGCCTCCAGCGCCAGCAAGGTGCGCTTGGCGTCGACCCCGCCGGCGTAGTTGCCGATCGCGCCGTCGGAGCGCACCACGCGGTGGCAGGGCACGACGACCGGCAGCGGGTTGGTCGCGCAGGCGGTGCCCACGGCGCGGACCGCCCTCGGGTTGCCGGCCAGCGCCGCCAGCGCCGCGTACGAGGCGGTGCGGCCGTAGGCGACGTCGGTGGCCAGGTGGTGCAGCACGGTCGAGCGGAAGCCGACCGACAGCCGCCAGTCAAGCGGCAGGTCGAACCGTCGCCGGCGGCCGGCGAAGTAGTCGTCCAGCTGCCGGGCCACCGGGTCGAGCCGGGCCGGCGCGTGCAGCACCCGCGGGCTGACCCGGTCGGCCAGCGCCTGCAGCACCGCGTCGTGGCCCTGGTTCGGGTACGCGACGCGGAC
>Ga0068856_100006128_pt1 | contig 11802 bp, 7 predicted proteins | sample KBSCornC62_FD_66595 | JGI IMG/M metagenome (GOLD analysis project Ga0068856, IMG submission 66595) | Corn rhizosphere microbial communities from Kellogg Biological Station, Michigan, USA - KBS Corn C6-2 | ecosystem: Host-associated > Plants > Roots > Rhizosphere > Soil ...
TATATCCTACAACAGCAATAAAATGCCCCATATAATCCTTTCCGTACTGTAATGGTTTTTGTTTTGCATATTGTGCAAAAACAGTTGATGAAATACGAAGAAGTGGAATACTTTCCTGGTCAATCATATGCATAAATTGCTTTGCATAATATTCTTGCGAATATCCACCGGTGTCTTTGATCATCATGACTTCGGGTAATGGATGAAGACGTAGTGCTTCGTAGACAAGATCCGAATTAATTCCCTTGGGGCCGGATGTGCCGTTGGGGTATGAAACCTGTCTATTTGAATCAACAGTAAGGTTAAGAAGAAACTCGTGGACCTGGCGGTTTCTTGACGCACCCAATATGGTAAATGCATTATCAAGTGTTGCTGGAACACAAGAAGCGGGCAAAAGCGGGCTTTGGTGAACCACGGGAATATTTTCTCCCAATCTTTTCATAGCGACAATTCTATTATTTCGCTGTTCGGTCTGGAATATTTGTGCTCCCGATGGTCTAGCAAACTCTGGCATAGTTTAGTTTTTATCCTCTTCGTGAAGCGTATGCAGCCCTATCTATTGCAAGTAATTCAGGGCGTGCTACATTTCTTGTTGCGTAAGCGTTAAATAGTAAATTATGCATCCTTTCTACGCGTTCAAATTGTTTGATAGATTCGTATGCATCAAGCATGTCATTATATGCATTATTAAACTGCTTTCGTAATTTCCGTTGCCACCATCTGGGTTTTTCTCCCTTCGTTCGCTCAAGCACTTGTTCTACTTGGAGTTTTTTCTCGTTATATTCTCTTTTAAACTGAGGCAAGTTGTTAGTTAGCTCATCATGTGTTGCTTTTAAGGTATTTAATTTTTCTGCAGTTATACGCCTATCTTTCATCCCATATTTAGCAATTCCAACAGCATATCGTGTTTGATCAGGAAACTCTCGTGCCCAAAGGCGCGCAGGGACATTATGTCTATTTTGTACAAAATTTTGGTTTTCAAAAGAGTTCAACATTTTTTGCATTGCCCCTTCGTCACGATCTGCATAGTGCTTGCGAATATATGGGTGGAAATACCGCCATTCGGTAAGCCAACCAATCAGAAATCCTGCGGATGCAATTGCTGCAGTTCCTAGAAACCCAACTCCCCCGGTAGCAACACCCAAAAATGCGCTGAAAGCTGCGAGTGCCGCAGGGGTAAAATCCAAAGTCGCAAGGGCTAACGTCATGAATGCTTCTCTTCCTTTTCCTTGAAGCGCACTTCCAATCGCCGACGGAACATCCCAAGCCAGTGCTTCTACCCCAGGTATTAGGCCAAATCCTTCGACAATAGGTTTTACGATATTTCTGACTCCATAGCGGAGCCCCATACCAACGCGATATCTATGGGGTTGCGGAGGAGTAAGTGCCTCGTCTACGGCTCTTTCAACTGCTTTTGTAATTTTATGGTCATCTGCTCTGTTTCTAAACCGGTTTATCAGTTTTTCAATTTTTCCTGGTTTTTTTGTTATTTTTTCTGCTTGTTCTCTTGCACTGCCCATGAATAACTTTGTAATTCCTCTATAAGGAATTCTTAGCCAAATACCTGCCCTTTCTCCTAATGGGACTTTTGATGGGAAAAATCGGCTATCGGCGTGTTCGGAAAGATACCAATCGTCACTATGGCTTTTTCCCGGGAGTAATATCGCTCCTGTTCGTGGATGTTCTGTGCGCCTTTTTGCAAAATGCTCATGCTGGTGAATAAGAATATCCTTAGGGGTTGCTCGTGATTCCGACTGAGGCTGAATGACAGCCGGTGCAGATTCCAGTCCAATCGGTGGAAGAGTGGGGGATAGAAGGCTATCTGCTCCTTTGGCAAGCGCTTCCCGCGTGTCCTTGAGGCGTCTTCCAACAGCTTCAAGCATTCTTCTAGGAGATAGGCGGCCTCCACTGCGATCTGGGTTTTGCCGGAATTCTGTATGGCGTTCTGTCCTAGGTGGCATATGAGTAAATTTATACCATAAATAGCAGGAAAAATCAACTATAGGTTTAATTTATTCTTGGGGTGTTTAGCAGTTCTTCTCGAGCCATTTCGATAAGTTCCGCTACTTCTTTCTGCCAATTCAGTGTGTATACACGCTCTGCGAGTTGCTTTCTCTCAGCTCTTTGTTGCTCAGGAGACATCCGTGTAACCTCAGCCCGATGGTCGGCAATCTTCTGATTTACATCAGCAAGACTTATTTCCTGAGTAAGAAGAGGTTTGAAATTGGGACTACTAATATTCTTTCTATGCAGGAGCTGCGCTACACCATATTTAATAATTTCCCATTCGGAATTCAGGTGACGATCAAGAGAATTTGCGCCAAGGATTGCTTTGGCAATCTCCTGCTTTTTTCCTGCATAATAAGAGTCTGGGTTGGTAAACGCATCTTTTGCGTACGCAAAAATTCCCTTTATAATTCTGTTGTCCATTCTGTCTAATCCCTCATGCATCATCCCGAGGTTAAAACCTGGAGTCCAAATAAAATCTATCGCATTAGCCAACCCATCTCTTCCAATTCTTTGTTCTCTTTTTCCCATTGCTATATCATTCAACGTTTGCGGAGCATCAATTATGGCGTCCAAGGCGATAAAAGAGAAAAGTGATGTAACATAGGGTAGAGGACCCCAGCGTAAAAATTTAACGATTCCATTTGCTTCATGCACTGCTCTACTTCTAAATTCTGGAAAATTTACTTGAATTGCAGCTCTGACTGCATCCTGAATTTGGTTCATGGCGACTGGATCTGATTTTTCACTTATCAAACCTGCTGCCACCCTTTTAAGCGTTGGTTCGGGTCTGTCGAATGCTTTCGCGAGCATTAGTCCCCAGAAGAAGTTTGGTCCTTTCCCAAGCGCCTTTCTTTCTTTTTTTTCTTCTTTCCTTGTATCTTTATACATTTGTTGTCCAATTACTGCTCCTGCAACTTCAGGAAAGCGTTCTACAACAATTCTTTCTTGCTCTCTATCGAGTGGCACGACTTGCTCTTCGGTTGTGATTCCTTGTTTTCTTCTTCTTGTAATGATCTGCACTCTTTGAACTTCCAAATCCCGTGGAGATACACCAAATTGTTGTCTTTGTTCAAAAATTTCTCGTCCTTCGGAAAGAGTAAGTTTTTTCGGGTCCCTAATATCCGAACGTCGTGGAATATCGACTTGAGGGGGTTGTTGATCAGACGGACGTGCATAATAGCCATGCCCCATTCCCCGATGTTCTCGGTGCATTTTTGGATTTATTCTTAATACTTCTTGTACTTCTGTTCTTGCCATATGTTTAATAAAAAGATTCTAAACTTATTTTATTTGCTCTGCTTGACACATTCCTGACAAAATTTATCTTCTTCCAGCTTCTTTACGAACCTCTTTTGCAGCTTGGGACTGATCCTGGATTTCCTGTGCCCTATCGGCGATACTTTTTAGGAATGTTGCAATCGCTTTTCTATACTTCCACCTTGCCAAAGCTAAGGAAGCTTCGTGAAATTTGTGATTTCCCCCGATGGCTTTTTTAGGATTCTCTTCAATTATTTCTTCAGCTTCAGCAATTTTAGTATCGGCAACTTCCAGAATGTCTTCAACCCGCTGTCTCATTGAACGTGGAATATATTTCGTTGTAATATCTTTTACTGCCCTTGCTACTTTCAAGCTCTCTCCAACACCCGGTAGGTCTGCTGTTCTTTCGAGCCTCTTTCCAGTCGAAATAAGTGACTCCAATCCTGTTTGAATCTTTGAAGTATGTGTCTGCGCACCCTCCCTTTCTTGTCGAAGTGCACCCAAATTTTCCGGGGTGTCTTCTCTTGTGTATTCTGCCAAAAAAGCTCTTGCAACCTTTTCTTTTCTCCGATTACCAACTTTGGGATGGTTCATGATCTCTTTGTATCCAACAAAGGATCCAAGATCTACAATTTGATCTCCCATATCAAATCCTCCTTCTAGACGAGAAGAATTAAGCCAAAACGCAACCGGAAGTACCTCAATTCCTATTGTTGCGTTGATTGCATCAACAATGAGTGACCAGGCAGGTGTTGCAATGGTGCTCGTAGCTTTTGCTCGAATACTATCTCTAGTTCCCCATTTGAGTGCTGGGAGTAGAATACTTTGTGCGGTATTTACAACTGCACCAATATCACCTAGACTCATAACACTTTGCAGTTTTTTACTCGCCTGCATAAGAGACATTGCGTGTTCAATTCCCGGCATATGACCGTCGTCGTTTAGTGCTCCGACCTCAAACCTCTTAAATGCTTTTCTCATTTCAATTTTTGCTAAGCCCTCAATTGCGGTATGGCGCATTCTTGCGCTAATCCGTCCATGCCCGTCGATCAATGAAGCTCCGAATTCGCGCATGCTCATTTCGATTGGCCTGTCTCCTGAAGGAATAAAAAAATACAGTTTACCTTGTGGAGAATTTAGCACATCTTCCATGTTGTATGGTTTGACTAGACTATCCCTGACGCCATCTCGAATTTTGAAGGCCAAGTCTCTTCTTCTCACAACCGATCCAAATCCGACAGGCTTCCCCTTAGGGGATTCAATTCGTGGCATCTCAATAGTGTTCATAGTTGTATTTTAAAATATTACTGGATCCGTTTGCTTGACACAATCCTGACACAAAAAATCAAGTATTTTTCTGAGAAAGGTTAGTTAGCTGGGGTTGTCGCTGGCTGTTTTGCAGCCATCGCTTCGTTATATCGTCTTGCAAGTGTTGCTCCAAGGACAACCATAACTTCAGTAATTCCAGCAGATTTTCTAGTATTTTCAGAAAGCAAGTTATCATGTTCAAGCGCATAAACTCGTACTGCGTCCTCGACTTCTTGTACATCTTGCTCTGAGTAGACTTTATTTCTTCGTGATCCTCCTGATTTTTTCAAAATTTTCGCAGATTCAAGAGCTTGCATTAACTCATACATTTTTGCCTGTCTTGTTTTATTTTCTCCCTCCGTTGCTGGGGAAGCAATATCGTGTCCGAAAGCTTTGACAAGTAGGTCTTTTGTTGTTGCTGCTGTTGCTTTAATTGCATCCTCTTTGCCTCTTTCCCGCCCCTTTAATACTGAAGCAAGCCCTCTATTTAGTATTTCTGCGGCTTTGGCAGTATTTGTTCCATGTGTTTGATTAAGTTGTTCCAAAATACCATGTCCCATTTGTGCGGCTCCAGCGGCATAGTCGGTTACTTCCTGATCTACACCTTCCAAATATCCTTCTGCATGTGGAATATGAGCTAGTAGCCCAGACACAGTATCAACACTGTCTGATACGCTGTTTTTAATACTTGCAGATGCAATTGCTTCAAGAGCTTCATTGCTGATTTGTTTCTTAGATCGGAATTTTTCATCATCAAGAAGTGCCAGCGTGTCATCAAAGATTTTTCCTCTATTTTCTGCTTTACGAAGCTCATTGCCATTTCTTAATGCTTTAGCGTACGTTGAGTCCAATCGACCATTTTCTTGTGCACTTTGGTTATATTCCTTGACAACAGATGAAACTTCAGTTGCAACTTCATTCCAGTCAAGGTTTCGAATTGCTTGAGTTCTTGCGTGATGACGTGCAACTTCAGCAATTAGCCAAGGAATTACTAAGAGTTCTGCGCCTATTTTTATTGGTGCTGGAACTCTCTCATACCCCTCAATTATTTTATGTCCCCATCGAGGTAAATGCTCTCTCACTCCAGGAACAAGCTTATCTGCAACTTGTATAAATGCATCTCCTCTTCGTTGTAATTCAGTTACTTTTGACATATCTACGTGTAAGTGTAAATCTTATTTTTTCTTCCTGCTTGACAGATTCCTGACATTACCTAGACGGCAATACGTTTAATGCGAGGCTGAAGCAAGAAAACTCTGGGCGTCTGTATATAGTTGCTTCATCAAGCCTGAATGATAATATTTTGGATCTCCTGCGAGCCGATTGTCGGATAAGGTTGCATTAATTTCTCCAAGAAGGGGAGAAATATTTGCTACAGATGCTCGTGCAATTTGCCTGCGCTTGGTATCAGTAATCCCGGAGTCAGGAGAAAGCAGACGACTTGCTGTCAAAAGCTCCAGCATATAGCGCTTGTCATCTATTCGGAATTTTGCATGCTCGATTTTTGCAGGACTAAAGGCAACGTTTACTACTGAAGTCAGAATATCCCCAGCAATCCCCGTAAATCCCGCTGTCTCCAAAAATGTTGCCACTGTTGCTGTTGCGAGTGCTGCATCAATTGCCGTAGAGGTAAGAGCAGCAGTCCATTGAAATGCTTTACCACGTTTTGATCCGGGTTTTCTTGAATCCCAAACGGCAATTGCATCATCAACAAATGTGAAAGCTGTACCAATAGCTGGAATCAAACCGACAGCAAAAACCGTCGCAGGGTGTTTGATAACCCTAGTCATAATAGACATTTTTTCTCCGACAGCTTTCTCTCCAATGTATCGGTGGGCGAGATATTTGACTGAATCAGCAACCCCTTTTTCGGGAGTTTCAATAAGTTCTTTCGCAACCACAGCGGGAACTCTCGTTCCTGCGTACATAAATCCGTTTGCAATGGATGAATAAATCGGACCAATATAAACTACCTTGTTGTCCGATGCCAAAAGGCGGTGATGGGCTTGCTCTGTTTGACGGGTTTGCTGGTAAAGTGATTTGGCAACATGGATAGCGGGCTTGATGTCATCTGTTGTCTGCATCCCTTCAACCATTTGCTCAACGCCTTGCCTAACTACTTTCTTACTGTATGTTTTCCCTTGATCTACCGTTTCTTTTGGTCCCGCTTTGCCTTTTGTCAGGCTCGGCATGCCCTCGGGAGTTCCGGGGAGCGCATCTAAGCGTTTTCTTATTTCCATGAGTTGTCGTTCTGTACTATTAAATAGCCTTCTCCGTGGAACGTTAAATTGGTAGACTCCCTCTGCGCCTTTAGGAGATACATATTTCCCTTCGACATGCAAAATAGGTGCCCCAATCCGTTCTTTACCTCGATGGATGAGAAGACTTGGAGCCTGTTGTGTCATATCTACATGAATAGTACACCATGTTTGTAAGAATTGTAAATGAATATGATCACACTATTCATATGAAGAGAACTATTGCTGTCAGGATTATGTCAAGCGAGATACGTAGTACTATCTTATAATTAGCCCTGTGGAATATAAAATGCCTTGACTTTACAGTCAAATAGCAGTACTATTCCAGCAAACAAACTCAAACATCAAATGTCGTCTTTCTTTAAGGCAGCATAAGAAATATTTGATATACTAAACATATGAGTCAACAACCAGAAGGATTAAGAGCTAGGATTCGAAACGGGCTTCACAGAGGCGCTGATAGGGTTAGGCAAGGTGCAAAAAATCTGAAAGCAGAAGTGACAGATGCTGTTGGAGAAGTAGTTGAAGATATCCGCTACCACGATAAGAGAATTAAGGATTTGCTATCTCAGGACTTTGCAGATTTAGAAAACTCGGGACACCTTCGTGCAGTTTCCAATAGTTTCGGCAGCCAGCTCCTAGGCGTATTTGAAGATCCAAATGCAGATAGGGAAGTTAAGCAAATTGGCAGAATAGCCCAGTATCTTCATGGTATTGCTCACCCCAACCCAAACGCAGTTGCAAACAAAAGACAACTATCAAACCAGGATTCCGTATTGCGGTTTGAAGAAACGGCGGTAAGAAAATATGCCGACCATTTACTCGTACAACAAGCCCGAAAGTTAGACGATGCAGCGCCGGATATGCGACTTCACCATGAAACAGCAAAAACAATGTTGGCAAAAGGAGCAAAAATTGGGGCAGAAGCATACTTGCGAAGAAATACACGAATGCCCGAAGGACAAATTACAAGAATAAGCGATCTTACCCACGATGCTGTACATGAGGTTATTCGAAAGCAAGTCGTTAATCCGGATGGAAATTGGCAGGATATGACAGATATGTACGGACTTTTGCTTAAACACGGTGGGCCAGAAATACAAAGAATTAATGGAATTAGCCGTTTAATTCCAAAGGAATTAACGAGCTTGGGCTTTATGAAAGGGAAACTAAAATTTAACGAGCGACATGTTGAAATGCTTGCTGCAGCGCTCTATGCTGTCCAGTATGCTACCGATCCGGATGCATTTGCACAATTAGATAAAGGTCGTGCATTTTATGCTGTAGTAACCGATAAATACAAAGCACAGCAATTGCCTGATGCCAGTCGAAGGCAACTTCCTCCTCCGCAAAGGCCATAAAAGTACCGGTCTTGTTCTTCTCATATTTTTCGCGTATAATCAGAGATCACAGTTCTTCAAAACGATTCTGGTGCCAGCCTCATTTCTTCGGCTTCCCCAGAATGACAAAACCTTATGAACGATACAATTAAAATAAAAGGAGCACGGGAGCATAACCTCAAGAATATTGATGTTGAAATCCCAAAAAACAAACTCGTTGTATTTACGGGGTTGTCGGGTAGTGGAAAATCCTCACTGGCATTTGACACGATTTATGCCGAAGGACAACGGCGCTACGTTGAAAGTTTGTCTTCGTATGCCAGGCAGTTTTTAGGCATTATGAAAAAACCCGACGTCGACGTAATAGAAGGCTTGTCTCCGGCAATTTCTATTGATCAAAAAGGGACTTCTCACAATCCCCGCTCAACAGTTGGGACAGTCACCGAAATTTATGATTATCTTCGTTTACTTTTTGCTCGCGTTGGGCATCCTCATTGTCCACAATGCGGACGGGAAATCGCCCATATGTCTAAAGAACAAATTGTGGAGGCAATATTAAATCTACCAAACACAGTCATGCTGGAGCGAAGCGATAGCATCTCTTCACGAGATTCTATCAGTCGCTCCGCTCCTTCCAGAATGACAATAGGCAAAAATGGCTTACGAGTTCTTATTCTTGCACCAATTGTCAAAGACCGAAAAGGGGAATATTCGGAATTGTTTAAAGATTTAAAAAAGCGAGGATATAAAAAAATCCGTGTCGACGGGCGTGTGTATAGCACAGACGAAGACATGGTACTCATTAAAACCAATAAGCACACCATTGAGGCGGTTGTTGATAGTATGGTGTTATCCAAAGAAACAGATAAATTGCGTCTTTCAACAGATGTCGAGCAAGCGCTCAAACTTGGTAATTCCGAGCTCAAAGTGGCAGTCATTCACGACAAAGGGTTTGCAATACCGGAATTTCCCAAAGAAATGGAAGACGAGCTCTTTAGCGAAAAATTTGCCTGTCCTGTCGATAATATTTCTTTTCCGGAAATTGAGCCAAGAATTTTTTCGTTTAATACTCCCCATGGTGCATGTCCAAATTGTAATGGGCTTGGGACTGTTTTGACCGTAGATCCGGAACGTGTATTTAATAACAATTTGTCAATCAGTGAAGGCGGCATTTTGCCGTTTGCCAATACCATGATGCATGACAGTTGGTTTACCAGGACAATCAAAACTTTTTCCCAGGAAAATGATATTCCCCTGAATAAACGACTTGGAGAAATCTCGGCAGAAAAGAAAAAACTCCTTCTCAATGGGACAGGAAGTAAAGAATATACTGTAGTTGGCGAAAACCGGTGGGGACGGACAACAGAAATCCATGAGGAATTCCGTGGTGTGGTAACCGAGGTCAAGAATCGCTACGCGGATACAGAATCGATGTTTATGAAATCGATGATGGAAAAATTCATGCGCTATGAAGTGTGTACAGAATGTAATGGTTCACGGCTCAAAAAAGAGGCATTGTCGGTGACTATCGATGAAAAATCCATTATGGACGTCACGGACTTAGCAATTGATGAAACGCTCGCATTTATTGACAAGCTCCCAAAAATTTTCTCGGATCGGGAAGCACAAATTGGTCGGCTTATTTTAAAAGAAATTAAAGAGCGATTGTCGTTTTTGGTTGATGTCGGACTTGATTATCTCACGCTATCTCGTGGGGCGCACACCCTGGCAGGCGGAGAGGCCCAGCGCATTCGTTTGGCATCCCAGATCGGAAGCGGGCTCACCGGCGTATTGTACGTGTTAGATGAGCCTTCTATCGGGCTCCATCCAAAAGATAATGCCAAACTTATTAAAACACTAAAACGGCTTCGTGATTTGGGTAATACCGTTTTGGTTGTCGAACACGACCAGGAAACCATGGAAGAATCCGACCTTATTTTGGATTTTGGTCCTGCAGCAGGTGCACAGGGAGGTAATATTATTGCCCAGGGGACTCCTGCGGAAATAAAAAAAGATCCAAATTCTATCACCGGAAAATATCTTTCGGGAAAGAAAACTATTAAAATTATTTCCTCAACCCAACCTGCTTCGGAAAAATTGGATTTTGAACAAAACTTCCTGACAATTCACGGCGCATCCGAGCATAACTTAAAAAATATTACAGTAAAGTTTCCTTTGCAAAAACTGGTTGTGGTAACAGGAGCCTCGGGAAGCGGAAAATCAACGCTTATTAACGACATTGTCGACAAAGCATTATCACAGCGAAAAGGCGACGGGTTTTTTAAAGACAAGCCGGGAGAGTTTAAGCTCATGACCGGGGACGAACATATCCGACATGTCTTTACTATCGATCAATCTCCAATTGGACGCACCCCGCGGAGTAATCCGGCAACGTATACCGGCGCATTTAATTACATCCGGGATATTTTTGCATCGACAAAAGAAGCAAAGTTGCGAGGATACGGACCGGGGAGGTTTAGTTTTAACGTAAAAGGTGGAAGATGCGAAGCATGTCAAGGCGAAGGGCAAATCAAAATCGAAATGCAATTTTTACCTGATGTGTATGTTCCTTGCGAAGTTTGTGGTGGAACGCAATACAGCAGTGAAGCATTGGAAATTTTGTTTAATGACAAACATATCTCAAATATCTTAAACATGAGCGCATTTGAAGCACTGGATTTCTTCTCTTTCCATCCAACACTTTCATACAAATTGCAAACACTTGTTGATGTCGGCCTTTCCTATATTAAACTCGGGCAGCCGGCTCCAACTCTTTCCGGAGGAGAAGCCCAGCGAATCAAATTAGCTTCGGAATTGTCCAAAAGAGGCAGGGACGCGCTGTATATGCTTGATGAACCAACCACCGGACTTCATTTTGCCGACTTAGAAAAATTACTAGGAGTGCTTCGACGATTGGTTGATGTAGGAAATACGGTGATTGTGATTGAGCACAATTTGGACGTTATTAAAAATGCCGACTATATTATTGATCTTGGCCCCGATGGTGGAGATAAGGGCGGCGAATTGGTTGTTGCGGGAACTCCCGAAGAGGTTGCAGCACATCCAACTTCGTATACCGGCCAATTCCTCAGGAAAGTACTCAAAAAATAAGCTAGAATTATATCGTAATTTACAATTTTTAATTTTCGATTTTTAGTAAATTCTTAATGAATCAATAGATAAAATATTTGAAAATTGAATCATTGTCATTTGGTTTAAAATTGTAAATTAATAATTGAAAATGTATGACTTTACTTAAAAAGTTGTCGCTCCTGTTTTTCTTATTATTTTTTTTACGGATATTTTCATTTTCTGCATTCGCCCAAGGAGATTTTACCAATGCTTTTGACGTAACATACACCATTGACGAAAATGGGGTAGCCCACGCGGTATTTTCCGGGACGCTTACCAACACAACCGACAATAAGTATGCCTCTTCGTACACGCTTCATACCGGGTTTTCGGACATGCAAAATATCACTGCGGGAGACAGTGGAGGCCAAATCAAAATAACTGATTCTTCGCAAGACGGACAAATTTCTATTCCCTTCAACAGCCATATTGTAGGCAGAGGAAAAACACTCCCGTTTGCAATAGCATTTGATACCGGAGAGATTGCTCGGGATAAC
>Ga0068856_100006130_pt1 | contig 11801 bp, 12 predicted proteins | sample KBSCornC62_FD_66595 | JGI IMG/M metagenome (GOLD analysis project Ga0068856, IMG submission 66595) | Corn rhizosphere microbial communities from Kellogg Biological Station, Michigan, USA - KBS Corn C6-2 | ecosystem: Host-associated > Plants > Roots > Rhizosphere > Soil ...
CTTTCACACGACCCGCAACAACACGCCTCGCGGGAACGAAACTAATGGCCCGGGACATAAGTCCCGGGCATAGCGACGCACGTGTACGGCACCAAAGAAGGAAATCGGCGCCTAGATCGTTGGCGTTGCCTGCACCGGGTCGACAGTTTCCGTAGGCGTAAGCCTCTCCGTCCGCCTTAACTCCGGGAACAGCCAAGCCCAGAGGCTCACAATGACCAGCGTCCCAATGCCCCCGAGAATGATGGCGGGAATCGTCCCGAACCACTGAGCGGTAATTCCAGACTCGAACTCGCCGAATTCATTCGAAGCGCCGATGAAAATCATTTCGACAGCGTTCACCCGTCCGCGTACCGAATCCGGAGTGGCGATCTGCACCAGCGTTCCCCGAATAAAGACGCTCACCATGTCGCAAGCGCCAACCATGACGAGGGAAATCATCGACAGCACCAGGCTGTGAGACAGGCCGAACACAACGGTGAACAGGCCGAAACCGCCCACGCAAAGCAGCATCACTTTTCCGACCTTACGTCTTAGCGGACGATAGGCAAGCAGCACCGCCATGACTGCGGCTCCTACCCCGGGGGAAGCACGCAGCAGACCTAAGCCCCAAGGCCCGGTTCGCAGCACTTCGCGCGCAACTACGGGCAGCAAGGCAACAGCCCCACCAAGCAGGACGGCGAAAAGGTCGAGCGAGATGGTCCCCAGGATGACCTTGTTTGTCCAAATGTAGTGCAGCCCTGCCAAGACCGTCTTCGTGCTCAGCTCTTGGTTACGCGGCGGCGTTGGCTTCAGATGGATGCGCAGCAGCGCAATCGTGGCCAGAACGCAGCCCACAACGCTGATTGCGTATACTCCGGCGGGCCCTCCCAGCAGCGCGTACAGCAAACCCCCCAGCGCGGGACCAAGGATGGTCGATCCCTGAAAAATAGTGGCGTTCCAGGCTACCGCGTTAGGAAAGACTTCTGTCGGTACCAGCAATGGAAGAAGCGCCCGGCCTGCCGGGCTGTTGAAGGCGCGCACCACTCCCAGCAGCACGAGGACGGCGTAAATCGCCTTGACATCATGCGGCTCCGAGCGGGCAATCACGATCAGCAGGGCGGAGCAAAGCGTGAATCCAAGATTGCAGAAAACTAAAATTGTTTTGCGGCTCAAGCGATCCGCGGTGTGCCCTGCAATCAGGAACAAAAAGATGTTTGGCAAGAATTGCGCGAGTCCCACGAATCCAAGGTCCAGGGGTCGCCGCGTAATCTCGTAGACTTGCCATCCGACAGCGACCGACAGCATCTCCAGGGCGGTGACAATGAGGGCGCGTTCGATCTCGTACAGAGAAAAATCGAGATGCCGGAATGCAGCTAGGCCAGAGTGATGGTCGGTCGCAGACACTGCTTACTACTTTGCCACAGAGGATGAAATTCGGTGAGGTCTATGGCGAGGGGCGTCGCCGGCGATAGAAGCTCAACGCGGCATCACCCTGCTGCAGGATCCGCGTTCGTTCCAGGTCCCCAAAGTGCTCGCCGGGATCGAACCGCTTCTCATGTTCGGCAATGATCAACGCGTCTGCGGTAAATTCTGAACCGGCCAGACGCTCAAGCGTTTCGGGGTATGCGTTTTGCAGCCGGTATGGAGGGTCGAGAAAAACAAAATTCGCACGCAGGCTTCGCGCCGCAAGAAGAGGAATCGCGTGGGAGACCTCCTGCTGCAGAATCTCAGTTCCTCTAGCGATCTTCAGCGATTCGAGGTTTGCTTTGATCACCTCCACTGCTCGCCGGGAATGCTCCACGAAGTAAACCATTGCGGCGCCGCGGCTCAGGGCCTCGATCCCCACCGCGCCAGTGCCGGCGAAGAGATCTACCCATACCGATCCTTCCAGCGCTTTCGGATTGCCTGCTGTCAACACATTGAACAGCGTTTCGCGAAGCCGATCTGCCGTCGGTCGAATATCCAGACCGCGAGTTGAATGCAACGGTCTACTGCGAAATGTTCCGGCGATCACTCGCATGTTGGTGGTGAGTGGTCAGTCTCCAGAGAAACACCTTGGCAAACGACACCGGACACTGCCCACTGCGTCCGCGGTCGTATAAGATTAGAGTAGCGCATGAGAACATGGTCGATTCCGGCAGGCCGGATATTCGGGGTTGAAATCCGCATTCACTTTTTGTTCATCCTGATTTTTCCCTTTATCTCGTTGAGTGAAGGAACGGTGCATACAAACGCGACCCGGGTTGCTGCTCTGGGCGCGATCGTTCTCGGAAGTGTCCTCATTCACGAGATTGGCCACGCTCTGGCCGAGAAACTCTCTGGAGCGCCTCGCCGCGCGGTGGTGTTATTTCCTATCGGCGGTGTAACCGTTTTCGATGAAGCGCAGCCCGAGGTTGCCCTCGACTGGAAGAGGGAAGCACGCATCGCACTGGCGGGGCCGATCACGACGCTGGCCGTAGCCGGGATCGCCGCCATTGTGGCGCGCGTTGTGGTTCCGCAAGCGCCGCTCTGGCCGAACCTCGAATTGAGCGCCCTCAATCTTCCGCATGCGGTTGTGTGGACAAATTTGTGGCTGGCGGCGATCAATCTTCTGCCCGCGTACCCGCTCGACGGTGGCCATGTGCTCTGGGCGTATTTCAGCCGCACTACGGACCCCGCCACCGCAACGCGTCACGCTTTGAGCATTGGGCGGGGCTTCGCAGCCATGTTCTTTTTAGCGGGTATTTGGAATAGCTGGTTTCTGCTCATCGGGGCATTTCTTTTCTATGCTGCGCACATGGAGGAGCGGTCGGCCGTATTTCATTCCGTTCTCGAGACGGTGCGGCTGGAAGACATTATGCTGACCGACTTCACGACGCTCTCGCCCGCCGACACGCTGGAAGACGCGCTGGACAAGGCTGTGCACTGCCTGCAAGATGATTTCCCCGTTATTCGTGGGGCTGACATGGTGGGCGTTGTATCGAGGCAGAAGATCCTGCAGACGCTGCGCAGCGAGGGCAACGGCTACGTGCAGTCGGTCATGAGCCGCATATTCGACATCGCGCCAAAATCAGAGACGCTGGCAGCCGCGTTCCGAAAACTAAGCGCGCGCAACGCCAGTATTCTTCCGGTAGTAGACGAGCAGCAGTTGGTGGGAATTGTTACCCTGCAAAACCTGATGCATTCCATGGCTTTGCTGGCAGAAACCAGAAAGCTGCGCAACGCAGCATTGGAATCCTGATCAGAATTTCACGACAATGCCTGCCGCCGGCTCCGCCAGGTGACCTCGCGTGCCCGTGAAAAAGCGCCCAGGTACTCCAAAGTCCGGGTTGCGATAAACGAGCCCGCGATATTGGAGTCGCAACGCAAAGAATTTCCAGAGGTGGCAGTCCGTCCCACCGCCGTAAAGCAATGCCAAAGTGGTGACCGAATGCGCTCCCAGATTCTGTTGGATGGTGTCGATGTAGGTATTTCCGACACTAAATTTCAACGCGCCCCCGCCTGCCAGCAGAAATGGCTGGAACCGCTTTCCCTGTAGCGGTGTAAACACGTATGCGGCAGTGAACTCACCAATACCGGTCGTGACTCGGTAAGTGTCGGGAGAGACAGAAAAAATCTGGGAGTTACGCGTGTGCCCCAGATTTACTTCGAAAGCATGGCGTTTTGCCAGGTGGTAGCGAACGCTTCCCAGCACAGCAAACGATTTGGTAGGTGTGTCAGAAACTCCGCCGCTAGCTGAGGTCGTGGTCTTGCTGAAAACCCCAGCGCCGGAAATTGCGAGGTCGACTCTTTGTTGAGCATTTGCGGCCGCGGCAGCGATTCCCAGAACCACTGCCACGGCCACGATCTGTCCTATCTTCATCCTCTCCCTTTCGAGACGGCGGTTACTGCGGAAGGTGAACCGCCTTGGCCTGCTGCACCGCGGGAATGCCCTTCAGTTCGCTGACGACCGCTTCGGGCACGGAACCATCCACCTGCACAACTGCAATGGCCTCGCGCGGCGCCCCAGCAGCCGGTTCTTCCGCACGCCGACCCAGCGAGAAGTTGGCGATGTTGATGCCATGCTTTCCGAGCACGGTACCGACTTTGCCGATCACTCCGGGAACGTCCTGGTTGCGCATGTAAACCAGGTTCTGCTCGAGCGGCGCCTCGGCATCGATACCGTCCACGTGCAAAATGCGCGGGGTCTCGCCGTGCAGGATCGCGCCCTTCACGACATGACTCCCCTTGTGCGTTTTGAGGGTGATGGTAATAACGCTTCCCACGCCCCCAGTTGATGCCTTCGGCTTTTTCTCCTCCTGAACCGGAACGCCACGGTCCGCTGCCAGGCTCACCGCGTTCACCAGGTTGACTTTTTCTTCTCCGGCGACGCTGAGGATGCCTTTCACTACGGCATTGCGGATCAATTCCGTCTTCCATTCGGTGATGTGCCCCGTATAGCTGACGGAAATTGACTCGAGCCCGGTTTCGCTGATTTGGGCCACGAATGATCCCAACCGTTCTGCCAGCGTGACGTACGGCTTGAGCAGCAGATATTCTTCATGCGTCACTGAAGGAACATTGACCGAGTTCTGAATCACGCCGTGCTTCAGGTATTCCTTCACCTGCATGGCGATTTGCTGACCGACGTTTTCCTGCGCTTCGTTGGTGGAGCCCGCAATGTGCGGCGTCAGGATCACGTTCTCGAGTTTCTGCAGCGGAGACTCCTTCAGGGGTTCCTTCGGGAAAACGTCGAGAGCGGCTGCTGCAACCTGGCCATCCTGCAATGCGGCCACGATAGCGGCTTCCTCAATCAGTTCGCCGCGCGCACAGTTCACGATGCGAACGCCCTTCTTCATCTTCTTCAAAGACTCGGCGTTGATCATGTTGTGCGTTTGCGGTGTCAGTCCCACGTGCAGGCTCAAATAGTCTGATGCGGCGAATACCTCGTCCAGTGTGGCAAGCTTGATGCCGTTGTCTTTGGCCATTTGCGCCGAGACGAACGGGTCGTGCGCAATGATCTCCATGCCGAAGGCGCGGGCCCGCTTGGCAGTTTCCACGCCGATCTTGCCCAATCCGACGATCCCAAGGGTCTTCCCCCGCAATTCGGTGCCTTGCAGCGACTTCTTTTCCCACTTGCCCTCGTGCATGGTCTGGTTTGCTTTGGGCAGAAACCGAGCCATGGAAATCATGAGCCCAATGGTGTGCTCCGCGACGGCAACGGCGTTGCCCCCGGGAGTGTTCATCACCGCGATGCCCTTGCGGGTGGCGGGCTCCATCTCAATGTTATCGACACCGACGCCTGCACGGCCGATGACACGCAGCTTGTTCGCGCCGGCCAGAAGGGCAGCGTTTACCTGGACTGCCGAGCGCACCAGTAAGGCGTCGGCATCCTGCAACTCTTTCGAAAGATTGCCGTTTAGTTGGTCGGGAGTAACTACCGTCCACCCCGGCTCGCGCAGCAGGTTGATGGCGGAAGAGGACATCTTCTCAGCAACGATGATTTTCATATGAATTCCTTTAACAAGAAAGTGACAGATTCCAGACACCCCGTTTCGACCCTTTTCCTAGACTTTGGATAAATCCTGTCGGACGGAGAAAAACTATGAAACTACTGCTCGTTCTACTCCTTTGCGCTGCAGGCGTCGGGTGCGGTTACGGTTCTCACAGCACCACACCACCCACCCCGGCTTCCACGCCAACTATCAGTCAACTGGTTCCTGGTAACGTGATCGCTAACAGCGGATCGTTTTCGCTCGAAGTCGACGGAACGGCCTTTGCCGCGAATGGGGTCGTGAATTTTAACGGCGCCAAGATGACCACCACGTATGTTTCTGCCAGCAAGCTCATGGCGACGGTCCCGAATAGCGCGATTGCGACTGCCGGCACGGTACCCGTTACCGTTACCAACCAAGCTGTCGCTGGAGGCCTCTACGGCGGCGGCACGACCGCTGTTACCTCGCAGCCGATGAACTTCACCATTAACTAAAAAGAGGCGGCTTGCGCCGCCTCTCGCTAATTCTTGCCGCCTGATACTCCCGCCAACTCCCGCGTGCGGCTGCGCGCGAACACCTCCTGCGCTGCGCGTACCGCGGTTCCATATTCCACCGGCTTGTCTGTGACCGTCGCCAGCACGTGTTCGAGCGCGGCGAGAATGCCGATCGTGTCAAGGAAGTCGTAGTAGCCGATGTGGGCAATGCGGAACAACTTACCTTTCATGTCACCCTGGCCATTCGCCACCACTGCCGAGAACGACTCGCGGAATTCCTTCACAATCTTTCCGGAGTCGAGTCCAGCCGGCGAAACGACGGGGGTGAGTGCCGCGCCAGGACTCGAAGTGAACAGCTTCATTCCGAGGGCAGCCACACCGGCACGCGTCATCTCGGCCGCGAGTTCAGCGTTGTCGACCAGAGCCTTCCGACCAGCGGCCAGATCTCCACCGCCCATTTGACGGATGAAATCAAGGGCTGCACCCAGTCCTGCCCAGAGGGAGGTTGCCGGCGTGAACGCGGTCTCGCCTTTAGCATTCGACTTCCGCTCCTTGCGGAAATCAAAGTAGTAGCGCGGATTCTTGGTCGAATCCATGCGCTTCCATGCCCGCTCGCTGATCGCGCAATACGCGAGTCCCGGTGGGATCATGAGCGCCTTCTGCGAGCCGCCAATGATGACGTCGATTCCCCAACCATCCACATCGAAATGAGTGGTTCCGAGACCAGTAATCGCGTCAACGACGAACAGCGTGTCATCGCCATTCGCACGGACCAGCTTTGCGATCCCCTGTACATCGTGGCGCGTACCCGTCGAACTTTCGGTCGCCTGCACATACACAGCTTTCGTTTCCGGCGTGAGTTTCGACTTGACTTCATCCAGCGAGAAGGTTTCGCCGTAAGGTTTCTCGACCAGATCAACCTGGCAGCCGTAGGCTTTTGCCAGATCTCGCCACCGCTCGCCGAACTTGCCGGCCGTGAGCACGAGGACGCGATCGCCCGGCGAAGTCAGGTTTGCAACCGATCCTTCCATGGCTCCCGTACCAGATGACGCGATCACCAGCACGTCATTCGACGTGCCAATGAAGTCCTTCATATCGGTAAGCACGCGGGTGAACAACGCCTTGAAATCGGCTGTGCGGTGATGGGCAGCGAAGGCCGCCATCGCGTTCTGCGCCGCGGGCAGAAGCGGGGTGGGGCCCGGTGTGAAGAGACGGTTCTTAAGCAACATGGCAGTGGTCCTCTAAGATGAATTCGGAAAAAGCGGGAAGTACGTAATAGTGTATCGCGGAAGCGACCCTTGCTGTGTCACAGGTTCCATTCGCATCTGCGATGGGTGACATCAGGAAAAACGATAGCGGCAGCTGTGGAAGTCAGGCATTCGTTTCCCCCCTCCATGTCATGCCGACTCACCTGCATGTCATTCCGAGGAGTGGAGCGAAGCGCAATGACGAGGAACCTGCTGTTCCCATCCGGGGCCGTTGCTTGGAAAGGCAAAGCGCGTTCCGCGTCGCTCTGCTCCTCGGAATGAAAGGAGAGTTACTTTGTTGCTAATTCCTTCAGCGATTCCTCGTACGGCGCCCGAGCAATCCCGCGCTCGGTGACGATCGCGGTGACGTATTTCGCCGGCGTGACGTCGAACGCAGGGTTCTCGATGGAAACGCCTTCTGGTGTAATCAGCTTGCCGGCAAAGTGAGTGACTTCTGCTGCATTGCGCTGCTCGATAGGAATCTTGCTGCCGTCGGGAGTTTCGAGATCGACCGTGGAGATCGGGGCCGCAACATAGAACGGAATTCCGTGCTCTTTTGCGAGTACCGCCACGGTGTAGGTGCCGATCTTATTTGCGACGTCACCATTGGCGGCGATGCGATCCGCGCCGACGATCACCACGCCAATTTTTCCTTGCCGCATCATCGCGCCTGACATGTTGTCGGAGATGACCGTCGTCGGGATGCCGTCTTTCACCAGTTCCCACGCGGTGAGTCGGGCGCCTTGCAGAAACGGACGCGTCTCGTCGGCGTAGACTTGAATCTTCTTCCCTGCTTCGACGGCGGCACGAATCACGCCTAGCGCCGTTCCGTATCCCGCGGTTGCGAGCGCGCCTGCGTTGCAGTGCGTGAGAACCCCGCCACTGGCAGGCATCAGCGCCGCGCCGTGTTTGCCCATGGCTTGATTGATGGCAATGTCTTCCGCGTGCATGCGTTTCGCCTCGTCAATCAGTGATTGCTTGATCTGTGGGATGTGACGGACGCGCAGGGTTTCGAACTTCTGCTGCATGCGCTTGATGGCCCAGAAGAGATTGACCGCGGTGGGGCGTGTCTTGCCAATCACATCGCAAATCTGATCGAAATCGCGCTTCAGGTCGCCGACGTTTTCGGCTTTCGAGTTCTTCACGCCGAGTGCGATGCCCATCGCAGCCGAAACTCCAATGGCCGGCGCGCCGCGCACTACCATGTTGCGGATCACGTCCGCAACTTCCTGGTAGGTGGTGCAGTTTACATAAATTTCTTCCGTGGGCAGCTTCGTCTGATCGATGAAGCGCACGCCCTGGTCAGTCCATTCGAGTGTTTGGATCATAGAGTCGGTCGTTGGTCCTTGGTCGTTTGTCGTTCGCGATACTTGTATCGCTCGCACCTGTGGGAGGAACTCGGGAGGTCACGGCTTCAGCCGTGCCGCTCAGCCAACCAAGAACGTGGGCTTCAGCCCCTGAGGTACCAGCTTTCACAGCCGAAGGTCTAGCTTACCGGATAATCGGCACTTGCGGCGCGGCACTCTCCGGCAGCACTCCGCGCAGCCTCGGATCATCGGCAACCTCGATAGCCCGTTTATACGGCTTGAATCCGCACTTCACGTAAAAGGGAAGCGCAACTGCACTGTCGAGCGTGCAGGTATGCACCCAGACGCGCGAGATTGAACTAGTCCAAGCCCGATCGAGCACCGCTTGCATAAAAGGACGGCCTAGGGCTTTTCCAAGTGCCTGGGCATACAGTCCAAAAAACGCAATTTCCACCTGGCCAGGTTGCGAACGGTCGAGTTCAGCCATGCCTATTTCCACGCCATCCGCCTGGGCAATGAACAATTCCGTTGTTGGAGCATTGAGCACGGCTGCGAGTTCCGTATCATTCATCTCCAGCCGGCTCCACCAGAGCCAATGTTCACCGGCGCGGAGGAAAACTCCTCGATACCAGCTCAGGTCTGGGTTGCTGATTTGCCGCAATTTCACCGACGAGGTTTTTGAGTCTGCCGGACGCTCCAGCATCTCCAGGTAAGTCACGACTGCGGCAATCTTTCCAGGTGCGAGATCGGTGTACCCGTCAGGGATCATCGGCTTTACCTGACGACTGACGGCTGATGGCTGACGGCTATGTGTTCTTTTCTCACGTCGCTTGCCGTAAACACTGCCACAAACCGTGCTGGAGCCGCTGCTTGCTCAACTGCAGGCCGCCCTTGTGCTTCTTCGCGCTCCACCAGGCACATGACACCGACGACCTCGAATCCGAATTCGCGGGCCGCTTCGATGGCCTGAATCGTCGATGATCCCGTCGTGCACACATCATCCACAATGACGACCCGCGCGCCCTTCTCGCGGAAGCCCTCGATGCGCTGGCCGGTGCCGTGCTGCTTCTCGGCCTTGCGAACCAGGAATGCGTGGATGTTCCCGCTTACCACCGCGACAGCGACTGCCAATGGATCGGCACCCATCGTGAGTCCGCCAATGGCTGCCGGGTTCCATCCACGAGTGCGAATCTCCTCAACAAACACTTCTCCGGTGAGCTTTGCGCCGCGGGCATCCAGCGTCGTGGTGCGGCAGTCAATGTAGTAGTCGCTAGTGCGTCCCGAAGCGAGCTTGAATTCGCCCAGACAGAACGATTTCGTCGCGAGCAGACGCAGCAACTCCTGTCGAGCGGTAGGCATGAATTACTAAGATACCAGCAAAAAGAAAGCGCCCGCTCCTGGCAGGCGCTGAAGTCAAAGTGGACTTTTACGCTGCAGCTCCGTGCTTCCGACTCTCCGGCAGCCGCAACAGCACCGGAATCGCAAAGAAGATCGCGGTGAAGAGCATCGTGCCAATCAAATCATTCCGAAAGAACGGAACACCGAGGCTGTAGGAGGTCATCAGCCCCGCGAAAGTCTTGGGATACATCGGGAACGCCGCCCAAGCCGCAAAGTTGCTGACAAGGAAAAAGGAAATCGGGCTGGCGAGTGCTGCCAGGCCGATCCACAGTGGCTTCTCGTGATTTCGCAGCCGCGTTCCGAGCAGGATAATCGCCGCGTACCACGCCCAACTTACCAGTTGGCTGACGTCGACCGGATAGTGATAGACGAACTTACTCAGAAAAACGTCCGACATGGCCAGCAGTCCAACCGGGATCCAAAGCTGGCGGCGTGAACCGTGCGCTCCGAAAAACAGCAAGCTCGCCGCAACGGGCGTGAAATGAAAAGGATAGGAATGCATGTACGGGATCGCCAACCGCACCGCAAATGCCAATAGGACAAACAAGTAAGCCAGCATACGATTCACCTCGGAGACTCTGATTTTCGGAGTTGGCGGAGAATCCGTCAAGTATGCAAGCGCGATCTCTACCTGATTCCCGGCTTTTCCTCTCGATTTCCAAATCCTTCGTGTAAGACTTGAAGGTCCCGGTTCAACTCGACCCATCCCGAGAGCGTAATTCTTCCGCGGAACTGCGGGTAATCAAAACGCAAGTCCCGGAATCTAACGATGGCGTCATCACCTTCGGCGCTCGTCGTGAGCACTGGGTATTTTGCCCAGTCGAGATAGACCCGGCCCAAATACGTTTCCTTGGCCGCTACCATCGCGGGAGTCTCTGACGATCTCGCATAGAACGCCAACTGTTCGCGGTTCAGAGCTCCAGTGCGGGAATCGATGTCAGTATCTGTCAAGAATGAGGACATCTCGGCGACGGTGAACCAGTGCGTCAACGACCACGGATACGGGTAGACCGACGCTCGCAACGGCGTCTCCGGACGCCCGGATCCGGAATCGAAGGCTACGCCAGACACGACCCGGAGTGCCGCACGATGCTCATAGTCTCGCACCGAGTACAAAATTGCGACGCAAACCAAAGCCAACACTGCCGACACCTGTCCACGAGGGGGATGTTTGTGCCGCGAGAAGATCGCAGGCAGCACCAACGCTGCGATCAGGATGATGTAGAGCGCAGGCTCAACGATGAACACAATGTCCCACGAGTACCACTTCTCCCAAAACGGCCAGAACGGGCGCACGCCGTAGTTGTTGGTGAAGTCGAGCAGGATGTGACTTAGTCCGGCAATGTACGCAAAGACGAAAAGCAATCCCCAGCGCGGCGGTAAGTCCGGGATGTAGGTTTTGCGGCCACGCAGCCGCCACACCACGTAGACGACCGCCACGGTCAGAACCGACATGCACAGAAGGCCAATAAAGGAGTGCGTGAACCCACGGTGATGCGCGAAGTAGTAGACCGGGCTCTTAAATCGCCAGAAGATGTCGAGGTCTGGCGCTTCAGCGGCCAGCGTCATCGTCGCGGTCGCGAGCGCTGTCTTGCGATTGAACCCAGCTCGGCCCAGCACCGCGCCGGTGAGAAAATGCGTGATCGGCTCCAAGTAATCTTTTTTAACACGGATCAGAACTTGTGGCTTCAAACACCGACGCACATCGTCGATCGCACGTCGCACGAAACAATTCAGGGACACACCCGCGTGCGACGCAGAACGCGGGACGCACGACGAACTTCATCCCAGCAGTGACGGATGCCCCTTGGGCACCAGTACGGTCAAAGAATCCGGCACCACGGAGAGAGTGATTGGCAGCCTTCCCAGCAACTCACCGTCCGCCTCGACGTAGATGTTTTCCGGTTTCTCGCTCGCGATCGG
>Ga0068856_100006135_pt1 | contig 11797 bp, 10 predicted proteins | sample KBSCornC62_FD_66595 | JGI IMG/M metagenome (GOLD analysis project Ga0068856, IMG submission 66595) | Corn rhizosphere microbial communities from Kellogg Biological Station, Michigan, USA - KBS Corn C6-2 | ecosystem: Host-associated > Plants > Roots > Rhizosphere > Soil ...
GTCACCTCGATATACTCATCGGCCTGGATATACTCCATCGATTCTTCAAGCGAAAATTTTACCGCCGGTGCTATACGCACGTTGGTATCACTGCCTGATGCACGCATGTTGGTCAATTGCTTGCCTTTGGTCAGGTTAATCACCAGGTCGTTATCGCGGATATGTTCGCCCAAAACCTGGCCCTCGTAAATATCTACACCCGGGTCGATAAAAAAACGACCCCTGTCCTGTAATTTATCAATAGCAAAGGCAGTCGTTTTGCCGGTGTCCATCGATACAAGCACGCCGCTCAGCCTGCTTGGTATAGCGCCTTTCCAGGGCTCATATGATTTAAAACGGTGGGCCATAATGGCTTCACCTGCAGTAGCAGTTAATACGTTATTACGTAAGCCGATGATACCGCGGGATGGTATCTCAAATTCCAAATGCTGCAAATCCCCTTTCGGTTCCATTACCAGCAGGTCGCCTTTGCGTTGGGTAACCAATTCTATCACCTTACCGGCAACGTCACCCGGAACATCAACGATCAGTGTTTCAACAGGCTCACATTTTACGCCGTCAATCTCTTTCACAATAACCTGCGGCTGGCCCACTTGCAATTCGTAACCTTCGCGGCGCATGGTCTCGATCAATACTGACAGGTGGAGAATACCACGGCCATAGACCAAATATGAATCCGGCGACTCAGTCTCGACAACCTTTAGCGCCAGATTTTTTTCCATTTCTTTGAAAAGGCGGTCGCGCAGGTGACGCGAGGTCACAAACTTACCTTCCTTGCCAAAAAACGGAGAAGTATTAATGGTGAACAACATGTTCATCGTCGGCTCGTCGATCTTGATAACAGCCAGTTGCTCCGGATTTTCGAAATCGGCAATGGTATCACCAATCTCAAAACCTTCAATACCAACTACGGCACAAATATCGCCTGATTTCACTTCGGTTACTTTTACTTTACCCAATCCTTCGAAAGTGTAAAGCTCTTTTATTCTCGATTTCTGGATCTTGCCATCACGCTTTACGAGCGACACAGGCTGGTTCTCCTTAATCACACCACGAGCGACGCGACCAATCGCGATACGGCCCACAAATGAAGAATAATCCAACGAGGTAATCTGCATCTGCAAAGTGCCTTCTACTTCAGGTGCAGCCGGGATATGATCCAAAATGGTATCCATCAGCGGGAAGATGTCCTCCGTCGGTTTCTTCCAGTCGATGCTCATCCAGCCCTGTTTTGACGAACCGTAAATAACCGGGAAATCCAGTTGCTCTTCAGTAGCCTCCAGGTTGAAGAACAGCTCAAATATCTGCTCATAAACTTCTTCGGGACGGCAGTTTTCCTTATCCACCTTGTTTACCACCACAATCGGCTTCAAACCAAGTGATAATGCCTTTTGCGTCACGAAACGAGTTTGCGGCATAGCGCCTTCAAATGCATCGCATAGCAATAACACACCGTCGGCCATTTTCAACACACGCTCCACCTCGCCACCGAAATCGGCGTGGCCCGGAGTATCGATGATATTGATCTTAACATCTTTATAGCGTACCGAAACGTTTTTTGAAACAATGGTTATACCACGTTCACGCTCCAGGTCGTTGTTGTCGAGTATGAGCTCGCCTGTCTCCTGGTTGTCCCTGAAGATGGCGCAGCTATGTAAAATCTTGTCAACCAAAGTAGTTTTGCCGTGGTCAACGTGTGCGATGATCGCTATATTCCTAATTTTCTGCATAAAAATGCCGCTCCGAATTTTGGCGCAAAGGTACGGTTTATTAATCGGATTTTAAAGGAGTTAACAACTAATGACACACAATTGATTTTGAACTAAGATTTATAGGATGAAAGGATTATAGGATTTTCGAACCTACGTCGCCTAAAGTTGAAGTTTTAGATGATCTCAAGGATGATTGACATCATTTGTCTTTTGACGCAATAACGTCACGATCTTATCATCCTGATATCTTATAAATCTTAGTTCAAACGATTAATAATCTCATCCCCCGAAAGTTTTTCCTGACCGCCGCTTAGCATATTCTTAAAAGTAAGCAATCCGCTTTGCATCTCGTCGCTGCCGATCATGATGGTGTAAGGGATAGCTTTAGCATTGGCGTAATCCAGTTGCTTTTTGATTTTGGCACCGGCCGGGTATAATTCCGATGGGATATCGTTATCGCGTAGTTTTTTTAATAGAGGAAGCGCATATTTTTCGCCTTCGGCATCAAAGCAGCAGATTAGCACTTTGGTGCCCTGGCTGGCAGCTTCGGGGAAGAGTTTCAGTTCTTGCATTACATCATAGATACGATCGGCTCCAAATGATATACCAACGCCTGTTAAACCCCTCAGTCCAAACATGCCGGTCAGATCGTCGTAGCGACCGCCGCCGCCGATGCTGCCCATTTGTACTTCATTGGTTTTTACTTCGAAGATGGCGCCGGTGTAGTAGTTTAATCCGCGGGCCAGCGTGACGTCCAGTTCGAGCTTTGCGGTTTTCAATGGCCAGTTATCAATATAGCTTAAAACCGTTTCAACTTCATCGCAGCCTTTCAGACCAATTTCTGATTTGGCCAGGGTATCTCTTAGGCTCGCCAGCTTAGCTTCGTTGAAGCCTTCGAGCAAGATTACCGGTTTGATCTTTTCAACATCAGCCTGTGTAAAGCCGCGTTCCAGAAGTTCCTTTATAACACCATCAAGCCCGATTTTTTCCAGCTTATCAATAGCGACAGTGAGATCAACAATATTATCGGTTTTATTTATAATTTCAGCAATTCCTGATAGAATTTTTCTATTGTTGATTTTAATGGTGAAATCTTTAAGGCCAAGTTTGCTTAAGGCTTCATCGTAGATCATCACAAACTCTGCCTCGTTGAGTAAGGAATCCGAACCTACTACATCGGCATCACACTGGTAAAACTCGCGATAGCGGCCTTTTTGCGGCCTGTCGGCGCGCCATACGGGTTGTACCTGGAAGCGCTTGAACGGAAAGCTGATCTCGTTTTGGTGCATCACCACGTAGCGTGCGAAGGGAACGGTGAGATCATAACGAAGAGCTTTTTCAGATATCTCTGAAGTTATAAGTTGTGAGTTATGGGTTGCGAGTTTTTGCTGATCAACTTTCGAAAGAAAATCGCCACTGTTCAATATTTTGAAAATCAGCTTGTCTCCCTCATCACCATACTTGCCCATCAGTGTACTCAAGTTCTCCATCGCTGGCGTTTCGATCTGCTGATAACCGTACTTGCGAAAAACGCGTTTAATGGTATCGAAAATATAATTGCGTTTAGCCATTTCGGCCGGAGAAAAATCGCGGGTACCTTTAGGGACAGATGGTTTAATGGATGCCATAGCGCGCAAAGTTAACACGATTTGGCTATTTTACTGAGCACATGATCAATCTAATGTAAAATCATGGCTATCCCCGGAATCCTTCGAATCATGGTTCAGACAAATAATATAAATTTGGTCATGCCGCTTTTTATCCAAACCCCACGCTTTGTCATCCGAGATTTTAAACCCGAAGAACAAAATGCCTACATGGCATTATATGATGATGAGCGGGTAACCCTGCATCTGCCCAAAAGAAGCCGCAAGGAGAACCTGGACATATTTCACAGCACCCTTACCGACTACACCGCCGGCAAAACGCTTGGCCGCTGGGGCATTTTCAATAATGGCGACGGCGACTATATTGGTGCTTGCTTGCTAAGAGACTTTTATGAGGAACAGGGCAAGATTGAGCTTGGCTACTCGCTTCATCAAAAATATTGGGGCAAGGGCATCGCCAGCGAAATGGCCGGCATCCTGATCGCTTACGGATTTACCCACACCAATGCAAAAGAGATTGTGGCGGTTACAACGCTTGGAAATATTGGTTCGCAGAAAGTGCTATTAAAGGCAGGGATGATACAATTACCCAATTACCTGAGAGAAAATGAGGAATTGGCCTACTTTAGTATAGTTAGAACTGGCAAATAAACTATTCCCGTCACTAACGCCCTGCGCCAACCGCGTTGCGCCACGCATCTCCCCATTGCACAATTCCGCTACCCGGCTATATTTGCTAAAATTTCTTCTCAATGAAACGAATACTTCTGGCTTCGCTGGTTTGCCTTTCCTTTTTGCAGGCCAATGCCCAGTTAACCCCTTTTGAGGCAAGCAGCGATAAAAACTATACGGCCACCTACGCCGAGATCATCAGCTATTATCAAAAGCTGGCTAAGCTGTATCCGCAAATGCACCTGTTTAATTACGGGATGACTGACATCGGCAAACCACTAACGCTGGTTGTTCTTTCGAAAGACCGGGTGTTTGATCCACCCTTGATCAAAAAGCATAACAAACGCGTACTGCTCATTAATAATGGCATTCACCCCGGTGAACCAGAAGGCATCGACGCCTCGATGATGCTTGTACGCGATCTTCTGAAGAAGAATCAATTGCCCAAAGATGTGGTGCTATGTTTCATAGCCGTATATAATATTGATGGCTGTTTGAACCGCGGCGTGTCACGCATCAACCAGAACGGACCGCGTGCTTATGGCTTCCGGGGGAATTACCGGAACCTGGATCTGAACCGGGATTTTATCAAAGCCGACAGCCGAAACGCGCTCGCATTCGAAAAGATACTGAACACCTGGCAGCCCGAAGTCTTCCTGGATAATCATACCAGCGACGGCGCCGATTACCAATATGTGATGACGCTGATAGAGACACAAAAAGACAAACAAAATCCTGTACTGGCCGAATACACTTCTAAGACCTTGTCACCTGAATTATATAAGCGCATGGCCAAAAGCGGATACGAAATGACGCCCTATGTTGAAGAACGCCAGGAAACACCTGATTCGGGCATTGTAAGTTTTTTGGAGACGCCGCGTTTTGCGACCGGTTATACCGCGCAGCATAATATCATCAGCTATATCACCGAAACGCACATGTTAAAGCCCTTTGACAAGCGTGTTTATGCCACTTACGATTTTATGGTTGCCTTGATCGATCTGTGTCAACGCGATGCCAAACTTATAGGTGAATTAAAACACAAAGCCGATGAGCAGGTAAAAAATCAAACCAGCTTCGCGCTCAACTGGCAGGTCGACTGGCAGCATTATGATACCCTGACATTCAGAGGATATACAGCAGGGCACAAAACCAGCGAGGTAAGCGGCTTGCCCCGATTATACTATGATCGAAGTAAGCCCTATACCAGGACCATCAAATACTTTGATAATTATACCCCAACAATATCCGTCGACAAGCCGGTCGCGTACGTTATTCCGCAAGCATGGGGCAAGGTGATCGATTTGCTTAAGCTGAATAGTATTGTGATGCACCGGTTGGCGCATGACACCACGCTCGATTTGCAGATGTATTATATCGATGATTATAAAACACCTTCACGCCCGTATGAAGGGCATTACCTGCACAGCAACGTTAAGTTAGCGCCAACCAATATGAAAGTAAGATACTATGCAGGCGACTATGTGATTTATACCAACCAGGCTTTGAACCGATACCTAATTGAAACGCTGGAGCCACAGGGTGTGGACTCATTTTTTGCCTGGAATTTCTTCGACTCTGTTTTGGGCGAAAAAGAGGGTTACTCCGATTATGTCTACGAAGACGTAGCCGCCGATATGCTCAAAAAAGACCCCGATCTGCGTAAAAAGCTGGAAGACGAAAAGGTCAAAAAGCCGGATATGGCCAATAATGCCCGCGCGCAGCTGAATTTTGTTTACCGCAACTCACCTAATTTCGAAAAAACCTATCTTCGGTACCCGGTTGGCAGGCTGCTGGCCGATACAAAACTTGATCTTGAATAAATGGATATAGCTCACTATTTGCATGACGCGCCTGTGGCGTCTGTCATATTTATTATCACACTTATTACCAGTCTTATTGCTTTTTCAAATGATTGGGTGTATGAAAACTTCATACTGCAACCTTACTATGTTTACCAGGGGAAAAAGCTCCATACGCTAATTACAAGCGGCTTCATCCATTTGGATCTGATGCACTTGTTTTTCAATATGTTCACCTTTTATTTCTTTGCTTTCCCAATAGAGGCTGCCTTGGGCCATTGGCAATTTGGCTTATTGTATGGGCTAAGCATGGTATTAGGCGACCTCCCTTCGGTCGCAAAACACAAGGACAATTATGGATACCGTACACTCGGTGCATCGGGTGCCATCAGCGCGGTTGTGTTCAGCTTTATTTTATTCGATCCTTTTGCAGGAATGGGCCTGATGTTTCTGCCTATTAATATTCCGGCAGTTATTTTCGGGATACTTTACCTGGTATACTGTTCCTACGCTTCAAAAAAGCAATGGGGTAATATCAATCACGACGCTCACCTTTTTGGTGCATTGGCAGGAATAGCGATCACGGCTATATTACAGCCTCATGTTTTAGGCGAGTTTGTTCACCAGATCAGCGAGAAACTTCAATCGATCGGGCATTAATAAAATTGCCCTCAACGTCGAATAAAAAGCTCATTGGGTTTTCGGGGTCTTTAATGATCTCAAGCAGAAGGAAGCCCCATTTTTTCCAGAAGTTCTCGAGTACCTGGCCGTAGGTTTTGTTTTGCCAGAAATCGAACAAAGGTTTGCTGCTCATGCCGCGCAATGGCATGGCCTCGATGTACGTTTCGTCGCCAACAGGAAGCACGTTATATTCCGGCAAACGATTGAATAAATAAGCCGAATAAAATACCCGCGCGTTAAACTCCTCGAATTGTATAGGGTGCAGCGTTTGCCCTTCAAATTTTTCCAGGATATTCCGATGGTAGTTGCGGTTGGCGCCGTTATCCTGCAAACAGATAATCAAGCCGAAATCTTTCATCCTGAGGGAGAAGGTTAGCGTGTTGATCTCGTCCTTGTAAACAAATTCATCCGGCGTATTATCAACCCTGAAAAGAAAAAAGCTGAATGGTGTAAAATCTTCAAAGATTACCGATAGATAAATACTTTGCAGCATCAGGTGCAGGTTGCTGAATTTGTGTATAAGCGACTGCGAGATGTTAAATTCCTGTCCCTGCGCGTGCTGTTGTTTGATGCCGGCTTGCATTTCATTGAAAACAATGCCGTAAAGAAGCTTCCCCGCCCATTGAAACAATTTCACAGGCTCAAGCGATTTTACGCCCTCAAAGCCCAAATCCATGGCGGCAGCTACTTCGGCTTCAAGTGGTTCCAGGTATTGTTCGTTGATGGCTGCCGAGCAGGGCACTTTCAAATCTTTATAAGTCGAAACGCTTTCATCAAGCATCTTAAATGGCTGGTCGGTCAGGTTGTGCCGACTCATGAGCCAGGCGGGAAACACCTGTATCTTTTCCTCCTCGGAGCTTAGCGTTTGTCCGCTCAAAAAGCAAGTACGGTTATTAAAATTGAAACTCCTGAACGGGTAATATATCTCTGCCGGCATGGGCGCAAAGATAAGCATCGTTTTCAGGCAGAAAATTTTAGCTTTGGATTTAACATGGAACTGACATACCGGCCCTTCGAACTCGAGCTTAAACACCCTTTCACCATTGCCAAATTTTCGCGTACATCCACGCCTTTAATGCTGGTCGAGATTAGGCGTGAAGGCTATGTGGGATATGGCGAAGCCTCCATGGTACCGTATATAGGCGAGAGTCATCAAACAGCTACTGAATTTTTGAACAAGGTGGATGTAAGTCAATTCAAATACCCTTTTGATTTTGGCTCGATCATCCAATACCTGGATAGCCTGGCTCCCGGAAACCCAGCCATTAAAGCTGCGGTAGATATCGCCCTGCACGATCTGGGAGGCAAACTCAAAGGTGAACCCTGCTGGCGACTACTAGGTAGCGATCCTGCAAAAATGCCAGTTACGAGTTATACGGTTGGTATTGACACGCCGGAGGTTTTGGTAGAGAAGGTAAAGCAAGCCGGCGATTGTCGTGTCATCAAGGTAAAGCTGGGCCGCGGCAGTGACCAGGAGTTGATCAACACCATAAGATCCGCTACCGATCTACCGCTGTATGTAGACGCCAACCAGGGCTGGACCGATTTGCAGCATAGTCTCGATATGTGTTACTGGCTTCAGGAGCAAGGCGTAGTATTGATAGAGCAACCCATAGTGAAAACCGACCCGGACAGTAACGCCTGGTTAAGCGAGCGAAGCCCCATACCGATCATCGGCGATGAAGCTGTGCAGCGTTTAGCAGATGTAGACAAAGCGCATGGTGTTTATAATGGCATCAATGTTAAGCTGATGAAATCGGCGGGGATGCATGAAGCGCACCAGATGATTGTTCGTGCCAAAGAGCTGGGACTAAAAGTTCTAATTGGCTGTATGAGCGAAACCAGTTGTGCCACATTGGCCGCTGCAGCACTAGCCCCGCAATGCGATTGGGCAGATATTGATGGCCCGTTTTTGGTAAGCAATAACCCTTTTAAAATGCCGGAGTTCAGGGATGGGAAATGGGTGTTAAGTGAGGAGCCCGGTCTTGGACTACCCTACTAATGGCATTTGCACATCTGCATATTCGCACATCTGCACATCAATCTTGTTTCAATGCTTCCCTGATCTTATCCGCAGTAGCCTGCAATTGCTCGGGAGTAAAGCTCAGCTTGGGGCGGGAAAAGTTAAGATCGCTGACGCTGTTCATCGGGATGAGGTGAATGTGTGCGTGTGGTACCTCGAGACCAATAACAGCCACCCCAATCCTCTTGCATGAAATAGCTTTTCTTAAGCCAGTCGCAACAATTTTGGCAAATATTTGCAGACCGGTATAGAGTTCGTCATCCATGTCGAACAGGTAATCCACCTCTTTTTTAGGAATAACCAATACGTGGCCTTCGGCCAGTGGCTGTATATCCAGAAAAGCCAAATAATCGATGGTTTCAGCAACTTTATAGGCGGGGATTTCGCCGGCTACTATTTTTGAGAAGATTGTCATAGATGAGTTGTGTTATACGTTGTACGTCATACGTTTTACGTGATATGGAATAATACGTCTGACGTGTATTAACGTATAACCTACAACGTCAAACGTACAACCTTATCTATCTGCTTATCTCCAAAATTTCAAATTCCATCTTACCGGCAGGCACCTGAATTTCGGTCGTTTCGCCTACCTTTTTGCCCAGCAGGCCTTTGGCGATGGGTGATGTCACGGATATTTTTCCCGATTTGAGATCGGCTTCACTTTCTGATACCAATTGGTAGGTCATGGTGGCGCCGTTCTTCACGTTTTTAATTTTCACTTTCGACAAGGCGAGCACCTTGGATGTATCCAGTTTGCTTTCGTCAAGCAAACGAGCGCTTGCGAGCAATTCTTCCATTTTGGCAATTTTTGACTCGTGATGGCCCTGTGCTTCCTTTGCAGCATCATACTCTGCATTTTCTGAAAGGTCGCCTTTGTCGCGCGCTTCGGCAATAGCTTTTGCTATGGCGGCACGGCCGCTCGTTTTCAGTTGCTGTAATTCCTCTCTTAACTTATCCAAGCCATCCTTGGTGTAATATGCTACCTCAGCCATAAATTCACAATTATTAATTCGTTAGTTTATAAATTGACACCAAAAAAATAGTCCCCCCTGTTTAACAGGCAGGACGATGGTGCTTAAAAAACAAACAAGACTATCTCGGCAATGCCTCCATAGTCTTGTCATCAGTAGAACGAAGATAAACTATTTAAGTTTTAATTTCAAAATTTTTTTGAGTGTTGTGGCGCTGGCCCATGTTTAAATTTTAGCTAGTTTTTCGGCCATTACTTCGCTTATTCTTCTATAAGAGTCAAAGGTCCAGCCAGCTACGTGAGGGGTTAGTAATACTCTGCCCGATTGCTTTAATTCCGAGAACCACAGCTGCTCGCCCAGGGCCGGAAATTTCTCTACTTCAAGCACATCCAGACCAGCACCCAATATTTTGCCATCCCTGATCGCATTCAGCACCGCCTGTGTTTTTACCACTTTCCCGCGGGAAGTATTGAGTAAAAAAATAGGTTTTTTAAAGTGGAACAGGTACTCGTCATCCACAAGTCCATTGGTCTCAGGCGTCAGCGGAACGTGGAAGCTTACTACGTCTGAATGTTTGACAATTTCCTCCATGCTTACCTCGCGGACATACTGATCACTGAACCCTGTTTTGTATTTATCATAGGCGATCACCTTTACCCCAAAGCCCGAAAGTTTCCTGGCAAAGCTACCGCCCATAAAACCGTAGCCAATGATACCCACTGTCTTATCTCTGAGTTCATACCCACGATTTGCCTCTCGTTTCCATAAGCCATTGCGTACTTCCGCATCGGCGCGATTGAAATTGTTCATCAGGCTCAGCAGCATACCTACCGCATGCTCACCTACCGCATCCATATTTCCTTCGGGGGCGTTGATGAGAATAATCCCTTTTGCGATTGCATATGCTTCATCGATATTGTCCATCCCAGCACCGGCGCGGCAAATGAAGCGCAGGTCTGTGCTCAGATCAAGCACCTTTTTATCTACCAGGAACTTGGAACGGATCACCATGCCCCCATAGTTGCTTAATATTTCATAAGCTTCATCAGGTTTGATAGTTGGCCGGTAATCACAGGTGTACCCCATAGCTTCGGCTTGCTCAATGAAGATGGGGTGTATGTCGTCGACGATGAGAATGTTCTTTTTCATTTATTTTTTTATCCGCCGTCTGTGTCCTCACAGACGGACTTGAATGTTCCCTGCGAGGACACAGACAACTGGAAATTATATTATCGGTTTTCAGTAATCTTATTGGTCAAATTCACAAAGTCCTCCACGCTCAATCGCTCGGCACGCAGATCAAGTAAAGGTTCAGCAGCCATTTTTTCTTTATTGATCAGAGATGAAACAGCATTTCGCAAAGTCTTTCTCCGTTGATTGAATCCTGCCTTCACCACCTGCCAAAAAAGTTTTTCATCGCATCTCAATTCGCCAACCTCGTTACGAGTCAATCGGATAACTGCCGAAAGCACCTTTGGCGGAGGATTAAACACGCCTGCTTTGACCGTGAACAAATATTCAACCTTATAATAGGCTTGCAGAAAAACGCTCAGAATGCCATATTCCTTGCTGCCGGGTTTGGCGGTACAGCGTTCAGCTACTTCCTTTTGAAACATACCCACCACTTCAACCACGTGCTGCCGGTTATCGAGCACTTTAAATAATATCTGCGATGAGATGTTATAAGGAAAATTGCCGATAATGCCGAACTTCTCGTTAAACACCTTGCCGAAATCCATCTCCAAAAAATCGTCGTTGATCAGGCGCCCGCCCAATTGAGGATATTTTTTTTGAAGGAATTCGTAGGATTCAGTATCAATGTCGATCAGGTATGTTTGCAGGTCTGTACGCTGTAAAAGGAAATCCGACAAGATGCCCATGCCGGGCCCAACCTCCAGCACCTGGTTATATCCTCCTTGCAACTGCAAACTACCAACTATCTTGGCGGCAATGTTTTTGTCCGTCAAAAAGTGTTGACCCAGATGCTTTTTCGCTCTTACCAATGACATCGCCGATTTGAATTATTTGCGCAAATTAAGTCATATTTGTACTACTATCAGGAATTTATAAGCCTAAAATCTTTTATTTGCATCTTTGTGCGTGGCGGTAGGCGCGTGGCGCAAGGCGGCATTGAAAGGTTGAACGTTGTACGTTACATGTTGTACGTTAGCAGAATCAAAACGTAAAACGTCCAACGTCTAACGTAAAACAAAATCGGTGTAATCCATTTATAATCGGTGAAATCCTAAAATAATGAGCGAGAAACTAAAAATAGGTATAAGTATAGGCGATGTGAATGGCATCGGGCTGGAGGTGATCATCAAAA
>Ga0068856_100006136_pt1 | contig 11796 bp, 11 predicted proteins | sample KBSCornC62_FD_66595 | JGI IMG/M metagenome (GOLD analysis project Ga0068856, IMG submission 66595) | Corn rhizosphere microbial communities from Kellogg Biological Station, Michigan, USA - KBS Corn C6-2 | ecosystem: Host-associated > Plants > Roots > Rhizosphere > Soil ...
AACCACGCCAACTACGACGAGTCGAAGGCCAATCCGTATCCTGATCTCCCCGACCCGCTCGTATTGAACAACGGCGCGAAAGTAACCACCGCGAAGATGTGGTGGGACAAGCGTCGTCCGGAAATTGTCGAGAGCTTCGAGAGACAAGTGTACGGACGCGTGCCCGCCAACCCGCCGAAAGTGACATGGAAGGTCAACATTGTCGACAACGAGATGATCGGCTTCACTCCCGTGATCGCCAAAGACCTCATCGGCCAGGTAGACAACTCTTCCGATCCGGAGATGGACGTCAAGATCCACATGACCCTGGTCACGCCAGCGAATGCGAAAGGCCCGGTTCCCGTTCTCATGATGTTCGGACGCGCCGGATTCCCCGCGCCCAATGAGCCCACGGGAGATGACCTGGACCGGATCAACAACGCGATGAAATCGTTGCTGGTCGAGCGCGATCCTTCACTCAAGGATGTACTCGCGAAACATCCCGCGTGGGAGCCGGTCAAAGCTACTCCATTTCAATTTCCGCAGTTGACCAAAGACGGCGACTTCCCCGCTACCTGGCAATTGATTGGCGGTGGATGGGGCTTTGCCCTGTTCGATCCCATCAGCGTGCAGGCGGACAATGGCGAAGGCATTACCCGCGGCATCATTGGACTGGTCAATCATGGCCAGCCGCGCACGCCCGAAGATTGGGGCGCGCTGCGGGCATGGGCCTGGGGCGCAAGCCGCGGCCTCGATTATCTGCAAACCGATTCGGCGGTAGATGCGAAGCATGTCGGCATCGAAGGCGTGTCGCGCTATGGCAAGGCCGCGCTGGTCGCGATGGCGTCCGATCAGCGTTTCGCCATGGTGCTGGTGGGCTCGTCCGGAAAAGGCGGAGCCACCCCGTTGCGCCGCAACTTCGGCGAGGCGGTCGAGAATCTTACCGGAGGCGAGTACTACTGGATGGCCGGCAGCTTTATGAAGTACGGCGCGTCCCAAGCCACGTTCGGAAGCAAGACCCCGGGCGATATCCCCGTGGACTCGAACGAAATGATCGCCCTCTGCGCCCCGCGCCTGACGTTCATCAGTTATGGCGTTCCCGAAAACGGCGACGCCAAATGGCTCGACCAGCAAGGCAGCTACATGGCGACTGTTGACGCGAGCCGCGTCTTCAAGTTGCTGGGAACTCACGGCCTCGGAGTACCCGAGGATTATCGCGTCGCCAAAATGCCTGCCGTGAAACAAGGCCTCCTGGATGGCGAGCTAGCCTGGCGACAGCATGATGGCGGACACACCGACCTGCCCAATGTGAAGTACTTCATCCAATGGGCCGACAAGTTAATCGGACACGCCACAGCTCAATAACATTCCCACGTAGCGACGGCCTCTTGGGGCTGTCGACGGAGCCAAGTTCCATAGGTTTACTTCTCCGTCGCGCAATCGACTTTTTCCACAGCACCGACCCGAAAAATCGTCCGACCTTGTGACAAACAACCTTTACCCAAAAATCGCGACCGCAGAAAATATGCCTAGTGCACATTACAATGCAGCCGAATCGTCCTGAAATGACGCACACGACAGGCGCCGCAACCGAAGTGTCGGCTCAGCAGAGCGCTCCCGCCCTCGCCATCATCCAAGATAACTGCTTATTCCCGAATACTTTACCCATAACTATTTTAGATAGAATACTTTGCGAGCCGAAGCAGGGGTGCCTCACGCCTAAGGGTAATGCTTCCAATACTTTGAAAAATGAAGTCCCAAAAAAGATTGCGCGCACATCGCCGCGAACCTGTCCCGCAACGGTTCGCCACTCACTTCAACGATCCGCATTGGCGGACAGCCGAAACTTGATACCATGATCGGCTCTTACTGAGTGGAGGCCACATGATCAATCGTCGCAGCTTCATCATCACAACCGGCATGACGGCTCTCGCCGCCACGCGCGTATTTGGCGCGAATGAAAAAATTCGGCTCGGGCTCATCGGCGCCGGAGAGCGGATGAAAGGACTCATGAACTCCGCCGACAAGGCTGCCCCCTGCGAGATCGTGGCAGTCAGCGATGTATACGCGCCGCATCGCGACATGTTCAAGGAGCGCTCGGGCGGGCTGGCCACCGTTCACCTCGATTATCGCGAGCTTCTGGCCAACAAAGACATTGATGCGGTGATCATTGCATCGCCCGATCACTGGCATCTGCGCATGGCTTCAGACGCGCTGGCGGCGGGCAAGGACGTCTATCTGGAAAAACCCGTCACCCACACGCTGGAAGAAGGAGCGGCGCTTACCAGGGCGGTTCGCTCGAGTAAGCAGATTCTGCAGTGTGGCATGCAGCAGCGCAGCTGGGCCCATTTCCGCGACGCCGTCGATCTGATTCAAGCCGGAAGTCTGGGGCGGGTCGTGCAGGTGCGGACCTACTGGTGGCAGAACTATCACACGAACTGGCCGATGAAGCCGGTCGATCAACAGGGGCTCGATTGGAAGGCATGGCTGGGATCGGCCCCGGAGCAGGCGTTCACCGATGAGAAGTTCAGTCATTGGCGATGGTTCTGGAATTTTGGCGGCGGCGCCATGACTGATCTTTTCACTCACTGGATCGACGTTGTGCATTGGGCGATGAAAGTCGACCAGCCGCGGCACGCGCAGATGCTCGCGGATAAATATATCTTCGAAGAATGGGATTGTCCCGATACCATCCAGGCGGCATTCCGCTACCCCGGTTTCGACGTTGTCTACGAGGGCATGATGAATTCCTCCATCGACGACGGAGGCCTGGAGTTCCGCGGCACCGAAGCCACCCTGAAAATTGACCGCAGCGGCTTCACGCTTCATCGCGAAGGCGCCGGCAGGGACCAGAACCCGGTCCTCAGCGAGCGCAACTTCCGCGATGGCACCATCACCCACATGGAGAATTTTTTCGAGTGCATCAAGACCAGAAAAGAACCGAACGCTCCCGTGGAAACCGGAGTGGCGGCCGCGCGGGCGGGACATATCGGGAATTACGCCTATCTGCACGGCGGGCAGTACTCGGCAAAGGCGTGATGGCGAGCACCTTTGCTGATCCTGAAGTGTAATGCGGAGCGCCGCCAGTGCGGAACGATGCGGGCCCTGGCGCATTCCAAGAAGTTCTCTATTTCTGTTGCCTCAGCATGTCGCAGTTCGCCGTGCACTCGTTGGCCTGCATTTCAATTTCGGCTTTCTTGTGCGGAACTTTTCCGCGATCTTCCGGCAATACCACCAGCGACTCGCGTCCATCGGCCAGGTTGACGTTGCAGCTGAAGTTCAGCGACTGCACTCCGCGCTGCTTGCAGCTTGTGCTCTCCAGCGCCGCCGAGAGCGTCGAGGGGTCATCATAAATCTTGTCCGCCATGGCGGAGGGCACCAGCGCTACGGTCATCGGCACCGGCGCCTTGATGCGAATCCATACCGGCTGGCCATCGCGGTCAGGAGTCAGAATGCTGTAGACCTTAGGCGCGGTCGAGAGCTGGTATTTCTCCTTCACCAGTACCGACCATCCAAACTCCGGCTGGATACAGTTTTGCACGCAATCCCAACGGTAGTAGGTGATATTGAGGTCGTTGGGCGAGACGAAACGTTTGGCGCCGTGACTGAACACTGCCACCACGCTCTGCACCGAAATGCGGTCGGGGACTCGTTCGTCGCGCACCAGCAGCACCATGGGACGTCCGTCGAGCAGGTGGCACTCGAAGGTCGTGTTCACTACGTGTTCGCGGGCGCAGATCAATTCCAGATGCGCGGGCTGCTCGGGATGCTGCGTAACCGCCATCCATTGATCATTCGAAGCCATGGCCACGGTAACCGGCATTCTGGCGTGGATATCGACATGCATATTTCCGCCGCTGTCCGCGGGATGATAGACGCGCCCGGCGTGGTAGTCCATGGGATCGAGCTGCGCAGCTTCGTTGCTGGCTTTCACCCATTCGAAGATTTTCTCCTGCCCCGCCGATGCGGACGCCAGAGCCACTACGACCACAACCAGCCAGTGCAGTCGGTTCATAAGATCCCCCAGATTATTGAAACGGCACCGGAGCAAAGGGGCAAAGGAAATCGCCGGGCGGACGTGACGGGGGTAATTTGACCGGACCCCTCACGGGCTCGCCGGCCTTCAGGGTTCGTCTTGCAAATAGGTTGGTACCTTGGTACATTGGTATGCATGAACGATTCCAGGCTGGAAATTGAGCGGGTGCAGACCGGGGTGCGAATCGAGAAGCGCATTCTGAAGGTGCTCAAGGCATTTGCGGAATATCACGATATGACCCTCGGGGACGTGCTCGAGGGCATCGTATTGCACGCCTTTGACGGCAAGACACCTTTCAGCGCCACGTCGCTGCAGCGCATTCGCGAGTTGAAGAAGTTTTACGGACTTGACCTGGATTCGAGCGCCAGCCACCGACTCAAGGAGATCAAAGGCAAGCCGGAGCGCAAGAAAAAGGAGAAATAGGCGTCATGGTTCTCAACGCGAAATGCGGTTTCACTGCGCTGAAATACGCCCTGGGAATTGTGATCCTGATCGAGGCCATCCTGTTTGTATTGCCCGACGCGGCTCAGAGTTTCTCGCGCACGCACATGCCGGGTTTTGTGCGCATGATTCTGGGATTGGGAGAGATCTTCGGGTCTGTGCTGCTGCTGATCCCGCGGACGACGGTTCGCGGCGCGTGGTTGCTGCTGGCCGCATTCGTGTTCGCGATCCTGCTGCACTTGCTGCACGGGATGTATGGGATCGGGAATCTCGTTGTCTATGCGGCCGCTGCCTTTGCGATCGCAGTGGGGAAAGGCTGAGACCGTGAAGATCGCCAACGCCTGTGAGACTGGAATGACCAATCAAGAGTTCATCCGACTGTTTGAGACCGATACCCTCGCAGGCGAATTCCATCATGTCGATCATGTGCGATTGGCGTTCGCTTACCTGTCTGAGTACGCGCCGCTTGAGGCGCTCGAGAGATTCTCGGTTGCGTTGAAGCGCTATGCGGCTGCGCGCGGAAAGGCGCAGCTCTACCACGAGACCATTACTCACGCCTATTTCTTTCTGATTCGCGAGCGGATGGCACGTTCTGGCAGCAAAGACTGGGAGGAGTTCTCACGTGAAAATCCTGATCTTCTGCTCTGGAAAAATGGGATTCTCACGCGCTACTACAGAGAAAGCACGCTGCAATCTGACCTTGCCAGGTCCATATTTCTCTTTCCCGACAACTGCCCTTAATTCACCGCAGACCAACTCGTCGGCAGTTCTTTGCTATCCTGCGTGCGCCAAGTCTGAGCCGAGAGGACCCGATCTATGAAGCGAGGCTTGCTGGTCGCGGCCGTACTAAGTTTGAGTTTTGCTCACGCGCAGCAAATCCGAAGCGGAGAAGACCTTCTGCGCGCCATGCATGAGCGTTACAAGGACACGTGGTATCGAACTCTTACCTTCACGCAAAAGAGCACTACCTATAAAGCGGATGGCACGAGCAGTGCGGAAACCTGGTATGAAGCAGCGTCAATTCCGGGGAAATTGCGAATTGACACTGGGCCGCCCACCAGCGGAAACGGATACGTCTTCGTCGATGGCGACATCACTATTGTCAAAGAGAACCAAGTTACGGCGAAACGGCATTCGGTGAACATGTTGCTGGTTCTCGGGTTTGACGTGTATGGGCAGAAGCCCGAGATCACGGCAAAAGTCGCGAAAGAGGAAGGCTACGACCTGTCCAAAATTCGTGAGGATACATGGGAAGGCAAGCCGGCCTACGTTGTGGGTGCCGAAACCGGCGATTTGAAATCGAAGCAGTTTTGGGTGTTGAAGGATACCCTGCTTTTTGTGCGGGATATCGAGCCGGCGCGGGGCAATCCTGAGAAAGTCGAGGACATCCGCTTTATTCACTATGAACCCTTGGCAGGAGCATGGGTTGCTGTAGGCGTCGAGGTGTACTCCGAGGGCAGGAAAGTGTTCTCGGAGGATTACAGTGATATTCAGGCAAACGTGAAACTCGACCCGGCGGTGTTCGATCCGCAGAAGTTCGCTAGCACTCATTGGGAGAAGTGAATCGGTTAGAAATTTCAGGTCTCAGGGATCGCGGCTTAGAAGCCAGGGCGGCTTGGATTGTTTTGCGAGTAGCGGCCATGCCCGGCGGGTTTAAAATAAGCATACTCTTCAACTCAAGGTCAGGGAGTGCCCCATGGTTCATCTCAAAGTGAATGGCCAAGCACGAAGTTTTGACGGCGATCCGGAGATGCCGCTGTTGTGGTATCTGCGCGACATTCTTGGAATGACGGGAACGAAATTTGGATGCGGGATGGCGCTCTGCGGCGCGTGCACGGTGCTAGAGAATGGCAAGGCCGTGCGCTCATGCTCCACCCAAATGGGTAAGGTGGAAGGTGCGGAGATCACTACGATTGAGGGCATCTCGGCTCATGGGCCGCACGCAGTGCAGAAGGCCTGGGAGCAGGTGAATGTTCCGCAATGCGGATACTGCCAGCCGGGACAGATCATGCAGGCAATTTCCCTGCTCGCCTCGAAACCGCATCCGAGCGACGGCGACATCGATGAGCAGATGGCAGGGAATATTTGCCGCTGCGGAACTTACCAGCGCATTCGGGCGGCCATCCATGAAGCCGCGAAGGAGACCGCATGATTCGCGGAGAAAAGAAGCTCATCATCGAGAATGTGAGCCGGCGCAATTTCCTGCAGGGAATGTTCTCGGCCAGCGCATTCGTGATCTGCGCGCGCACTTCCCCACTGCTCGCAACTGCGGCGAGGAGTGGGACACCCAGGGCTGGAGTTGCCCCCAGCATTGAGGGAGCTGCGTTTCATCCTGGCGTTTATTTGGGAATCAATCCGGATGGAACGGTTGTCATTGTTGCCCATAGGACCGAGATGGGGAACGGAGTACGCACCAGCCTGCCCCGCATTGTGGCGGATGAACTCGATGCGGACTGGTCGCGAGTCACGGTCATCCAGGGTGATGGCGACGAGAGGTACGGATCGCAGGATACGGATGGGTCGCACTCGGTTCGCGAGTTTTTTGATCCGCTGCGCGAGGCTGGCGCTACGGCGCGGCTGATGCTGATTCGTGCTGCGGCAGAGAGATGGGGGGTTCCCGCAGATCAGTGCGTCGCCGATCCTCCGCATGTGGTTTCGCATAAGGCCTCCAATCGTAAATTTGGCTATGGAGAACTCGCTGCGCTGGCCGCGAAACAACCGGTCCCGAAAAAAGAAGAGTTGAAGTTGAAATCGCGCGCGGAGTGGCGGTATATCGGCAAGCCGGCGCCCGGGTACGACGTGGACGGGATCTGTTCCGGCAAGTCCATGTTTGGAATGGACGTGCGCGTGGATGGCATGCTGTATGCGGCGATTGCGCATCCTCCGGTGCTGGGCGGGAAAGTGAAATCGGTCGATGATTCGGCGACTCTTAAGGTGATGGGCGTCAAGCAGACGATTCCTATCGATCCGTTTAAACCGCCTCACGCTTTCCAGCCGCTCGGGGGAGTCGCGGTAGTTGCGGACAACACCTGGTCAGCGTTCAAAGGACGCAAGCAGCTGAAGATTGACTGGGATAACGGCGCGAATGCAACCTACAACTCGGCCGATTACAAAAAGCAGTTGCAGGAAACGGCGCGGCAGCCGGGCAAAGCGGTGCATTCATGGGGCGAGGCGGATGCGGGATTCTCTAAGGGCGGAAAGATCATCGAGGCGGAATATTTCGCGCCGCATCTGGCGCATGCTTCGATGGAGCCGCCTGCGGCGGTAGCTGACGTTCGCGGGGACAAAGTGACAGTGTGGTCGCCGACGCAGAATCCGGTGGGCGTACGCGAAGAGGTTGCCAAAGCGCTGGGGTTGAAGAAGGAGGATGTTGTCTGCCATGTGACCTTTCTAGGCGGCGGCTTCGGGCGAAAGTCGAAACCGGACTACGCCGTGGAAGCGGCCGTGCTATCGAAGAAGACAGGAAAGCCAGTGAAGGTGGTGTGGAGCCGCGAAGACGACATCAAGTTTGACTACTATCACTCGGTGGCAGCGATGTACATCAAGGCAGCGGTGGGTTCGAACGGCAAGCCTACGGCCTGGCTGCAACGCTCGGTGTTTCCGCCGATTGGATCGAGCTTCGAAAAAGATTCGGTGTACGGCAGCGCGGGAGAAATGTCGCTTGGATGGGATGTGATTCCCTTCGATGTAGCCAATTTTCGGACGGAGAATGGTCCGGCAGCGGCGCACGTGCGCATCGGGTGGCTGCGATCGGTGGCGAATATCTATCATGCGTTCGCGGTCCAGTCGTTTGCCAACGAACTGGCATCTGCGGCGAGTCGCGATCCATACGAGTACCTGGTGGAGTTGATTGGATCTGGGCGCGTGATCGAGGGACCGAAGGGCAGTAATGAGGAAACGGCGAAGAAATATCCATACGACACAGCGCGCCTGAGGCATGTAGCTGAGTTGGCCGCTACGAAAGCGAATTGGGGTAAGAGGAAACCCGGCAATGGATGGGGCATGGGAATCGCGGTGCACCGCAGTTTCCTGACTTACGTTGCGACTGTGGTGGAGGTCGAGGTCAATAGCCAGGGTGCGGTACGCATTCCGAATGTGTACACCGCGCTCGATGCGGGGATTGTGGCCAATCCTGACATGGTGCGCTCGCAATTCGAAGGAGCGGCTGTGTTTGGGACCAGTCTCGCCCGGAGCGGCGAAATTACCGCTACGAATGGAGCCATCGATCAATCGAATTTCTTTGATTACCAGCTGGCCCGGATGAATGACGCTCCCAAGCATGTGGACGTGCAGATTGTGGAGAGCGATGCCCCGCCCGCTGGGGTTGGAGAACCTGGGGTGCCGCCCTTTGCTCCGGCGCTGTGCAATGCCATCTATGCAGCCACGGGCAAGAGAGTACGGGAGCTGCCGCTGACACGGAATGGATTTGCTTGAGGCTGCCGCCGAGCCTCGCTCGGCCGGACAGCCGATGGCGGGTGTCCCCACTTGGTCTGAGGGGTGTCCGAAGAGATGCGCTTGATGCGCTGGTCCATCCGCGCTAGGATGGCATGCTGCTTTCGGTTACGCCTATGCCACAAAATTACGTCCCCATTTTTATCTTTATTGCCATAGTTGGGTCGCTGCTGCCGATAACGCTGCTGATCGCGAAATTGGTACGTCCCGAAAATCCGAACAAGACGAAGCTGATGCCCTATGAGTGCGGCATCGATCCCGTGGATAGCGCGCGCGGGCGTTATACGGTGCGCTACTACATCATCGCTATTTTGTTTGTGGTGTTCGATGTGGAGACGATCTTTCTGTTCCCCTGGGCGGTCAAGTTCAAAGCGTTCGGCCTGTTTGGGCTACTGGAGATGCTGATTTTTCTGGCCATCCTGATTGTGGGCTACATCTGGGTCTGGAAAAAAGGGGCGCTGGAGTGGGTGTGAGACGCTAGTTGTGGCCGTTCGTGCGTGGGCGACCCGCGCCCGTGACTGCCGGCAGGATGCCGGCACTACATTGGATGACTGCCGCGATTGACAATCCGATGGACTCTTCGCCGGCGGAGATCTTCACTGCTTCGCGCTGGACTCAGGGCAACTTCTTCTTTCCAACCAGACTCACCGTGAGCCCGCAGCGAGTGATCCGGACCAAATCGCGGCTGTTCGGGTCGAATGAGGAGAGCATTCCCATCTCGAAGGTGGCCTCCGTGCATATTTCTAGCGGAGTTTTCTGGGCGGAGATTGTGATTGAGTCCACTGGCGGAACAGACCCGATTACCAGTCACGGACATCGTAAGGCGGATGCGCAACGCATTCGGGATTTGATCGAAACCTATCAGACGCAAACGGCCTGAGGATACTGGACGATCAGGGATTCTTCGAATCCGTTCTCGCGTCGCTCCGTCAAAATCTGCTCTGCTCGGGATGAGCGATGTACGTGCTCAGCCTCGTTGACACCACTCCTTCAAGCTGATAAAAGTTATCGTTCTTCTCGTACGCAACCTGCTGCGCCGGAGTTTGTGCCGTCGCCCTATGCCGGACGAAACGAAATCTTCCTCAACGCCGCCGCCGGAAGGGGACAAGAAGCCGACGGCGGATCAACCCGCGGTGCCGGGCGGAGTGAAACCTACACCCTCCGGATCAGTTCAGTCAGAGACAAAGATCACCCCGGGCAAGCCTTCCCCTCCGTCTGAAACGTCTAGTCCATCGAAAGCGCCAGCAGCTCCTCCCGCAAAACAGGAGACCCCGGGCGCTCCTCCGGTAGTTCCACCGAAAGTCGCAGCTGCTGCCGGACATCCTGCGCCGCCAAAACCGGCGGGTCCGGTTCCTATGCCATGGGATTCGCCTCTGGTGGCGAAGTTCAAGCGTTCCTACGGATCGGGTATCGAGGCGCTGACTCATCTCGGACAGAACTACATGGTGGTGGATCGATCGTTGATTCCTGAACTCTTGCAGTTGCTGCGCGGAGAGGAACAGTTTGATTACTGCGTGGACATCACCGCGGTGCATTATCCCAAGCGCGAGAAACAGTTCGATGTTGTCTGGGTGCTGTATTCCTTCGCGCGCAATGAACGCATTCGCGTGAAGACGCAGATTGCTGACGGCGAATCGATTGCCAGCTCGGTGCCGATCTGGGCGACGGCCAACTGGTTGGAGCGCGAAGTCTACGACATGTTTGGGATCAAGTTCGACGGACATCCCGACCTGAAACGCATTTTGCTGCCGGAGGGGTGGAAGGGTTTTCCTCTGCGCAAGGATTACGGGATTCTTCAGCAGGATAATGAGTGGGTGCAGATCAACCTGGGAATCGAGAGTGGACAATGAGAACACATCATTCAAGGGAAGCGTTACAGAGATCCTTCGCTACGCTCAGGATGACAACTCGCGGAGGTGATATAGAAGCATGACGGAAACGAGCCCACTGCTACCATGACGGATCCGCGCTCACTCTCGCCACTCGATCTGGAAACCCCTGACCAGACATTTCTCGATGCCAACGAGTTGGTGATCAACATGGGGCCGCAGCATCCCGCGACCCATGGCGTGCTGCGCGTGATTTTGCGGCTGGATGGTGAGAAGGTTCTTGGACTCGAGTGCGTGATCGGGTACCTGCATCGCGGTGTCGAGAAGATTGCCGAGAACCGCACTTATACGATGTTCAATCCGTACGTCGACCGCATGGATTATGTGGCGGCGGTTTCGAACGGGCTGGGATATTGCGAAGCGGTCGAGAAACTGCTCAGCGTCGAGGCGCCTCCGCGGGCGCAGTACATTCGCGTCATTCTCACTGAGTTGAACCGCATGGCCAGCCATCAGCTGTGGCTGGGGACGCACGCGCTCGATATTGGCGCAATTACGCCGCTGTTTTATACCTTCCGCGACCGCGAAGAGATTCTGAAGATTTTCGAAAAGTATTGTGGGGCACGGCTGACCACGCACGCATTCCGCATTGGTGGCTTGCAGTACGAGGCTTATGAGGGATTCGAAAAAGATGTCAAAACTTTCGTCTCATTCGTCAAGCCAAAGATTGATGAGTATGAAGAGTTGCTGACGACGAACCGGATCTGGCTCGAGCGGACGAAGGGCGTGGGCGTCATCTCCGACAAGGATTGCATTGCCCTGGGGGTGACCGGACCGGTGCTGCGGGCCAGCGGAGTGAAATGGGACCTTCGCAAGGCCCAGCCTTACGCGAACTACAAGAATTTTGAGTTCGATATTCCTACTGGTGAGAACGGCGACACCTATGACCGGTACATGGTGCGCATGATGGAGATGCGGCAGTCGCTGCGCATCATCGAGCAGGCGGTCGAGGGCATTCCCGAAGGGCCCGTCATGGCGAAGGTGCCGAAGGTGATGAAGCCG
>Ga0068856_100006139_pt1 | contig 11793 bp, 12 predicted proteins | sample KBSCornC62_FD_66595 | JGI IMG/M metagenome (GOLD analysis project Ga0068856, IMG submission 66595) | Corn rhizosphere microbial communities from Kellogg Biological Station, Michigan, USA - KBS Corn C6-2 | ecosystem: Host-associated > Plants > Roots > Rhizosphere > Soil ...
GATGACCCGCGCCAGGTCGTAATCGATGAGTGAGGCCCCCGCAGACACCCGAGAGGAGACCGTCAACGACGGTGCGATCAGGGTGCGCCGGGCGCTCGTCTCGGTCTCCGACAAGACCGGAGTCGCCGACTTCGCCCGCGGCCTTTCCGGCCTCGGGGTCGAGATCCTCTCAACCGGCGGCACCGCGGCGGCGCTGCGCGACGCTGGGCTCGAGGTGACCGACGTCTCTGAGTTCACCGGCCAGGAGGAGATCCTCGGCGGCCGGGTCAAGACGCTGCACCCGCGCCTGCACGCGGCGCTGCTCGCCCGCCGCGACGATCCGGAGCACATGGCCACGCTCGAACGCGAGTCGATCGCGCCGATCGATCTGGTCTGCGTCAACCTCTACCCGTTCGAGCAGACCGTCGCGATCCAGGATGTCGAGCCCGGCGTCGTGGTCGAGAACATCGACATCGGCGGGCCGACGATGATCCGCGCGGCCGCCAAGAATCACAACGGGGTCGCCGTCGTGGTCAAGCCGGAGTCCTACGACGCCGTGCTCGCCGAGCTGGAGGAGTCCGGTGGTGAGGTATCTGCAACGACGCGCCACTGGCTCGCCAACGAGGCCTTCGCCCAGACCGCCCGCTACGACGCCGCGATCAGCCGCTGGTTCTCGGCCGAGTACGAGGACTACCCCGAACATCTCGCCGTCGCCTACGAGAAGGTGATCGACCTCGCCTATGGCGAGAACCCGCACCAGCGAGCGGCGCTCTACTCAGAAGCCGGCGTGCGCAGCCACGTGCTCTCGCGCGTCGCCAAGCTGCACGGGCGCGCGCTCTCCTTCAACAACGTGCTCGACCTCGATTCGGCCCGGCGCCTGGTCGACGACTTCGAGCAGCCGGCCTGCACGATCGTCAAGCACAACAATCCCTGCGGGGTGGCGATCGGCAAGGACGCGCTCGAGGCCTACGAGAAGGCACTGGCATGCGATCCGATGTCGGCCTTCGGCGGCGTGATCGCCTTCAACCGGCCGGTCTCCGAGGAGCTCGCCAAGCGTCTGCACGAGAACTTCGTCGAGGTGCTGATCGCGCCCGACTACGAGCACGGCGCCCTCGCCGTTCTGCAGCAAAAGGAGGCGATCCGCATCCTCTGCGAGGAGGAGCGCCGCCAGCGCGAACCCGGCGAACGCGACGTCAAACGGGTCATGGGAGGGCTGCTGATCCAGGACCGCGACGGCGATCCCGAGCCGCGCGAGATCATGGAGGTCGTCACCAAGTCACAGCCGAGCGATCAGCAGTGGGACGACATGTGCTTCGCCTGGACCGTCGTCCGCCACGTCCGCTCCAACGCGATCGTGATCGCCAAGGACGGCGCCACCCTCGGCATTGGGGCCGGTCAGATGAGTCGCGTCGACTCGGTCCGCCTCGCGGTCGAGAAGTGCCGCGACGCTCGCGGCGAGGACGCCGACGCATTGCTCGCGGACTCCGCCGTCGCCTCCGACGCTTTCTTCCCCTTCGCCGACGGGCCCGAGCTGGCGCTCCAGGCCGGCTCCACCGCCGTGATCCAGCCCGGCGGCTCAAAGCGCGACGCCGAGGTAATTGCGGCTTGCGAAGAGGCCGGTGTGACGATGGTCTTCACCAAGCACCGGCATTTCCGTCATTAATTTGCTAACTCTGCTTATCTGCAGAGTTATCTCTAAATTTCAGCTCAACTCCTCAGTTGAGCTGAATTAGCAAATCAACTCCTAAATTAGATGCTATTCTTATAACTCTGCTTATGTGCAGAGTTATTGGCAAATAACTTCTCAATTCATCAGTTGAGCTGAATTATGAAAATCGAAGCCAGCCTCAACGACAAAGCCGTTCTCGAGGAGCTTGGCGAACGCCTCGCCCAAACTCGCTTGGAGCGGAACCTGAGCCAAGAGCGGCTGGCAACCGAGGCAGGGGTGTCGAAGGCCACGATCGAGCGGCTGGAGGCGGGCGAGCCGGTGAAATCGACCAGCCTCATTCGGGTCCTTCGCTCGCTGGGGCGGCTCGAGGCGCTCGACCACCTGCTGCCCGAACCCCTCCCCAGCCCAATCGAGCGGATCCGCCTCCAAGGACGGCGCCGACAGCGCGCGCGCTCCCCTCGAGGGGGACCGCGGGAAGAAAAGGGGCCGTGGCGCTGGGGCGAGGGGCCGACGGCTGACAGGGCCGGATGAGTGAAGATGCCGAGGTCCTCCTCTGGGGCCGGACGATCGGCGCCGTCTCCCTGGAACCCGGAGAGCAGACCGCCGTCTTCCAGTACGCGCCGGAGTTCGTCGCCAGCGCGATCCAGGTCTCGCCTCTGGCGATGCCGTTGCGGCCCGAGCCGTACTCGTTTCCGGAGCTCTCCTACCGCTCCTTCCGCGGGCTGCCCGGCCTGCTGGCCGATTCGCTGCCCGACCGCTACGGCAACGCCCTGATCAACGCCTGGCTGGCCCGCAAGGGGCGCGGGCCGGAGAGCGCGAACGCGGTCGAGAGACTCTGCTATATGGGGCAGCGGGGCGCGGGGGCGCTCGAGTTCTCGCCGGTCAAGGGGCCGGAACCCAGCGTGGATGAGGACATCCAGGTCGGCGAGCTGGTCGAGCTGGCTTCCCGGATCCTCGCCGAGCGCGACGGGTTCGAGACCTCGCTGGCGCCGGGCGAGGAGGAAACCGGCCTGCTCGAGATCCTCGGCGTCGGGATGTCCGCCGGGGGGGCGCGGGCGAAGGCGATGATCGCCTGGAACCCGGCGACCAACGAGGTCCGGTCCGGGCAGATCGCCGCCGCTCCGGGCTTCGAGCATTGGCTGCTGAAGTTCGACGGCGTCAAAGCGAACCGCGACAAGGAGCGCTTCAACGATCCCGAAGGCTACGGCGCGGTCGAGTTCGCCTACTCCCGCATGGCCGCCGCAGCGGGGATCGAGATGGCGCCCTGCCGGCTGTTCGAAGAGAACGGGCGCCGCCACTTCATGACGCGCCGCTTCGACCGGCCCACCGGCAACACCAAGCTGCACATGCAATCGCTGGGGGCGCTGCGACACTTCGATTTCAACGAAGACGGTGCCTACTCCTACGAGCAGGTGCTGATGACGATCCGCGAGCTGCGCCTGCCAATGGCGGTGATCGAGCAGCAATTCCGCCGCACGGCGTTCAATGTCATCGCCCGCAACCAGGACGACCACGTGAAGAACATCGCCTTCCTGATGGACAAAGCCGGCGAGTGGTCGCTCTCCCCCGCCTTCGACGTCACCTACAACTACCGCAGCGACGGCGAGTGGACCGCCCGGCACCAGATGTCGCTCAACGGCAAGCGGGACGGCTTCGTGATCGACGATCTCCTCGAATGCGCCGAGGTGGTTTCGATGCAGAAAAACAGGGCGCTGACGATCGTCGACGAGGTCGCCGCGGCAGTCGCCGACTGGCCCGACTACGCCGGCAAGGAGAAGGTGTCGGATCGAATGGCCGCCGCGATCGGCGACACCCTGCGGCTCGAGCTGCGACCGCGCTAACCAGTCGGCCTGGCCAGCTCCTTCTGCTTCGCGCTGGCTCGCTGAACGTGCTCGCAGACCTCATCAGGGGTGTCGACGACGAGCAGCTGCTGCTTGTCCTCGGGGCCGATCATGCCGTCGTCCTCGAGGCTGTCATCGATCCACTCAAGCAGCGGCGCCCAATGTGCGGAGTCGACCAGGATCGTCGGGAAGTGCTTGATCCGGTGGGTCTGGATCAGGGTCAGGCACTCGAACATCTCGTCCAGCGTGCCGAAGCCGCCGGGCATGATCACGAAGGCGCGGGCGTAGCGCACGAACATCAGCTTGCGGGCGAAGAAGTAGTGGAACTGGAGAGAGCGGTTGACGTACGGGTTGACGTGCTGCTCGTGCGGCAGCTCGATGTTGAGGCCAACCGAGAGGCCGCCGGTATCGGCGGCGCCACGGTTGGCCGCCTCCATCAAACCGGGACCGCCGCCGGTAATGATCGAGAAACCGTGGTCGACCAAGCAGGCGGCGACCTCGCGCGTCTGCTCGTACCAGCGGTGGCCCTCGCCGATCCGGGCCGAGCCGAAGATCGTGACGCCGTCGTCGATGTCGCGCAGGGCGTCGAAGCCGCGCTCGATCTCGTCGTGGATGCGGTCGAGGCGCAGGTCGTCCTGCTCCTCGACGTCGCAGGGGGTGCGCAGGAGCAGCTCGTCGTGCCGTACCCCCGCGCTCGCGTCAGACCCCGCCAAAGTGCCCCCGGCGGGATTCGAACCCGCGCCGCGCGGCTTAAAAGGCCGCCGCTCTAACCAACTGAGCTACGGGGGCGTGGCCGCTCATGGTAGACGGGCGCCGGAGGGCGGGTCTTGTGGTCAGGAAAGTTCGGGCAAGCCCTGCTCGGGAGTGGATGCCTCAGCGAAGGTGCGGCGGGGAATACGGCCGGCGCCGCGGGCGGCATGACCCCCCTCGACGCCAAGCCGCAGGGCGGTGGCCATCGCCACCGGGTCGGCGGCGCCGAAGATCGAGCTTGCGGCCATCACCGCGGAGCAGCCCAGCTCCATCGCCAGGGCGGCATCGGAGGCGGTGCCGATGCCGGCGTCGAGGATCACCGGGACGTTGGCGCGCTCGGCGATGATCGCGATGTTGTAGGGATTGCGGATGCCGGCGCCGGAGCCGATCGGCGAGCCCAGCGGCATCACCGCCTCGCAGCCCGCCTCCTCGAGGCGGCGGGCGAGGATCGGGTCGTCGTTGGTGTAGGGGAGGACAGTGAAGCCCTCGCCGACCAGAGTCTCAGCCGCATCAAGCAGCTCGACCGCGTCGGGGAAGAGGGTGCGGTCGTCGCCGATCACCTCGAGCTTGATCCAGTCGGTCTCGAAGGCCTCGCGGGCGAGCCGGGCGGTGCGCACCGCGTCGCGGGCGGTGTAGCAACCTGCGGTGTTGGGGAGGGCGGTGAGGCCGAGCTTGTCGAGCACATCGAGGACCGAGCCCTTGGCGTCGGGGTCGATGCGGCGCAGGGCGACGGTGACGATCTCCGCGCCGGAGGCGGCCAGCGCCGCCTCCATCTGCTCGAGCGAGCGGAAGCCGCCGGTGCCGGCGATCAGGCGGGAGCTCCAGGCCTGCCCGCCCAGCTCCCAGCCCTCGGCGCCCCCCTGGATCGCCGCCAGCACCTCGACCTTGCTGCCCTCGGCCAGGGGCAGCTGCGCCCACTCGCCGCGAGGCGCCACCTCGCCGTCAAGAGCCACGGCGACGCCGCGGGCGTCCTCTGCCCCGGCCGCGCGCACCGCGTCGACCAAGCTCGCCCCCTCGGGCAGCTCATGCCGACGCCCGTTCACCTCGATCCTCACGCTCGCCTCCCAATCTCCAGCTGCTGACTGCCTGGTTGTGAATCCATCTGCCCCACAAAACGCGAACTCAGCGGCTCGGCGGCGGCGAGGGGCTCGGGGAGTGGCTCGCCCCGTACGAGGCCCACGACGGCTTCGCCGGTGATTGGCGCCAGCAGGATCCCGTTGCGGTAGTGGCCGCAGGCGAGGACGAGGCCCTCGAGGGCGCCCGGACCGATCAGCGGCAGGTTGTCGGGCGTGCCCGGCCGCAACCCGGCCGTCGCCTCGATCAGCTCCATCTCGGCGACGTCGGGCAGCAGGCGGTAAGCCTCGCGCAGCAGCTCGTGGACGCCACCGGCGGTCACCGTCGCGTCGAAGCCGCGCTCCTCGGTTGTGGCGCCGACGATCAGGCGGCCGTCGGGACGCGGCACCAGGTAGACGCGCTCGGAGGCGACGATCCGCTCGCAGGGCGGCGCGCCGTCCGGCGAGCGCAGCTCGAGGATCTCGCCTTTCACTGGCCGCACCGGCGGGCGGGCGGACTCCGGCAGCCAGCTCTCCGCCCCCGCCCAGGCGCCGGTGGCGAGAACGGTGTGGCCTGCCCGCAACTCCTCGCCTGTCCCAATGCGTACGCCTTCCAGTCGCTCGCCATCAAGGATCGGGGCGACCACGTCGGCACCGCGACGCACCTCGACATCGGCGGCAGCCAACGCGGCCAGCAACCCGATCGTCATCTGCCGCGGATCGATTGCGGCCTCGTCGGGCGCGTGGACACCGCCGTTGAACGAAGGAGTCAGGCCCGGCTCCAGCTCGCGGCAGCGGCGGGGGGGCAGCCACTCGGCGCCAAGGTCCAGCGAGCGCTGCAGGTCATGGACGCGGCGCAATTCAGCCGCCTCGTCGCGATCGAGGGCGATGTGCAGGGCGCCGTGGCGGGCGTAGCCACTGCCCATCTCGCTGGCCGCCTCGAGCTCGGCGACGAAGTCCGGGTAGCGCTCGGCCGCGGCAATCGTCATCCGCAGTAGCTCGGGCTCGCCGAAAGCGAGCTCGCCGATCGGCGCCAGCATCCCGGCGGCGACACGGGTGGCGCCGGCCGGCGGCTCGGCACGATCCAGGACGACGGTCTTGGCGCCGTCGCGGGCAAGCCGCCAAGCGCAGCAGAGGCCGATCGCTCCGCCGCCGACGACAACCACGTCATAGGTCCCTCTATCGCTCAAGCTTTTGCCTCCGCCGGCATTACCCGGATCAGGTCCAAACGGTCGGTGGCCTCGTTGCCACCCTCTCAGCCTCGTGGGCTCCCGTACTCCCCCGATGCTACAGAGCGATAATCAGCGGGTGAGCCTGGCACCACCAGAGGCCAAGGGACCTCTACGACGAGAGCGGCTGCGCACGGCGCGGCTCTATCTCTGCTGTGAGGCGCGACCCAACGGCGAGGACCCCGAGGCGTTGTTGGCGGCCGCGCTGCGCGGCGGCGTCGACATCGTGCAGCTGCGCGAGAAGTCCCTGCCGCGGCGCGATATCGAGCTTGCCGCGCAGACCTTCCGCCGACTCTGCGACAACTACAGCGCCCTCTTCATCGTCAACGACGATCCCGACCTGGCCCGCAGCTGCGACGCCGACGGCGTCCATGTCGGCCAGGACGACCTAGCGACCGACACGGCGCGAGCTCTGCTCGGTCCCGAAGCGATCATCGGCCTCTCGACCCACTCTGAGGAGCAGATCGCCGCTTCGGCCGCGGCCCCCGTCGACTACATCAGCGTCGGGCCGATCTGGGAGACCCCGACGAAGCAGGGCCGCCCTGCGGTCGGGCTGGAGCTGATCTCTCACGCCGCCGCCAACGCCCCCCACCCCTTCTTCGCAATCGGGGGCATCGACTCGTCGAACGCGGCGCGGGTCATCGAGGCGGGCGCGCAGCGACTCTGCGTCGTGCGGTCGATCCGCGACGCCGCCAATCCTGTCGCCGCGGCCGAAGCGCTGCGCGGCGCCCTCGCTCCGCTCGGCCAGGAGGCGCCAGGTGCCTGAGCACCCGCGCAAGCGCAAGCAACGCGGCGCCTCGGCGACGCCGCGCGAGCGGATGGAGCGCGGCTACGCCCGCGCCGAGGAGCGCAACCAGGAGGCCCGCGAAGCGCTCGAGCCGCTGGACGAGGGCGAACGGCCGCTGGTGGTGACGATCGGCGCGGTCATCTCCGCCCTGATCGTGGTCTCGATCGTGATCGGCTACCTCGCGGGCACCAAGGTCAACGGCGAGAAACCGCCGCTCGCCCAGGTCCTGGCGCCGTCGCTGCTGCTGGGCCTGATGGCCTATGGCATGTGGCGCGCCCGCTACTGGGCCGTGCTCGGCTTCCAGCTGATCCTCGTCTTCCTCATCTTCAGCGCCGTCTACGGCCTCGCCCTGCAGGCGGCGACCATCGGCCAGATCCTCGCCACTCTCGCCTTGCTTGCCGTCACCGGCACCTTCTTCTACTTCATGGTCAAGGCAATGGCGCGAATTCAAATGCCATCGCGCCCCGATTAGCGAACGTCGCAATCTGATTCCTCGTGAGCGGCGCCAATATGGCGATTGCCGCCGCCCCCGGACGCGAAGCGGAGGAGGTGGCGGGTGATACCGCTTCTATAGGCTGGGGTCCAGTGGCAGATTCCTACGACGTGATCGTCATCGGCGGGGGCCCGGGCGGCTATGTGGCCGCGATCCGCGCCGCCCAGCTGGGCAAGAAAACCGCTGTCGTCGAGCGCGACAAGGCCGGCGGCCGCTGCCTCAACTACGCCTGCATCCCGGCCAAGACCGTGCTGCGCACGGCGGAGATCTACGAGCAGGCCCGCGAGGGCGCCGAGCTCGGTGTCGTCGCCAAGGACGTCTCGATCGACTGGGAGGCGCTCGGCAAGCGCCGCGCCTCGGTCTCGGAGTCGCTCTCCAGCGGGGTGAAGATGCTCTGGGACAAGAACAAGATCGCGCTGATCGAGGGCGCCGGCTCGCTGACGCCGGAGGGCAACGTCAAGGTCGGCGACGAGGTCTATGAGGCGGGAGCTGTGGTGCTCGCCACCGGCTCCGTCGCCCTGCCGATTCCCGGAGTCGAGTTCGGCGGTCGCGTCGTCGACACCTGGGGCGCCTGGTCGCTGCCCGAGCAGCCGCGGAAGATCGCCGTCGCCGGCGCCGGCGCCTCGGGCTGCGAGATCGCCTCCGCGTACGGCCGCTTCGGCACCGAGGTGGTGCTGATCGAGATGCTCGACCAGATCCTCCCAGCCGAGGACAAGGACATGGCCCGCGTTGTCGAGCGCGCCTTCAAGAAGCAGAACATCACGATCTCCACCGGCACTCCGGTCAGCAACGTCGAGGCGGACGAGAGCTCGGTCAAGCTCAGCTACGGCGAGGACACGATCGAGGTCGACTACCTCTGCATCGCCGGCGGTCGCGCCCCCGACGTCGAGGGGCTCGGCCTCGAGGGAGCCGGGGTCGAGCTCACCGACAAGGGCAAGGTCAAGGTCGACGAGTACCAGCGCACTTCCAATCCCAAGATCTATGCGATCGGCGACCTGGTCAACGCCAAGGCGCTGGCCCACAAGGCCTCCGAGGAGGGTGTCGTCGCGGTCGAGCACGCGGCCGGCGAGGCCGCCCATCCCGTCGACCAGAACCTCGTCGCCGGGGCGACCTTCTGCCATCCCCAGGTCGCCAGCGTCGGCCTCACCGAGGCAGCTGCGAAGGAGGCCGGGCACGACGTCAAGGTCGGCAAGCAGAAGCTCGGCGGCGTCGGCGGAGCCACCGTCTACGACGACAAAGACGGCCTGGTCAAGCTCGTCGTCGACTCCAAGTACGGCGAGCTGCTCGGCGCCCACATCGTCGGCAATCGCGCCTGCGACATGATCGCCGAGCTGATCGCGGCGATGGCGCTTGAGGGCGGCTACCAGGAGCTGGCCCAGATCGTCCACCCCCACCCGACGATCTCCGAGGCGATCCCCGAAGCCGCGCGAGCCGTCGCCGGCGGGGCTATTCACGCCTGAGCGCGGCCGCGAGCCGTCTCAGCCTGTACTCGGTGGGAGCTCGATCGTCGCGATGCCGAGTTCGGCAGCGATGGCGAGCACGCCGGAGTCTGAGGTCGCGACTTCGTCATCGGGACCAGGAGCCGAAAGGAGCATGCAATCGGCTAGTGAAATGGGGCAGCGCTCGCGGTGGTAGTGCAGGCTGCGGATCTCGCCCGCTCGGCGGGCTAGATCCCCATCGATTGAAATCGGGGTGATCGGACCCCCGAAGAGCGGCTCAATCAAATCCGCCACCTGGACATGCGAAAGACTCGCTCCTCGGCTTGCCTTGTCGTAGACCTCGGCAATGTTTGCGGCGGTCATCGCGGTCGACCCTCGGCGCAAGATCGCCAGGACACGTTCCATCGCGGGCTCGCCGCGAATGAACGCGATGAGCGCACTCGCGTCGAGCAGGATCATCGGCCGAGCTTGCGGTCTTCCGCTTCTGCTTCCGCTTCCTGTTCTTCTCGCTTGAACGCCTCCCAATCGATCTTCGGCCCGCCCGCGAATGCCCCGGCGGCGGCGGCGATTGGGTCGTCGGGCGCGGGCTTGAGGACGATCTCCTCCCCGCGGTCCTCGAGCGTCACAGTCGTCGTCCCCCAGCGCTTGCGGATCGGTGCCGGAATCGAGATCTGGCCCCCTTTGCTGATTTTCATGCGCTTCTTCATGAGCATTGAAATTTACCATGACGCTCCTCACGCAGTGGCTGGGGCACCTGCGCATAAGGTCTTGCCGTGGCAGACCCCTCCCACCGCGCGACCTTCTACTTCGACCTCGGCTCGCCCTACGCGTATCTGACGGCAGAGCGAGTCAGCGCTCTCTTCACCGAAGCGGGGTTGGAGCAGCCGGAGTGGCAACCGGTCCTGCTGGGGGGGCTGTTCCAGCGCTTCGACCGCAGCTCCTGGGGCAATGGCGCGGAACGGGATGAGGGCATGGCCGAGGTCGAGCGCCGTGCTGCCCGGTACGGCCTGCCGCCGCTCGCCTGGCCTGATCCCTGGCCGGGCAACATGCTGATGGCGATGCGGGCCGCAACCTTCGCTAAGCAAACCGGGCGCACCGTCTCCTTCGCCCTCGCCGCCTTCCGCCAGGCCTTCGTCGCCGGGCGCGACCTGAGCGAGCCCGACAACGTGCTGATCGCCGCCGCCGGCTGCGAGCTTCACCCCAAGGCGCTGCTCAAGGCGGTCGAGACCGAACACGTCAAGAACGCCCTGCGCGAGGCGACCGACCGCGCTGCCGAGCTGGGCGTCTTCGGCGTTCCGTCGCTGGTGGTCGGCGAGGAGGTCTTCTGGGGCGACGATCGAGTCGAGGAGGCGGTCGCCGCGGCTAGCTAAGGTGGCCTCAATGGCAGATTTGCCCGACGCCACCATCTCGTACGAGCTGCTCGCCCGCATGGCGCTGATCCGCCGCTTCGAGGAGGAGGCGGGGCGCCAGTACCAGCGGGCAAAGGCCGGCGGCTTCCTCCACCTGGGGATCGGCGAGGAGGCGACGATCGTCGGCACCACCTCGGTGATGCGCGATGAGGACTACCTGATCGGCACCTACCGCACGCACGGCCACGCGATCGCCCGCGGCACCGACCCCAAGCGAGTCATGGCCGAGCTCTTCGGCCGCGTCGACGGGACCAGCGGCGGCCGCGGCGGCTCGATGCACATCTTCGACGCCGAGCGCCGCTTCATGGGCGGCTACGGGATCGTCGGCGGCAACCTGCCGATCGCAGCGGGCCTGGCCCTCTCGGCCGATTTCAAGGGCGAAGACGCGGTCACCGTCTGCATGTTCGGCGACGGCGCCTCCAATGCCGGCAACTTCGGCGAGACGATGAACCTGGCGGCTCTCTGGAGCCTGCCGATTCTCTTCCTGGTCGAGAACAACCTCTACGGGATGGGCACCGCGGTCGAGCGTCACTCGGCCCAGACCGACCTCTCGAAGAAGGCCGAGGGCTACGGCATCCCCGGCCGGCGGATCGACGGCATGGACGTGCTGGCGGTGCGCGAGAGCGTCGCCGAGGGCGTGCGGTTGGCGCGCGAGGAGCGCCGCCCGACCCTGATCGAGGCCTTCACCTACCGCTACCGCGGCCACTCCGCCGCCGACCCCGAGGTCTACCGCGAGCGCGAGGAGGTCGAGAAGTGGCGGCAGAAGGACCCGATCGAGAGCTTCGCCCGGCGCTGCATCGATGCCGGCGTGCTCGGCGAACGCGAGCTGCAGGAGGTGCGCGACAAGGCCGAGCAGACCGTGCTGGCCGCGGTCGAGTTCGCCGAGGCATCCGAAGAGCCGCCGCTCGACACCCTTTACGAGAACCTCTACGTGCTTGACAGCGACGCCTGGTACGCGGTCGACGAGCGCAGCCCCGAGCCGCACCGCGGCGAGCACGAGAGTGAGATGCCCGACGCGGCGCGCGAGCTGGCCGAGGCGGGAGCCGCCTACGCGGAGCAGCAGGGCGACGGACCGCGCCCCAACCCGGCAGTGGACGGCGACGCCGAGCTCGGGGTGGAGCCCGAGGTCTCCGAAGAGGTCGAGG
>Ga0068856_100006140_pt1 | contig 11793 bp, 14 predicted proteins | sample KBSCornC62_FD_66595 | JGI IMG/M metagenome (GOLD analysis project Ga0068856, IMG submission 66595) | Corn rhizosphere microbial communities from Kellogg Biological Station, Michigan, USA - KBS Corn C6-2 | ecosystem: Host-associated > Plants > Roots > Rhizosphere > Soil ...
CTGAACCGAGGTCGAGCATGCGAATGGGACGTTCGACGGCTGCGCTTCTGGCTGCGTGTCTATCCATGGCCCCGCTCTCCGGGTGCGTCCGCGGCAATGCGCCAGGCGACATCGTGCCCGCCAACGGGATCACGGTCGACGTGGAAAATCAAAATTTCTACGACATGGACGTGTACGTCGTGGCCGACGGACTGGCGACGCGCCTCGGGACGGTGACCGGCAACCGCGACGAGAGCTTCGTGCTCGATCCGTCGGTCGTCGCGCAGGACCTTCGCTTGGTCGCCACGCCGATTGGCGGGAACGGACGCGCCTCGTCGGGCGTGCTCGTGGTCGCGCCGGGCCAGTCGATCACGTTCAAGATCGCGCCGCAACTGCGGAACAGCACGACGTTCATTCGGTAGCGGAGTCCGCGGCGCCGGCGTGGGGGCGCCCGCTTGCGAGCCGCCCGTCTAGCGCCGCCGGACCCAGGTCGGGACCCGCTCGCCGTGCGCGAGCGCCTCGAGGACCGGGTACACCGCCGACGCGTTCGTCCGCCGTTGAATCGGGTCCACGACGTTGTGCGGCAGCGCCAGCGTATCAGGAAACTCATATACGCTGACTGGCGTCCCGTGGCGGTTCCAGCGCGCGGCCAGCTCGAGCACGGGCGCGGTCTTCACCGTGTGGTCGTGCGCGTTGACGAGAAAGAGCATCTCGGCGCGCGGCGGCACGAGCCGCTCGGCGTCGCGCCGTACCGTCATGCCGAGGCGGAGGACCTGGGCCAGCCCGTGCGTCGCGAAGCCAGGATCGCGATCCGGCCGGCCCGGCTCGGGCGAGGCCCGCCGCGTGAGATTGGGCACGTGCTCGGTGAAGTTCACGATCGAGCGCTCGAGGATCGACGGGGCATGAGTAAACTCGAATGCCGGCGCGATCATCACGGCGCGCCGCACTTCCGGCCGGTGCTCCGCCTCGAACGCCGCGACCGTTGCTCCGGCGCTCAGTCCCATCACGATCACCGTGTCGCCAAGGCCGCTCGCGATGTCGACGGCCTCGTCCCCCGTGTCGCACAGCTCCTGCGCCGTGAGATGCGCGAGCTCGCTCACGTCCTTGCCGCGCTCGGCGTGGTGCGGGAGTCGCGGCACGAGGACGTTGTCGCCGCGCGCGTACAGCGAGTCGGCGAGCGCCGCGAACTGCCGCGGCGAATCGGTGAAGCCGTGGAACAACACCACCGCGCGCGGCGTGCGCGCGCCATGCGTTTCGAGAATGCTCGTGCCGCCCGGCGCGGCGACGAGATCGTCCGCGGCGATCAACGCATCGGCGCGCGCGACGGCGTCGCCGTAGTCTCGCGCGGGATTCGCGTGAGAGCGCAGCTCGCCCGTGGAGATCGGGAAGATCGCCGCGAGCCCGAACACGAGCATCGCGCCGCGAACGACGGTGGTGAGACCGGGAAGTAGCATGGGTGGCTGCGGGGACAACGGCAGGGAGGGGAGCGTCCGCCGTCACGATCGCCGGGATACCATGCATTTATACGGTGCCGTGCGCGGCGAGATTCACAAAGTTTCGTGAATGCGCGCCAACGATCCGGCGGCGGTTGCGCTCCCACGAAACTGCGGACGACGACCGTCGTCCTGTAGTCATGTCATTGGCAAGAACGCGCGAGCGACGCGGCTTCGCGTACATCTGGGCGATGGTGACGATCGCGGTGCTCGCGGCGATCATCGCCGCCGCCGCGCCGTACCTGTACTCGACCGGCGATGCGACACGGATGGCGACGACGGCCACGGAGCTGCGCGCGATCGGCGTGGCCGTGAACACGTTCGAGCAGACCGAGGCCCGGAAATTTCCGGGCAAGATCTCGTATCTCGACATCGCGATCACGACGACGTCGGCCAACAGCTGCTGGGCGACGAACGCGTTCAGCGGCGCGGACGTGACCACGTGGTCGAACAACGCGCCGTACATCACGACGTACCTGCCGACCGGCGGCATCTGGACGCCGATCGGCTTGATCCGCGATTCCATTCCGAGCCGCAGCACGAATCACAGCGATTCGATCTGGCTCGAGCTGCCCGGCGTGTCAGCCGAAGACGCGCGGCTGCTCGACATCACGATCGACGGCACCGCCGATTCGACGAAGGACACCGTGCGCTTTCACGTACCGGTCAACGATACGACGACGATTCGGTTTCGCGTGACGCCGCGCGAGCTGAATCGGTGTTGAGCGATTGGCGCACGGCGGAACGCCATCTCACACGTTGAACCGAAACAGCATCACGTCCCCGTCCTGTACCACGTACTCTTTCCCCTCCGATCGCACCGCGCCCTTCTCGCGCGCGCCCTTCCATCCGCCGAGCGCGACGAAGTCGTCGTAGCTCACCGTCTCGGCGCGAATGAATCCGCGCTCGAAGTCCGTGTGAATGACGCCCGCCGCGACCGGCGCCGTGTCGCCGCGATGGATCGTCCACGCGCGCACCTCCTGCTCGCCCGCGGTGAAGTACGTCTGCAGTCCGAGCAGGTGATACCCGGCACGAATCAGCCGATCGAGTCCCGCCGACTCGAGGCCGAGCGATTCGAGAAACCCGCGTCGATCGTCGTCCGGAAGCTCCGCGAGCTCGGCCTCGATCTTGGCGGAGAAGGGAACGACCTCGGCCTGCTCGCCGCTCTCCGCGATCGCGGCGCGGAGCTTCGTGAGATGCGCACCTTCCTCGCCCGCGAGCTCGGCGTCCGTGACATTGGCCGCGTAGAGAATCGGCTTGAGGGTGAGCAGCGAGAGCGGCGCGAGCACCGCGCGGTCGCCGGCGGACAACGCGGCGTGCCACAGGGCGCGGCCCTCGGCGAGCACGGCGTTCGCGCCCTCGAGGCTTCCGAGCTCCGCGAGCGCTTCCTTGTCGCCGGTCTTCGACGCGCGCTTCACGCGGTCGAGGCGCTTCTCGACCACGGCGAGATCGGCGAGCGCGAGCTCGAACTCGATCACCTCGCGGTCGCGTACGGGATCGACGTTACCCATCACGTGCAGCACGTCGTCGTCCTCGAACGCGCGCACGACGTGCACGACGGCGTCGGTCTCGCGGATGGTGGCCAGGAACTGGTTGCCGAGGCCTTCGCCCTGCGAGGCACCCTTCACCAGGCCCGCGATGTCGACGAATTCGACGGCGGCGGGCGTGACCTTCTCCGGGTGCACGATGGCCGCGAGCGCGTCGAGGCGCGCGTCGGGCACGTTGACGCGGCCGACGTTGGGATCCTTGGTGGCGAAGGGGTAGTTCGCCGCGAGCACGCCGGCCGAGGTCAGCGCGTTGAACAGCGTGGACTTGCCGACGTTCGGCAGGCCGACGATTCCGAGTTTTAGCATTGTATTATATGAGTTATATCATCCCGCGCGGCGTCGCTCGGAATGACCGCGTGCTTCGCGGCCACGTCCGCTACGTCCCCGGATACTGATTCATCACCGGATTGATTCCGCTCTTGATCCAGAGCTCCAGCGCCTCGGTGAGCGCGGGCAGCAGGTCGCGCACCACCTCGCCTTCGCGCTTCCCGAACTCGCCCAGCACCGTGTCGGCCAGCGGCGCGCGGCGGCCGTGCTCCGGCTCGACGCCGAGCCGCAGCCGCGAATACTCCTGCGAGCCCACCGCGGCCTCGATGCTCTTGAGGCCGTTGTGGCCGCCGGCGCTTCCGCGCGCGCGGAAGCGAAAGCGGCCGACGGGAAGCTGCACCTCGTCCACCACGATCATGAGATCGGTCGCCGCCGACCAGAAGGGGCGCCGCATGTAGGGCTTGAGGACGGCGCCGCTCAGGTTCATGTACGTGAGCGGTTTGACCAGACGCACCTTCGCGCCGTTGACCGTGCCGTTCGCGACTCGGGCATCGCCGTCCTTCTTCCAGCCGTCGAAATGCCAAACGTCGGCGAGGTGGTCGACGACCCACCAGCCGACGTTGTGCCGCGTGCGCTCGTATTCCTTGCCCGGGTTGCCAAGTCCAACGATGACTTTCATCGGCTCGTCGTCGCGGGTCGATGCATCGTGTCGGCCCCGCCCGAAGAGGAATCGGAGCACGAGTGGCGCTACTTGGCCTCTTCCTCGCCTTCGGCCTTGGGCTTGCGAATGAGCTCGGGCTCGGCGGTCGTCGGGGCCTCGCCCTCGGCGGCGGTCGTCGTCTCGGCCGCGGCCTTGGGCGCGGTGCAGACGCAGACGGTCGCACTGGCTTCGTCGAGAACGATCGCGCCCTCGGGAAGCTTGAGATCGCGGACGTGGACGCTGTGGCCGATCGTGAGCGGCGTGACATCCACTTCGAGGTGGTCCGGCATCGCGGCGGGATCGACGCGAATGTGAACCTGGTGCATCGTCTCCTCGAGGATGCCGCCCGAGTTGCGGACGCCGTCGGCGGTGCCGACGAAGCGAATCGGGACGCTGACCGTCACCTTCTCGCCCGCGACGAGCTCCTGGAAGTCGATGTGGATGATGTGGCGCTTGAACGGGTGGCGCTGGATCTCGCGGATCAGGGTGCGCGCAGTGGCGCCCTCGATGGCGAGCTCGATGACGGTGCTCGCCGCCGCGATCGTCGAGAGGAGCTTCTCGGTGTCGCGCGCGTCGAGGGTGAGCGATTGGGGGGCGCGGCCGTGGCCGTAGATGACGGCGGGGACCTGGCCGTTCTGCCGGAGCTTGCGCGCCACGCCGGTGCCGCGGTCGGTGCGCACGGAGGCGCTGAGGGATGCTGTTGCCATTGTGTGAATACCAGATTGCTATTTCAACTTGTCTTCGCAGCCCGCCCGCCGCGACCCGTGTTTACTCTCGGGAGGCTGCGTCCTCCCTACCATGTCCAGGTCGAGCGGGTGGAGAGTAGAGAGTGGAGAGTCGACAGTCGAGACGTCGTGTCTCTCTACTCTCCACTCTCTACTCGCCACTCTCAATCAAACAGACTACTCACCGACTGTTCCGCGTGCGTGAAGCGGATGGCTTTCGACAACAGCTCACCCACCGACAGCACGCAGAGCTGCGTCGGACGCCGCTCGTGCGGAATGGCGATCGTGTCCGTCACCGCCACCTCGCGAATCGGCGAATCGCTCAGCCGCTGCTTGGCCGGCCCCGAGAGCAACGCGTGCGTCGCGCAGATGTAGATGTCTTGCGCGCCGAGGTTCTTGAGCGCCCGCGCCGCCTCCGTCACCGTTCCCGCCGTATCGATCATGTCGTCGACGAGGATACAATCGTGCCCCTCGACCTCGCCGACCACGTTCACCACTTCCGAGACATTCGGCTGCGGGCGGCGCTTGTCGATGATCGCCAGCGTCGCATTCAGCCGCTTCGCGAATCCGCGCGCCATTTTGGCCGAGCCCACGTCCGGCGCGACGACCACGGGATCCTGGAGCTGCATCTTCCGGTAGTGCGCCGTGAACACCGGCATCGCGTACAGGTGATCCACAGGTACGTCGAAAAATCCCTGGAGCTGGTGCTGGTGAAAGTCCACGCCCAGCACCCGATCCACTCCCGCCGCCATGATCATGTTCGCCATGAGCTTGGCGCCGATCGGCACGCGCGGCTGGTCCTTGCGGTCCTGCCGCGCATAGCCGTAGTACGGCATCACGCACGTGATGCGCGCCGCCGAGGCACGCCGCGCCGCGTCGATCAGGAGCAAGAGCTCCATGATGTTCTCGGCTGGCGGATTCGTGGGCTGCAGGATGAACACATCGTTGCCGCGCACGTTCTCGTCGATGCGAACGGAGATCTCGCCGTCGGCGAACCGGCCGAGGTTGACTCGACACAGCTCGACTCCGATATGCTGCGCGATCTCCTCCGCCAACGCACGGTTGGCCGTCCCGGACAGCAGCTTGAGGCCGTGACTGGGTACCGCTAATCCGTCCATGGCAGCCTTATAAGTTAGTGCGAGGGAATGGCTTGGGGAAGGCGTAGCGATTGCCCCCGGTGGATTCGAACCACCATTCTCGGATCCAAAGTCCGATGTCCTGCCATTGGACGAGGGGGCAGCGCGCGAGAGGAAGAGTCGAAAGTTACCGTTCGAGCTCCACTCTTACAACTCGCTCACTGGTACGTGTCGCGATCGCGGTGCGCTGCGTCGACCGTGTGATCGCCGCCGCGTCGGGCGCCTCATTGAACACGCCGAACACCGTCGAGCCCGAGCCGCTCATCATCGCGATGAGTGCCTCGCGCGAGTCCAGCTCGTCGACGAGCTCGGCGATCTCCGGATGCCGAGCGGCGACGACCCGCTCGAAATCGTTGTGCGCGATCGCCGCGGCGGACTCCCACGTGGCGAGCGCGTCCGGCGCGAGGAGCGCGGCGGCCGGTGCGTAGCTCCCGCGTTCCGTCGCGAGCCAGCCATAGGCGTCGGCGGTCGAGACGGAGAATTCCGGCGCGATGACGATCGCGGGCCGCGACTCGAGCGGCGCGAGCGCGATCATCCGCTCGCCGCGACTCCAGGCAAGCGCCATCGGGCTCTCGATCGCCATGAAGGGCACGTCGGAGCCGAGCGCGCCTGCCAGCTCCAACAGGCCGGCGCCGAGTGGTCGCGGTGAGAGCGCGTCGAGCGCGCGGAGCACGGCGCCCGCGTCCGCGCTCCCGCCGCCCAACCCGCCGCCGACTGGAATGTGTTTCTCGATCTCGATCGCGAAGCCGGCGGGCCAACCCGCCGCGTCCACGTACGAGAGCGCGGCGCGATAGGCGAGATTCTGCTCGACGGACCCGAGGCCGTTCGCGGGGAGTGCCGGACCTGTGCAGTCGAGCGAGCGCGAACCGTTGGTGATGCGAACGCGGACGTCATCCGCGAGATCGATGTGGAGGAAGACGGTCTCGATGGAGTGATAGCCGCTCGCCTCGCGCGCGAGCACGTTGAGCAGGAGGTTGACCTTGGCCTGCGCGGCGACGCGGGCCGTGGCGGTCACTGCTTGGCGTCCGCGGCGGTGTTGATCTCGCCCATGTGGACGCCGAGCCTGACGAAGTAGTACGCCCCGATGAGTGTGATCGGAATGAACGACGCCACGTGGAAGAGGAGGGCCCACGTGGCTGCGTCGGAATTCGTCACGCTGTACAGCGCGAGCGCGATCGTGGCGCCGATCTCGAATGGCCCGAAGAAGCCGGGCGCCGACGGCAGCGCGACGAGAATGACGATGATCCCCTGAAGTACGAGCGTGGATGCCAGCGGCACGTGAATGCCCATCGCCATGAGCGCGAGCCAAAACGCCAACGGTTGGACAAGCCAGTGCAGAAGAGTCCACCCGAACACCGCGATGAAATGCTTGGGCGTGCGGAGGACGCTCAGCCCCTCGGCGAATCGGTGCAGCATCTCGCTTCCGCGGCGCTCGACGACCGGCGAGACGCGGCGCGCGACGAGCTCGAAAACTCTAATGAGAATTCCCGGAAAAAATACGAGCACGTAGAGAGCGAGCAGCAACCCGAGCGAACCCGCGACGACGACGGTCGCCGCGCCGCCGAGCGAATGGCCGTTGATCGTGGTGGTGCTCGGGAAGTGTGCCATCACCACGCCAACAGCCAGCAGCAGCATGCAAACGATTCCGTCGAACACGCGGTCCACCGCGATCGACGCAAGGGCGGTGGCGAAACTCACGCTCGGCACTTCGCGGTTGAGCGCGTAGGCGCGAGCCAGCTCTCCGGCGCGCAGCGGCACCGTGTTCGTCACCATCACGCCGATCGCGGTCGACCGCCAGAGCGGGCCAAAGGGAAGCTTGGGCGCGATGGGGTCGAGAATGGTGCGCCATCGCCGTGCGCGCAGCGGGAACATGCAGGTCGCCATGATGGCGCTCGCGGCAATCAGCCAGTAGTTCGCGTGGCGCGCCTTCTCGAGCGCGCGACTCAGATCGAGATGTCGGAACGCGAAATAGAGAAAGATCGCGCTGACGACGATCCCCAGCGCGCCGCGCCAGCCGAACTTCATCGCGACTTACTCCGCGCGCGCGAGCTCGAGCAGATCGAACAGCTCCTCGAGCGCGGAAGGATCGGACACCGGCCCGGCGCGCTTCAACTGATCGCGGATCTCGAGCGCGCGGTCGAGCGCGGCGCGCCCGCGGTACAGCAGCGACTCGATCGGCACGACGGCGTCTTCCGGGATCGCGACGGGCGTCGCGAACGGATGCTGCTCCAGCGACTCGAGCGCGGCGATGCTCGAGTCGATGAGCGCCGCGGCCGAGCGGTCGAGTGCCTCGACGTGCACCGGTGTGGGCGCACGCGGAGGCGCAGGCTGAGGCGCAGGTTGAGGCGCCGCCGAAGGAGCCGGCGGCGGATACGACGCGCTCACGTTCGCGGGTGCCGGGGCCGGGGCCGGCACTGGACGAGCGATGGGCGACGCCGGCGGCGCTTCCGCTCCGAACCCCTCGCCGATGGAGCTCGCGAAGTCGCGTCCGTGACTCAGCTCGCGAAGCCGCTCGCGCAGCTTTTCGCCTTGCGTGCCTGGTGCCGAGAGCACGCCCGCGAGATCCTGGAGCGCGGCGAGTCCGAGAAAATCCACGTGGTCGGCTGACTCGCGATGTCCGCGAATGAACTCCGCGACATCGTGCTCGCCGAAGCTCTCCGCCGCGCCTTCGAGCGCGCGCAACGCGCGGCGGAGCTCGCGACGGGCGCGCGACTGTGCATCGCTGTCACCGGCCGGTGCGCCGCGCGCGGCATCGACCACCTGGCGCAAATGCTCGCCAAGGCTCACCAGCTCGAGGCGGAATCGTTCCGATGAAGACGTCGGCGGGTTTGCCGCGGTTTCGATCACGCCCGGCGTGCCGTCGGCATAGAACAGACTCGCGATCGGCACAACGCGTTCGCGGTCCTCGTCCTGCGCCATCCAGGCGTCGCGCGCCGCGACGAACGCGTCGCGCGGAGCACTCGGCGTGTCGGCCGCGCCGCCGGAGCGCAGGGCAGCGGAGATCGCGCGCAGATAGCCGGCCGAGGCTTCGAGCAGCCGGCGCGATTCGTCGCTCGGCGCGGCGCCGATCTCGAGCTCGCGCGCCGCATCTTCGGTCGACTCGAGCGCGTCGGCGAGCGGGGCGATCTCCTTCACGCCGGCCACTCCGCGCAGTGCGCGCACGCGGCGCAGCACATTGGCGGCCGTCTCCGGATCGCCGGCGCGCGTGGTGAGCAGCTCGAGTCCCGCGGCGATGTTCGCCGCCTCGGTCGCGAAATAAGAACTTTGTGATGACGAGCCCGCGAGGGCCGCGCCGGCCGCTGGCGTGCGCGCCGGCGCGAATCGCGACAGCTCGGCGGCGCGGGTGGCGGCGCGCTGATCTTCGGCCGGCGACCAGGCGCGCGCTGAGTGCAGGAGCGCCTTGAGCTCGTCGATCGCGGCGACGAGCGCGCCGCCGAGTGCCGGGTCCCAGTGCAGCGCGCCGACCTGGAGCGCGCGGCCCACGCGTTCGACCGCGCTCGCGAGCTCCGCGAACGATGGGAGCTTCGCCATCGTCGCCGTGCCGCGCAGCGCACGCGCGACGCGCTGCACCGCTTCACCGTCAGGACCGCTCGGTCCACCCCCGAGCAGAAAAGCGTCGAGCTGCTCGACGTATTCGCTCGCTTCGAGGATGAAGAACTCGAGAAATCCCGGCGCTCCGGTCATGCGCGCTCCGTTGGTTTGCGCCCGACGAAGTTAGGCGGACGCTCGTGCATCGTCCATGGCTCGGCGCAGCTCGTGCACGGCCTCCACGAGTCCAACGAAAATCGCACGGCTGACCACCGAATGGCCGATGTTCAGCTCTTCGATTTCCGGTATCGCGGCAACGGGCGCGACGTTCTCCACCGTGAGGCCGTGGCCGGCGTGGATCGCCAATCCAATCGACGCCCCGTGGCGGGAAGCGTCACGCAGCGCGCGCAGCGTCGCGGGGTCGTTGGAGGCGTGCGAGTACGGGCCGGTGTGGAGCTCCACCGCGGCGGCGCCGAGCTCGCGCGAACGATCGACCGCCGCGAGATCCGGCGCGATGAAGAGACTCGTACGAATGCCGGCCGCGTTCAGCCGCGCGACGCCATCGGCCAGCCGCGCCGGGTCGCGCGACACATCGAGCCCGCCCTCCGTGGTGATCTCCTCGCGCCGCTCGGGGACGAGCGTCACCTGGTGCGGACGGAGTCGCGTCGCGATGCCAATCATCTCATCGGTGCACGCCATCTCGAGATTGAGCACCGTGACGACGGATGTAGCCAGGCGCTCGATGTCGTCGTCCTGAATGTGCCGGCGATCCTCGCGCAGATGGGCGGTGATGCCGTCGGCGCCGGCCTGCTCGCAGAGCGCGGCTGCCGCCACGGGGTCCGGACTCGCGCCGCGCCGCGCTTGGCGCACGGTGGCGACGTGATCGATGTTGATGTACAGGCGCTGATACCGCATGCCAGGGCTCCCCACGGTGCTTCCTGGTGTAGTGATCAACTGGCTACGTTGCGAACACGCAGACGGAGAGAACGCATGAAGAAACTAATCGCGCTGTGCGCGTTGCTCGCGGCCTGTCACTCCGCGCCGCCCGCGACCGCGACGACGCCGGTGTTGCAGGGCAATCAGACGGGCGCGCTCGATCCCGCCTCGGCGATTCGCGGCTTCATGAACGCCGTGGCGCAGACGGATCTCCAGGCGATGGGCGCGATCTGGGGCGGGCCGGACGGCGCCGCGCGCGACGCCTACTCGCGCGACGTGTTGGAGAAGCGCGAGCTGATCATGATCTGCTACCTCAAGCACAGTAGCTACGACATTCTCGCCGATGCGCCGGCGCCCGGTGGCGCGCGCGACGTGGCCGTGAACGTCACGTTCAAGAACTTGACGCGCTCGACTAACTTTCGCGTGGTGCGCGGGCCGTCGAATCGCTGGTACGTGGAGGACGTTTCGCTCCCGCCGCTGCAGGAAATCTGCAACCAGCGCGGCTGACGGCGCGGTGCGGTTCGCGCGGGCGGTGCCCGCTCAGTGCTCGGTCAGCTCGACGAGCACGCCCGACGTCGACGAGGGATGCAGAAAGGCGATGCGTTTGCCTTCGGCGCCGACGCGCGGCCGCTCGTCGATGAGACGAATGCCGTGCGCGCGGCACCGGTCGAGGGTCGCGTCCAGATCGTCGACGGCGAAACAGACGTGATGGATCCCGGGGCCGCGCTTCGCCACGAACCTGGCGATGGGCGACTCCGGCGACTCCGCCTCGAGCAGCTCGACGAGCGACGGGCCGGCGGCCAGTCCCGCGATCCGCGCGCCGTCCGCGTCGTCGAGCGGCGCGTCCGTGAGGCCGAGCACATCGCGGTAGAACGACACGCTTTCATCGAGGGCGCGCACGGCGATTCCGATGTGCGCGATCCTCGTTCCGGGGCGGGTTGAGTTTTGCATGCCTCATTAAGCTATCAGCAGACCGCAGGACGCCGATAGCGATTCCCAGGAGCATTCATGTCCAACGTAGTTGCCGTGACCGATGCCACGTTCGAACAGGAAGTCGAGAAGAACGACGGTCTGACGATCGTGGATTTCTGGGCGGTATGGTGCGGGCCGTGCCGCGTCATCGCACCCATACTCGACCAGCTCGCGACGGAGTATGAGGGGAAGCTGAAGGTCGCCAAGCTCGACGTCGACGCGAACATCAAGACCAGCTCGCGATTCAACGTTCGCTCCATCCCGACGCTGCTGTTCTTCAAGAACGGCAAGGTCGTCGACCAGATCATCGGGGCGCTGCCGAAGACGAACATCGAACAGAAAATCACGCAGCACACCGCGTCGCAGCAGACCGCGTGACCTCGCACTGAGCCGCGGAATGCGAGAACGTCTCGCATTCCGCGACGCTCTGCGCGCGCGCCCGTTGCACGGTCGCATTTCCTCTCGCGCGCGCTCGCGCGCCGTTGCATCTTAGGGCGCCATGCCCGCCTC
>Ga0068856_100006141_pt1 | contig 11792 bp, 8 predicted proteins | sample KBSCornC62_FD_66595 | JGI IMG/M metagenome (GOLD analysis project Ga0068856, IMG submission 66595) | Corn rhizosphere microbial communities from Kellogg Biological Station, Michigan, USA - KBS Corn C6-2 | ecosystem: Host-associated > Plants > Roots > Rhizosphere > Soil ...
TGGAGCGCGCACAGTCGGCGATGCTGACAAGTATTCGCGCTGGCGGGAATCACATCTCGAAAGCTCAGGGGAAAGGCTAAATGTTTGCCATCATCGGCATCGTTATCGTCTTCGGCGCAGTAGTCGGCGGATTTCTGATGGAGAAGGGACATCTTCCCGTTCTTGTACAGCCGGCCGAGTTGCTGATCATCGGTGGCGCCTCGATTGGCACGTTGCTGATCGGGAATCCCTTGCACATTTTGAAAGGCATCATCTCCAGCGTCAAAGGTGTTCTGACCGGACCGAAACTGAACAAGGGGCGCTACCTGAATCTGCTGAAGATGATGTATGTCTTCCTGAACAAGGTAAGGAAAGAGGGCTTGCTGAGTGTCGAGAACGATGTGGAGAAGCCAAAGGAGAGCGCGGTCTTCAAGGCGTTTCCTGAGTTCCTGGCCGACCACCACGCTCTCTCCTTTGTGTGCGACACGCTGCGCATGGCGATCACAGGGGGAGTTGATCCCTTCGATATGGACCAGATGATGGAACTGGATATGGAGGTGCACCACCAGGAGGCGATGCAGCCGGTGAACGCGCTGACGACGGTTGCCGATGCACTTCCCGGGTTGGGGATCGTGGCAGCGGTGCTGGGCGTGGTGATTACGATGGGAGCTTTGGGAGGACCGCCGGAAGAGATCGGACACAAGGTGGCTGCTGCCCTGGTGGGAACGTTTCTCGGCGTGCTGCTTTGTTACGGTCTTGTTGGACCATTGAGCGCCAACATGACTAAGGCCGTCGACGAGCACAACGACTACCTGCACGTCATGCGGGTCCTTTTGCTGGCATTCCTGAAGGGGTCGGCACCGATCATCGCAATTGAGCTGGGCCGGCGGGCAATTCCTGCGCGAGTGCGGCCGACATTCGACGAGATGGAGAAATTCTGCAAGCAACAAGGCGACGCCTCGACTGCAGCGAAGGCGGCTTGAGGACGCCCGATGGCTTCTAAGACGGCACCGATCATTGTCATCAAGCGAAAGAGCGGTCATGGAGGGCACCATGGCGGCGCGTGGAAGGTAGCTTACGCCGATTTCGTGACGGCAATGATGTCGCTCTTCATTGTTCTGTGGCTGATGAATTCCAGCGAAAAAATCAAGAAGGCCGTAGCGGGATACTTCAACGATCCGAAAGGCACCGCGTCTCTGATGGGAACTGCGATGACCGGCACCGGTGAACCCATCAGCGCTGCGGCAGCGAAAGACATGCAGAAGCTGAAGGAAAAGCTCGAAGAGCAAATCAAGGCCAAGAAGGATCTTGAGAAGCTCTCAAAGCAGATTGAGATCACACTCACGCCGGAGGGGCTGAGGGTCGAGTTGCTGGAAGACAAGAATGGGACCTTCTACCAGAGCGGCAGCGCGCGCTTAAGTGACAGTGGTCAGGAACTACTGGCACTGCTCGCTCGGGAACTGAAGACGCTGCCGAATTCCCTGCTGATCGAGGGACACACGGACGCGGCCCGGTATTCCGAGGACGCGACCTACTCGAACTGGGAGTTGTCTGCGGATCGCGCCAATGCAGCGCGCCGCCTGATGCAGCAGGATGGTGTGCGCGCAGATCAGGTGACGCAGGTGCGCGGCTATGCAGACCAGCTATTGAGAGTGAAGTCGAATTCCTACGATCCGTCCAACCGGCGCATCTCGATTCTGGTCAAAAACCAGCTTGGAAAGTCCCCTGAATTGTCAGGAGCCGAGTCGGCCAAAGATCAGCCAGAGACACGTCAGGATTCCGCGAAGCCGATGGAACCGAAAGAAAATGGCGAGACCGATGGTCCGGCGAAGACGGCCCAAACCGGACAGGATTCGACTAAGAATCAGGCGAAGCCGAAATCAGGACAGAGTCGATGGCTGGCGCGCTTCCGGGGCATACTGCCGAGATTTGGCAAGCAGGGTTGACGAAGCTCAGGCACTGCGGCGGGTGCGGTGTTGGTGTAGTCTGGTGCACGAGCAGGAAAGCGTTTACCGCAGGAGCAAGAAATGGCCGTAGTAGCCGGTGTAGATTTTGGCACGTTAAGCGTGCGTGTGACTTTGGTGGACAGCGAGTGCGGGCCGGTGGGGACCGCATCAGCGTCGTACCCGCTGCATCGTCGACGCGAAGATCCGGATTTCGCGACACAGTCGCATGCGGACCAGATGGCCGCCTTGGCGGTGGCGATGAAAGACGTTCTGGCATCGACAGGGATTAGCGGCGACAGCGTAAAGGCGATCGCGCTGGACACGACGGGCTCGAGCGTAATTCCAGTGGATGAGCATCTTGAGCCGCTGGACGATTACTACCTGTGGTGCGATCACCGTGCACATGCTGAAGCTGAGGAGATCACTCGAAAGGCGCATTCCCTCGGGCTGGAGGCAATCGAGTGGTGCGGCGGCGTGTACTCGCACGAGTGGGGTTTTGCGAAGCTGCTGCACTGGCTGAGGCACAATCCTGGGAAGCGAGACTCCTTCGCCACGGCACTGGAGCACTGCGACATGGTTGCCGCCACACTGAGTGGAGTGAAGAATGTGCGCGACGTAAAGCGCAGCGTTTGCGCCATGGGGCACAAGTGGATGTGGAATCCGAAATGGGGCGGACTGCCACCGGAGGACTTCCTGGTTGCCGTCGATCCTCTGCTCAAGGGGGTCCGGGAGAAGATGGAGGGGCAGTACTCGACCAGCGATACGATTGCTGGCAAGCTTTCTCCGGAATGGGCCGAAAGACTCGGACTTCGCACTGGAATTCCAATTCCGGTGGGCGCCTTCGATGCCCATTGGGATGCAATCGGATCAAATATCCGTGAAGGCGATGTGGTTAACGTGGTTGGAACTTCAACCTGCATCATCGGGATAGCGCGCGATGCGCAACTGGTCCCGGGCGTATGCGGAGTTGTGCCGGGCAGCGTGCATCCGGGCTACATCGGCATCGAAGCGGGACTGTCCGCGACGGGTGACATCTTTGAAGCAATCGCTCAGCGCGCGGGAACGCGAGTTCATGATTTGTCGAAAGGACTGGAATCGTTCAAGGCCGGGCAGACGGGCTTGTTGCGGCTGAGTTGGGATAACGGAGATCGAACTGTTCTTGTGAATCCGGAGCTTGGTGGAGTGACGCTTGGCTGGAATATGGTGAGCACAGCTCAGGACGAATTGTTCGCGGCGATCGAGGGCACTGCATTCCATACGCGAATCATCCTTGAACGCATGGCTGAGCATGGAGTGCGTGTAGACCGGGTGATTAATGCAGGTGGGATCCCGCAGAAGAATGAGGTTTTGAACCAGGTCTACGCAAACGTACTGAACAAGCCGGTGCTGGTTCCAGCGGGCATTCCGACGAGCCTTGGATCGGGGATCATGGCACTGCTCGCCGCGGGAATCTACAAAACGGTTGAAGAAGCGCAGGCTGCGGTTTGTTTGCCCTTCCGGACGGTTGAGCCCGACCACAGCGCGACGGACGCGTACGACCACCTTTATGCGCTCTACAAGGACGTGTATTTCGCACTTGGGCAGCGTGAAGCAGCGGCCATACCCCTCGGGCGCGTCCTACCGGAACTGAGGGAGATTGCAGCCGAAGCCCGGCGTACGCAGGCTTGATTTGGTTTTGCAATCCCTTCGCGAAGTGGCTGAATGAAAACGCCGGATGAGCTTGATACTCATCCGGCGTTTGGTTTTTTGATTGGTTGGCTAGAAGTCGAGACGCAGCCCGAACTGCATGTGACGGAACGCGTTTCTGCCCATCACGGTTGTGTAGAAGCCAAAGCCCGGATAGGTGAGAGCGTTATTGAGGTATTCGTTGTTCGTGGTGTTGTCGTCGAAGCGAACGGAATTGGTGACGTTGAACACCTCCCATGCGAATTTCAGTCTCGCTCTCTCACCGAGAGCCCAGTTCTTCGCCAATGAGGAATCGATGTCGAAGACTCCGTCTCCGCGGAACTTATTGCGCATTCCAGCTTCGCCGGGGTAGGGCAGCCGCATAGGCGATCCGTGAACTACGCCTTCACTGATTGCGTTATCGTCCGCAAAAACCTGCGGCAGGCCGTTCTTGATGTGCTTGTCAACTTTCACAGGAGCGGTGTTGACAGCAAAGGCTTGAAGTTCCCAGTTGGTGGTCCATCCTGGCTCAATGACTGAGAACGGCAGCCCACTTGTCCAACGGCCCAATCCGGACCACTGCCAGCCACCCCAGATAGCATCCCCGACTTTTCCGGAGTTGCCGAGCAGTGACTTGCCACGCCCGAAAGGCATCGCGTACGACCAGTCAACCGTGATCAGGTGGGTGGTGTCGAAGTCGGAAAGACCCCGGCTCAGAGACGGGTCCCAGACGTTCTGAATTGCGCTGTAGGAAGTCGCAGAACGCTCCGCATCCGATCCCATATCGATGGACTTTGAGTACGTGTAGCTGAAATCCAGTGTCAGTCCGTTGCGGGATGGATGACGCAGAGTCAGCTGACCGGCATGATAGGTACTCGCTCCAATTGATGACAGGCTGATGAGGGAGGAGAATTGCGGGCTCCAGAACGTGCCGCACGGTGGCCCGTAGAAGCATCCGAAATCGATGTCGTAGAGAGCACCGGTTTCACCATAGCTGTAGCGTTGTGGTGCCCATTCGTTGTTGTAGATTGCCTCTGTCGCGCTTTCTCCGTCGAAGTCATAATTCGCCATCTGCGGGAAAACGTCTTCGAAGTACTGAATTGCCGGAACAAAGACAGGATCAACTTCGTCCGAACAGGTTTCGTCGCTGCAGGTGATGAGGCCTCCGTAGGCTCCGCCATTCAGATCCGAAATCTTCGACATCTGGGTTCCAGCGGTGAAGTAATCGCCAGCCCCCTTCGGGTCGTTGTAGTTGACCGGCTCAGCGAGGTCGAGTTGCTGCAGCAGGTGACGTCCGAGGCGGCCGACATACGCGGCATCGATCAGGAAACCTCCCGGCAGCTCACGTTGCACTGAGAGGTTGAAAGCCTCTGTGTACGGTGTTTTGATGTGGTTGTCGATACCCCAGTTGATACCAAAAGTCCCATCTGGCACGGCGTAGGGATAGCTCTGCGTATCTGGAGCCTCGGGTACCGGGAGATCAGGGAGATCGTGCGGGCCAGTGAAGCGAGGAGCAGTCCTGTAGTTGACGGTATTGGCCGGGCTGTTGAATTGCGAGGAAAGCCCGAACGAACCGAGGGTCGCAAATCGATTCGTTAAAGCCTCGCCGTAGTGATCGTAGTAAATGCCGAAGCCCGTCCGAATCGATGTTTTTGAGTCAGGAGCATAGGCGAGCGAAAAGCGAGGAGCGATGTTCCCCTTCTCTTTTGGCCAGAAAGCCGGTCCGTGATTGACCTTCCCGATCGGAGTGAACAGGAGGTCGTCTTCGAACACACGGCCTTGAGCGGCCGCCGAACCACGCTTAAGGTACCAAGAGTGCGTGTCGACTGTTGGCGCGATCTGTTGCCCTTTGCTTTCATAGGGGGTCTGCAGGATAGTGTGACGCAGCCCGAAGGTGACCGTTAAGTTGGGTTTTATGCGCCAGGAATCCTGGATGAAGTACTCGAACTCATTCGATTTGAAGTGCCGATCGATGAACGAGCCGTCGGGCAGCAGTGACGCTTCAGTGGCACTGGTTACCTTGTAGTTATTGCTCGAATCCCTCTCAGCCACCAGCCCGATGAGTGTGGCATAGGCATAATCAAACGATGTTTCATAGCCAGGATCGACTGCGGGGAGGCCCAGAACGGTCGGATCTGGGGCGAATTTAGAACTCAGGTATGACGGATTGGTGCTCGCGCCATTATAGGAATTCTCATCGTTGGCCGTATTGTTGGTGATACCGCGCCAATTCCCTCCCAATCCTATCGTGTGGTTGCCCTTGATCCAGCTGAGATTGTCATCAATGGTATTCACGGGCACGTTCACAATCGAACTGCGTGTCTGAGCGGTCGGTTGGGAGAGGAATCGAATGGTGACGTAGTCGCCCTGCCCGACGCCGGCGCTGGAATACCCCTGCCGAATGTAGGCGTAGCGAAGATCGTTAACGATGTTCTGTGTAGCGGAGAGTGTATATCCAAATGCCAAGCCCTTGCTGTTGTCCTCCAGGGAGGACGAGGGGGGCTGGCCGGGAAATTGTTGAGTGCCCGCTGCAAAATCTTTTTGCAGGTTTCCGCGAACGAAGAAGTGGTGCTTTGCGCTTGGCGTGAAGTCGATTTTGGCGATGTTGGTGTTTAGCCGGGAGGGGGCGGGAGAACTGAAATTGTACGTGCCGTTATTGATGCCATCGCCCGCCGCAAGCACCGTAGAGGTTGGTTCGTCCGAGAGGTAGTCCAGAACCGCCTGGTCCACACCTGGCCCATTTGGACAACGTGTGCAGCCTGTATCCAACTGAGCTACTTGCTGAGGCGTGAGAAGGACGGTGGAACCATCCGCAGCGAAGTAGCCAACTTGGCCGCTCATGAAGGTGGCTGAGGGTGTGATCTGCGACACCGGACGGTTGGTCGCCAGACGCTGACCTTCGTAGTTGTAGAAGAAAAACAGTTTGTTCTTAAGAACTGGCCCTCCGATGCTGCCGCCGAAGGTGTTGACAATGTATTTCGTGGGCCTATTTGAATCACCATCTGTCAGTTGCTGGTTCTTTAGGAACCAGTCATTGGCCACCATGTTCGAAGGGCGGTGGTACTCATATAGCGAACCGTGAAGCTTATTCGTACCGCTTTTTGTGAGCAGCGACAGTTGTGCCCCGGATGATCGTCCGGCATCGGCATTGCTGTCAGCTGTGGTGACGCGAAACTCCTCAGTTGAATCCAGAGTTGAACGCAGCACGCCGTTGAATGCGTAGCCGTTGACCTGGTCGTTGTTGTCCACACCATCGAGCGTGACATTACCCTGGTCGGAGCGAGCGCCCGAGACCGCGCCCTGGCGGCTGTCCTGATAATTCGGCGAGGTCTTATCCGTGAGTCCGATGGACTCGCCCATAAATAACACGCCAGGCTGAAGGCTGAGGAGCGAGATTGGGTCACGTCCATCCATCGGCATGGCCTCAATGGTCGCGTTCCCAACCGCATTGCCAATGCTGGCGTCGGTCGTGTTAAGCGTCTGAGCTACGGCACTGACGTCAACAGTTTCGGTACTTGCTTGAATGGTGAGAGAGAAGTTGATAGTGGCCGGCTGATTTACCAGCAGCTCGGCTGTTTTGCTCTGATCGCCAAACCCCTGAGCTGTGGCCTTGATCAAGTACTTTGCAGGGGGAATCTGCGCGAATATGTAGGTTCCAGAATTGTCCGCAACGGTATCGAAACTGGCGCCAGTAGCGTTATTGGTGATGGTGACTTTTGCGCCGGGCACGAGCGCCCCGGAAGGATCCTTGATTGTGCCGCGGAGTGAGGTGCTTGCGACCTGGCTAAATAAAAGATTGGCGGTGGAAAGGATACAAAGGAGTATCCATCCCATGAGGGATTTGTTCACGGCTGTTCCTCCAAAAAAGGCTGTGACTTGTTTTTCTCTGCAAAGGACCGGTGGGGCCCATGCCCGCGCAAATACCTGAGTGAAACCGGAAGATCTTCGCTCTCTTCTCTCGAGAACAGGCCGCGGGATCAAAAAAATGCCACTTTGAAACGTCGACTGCGAACTCCGGCATTCGATCGCCGGGCCGGGGATGTGAAATTAATCTATTTGGTTCACCGATCAAGATTCAATAAGAAATGCTGTTTGTCCCTATTTACGACAGTTTTGTCATGCGAAAACCGCGTATGGTCTCATTGTTGCTGTTGCATCAGGCGGCTGTTGGGCGCGCTCGACGAGGACCGACCAATCTTAGGGAATCGGCACTTTACGGTCGAGGGCCGGTGCCGAGTCTCTGGCATCAACATGAACGGCTACATAGAGTTCGCTGGAGGTCTTGCCGCGGAATGTTCGAAGAGGCGCTGATTGAGTTCGTGAACGAGCTGGACAACATAGACAGCTGATTATCGTCGCCGAATCGGTGGTCGAGCGGCAGCCATTGCGCGAGATCCGGGGTTTTTGTCGTTCGATGCCTGGCAGGCTCTGGATTCAATGATCAGCTCAGGAGATTACTTGGAGATGCTTCTTCCCAGCCAGTTCATTGCCGAAACTCCTGCATTGCTCGCTCTTCCTGCGAAAGCCGGGCGAGTGTCTCGGCCAGTGCGCGAAAGGCAGGGCGCCCCTCTCCCGACGGCTCACGCATCTCGTCGTGCGCGTGGTCGAGTGTGTAATCCCCGTAGAGTTCCTGCAATTCCGCGATAGGGCCCGAGTTCATGCGGCTTCAGACTCTCCCAATGCAGATGGTTATCGCGTCGTTCGCGCATTTTCTCCAGCCCGCATGTACCCGCGATACTCTTCTGCTTCAACACGTGGAGCATAAGGGCGCAATCAGGGAAACAGGCCGCGTGGTGTTGGGGTCTGAATTTTGGCTCACTTGTAGAGCAGCAAGGCGGGGTGACCGGATAGCATCTGAGTATGAGCTACGACCTGATGGTCTTCGAGCCGGACGCTGTTCCAACGGGACACGAAGAGTTCCTGGAATGGTATTCGCGGCAAACAAAGTGGAGCGAGGACCACGGGTATGACGATCCGGCAAATACGTCGCAGCAACTGCGGGCGTGGTACCAGGACATCGTTCAGATGTTCCCCTCGATGAGCAAGCCGATTTCGCTGGACGAGACAGCCAGAGACGAGAGCTCGAGCACCGATTACGCAATCGGCCGCGATTTCATCTATGCGTCGTTTGCCTGGTCGAAGTCGGAAGCTGCGTACATGACAGTAGCTCGGCTGGCAGAGAAGCACCGGCTGGGTCTCTTCAATGCCAGTTCGACAGGCGAAGAAGTCTGGGTGCCCGGGGACGGCAAGATGGTCCTCGCGCACGATAAGGAACCTCCGACGATCGCGGGACGGATCAAGAGCTTTCTGAACTTTGATTGAGAACGAGGGCGAGGCGCTGCTCGATGGGTGGGATAACCTTTCCTTTGAGGAGGTTTCCCTTCCGATGCTTCTGCTGAAGCGATGTGCCGCGCAATTCCCTGCTCTTCTGCTGATCGCGCTGGGCATTTCCATCGCAAGTGCACAGAAAGCTCCGATCGAGATCACTGCCGATCTGACCGATGCGCCGCGCAAGCTGTTCCACGCTGATATCGACTTTCCTGTTTCGGCGGGGCCTCTGAGTCTGACCTCGCCGGAGTGGATTCCGGGGCACCACATGCCGGGCGGTCCCGCCGGCGTGACCAGCGTGGCGTTCACGGCGAACGGGAAAACTCTCGAGTGGCGGCGCGATGACGTAGATATGTACGAGTACCATCTGACAATCCCTGCCGGAGTTACCACATTGCATGCGCGTGTGGAGTCGATTGCTACGCGCCGAGTTTCTCAGAGACTCGCAGCGCTAGAGTGGGAAGCACTGATGCTCTATCCGGCGCACGTGCCGGTGAGGGATATCCCCATACAGCCGTCGGTAAAGGTACCTGCGGGATGGGGGATCGGAACAGCGCTGAAGCCGGTTAGTGGTGGGTCATATTCAGTGCCTGCGGCGGGGACCGCAACGAAATTCGAAGTAACCAACGTGGAGCAGCTTGAGGACTCTCCCGTCCTGACCGGGCTCTATTTCCGCGAGTATCCCCTGGCTCCGACGATCTCGCCGAAGCACTTTCTCGATGTGGCAGCGGATGCGCCGGAGGATGCGAACCTGCGGCCCGCAATGCTTGCCGAAGTCGCCAATCTTGTTCGAGAGGCTGATGCGCTCTACGCGTCGCACCACTACAACGAGTATCACTTCCTCCTGACGCTTTCAGACGTTGCCGGCGGAATGGGGCTGGAGCATGGGCAATCGTCGGACAACGGAGTCGGGGCGAAAGGTTACGCCGATGACGTGCATCAGTTGCCGGAGGCGGATCTGCTCTCGCACGAGTTTACGCATTCATGGAACGGTAAATACCGCAGACCGGCAGGGCTGTATCAGCCAGACTTCGCGACTCCGATGCATGGCGCACTACTCTGGGTTTACGAAGGGATGACCCAGTACTGGGGCGATGTGCTGGCGGCGCGGTCGGGGCTGAAGACCGCTGATCAGTATGAGGACACTGTTGCGATGGTCGCTGCGGAACTTGACTACACGCGCGGGCGCAATTGGCGTTCGACAGAGGACACGGCGATCGCGGCAAGCGTACTGCGCGGCGGAAATCCGGCATGGTCGAACTGGAAGCGGGGGCAGGACTACTACTACGAGGGCGAACTGCTGTGGCTCGATGCGGACACGCTGATCCGCAAGATGACGAACAACAAGAAATCGCTCGATGACTTTGCGAAGATTTTTCTCGGCAGAGGCGGCAACACGGGACCGCTGATCGTGACGTACACGTTTGACGAGTTGGTTCAAAATCTCAACCAGGTTGTCGCGCACGACTGGGCGAAATTCCTGCACGATCGAGTGGACCGGATTATTCCGCGGGCCGATGTGACTGGGCTGGAGCGGGGCGGATACAGGCTGGTCTATCGCGACAAGCCTACGAAGTCGGAACAGATGATCCAGGCTGCAGAAGGGCGTCGTGGCGGCGGTATCGACTGCTGGTATTCGATCGGGCTACGGCTCGGTGCAGATGGAGGCATTGCAGATGTGTTGTGGAACGGGCCTGCGGACAAGGCGGGGCTCGCGCCGGGCGAAAAAATCATGGCGGTAAATGACAAGGTCTACTCCCCGGATGTTCTGCGTGAGGCGATCCGGGAAGCGAAGGACCCGGCGAAGACAATACGCGTGATCGTGCAAGCAGATTCGTTTGTATCCACGATGCAGATTGATTATCACGATGGGGAGCGGTATCCAGCGCTGGAGCGCGTGGATGGAGGGCCGGGGTATCTAGACGACATCATCAAGCCTTTGACCACGCCGGAGAAGACGGCGGTGGAGAAGAAGGACGACTCTGAGTAGGTCCTGGTCTGCCCCGGTCCCCAAAGCGCGAGGGACCGGGGGCACCCAATTGACGATTTGATTCAGTGCGGACGACCGGGCAGGATGAAGTGCTCGTCGCAGCGAGGCTCATAGTTATCACCGGCCATGATGATGGGGCTGTCGAAGGGCGCAGGGTTGCCGTCGACGAGGCGCTGCGGATAGAGCGCCTTTGCTCCGCAACTGCAGTAGGCGACCAGCTCAGTGAGGTTTCCGGCGTAGGTACGAACAAGCCAGGATAGCTGGAGCATTTCGCCGAAGGGCATCCCGCGAAAATCGAGCTCGAGACCCGAGACGATCACGTCGTGTCCCCATTGCAACAGGCGCTTAGTGAAGAGGAAAAGGTCGGCGACGAACTGACCTTCGTCGATGGCAATGCACTCAACGCGTTTGCCGATCTGCTGCTCTGTGGCTTCGAGGATGGGCAGGATCGACCACGGATCTGTTGACGGGAATTCGACCGCTTCCATCTTTTCGCAGCCGTTGCGATTGCGGCTTTCGACCCATCCGGCAGCGGCCTTGGTGTCGGCGCTGGGTTTGAGCAGCAACACGTACTGATGGGCATACTGGCGACGGATCTCGATACGGCGGAGGAGCTCCGCAGTCTTGTTGCTGCGCATGGGCCCGACGATCATTTCAAGTTTGCCAACCACGGTCGAGTTCTCTTTCGGGCTTCAGCCGAAGCGGGCGCGCTTGACGGACTGACGGAAATCCTCGCCGGTCATCTCGACTTTGACGCACATTTCGGCCAGACGGGAGCGCATGCGATCCCCGATGCGGTCTCCCAATGTCTGCTCGCGCGCGGCTCGTTCCGCGCTGCTGAGCGCTCCTCCGCCTGCCGGCAGGTCAGGGTAGTTGGTGGTGAT
>Ga0068856_100006142_pt1 | contig 11788 bp, 10 predicted proteins | sample KBSCornC62_FD_66595 | JGI IMG/M metagenome (GOLD analysis project Ga0068856, IMG submission 66595) | Corn rhizosphere microbial communities from Kellogg Biological Station, Michigan, USA - KBS Corn C6-2 | ecosystem: Host-associated > Plants > Roots > Rhizosphere > Soil ...
ATGCCCATGCGCCGCGCCATGTATCACGCGCTGCTCGGGGAGAACCTGACGGGCCGGCAGGCCGAGGCCTTCGGGCTCGTCAACGAGGCGGTGCCGGCGGCGCGGCTGCAGGCACGCGTCACCGAGGTGGCGAACATCCTCCTGAAGAAGAACTGGGAGACGCTCAAGGCCACCAAGGATGCGATGCGCCGCGTGCGCGGCATGGGCTACGACGAGGCGGAGGACTACCTGATCCGCGCCCAGGAAGCGCTCAACTGGCTCGACCGCTCGGACGGGCGGCACCGGGGCATGAAACAGTTCCTCGACGACAAGTCCTACAAGCCCGGCCTCGGCGAGTACGACAAATCCAAGTGAGGCGCCCGCCTCACTGAGCGTCGCGCACCTTGAGGGCGAGCAGGCCCGCGGCGGCCAGCAGCGAGCCGCTCGCCATGCACAGTGCCACGGTCTGCAGCGACAGGCCGGCATGGAACAGGTAGCCGGCGATGACGGGGGCGAGCACGGCACCGCCGCGGCCCAGGCCGATGGCAAAGCCGGTGCCGGTCGCGCGCACGTGCGTCGGAAACACCTTCGCAAACAACAGGTACATCCCCGCGATCCCCGCGTTCAGGAACAGGCCCGTGACCGCCACGGTGGTCTTGAGGGTGTCAAGATCCGTGGCCCCCCGGCCGAACCAGACCACCATCAGCCACCCGCCGAGGAAGGTGCCGATCGTCAGGGTCTTGAGGCTCACGCGCGTGGCGATCAGCCCGAAGAGCGCGCCCCCGATGGCACCGCCGACGTTGGCCCAGGTGAGCACGCCGGCGGCGGATTTCGCATCGAAGCCCAGGTCGACGACGATCTTCGGCACCCACTTCAGCATGAAGTAGAAGCTGGTGATGTGGGCGAAATACACGAACGTGACGATCACCGTCGTCGCCAGGAGCCCCGGCCGGAAGATATCGGCGAGCGAGCGCCGCGCGGCCGCGTCCGGGGGCTCGCTGAGTGCATCGGCGGGCGGGTGACCGAAGCGCGCCAGGATACGATTGATCTTCTCTAGCGCCCCCGGCGCGCGCCGCCGGTCAAGAAACGCCACCGACTCCGGCACCAGGAGCCACACCACGGGCACCAGGGCGGCGGTGGCCCAGGCGCCGGCGATGAACACCTGGTGCCAGCTGGCGCCCGCCAGCAGTCGCTGCACGAACACGCCGCCGATCACCCCGCCCAGCGGATAGCCGATCACCATCAGCGCCAGGGCGAAGTTGCGCCAGCGCAGGTTGGTGAGCTCCGCGGCGGCGGCATTGATGGAGGCGAGCGTGCCGCCGATACCCACGCCGGTCAGCAGCCGCCACGGCAGCAGCTCGTACACGCCGTGCGCATGCCCTGCCCCCCACATGCCGGCTGCCATCGCGACGAGGCAGCCGAGAATGGTGGTGCGCCGCCCGAGCTTGTCGGCCACGCCGCCGAGCAGCACCGAGCCGAGCGCCATGCCGAAGAGTTCCATCGACAGCACCCAGCCGAGGGTGGCCTTGTCGATGCCCCAGTCCTTGGCGATGCCGGGCGAGGCGAAGCTGATCGACAGCACGTCAAAGCCGTCGAGGGCGTTCAGCGCCACGGTGACGAGCACCGCGAGCCACTGGGCGAGCCCCATGGCACTGTGGTCGATGATGGATTTCGGGTCCCTGCCCGTCATGGTTCCCCCGGGTGCCACGCGCGGCCTATTCGTGAATGCGGGTCAAGAGCTCGATGAGCTTGGCCACTTCTTTCTTGTTGAAGCGCGACTTGAGCCAGTGCTCGTGCTGCTGGATGGCGCGCTTGGCGCTCGCCAGTGCCCGGCGGCCCGCGTCCGTGAGGTTCAGGGCCTGCTTGCGGGCGTCGCTCGAGGACTTGCTGCGCGTGAGGTAACCCTTGGCTTCCAGCCGGTTCACGATGGCCATGGTGGTGGCGCGATCCATGCGCATGCGCTGCGCCAGCCCGGTCTGCGCGATGTCCGGGTGGTCGGCGACCAGCCACAACGCCGAGACCTGCTTCTGCGTGAGGTCGAGCTGCGCGAAGGTCTCGGTGAAGTGCCGGTAGACCGCGCCGTGGGCCAGGCGGATGTGGAACCCCACGATATTGCGTATCTCGCCGATGTCCTCGTCCCCCACGACGTGCGGCGTGGTGATGGCGATCGTTTCTTTTTGTCGTGGCATCGGCCTACCCGGGCTAGGATTGTTAGTATAGCTTACAAAGACCGCTGCTGCGGAGACCGGCCATGGCCCACTTCCCCACCACGCCCAGTTTCACCGGCTTCAACACGCCCTCGCGCATCGAGGCTGACATTCTAGATCTGGCGCACGAGGGCGCAATTCCCCGGGAACTCAACGGCGCATTCTTCCGCGTACAGCCCGACCCGCAGTTCCCGCCGCGCCTCGGCGACGACATCTCCTTCAACGGCGACGGCATGATCAGCCGCTTCCATATCCACGACGGCCGCTGCGATTTCCGCCAGCGCTGGGCCCGCACCGACAAGTGGCAGCTGGAACACGCCGCCGGCCGGGCGCTGTTCGGCGCCTACCGCAACCCGCTCACGGACGACGCGGCGGTGCGCGGCAAGATCCGCGGCACGGCCAACACCAACGCCTGGCTGTATGGCGGCAAGCTCTACGCCCTGAAGGAGGATTCACCCGCCCTGGTGATGAATGCGGCGACACTTGAGACCGAGGGCTACACCTCATTCAACGGCAGGATGACCGGCCAGACCTTCACCGCGCATCCGAAGGTCGATCCGAAGACGGGCAACATGATCGCGTTCGGCTATGCCGCCTCGGGCCTGTGCAGCGACGACTGCACCTTCTACGAAATCACGCCGCGCGGCGAACTGATCCGCGAGCTGTGGTTCAAGGCGCCCTACTACTGCATGATGCACGACTTCGCGATCACCGCGGACTACGCGCTGTTCCACATCGTGCCCTCCATCGGCAGCTGGGAGCGCCTGCGCCAGGGGCTGCCGCACTTTGGCTTCGACACCACGCTGCCGGTGTACCTGGGCGTGCTGCCACGGCGCGCCGGCGCCAGCGCCAAGGACATCCGCTGGTTCAAGCGCGACAACTGCTTCGCCAGCCACGTGCTCAACGCCTTCCAGGACGGCACCAGGATCCACTTCGACACCCCGGAGGCGAAGAACAACATGTTCCCGTTCTTCCCCGACGTGCACGGCGCGCCCTTCAACGGCGCCGAGGCCATGAGTTACCTGACGCGCTGGACGGTGGACATGGGTTCAAGTGCGCCGGCCTTTGCCAGCATCGAGCGCCTCACCGGCACCGCCGCCGAGTTTCCGCGCATCGACAACCGCTTCGCCGGCCTGCCGTACCGGCACGGGTGGCTCCTGGAGATGGACATGCGCCGGCCGGTGGAGCTGCGCGGCGGCAGCGCCGGGGGCCTGCTCATGAACTGCCTCTTCCACAAGGATCTCGCCACCGGCGCCGAACAGCACTGGTGGTGCGGACCGGTGTCGAGCCTGCAGGAGGCCTGCTTCATACCCCGCCACCAGGCGGCCGCCGAGGGTGACGGCTGGATCGTGCAGATCTGCAACCGCCTCGACGAGCATCGCAGCGAGCTGCTGGTGTTCGAGGCGCAGGCGATCGCCGAGGGACCGATCGCCACCATCCAGATCCCGATCCAGATGCGCTTCGGCCTGCACGGCAACTGGGCCGAGGCGGCCGACATCGGGCTGGCGGCGTAGCTTCGGGGCCGCGCGCGCCTAGACGGTGCCGGGGACGACTGCGGGGGCGAGGACTTCCCCGCCGCGCCGCGCGCGCTCGAGGAGCCCTTCCTCGTCGCGTCGCACGCGCAGCACCAGGGCGATGAGCATGACGACGATCGGCGGGGCGACCCAGTTGATGGAGAGGATGGCGGCACCCAGGTTCCCGCCCTTGGCGTCCGAGATCATGCCCACCACGAACGGCCCGATGCCGATGCCAAAGAGCGTCGTCACGATGATGTAGAGGCTGGAAGTCATGCCGCGCATGCGCGGCAGCACCTGCTCGAACATGATGGCGTACAGGGGCGGGTACCACGCCGTCAGCACCAGGCTGTAGAGCACGAAGCGCGAGTAGAAGCTCGCAGGATCGGGGGCGTGGTAGACCCAGATCGCGATCAGCGGCGAGACGCCGAGCGAGACCAAGGTCACCCACGCCCGGCCCGCGCCCGGGAAGCGCACGTTGATCCGGTCCGACAGCGGTCCTGCGATCAGCGGGCCGACGATCCCGAGCGCTCCGGCCAGCAGGCCGAACTGCAGACCCGTGGTCGCCGGCGACAGGCCGTAGTGCTTCATCAGGAACGAGGGCGTGAACCCCATCGTGCCGTAGTTGATCATCATCTGCAGGGCACCGATTCCCATGCACAGGAGCAGCGCGGGCGAGCGCGTGATCACCTCGAAGGCGGGCCGGTCGGCCAGCTGCAGGCGCTGCAACAGGTTGACGATCACCAGCGCGCCGAAGCCGACCACACCCCACTGCAGCGCATACGGATTCACCGCCAGCGCTCCGAAGTGCAGCGGCGGCCGCGGTGAGTAGCCCGAGGTGAGGCGCGTGAGCAGGACGGCGCCGGCGACGATGAGCGCCGTCGCCGCAAGATTCACGCCCCAGTAGCGCACGCCCGGCTTGCGCCCGGCGAAGGAGAGCCAGTTGGCGATGGGGGTGACGCCTGCGAGCAGCGCGAGGCTCGCGCGAAACGGGTGCGGGTCGGGCGCGGACTCGATGCCGTCGAGCCGGCCGCGCTTCGGCTCGGGCATGCGCCACAGGAGCAGCGCGAGGACGAAGCCGGGCAGCGCGGCCACGAGAAACGCAAACTGCCAGCCCTTGAGTGCGAGCGGCGCGGCGCCGCCGGCGTACAGATGGTCCCACCAGTCCGCGGTCACCCCGCCCAGCACCGAGGAACCCCCGAGTCCGAGCGCGATCGCCGCCGCGATCACCGCGGTCGCAAAGCCGCGGCGCGGCTTGGCATAGTGGTCGAAGGCCAGCGAGAAGCCGGCCGGCTGCGCGGCGCCCTCGCCGATCCCGACGCCCAGGCGCGACAGGGCGAGCAGCCCAAAGCCATGCGCGGCGGCGGCGAGCGCGGTGGCGAGTGACCAGAAGGCGAGCGTGATCGAAAGCAGCCGCGTTCTCACCCAGCCATCGGTCAGCCGCCCGAGCGGCAGCGAGAACAGCGCATAGAAGAGCGCAAACACCGTGCCGTACAGCAATCCCATCTCGGCATCGCCGATGCCCAGGTCGTGCTTGATGCGCGGCGCCAGGATCGCGAGGATGTTGCGGTCGAGCAGGCTGATCGCGTTGGTGAGCGCCACCAGCGCGAGCGCGTAGCCGGCGGTGTGCGTGAGCGGCGTGCGGCTCACAGCCTGAACCAACGCTCGGCGTTGGTCTGCATCAGCTTCTTCTTGCTCGCGAGCGGAATGTCGAGCGTGTCGTGCGTGCGCACTTCCTCGGCGTGGAACTGGTACGGATAATCCATCGCGTACATGACGCGATCCTCGCCCACCACCTGCTGCGTGAACTTGATCGCCGGCGCCCACGCCACGCCGCTGGTGGTGATCAGCACGTTGCTGCGCAGGTACTCGAGGATGGTCTTCTTCAGCGGCTTCATGTTGTCGTAGCGCTGCGCGCGCACGCTCGCCTGGTGCATGTAATCGATGCGGTAGATCCAGAAGGGCAGCGCCTCGCCCATGTGGCCGACCATGATCTGCAGCTCCGGGTAGCGGTCGAAGATGCCGCTGACGATCAGCCGCAGCAGGTGCAGCCCCACCTCGACGCCGAAACCGAAGATGGCGCCGTCCAGTCCTGCCTCGAGCATCGGTCCGATCATCCCATCCGGCGGCGTCTGCGGGTGGATGTACAGCGGCTGGCCGGTGTCGGCCAGCGCGCGGAAGATCGGTTCGAACCTGGGATGATCGAGATATTCGCCGTGGGTGTGGCTGTTGATCTGCACGCCCTTGAAGTTAAGGTCGCGGGCGCCGCGCACGATCTCGCGCCCCGACCACTCCGGGTCCTGCGGCGCCAGCGTCGTCATCCCGACATAGCGCGTGGGGTGCGCCGCCACGTGCTCGGCGAGGTAATCGTTGGCGCGCTGGGCAACGCCACGGGCCTCCCCGACATCCCACAGCGCCTGCGCCCCGGGCGCCGTGAGCGCGAGGATCGCCCGGTCGATCCCGGTCTCGTCCATGTGACGCAGGCGCTGCGCGCCGAGGTCGAGCAGCCGCTCGAGGATGAGCGTGGCGCGCTCGGACGGGCTGCGCGCGTAGAACCCCCACAGCGACATCATGCCCCTGTCGGCGCTGCCGTCCTTCACCATCCGCAGGTAGCAGTCGATCTGCTCGCGCGTGGCGAAGGCCTCCTCGGTCGCGATGCGCAGGTAACCGCGCTCGCCGCCGGTCTTAAGTTCGTGGCTCATGACTCAACCCTCGTGCACGGCCTTGACCACCATGCACGACATCACCCCTTCCGGGCCGTTCTCGGAGCCGTGCCCGGACCACTTGACGCCGCCGAACGGGGAGTCCGGGCCGCCCAGGACGATGGTGTTGATGCAGAACATGCCCGTCTCCACCTCGCGCGCGAGGCGCTTCTGCCGCGCGACGTCGTTGGTCCAGCTGTAGGAGGCGAGTCCGTAAGGCAGGCGATTGGCCTCGGCGATCATCGCCTCCTCGGTAGCGAACGCATTGATGAGTGCGACCGGGCCGAAGGGCTCCTCGTTCATGATGGCGGCGCTTGAGGGGACCGCGGACAGCACGGTCGGGGCGTAGTAGTAGCCCGGGCCGCCCAGGCGCTTGCCGCCGGTGTGCAGCCGCGCGCCCGCCTGCACCGCGCCGCCGATCAGCCGTTCCATCGCCTCCGGGCGGCGCGGGTTGGCCATGGGGCCCATCTGCACGCCCTCCTCCAGACCGTTACCGACGCGCCATTGGGCGGCGCGTGCCGTGAAGCCGCTGAGGAAGCGCTCATACACCTCTTCGTGCACGATGAAGCGCGTCGGGGAGATGCACACCTGGCCCGCATTGCGGAACTTCGAGCCCACCATGGTGTTCAGCACCTGCTCCACGTCCACGTCCTCGAACACCAGCACCGCGCCGTGTCCGCCGAGTTCCATGGTGGTGCGCTTGCAGTCCTCCGCCGCGAGCTTCATGAGGTGCTTGCCCACCACGGTTGAGCCGGTGAAGCTGAGCTTGCGGATGATCGGCGAGCCCAGCAGGTGCCGCGACACCTCGTCGGGCACGCCGAACACGGCCTGCCCGACTTCCTTGGGCAGCCCCGCATCCAGCAGGCACTGCAGCACCGCCAGCGCCGAGCCCGGCGCCTCCTCGGCCGCCTTGAGAATCACCGAGCAGCCGGCCGCGATCGGGGCGCCGAGCTTGCGGCCCGGATTGCCGATCGGGAAATTCCAGGGTGCGAAGGCGGCCACGGGTCCCACCGGTTCGCACACCACGGTCGAGCGCATGCCGCTCGGGCGCACCAGCTGGCGCCCGTAGAGACGCTGCGATTCGCCGGCGTAGAACTCGAACAGGCCGACGTTCATCATGACTTCGATGCGCGACTCGGCAAGGGTCTTGCCCTCTTCCAGCGTCGCGATGCGCGCGATCTCTTCCTGGCGCTCCCGCAGCAGCCGCGCGGCGCCTGCGAGCACCGCCGCGCGCTGCTGGGGCACGGCATCGCGCCACAGCCGAAAACCGCGCTGCGCGGCCAGGAGCGCCCGGTCCAGGTCCGCCGCGTCCGCGAGCGGCAGCTCCCCGAGCACCGCCCCGGTGGCGGGGTTCACGACGGCGTGCGTGCGCCGGTGCCCGACGGGAACCTTCTCCCCGTCGATGATCATGTGCAGTTGCGGGTAACTCACGTCGCTCAGGGGCTCCCCGCCTCGAGTTTCTCGAGCCGCTCGACCTCGCGCCCGTAGGGCTTCACGCCGCGCGAGATGCTGAACGCGGCGAGCGGCAGCAGGACCGAGGCGGTCAGCACCAGGCTCTTCCACAGGTCGGCGTCGTTGTGGAACACCCGCTGCGTGACGGACCCGATCAGCTGCCCGCCGAGTGCCCCGAAGAAGATGAACATGAAAAGGTAGATGGCCGTCACCTGGCCGCGCATCTCGTTGGGTGTCACGCGCTGAATGGCGGCATTCTGCGGCACCGCCGCTGCGAGGCCACAGACACCGGCCCCGGCAATGCACAGCAGCGCCAGCTCCCCCGAGGGCATCAGCGGGGCGGCGACCTCGAACGGCACGATCAGCGTGAAGAGTATCGTCGAGGCGCGCACGTTGGCGTCCTTGTAGCGCTTCGCCAGCCACTCGACAAACACCGTGCCGAGCAGCGCTCCGAGGAGTGAACTCACCAGGAACACGACGCTCAGCCAGTGGCTGATCCGCGCCTCATTCCAGCCGTAGGTGCGTATCAGGAAGGGCGTACGCCACACCTGCAGGCCCAGGAACTCGGTCGCGCTGAAGGCCAGGCCGATGAACAGCGGCAGGTAGATGCCCTTGCGCGCCCAGATCTCCCGCAGCACACCCCTCACGGGCAACGACCGCCCCTGCGTCATCACCCCGCGCCGTGGTGGCTCGTGCGCCAACAGCAGCAGGACGGCGATCAGCAGCCCCGGGGCACCCACCATCATGAGGACCCACTGCCAGGCATACACCGTCAGTCCCATCCAGTGAGTGACCGGCCACGCCGCCACCAGGGTGAGCAGCATCCCGCCGAGGTAGATGCCGAGCACATTGCCGCCGATGAAACCGAGCTGCAGGAAGCCGATGGCCCGCGGCAGTCGCGCCGGCGGGAAGTAGTCCGCCAGCATCGAGTACGAGCCCGGGGCGTGGGCCGAGGCGCCGGCGCCGACCAGCATGCGGCTCAGGAACAGCTGCACGAAGCTCTGCGCGAGTCCGCCCAGCGCGGTGATGCCGCCGATGAAGGTGATGCCCGCGGCCAGCACGTACTTGCGCGGGTAGATATCCACCAGGCGCGCCAGCGGGATCCCGACCAGTACGTAGAAGACGATGTTGGCGGGCCCCAGGAGGAAGCCCAGCTGCTCGTCGCTCAAGTGAAAGTCGACCTTGATGCGCTGGGCGAGGAGGTAGAAGACCTGCGCGTCCATGAAATTCAGCGCCGTGGCGAGAATGATCACCGCGAGGCCGTAATACGCCGCCGCGCGTGCAGGCCAAGGCTGCGCCTGCGGCCGCACTGCCGCGTTTTGACTGATGGCTGTCCCGGATACCTCCGCGACCATTGACCCCCCTCTGCCGCTGCGTTTTGCCAGCGCCGGACTGTATGTGTTAGATACAATATGACTGGCGCGGCTTTGTCCAGCGCTTTGTGGCCGCAGCCGGCGCACGGCGATTGAGTTTACCAAGGGGAACGCGGCATGCAGGATCTGCCAGGCAAGACCGCATTCGTGACCGGGGGCGCCAGCGGCATCGGGCTCGGCATCGCCAAGGCGCTGCTCGGTGCGGGCATGAACGTGGTGATCGCCGATATCCGCGACGATCACCTCGCGGCCGCGACCGCGGAACTTGGCACGCCGGCGCGCGTGCTGGCGCTCAAGCTCGATGTCACCGACCGCGCCGCTTATGCGCAGGCGGCGGACGCCGCCGAGGCGCGCTTCCGCAAGCTACATATTCTGTGCAACAACGCCGGTGTCGGACTCGTCGGCCCCACCGAGCTTGCCACCTTCGCCGACTGGGACTGGGTACTCGGGGTCAACCTCGGCGGCACCGTCAACGGCATCGTCACCCTGCTGCCGCGCATCCAGCGTCACGGCGAGGGCGGGCACATCGTCAATACCGCCTCGATGTCAGGCCTCGTGCCCCATCCGGGGGCGACGCTCTACGGCACTTCCAAGGGCGCGGTGGTGCACATGATCGAGTGCATGCGCGCAGAGCTCGAGCCGCAGGGCATCATCTGCTCGGCGTTCTGCCCGGGGGCGGTGCAGTCGAACATCGCCGAGTCCGGCAAGACCCGCCCCGCCGCGCTCGCCGCCACCGGCTATGCCGAGGCCGACAAGCGCCGCCAGCAGCTGGGCAGCTTCTTTCACCTGTTCAGCACCAAGGAGGCGATCGGGCAGCGGGTGCTGCAGGGCATCCTGCGCGATGAGCTGTACATCCTGACCCACAGCGAATTCCGCCAGGGGGTCGAGGAGCGCGCGCAGGCGATGTGCGCGGCCGTGCCCGAGGTGCCGGAGAACGAGGAATACAAGCGCGCCTTCAGCGTACTGTTCCGCAACCCGATCCACGCGGCCGAGACCGCGCGCCAGAAGAGGAGCAAGCCATGAAGGACTTCGCAGGCCGCACGGCCTTCGTCACCGGCGGCGCGCACGGCGTCGGCATCGGCCTGGTGCGGGCGCTGCTCGCGCAGGGTTGCAACGTCGCCATCGCCGACATCCGCCCGGCTTCCATCGAGGCGGCCCTCGCGGCGCTGGACAACCCGAAGGCGATGGGCGTGCCGGTGGATGTGTCCTCGCGCCAGCAGCTCGCGCGTGCCGCGGATGCGGTGGAGGCCAAGTTCGGCCCCGTCAGCCTGCTGTTCAACAACGCCGGCGTGAACCTGTTCCAGACCATCGAGGAATCCAGCTACGACGACTGGGACTGGATCATGGGGGTGAACCTGCATGGCCCGATCAACGGCGTCATGACCTTCGTGCCGCGCATGATCCGTGCAGGCAGGGGCGGCTACGTGGTCAACACCGCCTCGATGGCCGGCTTCCTCGCCGGCGGCACCTGCGGCATCTACAACACCACCAAGTTCGCGGTGCGCGGGCTGTCCGCCTCGCTGCGGGCCAGCCTCGCCGCGCACGGCATCGGCGTGTCGGTGCTGTGCCCGGGGCTGGTCAAGTCCTACATCTACGCCAGTGACGAGGTGCGGCCGGAGGGCCTGAAGGCGGGCGCCAGACCGGTGGACACGGAAGCCGTGAAGCGCCTCGCGGCGGTGCACGAGTTCGGCATGGAGCCGGACGTCATCGCCGCGCGCGTGCTCGAGGCGATGCGCGAGGACCGCTTCCACGTGTTCTCGCACCCGGAGTTCCGGGACGAGCTCGAGGAGGTGTTCACCGAGACGCTCGCGGACTTCCGCGACTACCCGGCCGACCCGGGCTTCAAGCCGCGCATCGACTTCGAGAAGACGCGCCGCGCCAGCTACCGCGAGCAGCGCCGGGGGCTGAAGCGCCCATGAGCGTCGCGGTCGAGGCCCTCGATCACGTGAACATCATCACGGCCGATGTGGAGGGCAGCGCGCGCTTCTACGCGGAGCTGTTTGGCCTCGAGCCGCGCGACGGCCCGCCGCCACTCACGCACGCCACGGCGCGCTGGATGTACGATGCGGCCGGCCGCGCCGTGCTGCACATCAACAGCCTGGACTGTCCGCGCACCTACGACCGCGAGGTGCGCCCGGGTCCGACCGGCGCGCTGCACCACGTGGCGCTGCGCTGCCGCGGCTTCGAGGAACTGCGGGCGCGCCTGGCAAGGCGCGGCCTGGAACACCAGCTCAACGAGGTCACGGCGGTGAGCCTCAGGCAGATCTTCGTGCTCGACCCGAACGGGGTGCTGCTGGAGCTGAATTTCTTCGGCGGCTGAGCGAGCGGTGCGCGCTTCAGGCGCTGCCCTGGGAGCGCCAGCCCTGCTTGTAGGTCTCGCGCACCACGCGGCTGTAGGGCACGGGGCTCACGATGACACGCACCTCGAGCTGCTGGTGCGGCTCGACCGTGGTCTTCTTCGTGCCGCCGTTCTCCTCCCCCCACACCACCTTCAGCTCGGTGCCGACGGCAATGTCCGGGCGGATGGTGGCAAGGCTTAAGGCCTGCTTCTCGTTGTAGCT
>Ga0068856_100006143_pt1 | contig 11787 bp, 10 predicted proteins | sample KBSCornC62_FD_66595 | JGI IMG/M metagenome (GOLD analysis project Ga0068856, IMG submission 66595) | Corn rhizosphere microbial communities from Kellogg Biological Station, Michigan, USA - KBS Corn C6-2 | ecosystem: Host-associated > Plants > Roots > Rhizosphere > Soil ...
CCTCGGCAACGCCTACAAAGCGTGGCTCCAGGCTTTCACGGCAGTGGCTCGCGAAACGGGTATGAACCGTCGCCTCGCAGAAGATCGTGCCCGCCAGGCCCTCATCCAGATCGAAGGCTCCCTCGTCCTCTCCCGCGTCACCGGCAACCGTAAAATCTTCCTTGATATGCTCTCCGGGCTTCCAGACCTGCTCACCCGCAAGTGAGCGCGAAGCTCCACTTGCCGGGGAATACTGCTGCTCCCCGCCCCTTTCCCGAACTGCCCACCGCTGCTAAACTATTGAGAGTCCGTGGGGCTGTAGCTCAGCTGGGAGAGCGCCTCGTTCGCAACGAGGAGGCCAGCGGTTCGATCCCGCTCAGCTCCACCAATTCCTACCAGCAATTCCTCAACAACCAGTCAGTTAAGGCTCGATCCAGTCCAGAGCGTACACATCCTGCGTTCCGCGATCTCGCAACAGCAGAGCCGACCCGTCCGGCCCCACTGACACCGACCCGCCTCCCAGTCCCGTGAATACGAACTCACCAAGGTCGGTGATCTTCTCCACCTTTCCATCCGCCGCGCGCACCCGCTCCACGGCTCCCTTGCCGGTCAGGTCCTTCATATAGATGTACTGCCCGTCCGGCGACCAATTCAACCAGCTAAGGGTACCCTTGCCAATCTCCCTCCACTTCTGTGTCTGGAAATCGAAAAGCATCAGGTGACTCGAATCGCTCGTCATCGCCGCGAGAAACCGTCCATCCGGCGACCATCGCGGCGAGAACATCTTCTCCGAACCGGGAACCGGCGAAACCTCGCCTGTCGCCCTGTTCAGGATTTTGATCGCCGGTCCCTGTGCTCGGCTCGCGTCGTTTGCATCGCCGCCGAATGCAATGCGCTTCCCATCCGCCGACCAGGTCGGATCCTGCTCGTTCTGATTGTCATTCGGCAGCAGCTGGCGCGGAGAGCCTCCTGCGGCTGGAATCTCGTAGGTCTTTCCGGGATGATTCACGCCTCCGGGAAACTCGAAGAACAAAATCGTCTGCCCATCCGGCGACCATCGCGGCAACACCGGCTTCACAGGCGCAAACGTCAGCTGCACGCGCGCTGTTCCATCTGCATTACTCTTCCACAGATCGCCCTGCGGATATGAGACATACACAACCTGTTTACGGTCGCGGGATACCTCCATCCAGTCCGCCGAAATCCCGCCCATAAACAGCGAAGGTTTCCCGCTCTTCACGTCGAAGCTCGTCAGTTCGCCGCGAAATGTCATCCCCACTACAAAAAGCTTCTTCCCGTCTCGGCTCGCCAATGGCGACTGCAGTTGCATTGGACTCGAAGTCAGCTGAACTGGCGTCGCATGCTTCCGAAACGGGCTCTCGCTTCCCGGCAATGCCCAGATCTGCCCCTGCGATTGAAAAACGAAATACCTTCCGTCCGCAGTCCACTGCCCGCAGCACTCACTTCTCATATTCGGCCAGTCGGCGATCAGCGGCTCCGGATTGCCACCCTTCGCCGCGATTCTCCACATCGTCCGTTCGCCAACTACAACGCTCGACCCGCTCTGCGAAATCTCCTCGGTCTCCACGCGCACTTCCGCATCATCAGGCGAAATCGCGAGCCCGGAAACAAAGTTCTTCATAGTGGCAATTTTGCGCGTACCTGACCCATCCGCGTTCGCAATGAAAACATCCGTCCCGTTTGCATACGCCATCAACTTGCCATCCTGAGACCACGCAGCCGTATGCCCTGTCGCCTCTCCCAGCCGTCGCGGAGAACCGCCCATCACCGGCAAACTCCACAACGGACCCGTCGTTGGATAGCCGGTTCCATCCACTACCAAAAAGGATGATCCATCTGACGACATATCCACTGGGACCATGTCCACTGCAGGCATCGTGATTCGCGTCGGTTCTCCTCCTCCCATAGGAACCGCCGCCGTCTGTTCCCTTCCCGAATCGCCCATTGTCAGGAATATCCGTGATCCATCTGTCCCCACCAGCGACTTCTGAACTCCGTCATGAGTCAACTGGACGTAGTTCGCAACCTGCGGCTCGGGCAGCTGTCTCATCCTGATCCAGGCTGCCGCCAGCGCCACAATCAACAGCACGACAACAATTGCAACGATCATCCGCCCGCGGGAGCCCGTCGCCGGCTTGCGCTCGAACCTCCGCGTCGCCACAAATGTCGAGTGTGTCCCCTCGGACAATGACTCCAATGCGAATCCCAGATCAGACGCCGATTGAAACCGTTGTTCCGGATTCTTTTCGAGACCGCGCTGCAGCACCTTCTCAAGTCCCACAGGCAGATTCGGCTTCGCCTGCGCCAGCGGTAGCGGCTCCTCATTCAGGATCGCGCTCATCGCATCAATCGAAGTCCCCCGCTGAAAGGCTCTTTGCCCGGTCAGCATCTCGTACAGCACAGCAGTAAACGTGAAGATGTCCGACCGGTGATCCGCTCCAGTTCCGCGGATCTGCTCCGGCGACATGTAGCCCATCGAGCCCATCATCAGACCCGGCAACGTCTCTACCTCGTGAGGCGCTTGCGAAAAACTCGACGGCGTTGCCTGCGTCAGTCGCGCCAGTCCAAAATCGAGAATCTTCACCTGACCATCTTTGGTGAGGAAGAGATTTTCCGGCTTCAGATCGCGATGCACGATTCCCTTCTCGTGTGCCGCCGCCAGCCCCTTCGCAATCTGCACGCCGTAGTCGATCACCTTCCGCAGCGGCAAAGCGCCTCGCTTCAACCGCTCGCGCAGCGTCTCGCCCTCAAGCAGTTCCGAAACCAGGTACGGCGCATCCTCGTAAACTCCCATTTGGTAAACCGCGAGGATGTTCGGATGATTCAGCGCTGCTGCAGCTCTGGCTTCCTGCTCAAATCGCCGCAGCCGATCCGCTTCAGGACTGGAGAATCCCGGCAGCACCTTGATCGCTACATCGCGGTTCAATCGCGTGTCGCGAGCGCGATACACCTCACCCATTCCCCCCGCTCCAATGAGCGCGAGGATTTCATAGTGATCTATGAATTGATGTTCCCCCAGCGGCATCTTGCGCGATTATACGCCGCACTCACCAGTGTAACGACTTGATGCCACACAGCATATCCACTACTTCTCTCATGAGCCCAGTAACTCCCCAGCTCACCCTGCCCCTCCGTCTCCGAATGGCGCGCGATATACTTGAGCCGTTTCGGACGCTCATTAAGTCCACCGCCGGCCCGCCATACTGGATCATCCGATTCCTCCACCGGACCTGCAGCCTCAGGCTCGGCGGCCGTGCTAATACGAGGTAATCCTTGTCGCAAGTCCTATCCACTCCCGACGCAGCAACGATTGGCAGCAAGCCCCTTTGCGTCGATCTGGATGGCACCCTCGTCAAATCCGACACCCTCGTCGACTCGCTCCTCGTCTTGGTGCGTAGCCACCCGCGCCTCCTCCTTCAATTGCCCGGCACGCTTCTCCGTGGCAAAGCCGCCTTCAAAGCCTTCGTCACCTCGCATGTGGAACTCGACGTCCTACACCTCCCCTACAACCGCAAGCTCCTTCACTTCCTGCAACAGGAGCGTGCTCGCGGCCGCGAGCTCTACCTCGCCACCGGTGCTGACCTCCGCCATGCAGAACGCGTCGCCCAACATCTCGGAATCTTCAGCGGCGTTCTCGGCAGCGACGGTGTTACAAACCTCACTGGACAAAAGAAACTAGCCATTCTCCTCGACCGCTTCGGACAGGACGGATTCGCTTACATCGGCAACAGCACTGCCGATCTGCCGCTCCTATCCGATGCCTCTGAGAAGATGCTTGCCAACCCGACCGCCGCGTTGCGCAGCAGCATTCGAAAGCGCGGCATCTCTCCCTCCCATGTCTTTGAAGAGCGTGCCAATTCCCTCCCCTCTCTCGGCAAAGCTCTTCGTCCGCATCAGTGGGCCAAGAACCTTCTCATCCTGCTACCGCCTCTCCTCGCTCACGACCGCTCTCTTCCAGTTCTCGGCAAGGCTCTGCTCGCTTTCGTCTGCTTTTGCTGCACTGCTTCCGGCACATACCTCGTCAACGATCTGCTCGACATCGATACCGACCGTCGCAGCAGTCGAAAGCGCTCCCGACCATTTGCCTCCGGAGATCTCGCCCCTGCCATCGGCCTCATCGCCTCCGCCGCGCTCCTCCTACTCGGCCTTACTCTGGCCCGCGTCTTGCCAATCGACTTCCTATCGTGGCTTGTGCTCTACATCATCAGCACGTTCGCCTACTCGCTTTATCTCAAGCGGATCGCTCTTCTCGACGTGCTCGTCCTCTCCGGGCTCTATACGGTTCGTATCCTCGCTGGCGGCGCCGCAACCAACACGCCCATCTCCCACTGGCTCGCCGGCTTCGCCATCTTCCTGTTTTTCTCGCTCGCAATCGTCAAGCGCTTCGCCGAACTCGAACACCTCCGACTCGCCGGAAAGCAGCTCAAAAACGGCCGCGGCTACCTCATGACAGACATCGAACAGATGCGAGCCTTCGGCACCGCCAGCGCCTTCGCCGCCGTCGTCGTCTTCGCCAACTACATCAGCAGCCAGGACGTGATCAAGCTCTACCATCATCCACGGTATCTCTGGCTGATCGTACCCTTCATGATCCTTTGGACCTCTCGCGTATGGCTGCTCGCCTCACGCGGAGAACTCAACGAGGATCCCGTCGCGTTTGCACTCACCGATCTCCCCAGCCTTCTCATGGGTGCAGTCGTAGCAAGCATCGTCGTTTTTGCAATCTGATCTGCAAACAAAAGAGCCGCCCACATGAGCGGCTCTTCATTTGCAATTTCAAACAATTCGAACTGCCTAGCTGAACAGGTCCTTCATCTTCTCCAACAGTCCAGGCGATGTCGGTTTGTTCTCCACCGACATCGACTTTCCCAGTTCCGTAATCAAATCGCGCTGCGCCTTGCTCAGCTTCTTCGGAATCTGCACCACGACCTTCACGATCAGATCCCCGCGCCCCTTCTCATTCAGATAAGGGACGCCTTTGCTGCGCACCCGAATCTCCTTCCCGCTCTGGATGCCCTCGGGAATCTTCAGCATCACCGGCCCATCCACGCCTTCAATCTCGATCTCCGCGCCAAGCGCTGCCTGAGGGAAGCTGATTGGAATCACGCAGTGCAGATTCTGTCCCTCGCGATGAAAGAAGTCATGCGCCCTGATCGACAGCACAATGTAAAGATCGCCGCTCTGGCCGTTATTGCGGCCTACGTCGCCTTCACCGCCATAGCGAATCCTCGTTCCCTCTTCCACACCCGCCGGAACCTTCACAGTGAGTTTGGTCTCTTTCGTAATCCGCGTTTCCCCACGGCACGTGTCGCAAGGATCGCCGATGATCGAACCCCTGCCGGCGCACGCATTACATGTCCGTGCCACAGAGAAGAACCCCTGCTGATACCGGATCTGACCGCGTCCATGGCACTGCGGACAAGTGGTCGGCCCTCGTCCCGACTTGCTTCCCGATCCCTTGCAGGTCTCGCAAGCCTCCAGCCGGCGTATCCGAATCTCCTTCTCCGTCCCGAACACCGCCTCATGGAAATCGATCGTCAGGTCATAGCGCAGATCGTCGCCGCGCATCTGCCGCGCTGCCCGCTGCTGACCACCCATGTTGAACATCTCGCCGAACAAGTCGCCAAAAATGTCCCCCAGGTCCACTGCACCGGAAAAGCCGCCGAACCCGCCTGGACCGCCGCCGGTCACGCCCGCATGGCCGAACCGATCGTATGCCGCGCGCTTGTCCGCATCGCTCAGCACTTGGTACGCTTCGCTGGCTTCTTTGAATTTCTCTTCTGAGGCGTGGTCTCCCGGATTCCGATCGGGATGATATTTCAGCGCAAGCTTGCGGTATGCGCTCTTGAGCTCCTGCTCACTCGCATCCCGCGACACACCAAGCACCTCGTAGTAATCAGCTTTACTCACTCTCGTATTCAAACCTGTCTTTACCTTCTCAATCTACAGATGGGCCAGAGACACAAACGGACTCAAGCCCCTTGAACCGCAGGGCCAAAGCCGAGCCTTTAAGTTCATTCACTTTTCTGTTTCGAATTCGACACGACGCGCACCAGCGCCGGACGCAGCAGCTTCTCGCGCAACTTGTACCCCTTCCGAATCTCTTCCGCCACGTGCTGATCCGGAAGGTCCTCCCGCTCCACCGATCCCATCGCCTCATGGTGCCGAGGATCGAACTCCTGCCCGACCGTCGCCACCGCCTGCACCTGAAACCCGCGCAGAATCTCTTCCATCTGCTTCACAATCAGTTCCACGCCCGCCTTCAACTGCTCCGTCGTGCCGACCGATTTCAGCGCCAGTTCGAAATTGTCCAGCACCGGAAGAAACTGCTCCACTACCGACCCGGTCGCGTAATCGCGAAAGTCCGCCTTTTCCTTCTCCGAACGCTTCCGCGCGTTCTCAAACTCGGCCTGCAGCCGCGCCAACCTCTCGATCAGCCCGTCGCGTTCCTTCTTCAGCTGCTCATACTCAGCCTGAAGCTGGTCGATTTCGCCCCGGCTTACCGGCAGTTCCTCGTTCCTAACCTCAGCGGCAGGACTCTCCCCCGCCTCCGCGACTGCCTTCTCCGGCGAGGCGCTCTCGGTAGCTTCTAATGTCGACAACTCTGCTTCCTTCTCTGCCATATCTTTGCGTATTCCCCAAATATTTCGCTTCTTACTCAATTCTAAATTCCTTCGCCATCGCCCGTTTGAACTTACGAGCCTCGCGTTCCAGTTCGAACTGCCCATTCAAATCGGACTTACACAGGGCCGACCGGAGATCCCGGTGTACGTTCCCGGAAGCACTTGATAATCCGAGAGCTATATCAGGGCACAACTTCAGTCGTGCCCAAAGGTCCATCAATTAGAATCGGGGGTTTGCCCCCTGCAGACCCCACCTACTGCTCCGGTATCTCCAGTATCCGCTCCGATAGCCGTGCCACATACCGCACTGCCTGAATCATCTCCTGATATTGGATGCGGGTCGGTGCAATCACTGCTACCGTCCCGAGGCTGGTCCCCCCCAGCCGCGTAGGCGCCCCGATCAGCACCAGGTCCTGCATCGCAGGGGAAGCTTCATCCAGCCCGACCACAACCCGTACTTCCTGCTGACTTCCATTTACATAAGCCGTAAGTAAATCCACCAGCCGCTGCTTCGCCTCTAACGCCAGCAGCATCTGCTTCAGTCTCTCCCGATCCGCCTCCGCAGCAATGAGGTTCGCCATACCTTCCACATACAGCACCTGCGCACCCTCGCCCACCGTCAGTGCGCCCTTCCGGCAGAGCTCCTCAACCGACGTAAGCAGCTGATTGTAAGCGAGCCGCTCTTCCTCCATCCGCCGTGCAATCTCTACCCGAATCCGCTCGATCGGCCATCCGTGGAACGTCTCATTGAGATAACGTCCCGCCGTCTCCAGTTCCAGGTGCGTCATCTCGCGATCTAAAACCAGCACGCGATCCAGCACCGCACCCGCCCGCGTCACCACTACCGCCAGTACGCGGCCCGCCGACAGCCTCGAAAAATGAATATGTTCCAGCACCTGATCCGCAGTGCCGCTGGCCAGCGCAACCCCCAGCCCGCTCGAAATCAGCGCCAGCACATGCGAGGTCCGCTCCAGGTACTCATTCAAGCTGCTGACGCCCGAAAAAATCTCCTCGATTTGTCCCCGCCGCTGCTCGCTCAACGAAGTCCCCCCCGCAGGAATGGCGGTCGATACCCCAATTCGTCCCAGCGCCGCATCTGGTCGTGTGATTTGTTCGACGTAGTACCGGAATGCCGCCGCGGTCGGGACACGTCCTGCTGAGGTATGTGCCTGCTCCAGGAGACCTGCATCTCCCAGAGACGCCATCACGTTCCGGATCGTCGCCGAACTCAGTCCCTCTTTATGCGCAAAGCGGTCAGCTACCGCCTGCGAAGCCACGGGTTCGCCGGTAGCGATGTAGAGCTCAATGATCGCCGTAAGGACCAGCCGCTCCCGCGGACTGATACGTATCTCAGGCATCGCTCAGCTACCTCTAGAGCACCGGAGCAAATCTTCCAGAATGAGATGCTTACAATCTCGATGAGAAGAGTTACCCCTTTAATCTTAGGAATCACACACAAGCAGTGTCAAGGTTCGACTGCTAATCCGACTATCTCCAGTACCGCCTGGCTTTTGAGCAACCGAAACATCTCTCGCCTCTTCTACCAATGTGAAAGGAACGTTCACAGCAGATTCAGCCATGCCCAAGAAGCCTGCCAGGAGCCTCAGCAATCCAATCCTGCTCAACCCCGTAGACCAGAACGCCGGCCTCATCCAGGTCATTATTGAGACCCCCAAGGGCAGCCGCAACAAATTCGCATACGATGAAGAGCAGAGCATCTTCACGGTCAAGAAGGTCCTCCCCGCCGGCATGTGCTTCCCCTACGACTTTGGGTTTCTGCCGTGCACCAAGGCGCCCGACGGTGACCCCATCGACGTTCTGCTTCTCATGGACGAGCCCGCCTTCCCAGGCATCGCCGTCCGTGCCCGGCTCATCGGCATCATTGAAGGCGAACAGGTGGAAGGCAAGAAGAAGACTCGCAACGATCGACTCCTCGCCGTCGCTGAGATGAACCACGAGTACGCATACATCAGGAAACTAAGCGATCTTCCAAAGCAATTCGTCCACGAACTCGAACAGTTCTTCGTCAACTACCACAATCTGGAAGGCAAACAGTACAAGCTCCTCGGCTGCAAAGGAGCTGATGTCGCCATGCGCGCCGTCAAAGATGCCCAACGTGCTGCCTGAGGGAAGTCATGTCGCACGAAATCACTGAGGCCCTTGCCCGATTCTTAATCGGCGGCACAATCGTCAGCTTCTTCGCGGTGCTGGCTGAGATGTTCCGCCCCAAAAGTTTCGCTGGACTCTTCGGCGCCGCCCCCTCCATCGCGTTAGCCACCCTTGCCATCACCATCCGGGAACGTGGCAAATCTTATGCCGCAATTGAAACTCACTTCATGATCTACGGCGGCATTGCTTTCTGCTGTTACGCGATAGCCGCATGTTGGATTCTCAGGCGCTACCAGCCGGGCGCGCTAAAAGCGGCGCTCGCGTTGCTCCCAATCTGGTTCTCGGTCTCCTTCGCACTCTGGTCGGTTGCGAGATGAGCCTGTGGTGATTCACGCCCGGTTCGCAGCCATCAAGGGAATCAAGCCGCATGAGTGGTTGATCCGCTTTGTCGCGGGTGGAGCAGTCTGCGTCATCGCTGGACTCATCGCAAATGCGTATGGCCCGCAATTGGGCGGTCTCTTCCTCGCCTTCCCGGCCATCTTTCCCGCTGGTGCATCTCTCGTCGAGGCTCACGAGAAGCAGCATAAGGCGCGCATCGGACGCGATGGCACTAAACGGGGACGTCAGATCGCAGCTCTGGACGCCTTCGGCGCCGCCATGGGTTGCGGCGGACTCATTGCTTTTGGTCTTGTCTTCTGGCTCTGGAGCCCGCATACTTCTGCGGCTCTGGTGCTTCTGCTGGCAACTCTCGTCTGGCTCACCGTTGCCGTGGGCCTGTGGCTCCTCCGCAAACCCCTCTTTCACAAACCACGCCACGTCTCGCAACGCCCCCGTCGGCGTCGATGAACCCGGCCGTTCATAGAAGAAGCTTCATGAAGACGCCGCGCGGTATCAGGGCATGACTTCAGTCATGCCGAAAAGTATCAGAATTGATTTGAGGGCTTCAGCCCCTGCTGTCTCTGACTAGCTCAGTGCGACAAGTTCCACTGATCGATTCTTCCTTCTACTGACGAGCAATCCGCAATCAATCGGTTGCTCAATTTACCAGCCCGTAGTAGTAGCCCGTACTCGTTCTCACCACAGCACCCGGCCTGTCCACCACGATCTTTAATCCGTGATACTCATCCGCACCCTCCTCAATCGGCGGATCGAACGAGATCCTGTAAAACGCATTCGCATCCTCGATGCACCGGTTGATCTGCGTAACCACATCGTTATCCGGCCCCAGAATCTTCCCTCCCGTCTGGACCACCAGCACCTTCAATCCCAGATTCCCCGCCTCCGCATCGTGGGCCGTTTTCACCGGGGTTAGGAAACGCTGGTACAACAGCGGATTCTGCCCCGCCTGGATGTTGACCACCGGGGACACGCTGTACATCGTGATTCGCGCTTCTCGAAGGGCCGTCGACATCTCCACAATCGAATCGAAATTCCGCCGCTGCTGTCGGTCCGTATATCCATCCGAAGGCCTGTTCAGCATCGGCCATCCCGGCCCCACCCAGATCACCAGCTTGCGCCCTGGCTTCTTCAACTCATTCTGAGCAATGTTGTCCATCGCTCTTGCCGATCGCTGAAACCGCTCCACCCATCCCTCGCCGCCCATCGCCGGATTGATCGTGCTCACGTGCTCCTTGATCCCATTCACCACGCTCGCAATTGCATTTCCGTCTGTTGAAGGCCGCGGCTGAACGCGCAGTCCCGCATCCGTCAACAGAGCCACGCTCGTTGGCTGTTTGAGCCGTCCGCGGTTCTGCCGCAGAAACTCGTCCATCTCCGTGCGCACATAAGCCACCTGTTGAAACGGCAGATTGAGCATGTCAATCACCAGGATCACTTCAACCGGCGGCTGCGGCTTCGCCTGCACGCCATCGAACCTGCGGAACGAAACGACCTTGCGCGGCTGGCCATTATCTAGAACTTTGAACTCCCACGGTTCGAGTCCTACAACCGGCTTCCCCGTCGCGTCATTCACCATCACATCCAGCTTGATCTTCCCCTCGCGAGTCAGAGGGCTCTGCACCTTCGTCGCAGGCCGCTGCGAAAACGTCGGATCCGGCGGCTCCCGCTTGTATCCCTTGTCGCTTTGCGCTTCCAGACCTACCACGACGCACATACCCAGAATCCAGCCCCAGCCAACCCGCAATCCCACCATCCTTAGCCCTTCCGCTATCCCTGCACACCTCACCCTACTTCCAGTGACGTTCCCAACCATGTGTCCGGCTGCACAGAACCTGCATTCGGTAACATCAATCCATCCCCAACCCGGAGCTCACTCGATGGTCACCCTCGAACTCGACAAGCAACAGCGCGCCACCGCCATCTCTTCCCTCAAGCGCTACTTCGAAGAGAACCTCGACCCCATCGGCGATCTCCCCGCCTCGCTCCTCCTCAACTTCTTCCTCGAAGAAATCGGCCCCATCATCTACAACCAGGCCATCGCTGACGCCCAAACCCGCCTCACCCAGCGCGTCTCCGACCTCAGCGGCGAACTCTACTCCGATGAATTCCAGTACTGGCCCCGCCAAGACTCGAAACGCAAACCCCGCAAGTAGGCCCATATTCCCTATGTCCTACGTCCCCCGATCCGTCCCTGTGTCCCTTCAAACAACGCTGATACTCTGAAATAAAGCCAGACTATGAACCCCGGTATTGAAGACATTCGCATCCAGTGGACCAAAGTCGTCCTCCCTCCGGTCTTTCTCGAGGAGGAGCGCCCCGTCTCCGATGACGCCATTGCGACCATCTTCAACGCCCGCCTCGCTATCTCGCGCATCCTCGCCCATCGCGACCCGCGTCTCCTCGTCCTCGTTGGCCCGTGCTCCATTCACGACACCAAAGCCGCCGTCGAATACGCCGGCCTGCTGAAGGCAGCCATCAAGGAATTCTCCGCCGACCTCGAAATCGTCATGCGCGTCTACTTCGAAAAGCCGCGCACCACCGTCGGCTGGAAGGGCCTCATCAACGACCCGCACCTCGATGGCTCCTACAAGATCAACGACGGCCTCCGCCTCGCGCGCAATCTCCTCCTCGATCTCGCCGACATGGGCGTCCCCTC
>Ga0068856_100006144_pt1 | contig 11786 bp, 6 predicted proteins | sample KBSCornC62_FD_66595 | JGI IMG/M metagenome (GOLD analysis project Ga0068856, IMG submission 66595) | Corn rhizosphere microbial communities from Kellogg Biological Station, Michigan, USA - KBS Corn C6-2 | ecosystem: Host-associated > Plants > Roots > Rhizosphere > Soil ...
AGCCAGGGTTCATTCCGGCCTTACCGGCAGTACAATCGAAGTCTGAGATTTCTCCCCGGATCGGTGGTGTATATGTCGCAGGCAACTCTCGCAAATTCAACCTTTCGCTTTCTTGAGGATCGCTGGGAACCAGCTACAGCATCTGGCCTCGATGACCCGGAAGCTCTTCGGTATCGCTCGAATCTGCTTGGATCCGATTTGCGCATCACCAACTTCGCAGGCGGCAATACCAGTTCCAAAGTAAAGGAGATTGATCCGCTGACGGGTGAGCAAGTCGAGGTGCTATGGGTCAAGGGATCCGGCGGCGACCTGGGCAGCATCAAGCGCACAGGATTTGCAACCTTGTACCTGGACAAATTGCTGGCGCTGGAAAAAATCTACAAGGGGGTCGACTTCGAAGACGACATGGTCGCGATGTATCGCGTCTGCACCTTCGGAGATAATCCCGTTGCCGCATCGATCGATACGCCACTGCATGGATTCCTGCCGTTCCGGCACGTCGATCATCTCCACCCCGACTGGGGCATTGCCATGGCCGCCTCGGCAAACGGCAAAGAAAAGATGGAAGAGTTCAATCGCGAGTTCAACCACTCTCTGATCTGGATCCCCTGGCAGCGACCCGGCTTCGAGCTCGGCTTGATGATGCGCAATGCCGTTGAGAAGAATCCCGGATGCGACGGAATTGTGCTTGGAGGTCACGGCATCTTCACATGGGGAGAAACGCAGCGCGAGTGCTACCTGAACACGATCACGATGATCGATCAGATCGGGCAGTTCATTGCGCGGCATGGCGAAGCTCTGGGTCCCCAGAGATTTGGCGGCGAGGCGGTGCCATCACGCCCAGAGCGCAGGGCGCTTGCAACCGAGATCGTGCCTTATCTGCGCGGGCGCCTGAGCGTACAGAACCGCCTGATCGCTAGCTTCAGCGATGCGCCGGACGTGCTGCAATTTGTAAATTCCGCACACGCGGAGGAGTTGGCGTATCTGGGCACCAGCTGCCCCGATCACTTCATCCGGACTAAGATCAGGCCGATGTTTGTGCCGTGGGCGAAGAACGGCAACGTGGCTGACCTCAAGGCGCAGATTGACCGCTCTCTGCATGAATATCGCGAGCAGTACTTCACCTACTATCACTACTTCGTAAAGCCGGATTCGCCTCCATTGCGCGATCCGAGCCCCGCAATCGTTCTGATTCCGGGCCTGGGCATGTTCAGCTTCGGTAAAAGCAAGACAGAAGCGCGCATCACCGGCGAGTTCTACACAAATGCAATTCACGTGATGGAAGGCGCCAGCCTGCTCACCGGAACAGAGGATGTAAAGGGATCACTGCCGCAGTGCGGCGAAGGTATGGATCCTGCAACATTCAAGAGCTTCAGCAACTATGTTGCGTTGCCGCCGATTGAGGCTTTCCGGATCGAATACTGGGCGATGGAAGAAGCGAAGCTGCGCCGCCAGCCGCCCGAAAAGGAACTGAGCCGGCGCATCGCTCTGGTTGTAGGCGGAGGCAGCGGGATCGGCCGCGAGGTCGCGCATCTCGCGGCAGCACGCGGCGCGCACGTCATGGTGGCTGATCGCGATGAATCGGCTGCAAAGTGCGTTGAAGCAGAAGTAGCGAAGATCTCCAACAAGGAGTTTGTTGCCTCAACTGCCTTGGACATCAGAAAGCGCGATACGGTCCGCGATGCGATCAGAGCGACGATCGCAGCCTTCGGCGGAATCGACATCCTGATCAACACCGCCGCGCTCTTTCCTTCCTCGTCGGATGGGCACATCTCAGACGAACTCTGGTCGACGACACTCGACATCAACGTCACGGCAAACTACATTCTTGCCGACGAAGCTGCAAAGGTGTTCGGCGAACAGAATCTCGACGGCAGCATCGTCCTCACCAGCTCCGCTAACGCCGTGGTTGCCAAACGCGGCAGCGAGGCTTACGACGTGAGCAAGGCGGCATTGTCGCACCTGGTCCGCGAGCTGGCGGTATCGCTCTCGCCGAAGATTCGCGTGAACGCGGTGAGTCCGGCCACTGTGGTTAAGGGCAGCACGATGTTCCCGCGTGATCGCGTGCGGGCTTCGCTCACAAAGTACAACATTCCGTTTGATGAGTCGAAGTCAGACGAAGAGCTTCGCGGCGTTCTGGCTGCCTTCTACGCCAAGCGGACGCTAACCCATCAGCCGATCGATCCTGTCGACTGCGCGGAGGCGATCCTCTTCCTGGCGAGTCCGAAGACGCGGTGCACATCGGGACACATCTTCCCGGTCGATGGGGGTCTGACAGAGGCTTTCCTGCGATAGAAGAGCCAAAATCTAATTGAAACGAAAACACGAGTAAATCAGCGCATCGCGTTGCATTAAAGAAAGTTAAAAGATAGCCAGAGCAGGGGTACTTTGGTGGTATAGCGCCTCTTCTCGAACCACGCTACTCTTTCTCCACTTACCTTTCTTGATCAGGCAGCCAGATTCGGGGAAGCTTCGGCTTCGCTGGACGGCTGCCATTTCGTTTCAGGCGATCGACTGAACTGTTCCCTTGCCGGTCAGTTCTTCAACGCGCTCGACCCAGCAGCGATCGGCCGCGACGCTCATCTGCTCAGGTTCCAGGATCACCTGGAACTCGCCCTTCTTCTCAAGAAAGATCATCACCTTGCCTGGGCCGGGCGCAGCTTCAGCGGCGCTCTTCAGGCCGGCGAACATCTCGTCCGTGGCGCGATCGAGGCTGATACGGATTCGGACGGCGTTTGGCAGTTTTACCTTCACGTCTTCTAGAGGCTGAATTCCGCTGACAGATATCTTCGGTGCGGAGTCCTCTTCGCCCATCAGCATGCCACGAATGACGACCGGAGCCTGAATCTTCCACTGCTCGGTCAGGCGCTCGTAGTCGCGAGCGAAACTGATCAGTTCGATCTTGCCTGTTGCATCTTCAAGCGAGCCGACCGCATACAGCTTTCCATCGCGCTTGCTCTTCTGCACGCGAAATCCATGGATGATTCCGGCGACTTGGATCTCATCTGCCGGATCTGAATCCTTGCCCCAGCGCCGTTCTGGCGGCTTGCGCTCAAGAGCTTCTGCAGTGGAGATGATGCCGGATAGGTTCTTGATCTTCTCGGCGTATTTGTCCAGAGGATGGCCGGAGACGAAGAAGCCAAGTACTTCTTTCTCATTGGCGAGGCGCTCGCCTTCCTCCCAGTCCGGAACCTTGGGGAGGTCGTGCCCATTCTTTCCTTGCGCAGGGCTCTCGTCGAAGAGGCCGAAGAGACCGGCCTGGCCCTGGGCAGCGTCCTTCTGGGCCTTCTGCGCGCTCTCCATCGCTTTATCAATGCCGGCGAAGAGCGGGCCGCGCAAACCTAGCGAGTCAAGTGCGCCGGCCTTGATCAGCGACTCGATCACCCGCTTGTTCATCACGCGCAGGTCTACCTTTTCGCAGAACTCCCAGAGATCCTTGAACCGGCCGCCAGCTTCAGTCCGTCCCTTGATGACGGATTCGATCGCATTCCCGCCCACATTTTTTACGGCGGCGAGTCCGAAGCGGATGGCGTCGCCATGCGGAGTGAACTGCGACCCGGAAACCTGCACGTCAGGCGGTTCGACGGCTATGCCCATCTCTTTGCACTCGCCGATGTACTTAACCACGTTCTCGGGCTTTGACGTTTCTGAAGTCAGCAGCCCGGCCATGAACTCGACAGGATAGTGTGTCTTCAAATACGCGGTCTGATATGCGAGCAGCGCATACGCAGCGGAATGGGATTTGTTAAAGCCGTATCCGGCGAACTTCTCCATCTGGTCGAAGAGTTCGCCTGCCGTGTTCTTGTTGATGCCGTTTGCAGCAGCTCCGCTCATGAAGCGCTCGCGCTGCTTCGCCATCTCCTCGGCGTTCTTCTTACCCATGGCACGGCGCAGCAGATCGGCTTCGCCGAGCGAGTAGCTGGCGACAACGTTGGCGATCTGCATCACCTGTTCCTGATAGACGATGACGCCGAGCGTCTCTTTCAGGATGCCTTCGAGCTGCGGCAGCATGTACTCGACTTTGCGGCGACCCCATTTGCGTTCGATGAAGTCGTCAATCATGCCGCCCTGGATCGGACCCGGACGGTATAACGCGTTGAGAGCCGTTAGATCTTCGACAGTCTCAGGTTTATATCGGCGAAGCACGTCGCGCATGCCGCCAGATTCAAACTGGAAGACGCCCGATGTGAGCGCGGAGTGAAATACCTTCTTATACGTTTCCTCGTCCTTGAGCGGAATGGTCTCAATGTCGATCTTGACGCCGCGGTTCTGCTCGATGAGTGCGAGACAGTCGGTGATGACGGTCAGCGTCGTCAGTCCGAGGAAGTCCATCTTGAGAAGGCCCATCTTCTCGACGGCCTTCATATCGTAGGCGGTGACGATTTCGTCGTTTTTGGTGCGAGAGACGGGGACGAGTTCTGTCAATGGCCGTGGCGCGATCACCACGCCGGCAGCATGAACGCCCTGCCCTCGGACGAGGCCTTCGAGTTTCTTGGCCGTGTCAATCAGTTCGCGAATCTGCTTGTCGTTGTCGTAGACCTTGCGCAGATCCGGCGACTCTTCTAGCGCTTTGTCGAGCGTCATGCCGATGGTCGGCGGCACCAGTTTGGCAACCCGGTCGACGTCACCATAGGGCATGTCGAGAGCGCGGCCGCAGTCTTTGATAGCGGCTTTCGCGGCCATGGTGTTAAACGTGATAATCTGCGCGACCTGCTCGCGACCATACTTTCGCGTGACATAATCGATGACTTCGCCGCGCCGATTCATGCAGAAGTCGACGTCGATGTCCGGCATGGAAACGCGCTCGGGATTGAGAAACCGTTCGAAGAGAAGCACGTTCTGGAGCGGATCGATGTTGGTGATCTCCATGACGTATGCCACGAGCGACCCGGCAGCCGATCCGCGACCCGGGCCCACTGGAATGCCATGGTCTTTCGCGTACTTGATGAAGTCCCAGACAATGAGGAAGTAGTCTGCGTACTTCATCTGCTTAATGCAGTCGATCTCGCGCTCAAGCCGCGCATCGTAGTCGTGAATGGGCTGGCGCAGCAGGCCCTGGGTATCCAGGTGATGGATCGCTGTCTCAAGACGTTTCTTGTAGCCCTCGCGACAAACCTGTTCGAAGTAGCTATCGATGGTATGGCCCGGAGGGACAGCGAATTCTGGGAATGGATTGTCGACCGGATGCAGCTTGAAATTGCAGCGCTCGGCAATCTCCATCGTCCGTTCCATCACCCCGGGCGAATCTGGGAAGAGGCGGGCCATCTCGTCGGCCGATTTCACGAAGAACTGATCGGAATCAAAGCGGAAGCGATCGGCATCGTGTATCTTCGCGCCGGTCTGCACGCAGAGCATCACGTCGTGGGCATGGGAGTCCTCACCGCAGAGATAGTGCGAGTCGTTGGTAAGGACGAGAGGGATGTTCAGGTCTTTCTCTAATTGGAATAGCCCGGACTGGATCTTCTTTTCGTCTTCGAGGCCCTGGTCCTGGATCTCGAGATAGAAGTTGCCGCGGCCGAAGATGTCCTGGTACTGCGACGCGACAGCTTTGGCCCTGTCGTACTTCCCTGCCATGAGCTCTTCGCACAGCTCGCCACTGAGGCATCCTGAGAAGCCGACGAGGCCCTTCGAGTTTTCGGCGAGGAACTTCTTACTGACGCGCGGCTTGCGATAGAAGCCGTGCAGACTGGCTTCACTGGTGAGTCGGATCAGGTTGCGATAGCCCTCTTCGCTCTCCGCCAGAACAAGCAGGTGGTTGTACTGGTCGTTCGGAGTCTCCGCGCGATGATCATCCGCCTTGCAGATGTAGAGCTCGCACCCGAGGATCGGCTTGATGCCCTTGGCCTTGGCTGCATTGAAGAAGTGCACGGCACCGTAGATGTTGCCGTGATCGGTCATGGCGACGGACTTCTGTCCCAGCGCCGCGACGCGATCGATAAGTTTGTGAACGTCGCACGCGCCGTCGAGAAGAGAGTATTCGGTGTGTAGATGGAGGTGAGTGAATTCAGCCACGAGATTGAACTTATTTTATGTTATTGCAGGATTCTGAAACCGTGAATATCATGGCCCAAACTCGGAGCGAGGGAGGCCCACTTGAGTCTCTGCCCGGAATAGATACGGATATTTTCCGGCTACTCGCCGTCCTACCAGAATAGAACCTGGCAGGGTGAGGTGGACGTGATCGAACTGAATGGGTTCTTTACCATCTACAAACTCGACGCATTCCTGCCGCGGACATAGAAGTTCGGAGAGAGAGACATACGGAACGTGCCACTCCCGCGCTGCCCGCAAGGAGAGTTCCCTGTCCAAGTCATCCAAATTCGTTTGCCTGTTTTCGCGCGCGTAGTTGGTCTTGCCATAAGAGATTGATTGTGCAAGCAATCGAGGCAGAGCGGTTCCGTATTGAGGGAGCGGGCCAAATACCAGAACCCGAATTCCACTGCCTTTAAGTTTCCCAATGGTCGCTGCAAGATTCTCCTTGTCAGCGGGAACCCAACCAGCGCTCAGTAGAACCGTTTCGATCTTGTACTTGGGTATGAATTTTGTCATCACGGCACGTATAAAATCTCTGCATTCTGCCGTTGTCGGGATCACTGTTTTCACGAGTGGCGGACATGCGGAAGATGTTGCCTCAAGAATCTGAACCCCAGGGAAGCTTCGTGCCAGCCCATATCGCAGGTTGGCCGCTTCGCTGTCACCAAACAGGAGCACGCCTGGTTCGCCGTGCTGGGACGACAGACACCGCTCTTCTTGGAACGAGGAAACCGGTTGCCAGCGGTCGAGGAAGCAGGGCCCATCAGCAAATAAGGCATGGAACTCAGCGCTATGTCTGATCGGATAATCGATGTAGCTGCCTATGTCGTCTGCTGCGCGGGGAAAAGTTCGCAACCGAGGAGCCCAAGACTTGGCCAACAGGACACTTACGCTAACAGTTGCAAGGCAAACGGCACCGAAGAGATAGACCGAACGTCTTCGCGGCCTGCGTTTCCCGGCACGAAACGGAGTTTCTACAAAGAGCCACGAAACAGTGGCCAGCCCCGTCGCAGTGAACGTCAAAATAAGACGCTGCTCAAGTAGAGGAAGGCTCGGCCCGGGCAGGATCGAGATTCTGCTGAAGACCAAAAGTGGCCAGTGCCAGAGATAGAGAGAGTAAGAGATTAAGCCTATGAATACGAGTGGGCGCGCCATAAGAGAACGATGAACAGCGGTCAGAGTCGTTTGTCCAACATAGATGACTGCCGCTGCCCCGAGACACGGAACTAGCGCGTGTTCTCCGGGGAATCTGGTGTTCAAGGTGTATTTGAACACTGAGAAGCCAAGCAGCAGGATTCCGCAGAACGCAACACACTCATTCAGGATCCGCGAGCGCAGTGGCGGAACGAGACGCAGAAATATGACTGCTCCGAGGAGCAGTTCCCAGGCCCTGCCCCATGGCAGATAGAAGGCCCCTGCTTGATCGCTTCTTACGGTGATGACACTCACTCCGAAAGAAACAACGGCAACCGCGACAATCGCAGCGTTCAGGTAGCGTTTCGCATACCGGCTGAGCAGGAAAACAAATATGGGGAAGATCAAGTAGAACTGCTCCTCAACCGCAAGGGACCACGTGTGTAGCAGCGGCAAAGCGGCGGCCGGGCTGTCGAAGTAATTCGAGTTCTTCCAAAAGTAGAGATTTGAAGCCGACCAAGACGCCGCAAGCATGGATTGCAAATATGACTGTAGATCCGGAGTTACCAGGAACATGCCTGCAAAAACCGTGCAAATGGCCAACAGCGAAGAAAGAGCCGGGAAGATCCGGCGTATGCGCCGCTCATAGAATCGAGCGAATGAGAAGCGCCGGTCATATGTTTCCGAGATGATGATTCCGCTTAAGAGATATCCGGAAATGACAAAGAAAATGTCGACACCGACGAACCCGCCCGGGAAGAAAGGACCGAAGTAGTGGTAACCAATCACGGAGAGAACTGCGATGGCACGCAGTCCGTCGAGGTCGGCACGATATGCGGTTCTCTGGGAAACGCAGAACTCCGATTCCCGTTGGAGATCCGAAGCGATCGACCTTATCGAGAGATGGGGTTCAGTGAAAGGCATCTACCAGATAGGGTGCGTCCTCCGGATCCGTGCGGCCGCTTATTGAAACGAAATGCAGATTTCGGGGGACTACGGTGGCAGTATAGCCTTGGTTCCAACGCGCTTGCGGATTTTGGATTCCCTTCTGTCACGTTACCCCAGAGAATCCCTCAGCGACTTTTACTGGGAATTGGTATCTAATTGTTTGTAGAGTTTTAAATTAAAGCTACCTTTAGAGGTCCAATATGCGTAGATCCCCCTGGCTGGCTCTCGGGCTCGCCGCATTATCCCTTGCAATTTCAAGCGGTTCAGCCGCGGCACAGAAAGTGCCGGTTAATGTTTTATACAGGCAGGACAGCGATATTGTGTACCACGCCGTAATCCCGGGCTATTCCGGGCCGAATGCGGACGTGACAGGGGCCTGCACGCTGGATCCCGACCCGGCCAATTGCCCCGACCCCAGCCAGGTTGCCGATGCGAAGGGGACGCCCTCCTATCTTCTTTCTGGAACGACGCTCTCTCTTGGCCTGCCGGATGGGCGAATCGCCCTGGTCAACTGCGTCAGCCGCCACTCGGCGAATGGAAACTACATCAACCGTCGCAGCTGCGCGATGCCATTGACCGAGCGTGCAGAAGCCGAGTTCGCCGGGCAGAGCGCGAAACTAAGCTGGACGGTCGGGTCCGACAGCAGAAAGACAGAATCGGAAAACTACAAAGTGGTCGCCGTTTTGCCCAAGCCGGGCGACAATAATCAGCTCGCGTCAAACCGGGCGCCGAGCAGCGGAACAGGCAGTCACTAACCTGTTCCGCAACTCTTCTTTTTTGACTCCGCCGCCGGTGTGCGCTAACCTTCAGCTTCCCTGAGTCACCGCCTGCGAGGTCCCTATGCGTAAGAACCGTTCTGTTCCCCCGTGTCCCGTAATCCCTGTTCTCATCTATCCGGATCCGAGTGTCGCAGCGGATTGGCTGTCGAAGGCGTTCGGGTTCACGGTGCGTCTGCGGATCGCGAACCACCGCATCCAGATGCGCGCCGGCGAGGGATGCTTCACCATTGCCGAGGGGAATGTCGTGCCGAATCGCTCGAGCATCACCCAGGTGCGGATTGAGGATGCGCTGGCACATTGTGAACGCGCGCGGCGGAATGGAGCCATCATCCTGACAGAGCCCAAGGACCACATCTACGGCGAACGACAGTACAACGCCCAGGATTTTCACGGCCATTACTGGGATTTCACCGAGACGCTGGCCGATGTGGAGCCCGAGAGCTGGGGCGGGGTATCTGTGAGTCTCTAAGCGCACTCACACTTCCGTCATTCCGCTCAATAAAGCCCATTCCTTCATTCCACTCGTCGCCTCCCTGGACTGCGCGCCATCGTCCGGGAACCGCGGCCACCATGTCTTTTCCATTGCAATCAGCACCTTCTGAAGCGATCGTCGCCAAGTCTCGATGCACGCTAGTGGGCGAGATCGGCCGTCGCATTAAAACCTGCAAAGTACCTATGTGGGAGGCTCCCACCGGGACGTTGTATTTACGCCCTCTGTGCAGCAGGCGCTTACTGGATCGAATCAAGCTGGAGCTCGAGTGATCTTCAGATTTGCAGGCCCCTGGGTCACCCGGCTCGAACGAAGCGCACACACCAGGAGGTCGCAAACTTTGAAGCCAAGAATCGTTTTTCATGTTGTTGCCGTGATTGTGCTGGCTGCGGCGGTGGCGGCAGCACAGTCGCCCGAAGACAAGCAGAAGCGAGCCCAAACAAGCCAGTCCCAGTCACGACAGTCGAGCATCCCTTCCGTTTCCGAGCGGGAGACAGGCACCGGAATGGCATCGGGACGTCGTCAGCACGCTCCGGTCACACTCACAGCGAGAGAAACCGGCAGCGGCATGGCCACGGGACGCACGGCCGGCGCTCAACCAGGCGAAGGCTCGAATCCACTGGCTGCTTACGAATCCGGCGTAGTTACGGCCCGCGAGACTGGCAGCGGAATAGCGACCGGCAAACGAGTCTCGGGTGACCCGCACGAGTATCTGGAATCGCGCAACTCCGCGCATGCAACTGACGATGCTGTTTCGAAGGACGCCGGGAAATTGTCGGACGCTCAATCAAATCCGATGTACAAGGATAGCGGATTGCAGGGTTCCAATCCGCTGTATCAGGGGAAAGACAGAACAGCCACGCCACCCAGCAACAACGGGCCGAAGCCGGCTGACTACAAGGATGGAGAAGACGGAACCTCGCATACCCGTCCGGGGAACCACAAACCGGCAAAGTAGATCTTAATCTTTGAGTTGGCTTGAAGCCGGTCCCAACCAGGGCCGGCTTCTTTTTTCCTCAACCCCTCCACTTTCGTGGGAGTGTGACGCTCTCACGTTGTATGTACAGTAACTTTTGGAAGCGGTGTACTGGTTACGACCTTGAGCAGGCAATTTATTACAAGCCTGCCCGTCGGGACCCCTTTCTGATGGAGCTGTTCATGAAAGCGCGCATCGCCTTTTACTTTGCTGCCGTAGTTGCCTTGGTTCTCTTCCTTGCCGCCGCAGTCCCTTCGCATGCCACCCAGCATCGCGATCCTGCTTTGAGCCCCGAAAACATGCAGAAATCCACACCGGCGCAATCCGCCAAGCCGACTTCTCCGTCTGACTCGAACTCCACGAAGGCTCGCCCGGCGAAGAGCAAGAAGCAGAATTCTGGTTCGCACGGTTCCAGTACGAAGCCAGGCCGATAGTTCAAACTCACCGCAAACTCATTGAGACAACCTAGTATCGCCAGCTTGTAAGGTCCGCTCCCGGCGGAGCTGTCTTCTTTATCTGCTCCAGAATTTTGGGCAGATACTGCGTGTTGTAGTGCAGGCGCGAATAGGCGTTCGACAGGTTCGGGTCTCCATTCCAGCAATGTTCCGCGCGTGGCCCGTACGTTACTTCCCCGCCGTATGCCGGATTCTTTGTCGACTTCAGAAAATCTTCCATCCGATAGACGGCATCGTTGAGAAAGTACGTGTCGTCAGAACCGACGTAGATGTGAATCTTGCCCGCCAGCTTCGGTCCAAGCGTGGGCCACTCGCGCTCCAGAATGGCTTCCAGATCGTAGTGCTGCCGCCAATACTCCGCCACTGAGTGGTCGATGACGCCGGTCTCCTTGTCGAAGATCGGCTTCGGATAGCCATCGTCGCCAAGGGGTGAGTAGACAGCCTGCCAGATGTCGAACTGCTCGCCGCTGCGTCCATGATCTCCGAGGGCAAGCTCGTATTGGTTAATCTCCTCCGTGGTGATGAAGGTGTGGCCGAGATAGTCGCGCATGGCGGGCTGGGCAACGCGCTTGTGCGCGCCTTCGAGGAAGAAAGTATTCTTGTCTTCGTAGAGATTGATGTTGGTAAAGGCGTGGAAGTCGATCGGGTCGGGACAGGCCGCGAAGGCTCCGTTGTAGTGGTCGGGATAAAAAACCTGAACAGCCAGCGACTCCCACCCGCCCGTTGAGCCGCCGTAGACGAAACGCGCCCAACCCTGCCCCAGTCCGCGGAACTGCTTTTCGATCGCCGGGATGAGTTCGTTTTCGATCGCATCGCCATACGGGCCAACGCTCGCTGAGTTCACTGCATAGGAATCGTCATAATACGGATTGGCATGCTGAATCTTAATGATGAGTACGCGGGGAAAATTGGGCGAGGTCCACTGCTGATAAAACTTGTACGCCTCTTCCTGCTGAATGCGGTTGTACCCG
>Ga0068856_100006150_pt1 | contig 11778 bp, 18 predicted proteins | sample KBSCornC62_FD_66595 | JGI IMG/M metagenome (GOLD analysis project Ga0068856, IMG submission 66595) | Corn rhizosphere microbial communities from Kellogg Biological Station, Michigan, USA - KBS Corn C6-2 | ecosystem: Host-associated > Plants > Roots > Rhizosphere > Soil ...
CCGCGCCCTGCTGATCCGCTGGGAGGTGAAAGCGCGCAACTATCTCGCGCTTGTATACCTTGCGTCCGCGCTCATCGCGCACCAACAATCATCCTGAATTTTGAGACCGGTTCTTAGCTGGGCCGTTGCCAGACACGCGCGCACCTATGGTCGTGCTTCGCCGTACGCAGAAACTTGCCGGTGCCTTACCGATTTCCGGCTCGCCATTGGCGCCGTCTGACACGGCGCTCGGCGACTGGTACGTCAACCGCCTCACCGTCGACCGACGTCCCTTGTTGCTCTTGGTGAGTGCGCGCGGACTGCTTCCCATGTTGCTTCCGGCACGAGCCGTCCGCAGCTTCGCCGAGCGGTTGCCGGACGTGGTAGCCGCGCGCCTACGGCGCCTCGGCGTGGCGCCCACGCTCGCGCGAGCCGAGGTCGATGCGATGTCGCCGGTACTCGTGGCACCGACGATCGATCGTTCCGTTGTCGGCATCATGGTCGACTTTGCCAAGGCGGTTCCGTTCTATGTGAACCGCGGGCCGTGGGATGAGACGACGCTTGCATTCGTCGAAGCGCGGCTCGCCGGGACGCCGTGTCATGCGGGCCGACGCTTCGACGAGGTTGTCTTCCCGGACCGGAAAGCACCGGAACTCCTACTGGCTCGCTGGAGTGCCGGCGTACGCTGAAGGTGCCAAACGATGGCTGTTGAACATGGCGCCATTCGGCGTCACACTGATATGAATCCTTACAGCGCATCCGTGAATCTTCGCCTTGCGACTGTCAACGATATTCCGGCCCTCAGGGTGCTGATCGACATTTCGGCCCGCACGTTGAGTACGGGCCTCTACTCACCCGAGCAGATCGACGCCTTGATCGCGCACGTGTTCGGCGTTGACAGCCAACTCATCACCGACGGCACCTATTTCGTGATCGATGGCGCGGAGGGGCCGGCCGCCGCCGGTGGCTGGAGTGCACGTCACACGTTGTACGGCGGCGACCAGATGAAGTCCGGCCAGGATCGTCGACTTGTTCCGGGTGTAGAGGCGGCGCGCATTCGCGCATTCTTTGTTCACCCGCGTTGGGCGCGTCAGGGCTTGGCACGCCGTCTCTATGCGGCGTGTGCGAGGGCGGCATGGGATGCCGGCTTCCGAGAGTTCGAGTTAATGGCGACGCGTCCGGGCGAGCCGCTGTATGCTGCGCTCGGGTTTGCCGTCGCCGAGCGCATCGTGGCAGACTTGCCGGGCGGGGTCACCGCGCCGTTCGCGCGGATGCATCGCGCGATCGACGGGCCGACCGGAGAGATCGCGGAGGCTGCGCGCTAACGAACGGTGAAGTTGACAAGGGCTATTGACGGTGCTCGCTGCGTGAGCACTCTTATACATCCCCTTGCAGCTGAACTCGGACGTAGGCAACACCCATCCTTTCGAGGTCGTCTTGGTCTCGTTCATCCTAGTAGGCTCGAGCCTGATGAGCGTCGCGGCGGGGATCTACACCTTCGTCACCAAGCGCCTACCGCCAATCTTTCCGGATGGTCGGGGTGGGCATACCGCGCCCGAGATCGAGCGATCCGCCGTGCCGCAGTGGGGCCTCGGACTCATCGCCTTCGGACTCGTGCTCGGGACCGTGTCCTACCTGGTCGCTTTGTACGCACGTACTGCCTAAGGAGCGTGGCAGCTGCCAAAGGGATACTCACGGTGCTCACTGCGTGAGCATTCTTATATATCCCTTTGCAGCTGAACTTGGGCGTTGGTGAGCGATCGGGTTGGTTCACGAGGTTTCTGCTTGCGCTGTTGCCGAAGCCCACGAGGAAGAACCCGAGCTGACGGCCGCGCCCGCACGCGTCATCGCTCACCGTCGGCTGCGTCACGGATCGTCATCCGTCGCGCGCCATCGTTCGCTAGCCGGCGCTTGATCGCTGGTACTGATCCACGTACGTTCGAGCAGTTGGTCAACGCGCAATCGCTGACATGTCGACGCCCTCTGCTCGTGCCCTGATACGCCTGCTCTCTACGGCGTTCGCGTTGCTCCTCGGGAGCGGCACGAACGGAGGCGCGCGTGTCTCGGTGCATCGGCATCGCGGCTCCCACCGCATTATCGCGGCGGCGAGCTTCAGTGCGGCGCTCCCGACGACGTCCGTGGGGAAGGATGTCGATACGGCGCGGCCGGCGCTGTTGGCATCCGAAGCGGGCTTGCCCGACCGCCAGGTTCAGTCCTCGCCGGCGCCGACTCGCGATTCCTCGTCGTGGTGCTCGTGCGAGCGCACGACCGGCCAAGCCGCCCGACCCCCTCCGTTCCAGGCCTGAAGTCAGACGAACGATCGCCGGCACTCGCGTGCCGCGCATCGCACTGCCCGCGAACACCTCGCGGCAGTGAATCTCTCACGTCCGATCTCTCAGACTGGAGCTTCCCATGTACGCATCATTTCGTACACGGTCTTGCGTGAACGCCCGCATGGACCGCAAGCCGCCTTTTGCAATCGCTCACACGCTGCTGTCGCTGTTGTCGCTGGTGCTCTGTCTATCGGTCGCGTGCGTCACGCGCCATGAGGCAGCCGTGCGATGCCCCGACATCGAGATGAGCGTGGTCGCGGACACGCAGACGGATTCCACCAAGACCGCAACGCTGAACGACACGTCGACAGTCGTGATGTCTCGGACTCCCCTCGTCGCGACCGGCGATATCACCGGCGCCACGGCGTCCCAGACCGGGGGCGAATGGTTTCTCAACTTCACGGTGACCGACGATGCGGCCAAGCGCGTTCATGAATTCAGCAAGCAGCACGTCGGCAGAAAGCTCGCCCTTCTCGTCGACGGAAAGGTCTATGGCACGCCTCGAATCGCCGGGGCGATCGTTGGCAACGGATATCGGATCGGAGGTCTCGATCGAGCAGACGCGGAGCGCGCGGCGGCTGCGATCAGCAACGGGTGCCGTCGCTAGACGCCGACGGTCCCACCCGGCATCGTAGACTCTGACGCGGACCAGCAGACGAGTGTCTCGCGGAATTGCGCCGGCTCCCGACAGTGCTTCTATTTGGGCCGCCGGCAGCTGAGCTCGAGCGTTCGGTGGATTAGAGGTCTCAATGGACGGTAAGCGTATTCGAATGGAGGTGCGTGACCGCCGCCAGCAGAGGCTGGAGCACGCTTACTTTAGTGCGCTGATCCCAGGACTCGGGCAACTCGCCCAAGGCCGCGTTCGTAGCGCTGTACTGCAGTTCGGAACGGTGGCCAGTTACATGGCCGCGTCCTTCGGACTTCACGGCCGTCGCGCGATGGTTCTCGGGCTCCTCTGCAACATCTGGTCGTCGATTGATGCGTACCGCCACGAGGCTGATTGAGCCGTGACGCACCGAGCAAACAGCTCGCGACCTTCATCGCGAAGTTTGATCCCGAGATTGCGCGCCTCGTTCGTGCGACGCGCCGCGTGTTGCGCACGCGGTTTCATACGGGAATGGAACTCGTCTACGACAACTACAACGCGCTCGCGATTGGGTGGGGTCCGACGGAGCGCGCCTCGGACGTGATCGTCTCGTTGGCCGTGTACGCATCGGGGGTGAACCTGTACTTCATGCAAGGGGCTCGCCTCGCCGATCCGGACGGGGTACTCCAAGGGGCGGGTCGCCAAGGACGGTTTGTGCGGCTGGTTACGCCTGCGGACGTATCCACGCCCGAGATCGAACGGCTCTTGGCTGCGGCGGCCGGCCTCGCACGCGCGCCAATGCCCGCGACGGGGCGGCTACGAACGATTAGCAAAGCCGTCTCCCCGCGGCAGCGCCCTCGACGTAGTGGTGTGCAGGCGAAAGCGGCAGCAGGTACGAGCAGAAGTAAGCGAGCATCTCCGCGAGGCACCGCCTCGCGGGCGTGAAGCAGTCGGGCGATCTGCGGTGTGCTCGCTTTACCAGGATGTTAACAACTGTCTGAAGGGTTGAGCGGGCGTGAGCGCCGTCGTGTGAAGATCGGACTCCAGGCTCGTCTCGTTCGCGCAAAGTGTGCAGAATCAGCGCGAACGAGAGAACGCGATCCATGCCGGGCACCCTGGAACAGTTCGTCGCGTCCACCGTTTGGCCGCGCAGCGATAGCCGATTCCGCTGTGGCCACATCGATCCGGTTCGCATACACCCTCTCCTGCGTGGCGCCGCCCGGTTCGGCGGCTACGCCAGGCTCCATCGAGCTGGCGCCGCGATCAGAATGCTCGCAAGATCAACCGAGAGCTGGATACGATCCCGCCACACCAATCGCGACCAGACTTGCCGATGGACGAGACACAACTCCGAGAACTCCGAACGATGGCCGCCGATTTTCGCGGCGCGATCGAGCGTGCCCGTGCCCAACGGTTGCCAGGCGCATTGCCCTACTTTCCTGACGGTGCTTGTCGCATGACGAGCCGCTTATTCGCCCAACACCTCGCGCGCGGTCCTGGTGCTGCCTTCGGCCGAGCAGAGCTGGTCAGCGGCATCCTGCCTGGGACCGAGTCGCGCGCACGCCACTTCTGGCTGGAAATCGGCGGAGTCGTGATTGATCTCACCGCCGATCCATTTGGCGAGGCCGCTGTCGTTGTCGGCAGCCGCACGACGTTTCATCAGTCGCTCGCGTCAATCATCGCCGAGGACGCGGTAGGAGCCCTGGCCTCTTTGAGCTCGGACCAGTTGGCGCGACTAGGCCGTCAACTCGCCGCGATTGAATCGTGCTTGCCTGACTCTTCGTCGCCGGCAGCATGACAGTCGTTGCACAGAACAGGAGAGCTAACGGTTGCGCGCGGCTTCGTGACGCAGGTACGTCAACTCATCACGTTCGGCTATCGTGTCGCGCGTTAGGCATTTGCGCGGCGCAGCTGAAAGTATCGCACAGGCAGCACCAGCAATCCGCCAACCAGCGCGCAAAGAAAATCGACGACCCCGATCATTGCGAACGCGAACAGGGATGCGGCAGCGATCAGACCTGATTGGCCTGTCTGATCCCAACGCAGGTGCATGAAATGCACTCTGAGGCTCGCGACAATCGAGATGCCGACGAAGGCAGTGGCTCCGGAGAATAGGTGGCAATCACGAAGGCGATCCCACCCACTACGCCTGTCTCTAACACGATCGCGCGAAAGCTTTTCACCATTTTCCCAGGGTGAGGCTGCGGCCGCTTCCGTGCAGAGATCGGACCAGTCGGTGGGGGAAGACCGAACAACAAGAGAGCGGGTTCGGTCGCCACCGCTCGGTGGTATTCGCCTTGAAGCTGCGACGGTCGGGGTCATCGACTGATCGAGTGTCCCAACGACATGCGACCAATAGGTCTTGCCTTCCGCTCACTGCGGCGCAGCCCCGGGTTCGCGACCGCCATCGTGATCACACTCGCGCTCAGCATCGGCGCGACGACCGCGATGTTCAGTATCGTCGACGGTGTCTTGCTCGCGCCGCTTCCGTTCGCGAATGCCGATCGGCTCGTGTGGACGGTCAACCGAGGAACGCGGCCATACGACGCGATGTCACCGCCGGACCTCGCCGATTGGAAAACGCTCAACGACGCATTCGAGGACGTCGGCGCGTGGATGACGAGTCAGGTCGGACTCGTTGCGAACGGGGATCCCGTTCATCTCACCGCGGCCGAGGTCACTGGCGACTGGTTCGCGATGTTCGGGACGCGGATGGCGCTCGGCCGCGAACTACGGAGTGAGGATGCGGATCCGGGCGCGCCGAAAGTCACCGTTCTGAGTAACGGCGTGTGGCGGCGCGAGTTCGGCGGCGACCGCGGAATTGTCGGTCGCACCGTGTCGATCGATGGAACGCGCTATACGATCGTCGGCGTCGCGCCACCGACGTTCAACGTTCCCAGCGACGCTGACCTGTGGCGGCCGGCGATCGAGGATCCTCACTGGTCGCATGTTCGGGGCAGCCGCGTCTTTCACGGACCGGTCGCGCTGCTCAAGCGCGGTGTGAGCTTCGACGACGCGCGGCGCAAGGCGCGTCTTGTCGGCGCGCAGTTGCGCGCGGCGTATCCCGAGGCCGAAACGGGGTTGGACTACGACATACAACCACTGCGCGACCATCAAGTTGGCGATTCGCGCCGGCTCGTCCTCGTACTCTTCGGTGCCGTCGCGGCGCTGCTGTTGATCGCATGCGCCAATATCGGAACGCTCATGCTCGTGCGCGCGACGAGCCGCACGGGCGAGATCGGAATCCGCCTCGCGCTGGGCGCGGGCGCGCGACACATCGCGACGCAGTTGCTCGTCGAAAGTCTCACGCTGGCATCGCTTGGCGCAGTACTCGGGCTTGCGCTCGCCGAGGGTGTCGTGCGGATCGTCGTCGCGCAGCACAGCGCGGCAGTGCCTCTCCTCGTGAACGTCAGCATCGACTGGATCGTGCTGGCGTTCGCGATCGTGGCCACGCTGGCGGCAGGCTTGGCATTCGGCCTCGCGCCGGCGTTGCAGGCCGCCGGCACGGACATCGTGGAGGCGCTCAAGTCGAGCGGCCGCTCCACCAGCGAGCGCAAATCGTCGACGTATACCCGGCGCGCGATGGTCGCCTTCGAGCTCGCGCTCGTCGTCCCGCTGCTCATCGGTGCCGTGCTGTTGACGCGCAGCTTCGCACGTCTCGTTCACGTCGATCCTGGCTTTCGAACGGACCACGTTGTCATGTTCGACATCGCGCTGCCGAAGTGCGGCACCGCGTGGAGTCCTGATAGTACCTGTGCCGGCGTCGTCGGTCCGCGCTACATGAAGCCCGCCGAGGTGAAGGCGTTCGGCGACCAGGTCGTAGAGCGATTGCGCGCGCTGCCCGGCGTCCGACAAGTCGCGCTCGGGCATGGTGTGCCATTCACCCCGTGGGCGATCAACGGGGGAATTCTCACCATCGAAGGTCAGGCGCCGCCGCCGCCCGACCGGCCGAACGTGGTCGAAGTGAAGTATGCGTCGCCCGGCTATTTCGCGCTGCTTGGCATCCCCGTCCTCCGCGGACGCGAGTTCACCGACGATGACCGATGCGTCCCGAAGCCGGGCGAGGTGTGGTGCAACCCCGCCGTCGCGAGCGATGGCCGATTCGTGGCGGTGATCAGCGCCGGTGCGGCGAAGGCATACTTCGGCGGAGAGAACCCCATCGGCAAGCGGCTGAAGAACATGGGAGAAATCGTCGGCGTGGTCGGCGACACCAAGACAGAAGGGCTCGTTGGCGAGCCGGAGCCCGCCGTGTATCTCGCGTTCGAGCAAGCACCGATCTTTTATATGACGGTGCTCATCAAGTCCGCCCGTGACCCGGGTGCCGTCATGAGGGCGGCGCGCGAGCAGATCGCCGTCATCGACAAGTCGCTGCCGATCTTCGACCTTCGCCCGATGCAGGACGCCGTCGACGCCTCGGCAGCGCCCGCACGACTCGCCGCCCAGGTCGTGGGCGGATTCGCGGCGTGCGCCCTCTTACTCGCGATGGTGGGTCTGTACGGCATCGTCGCGTACGCCGTGCGCGAGCGCCAGCGCGAGCTCGGCATTCGTCTCGCGCTTGGCGCCCAGACGGGCCAGGTCGTGCGCCTCGTGGTACGCGACGCCGTTGTGTTGGCTGGCGCCGGCACGGTCATCGGGCTCGTCGCCGCAATCGTGAGCAGTCGAATCCTACAGGGCCTCCTCTATCAGATTGCACCGACGGATGCGATGACGTACGCCGCGAGTTGCATGGTCCTCATCGTGGTTGCCGTCGCTGCCGCATGGATACCGGCGAGGCGCGCGGCAGGGGTCGATCCGCTCATCGCGATGCGGCCCGAGTAGTCGGGCGGCACGAGCTACGCGCCTGCCGAAAGGTTTATTGCAACGTGCTCGCGGCGCGAGCATTCTTACTCGCTCGCCTCCAATCCCAACCGCAATGAAGCAGACCGGCGCAGTGGCGCTTCTCACGCTCGGACTGATCCTCTGGGTACACCAGCTGCCCACGATCGGCGGCCGCGTCCCATTGGTCTTTGTCGTCGCCTGGTTCGGCGCTGCCGCGATCGTCGCACTGATCTTCGCCCGGCCAAGGCCCACGCGGATCGACGCCGCGTCGCTCACGGTGCCCGAACGCCCCGACGCGGAGTGGCGCGCAAGGATGCACCAATCCGTCCGCTGGCTCCTGCCGTTCGCGCTGGTGCCGCTCCTCGAACGCCGCGGGGTTCGAAGTGATCCGGCGGTCTGGCTCCTCGACGCCGCACCGATCATCGCGCTCACCACGGTGCCGTATTTCACCGCCGTAGCGCGCACGGCGTTCGGCGGCGCGGTCCTGAGTATCGGCGCATTTCAAGCGGTGTGGACCTGCGGCGCCTCCGCGTTGTTCGTCGTCATGAAGCGCACCGCCGCGGCCGCCGGAGCGCCGTTACCGGACGGCGGCACGTTCGAGGATTTCTTTCGCCCCGAGTATCGCTACCTATTCCTTGGGCTCTCCGTGGCGATGTTGTTCGGCTATTGTCCCGCCTTGCTCGGCTTTGGGTACCGACGGTTCGTACGTTTGCATGAGTGCTCCAACTGACATGAAGGCTGCGGAGCTGCATGTGCCTCCTCCGGATGCTCTTGTGGGATCTCCTCGCAGGTGAGCTCGGACGTTAGGTCGCTCTATGAATTCCTCAATGAGCAAGCGTTCGGTCGCGCCCGGTCTCATCGCACATCGGAGTGCTACCTTTCTGACGTTGCCACCGCGCTGGAGGAGAGACCGATGTACGCCGTATTCCGCGAGACATATTATGCGCCGGGTCAGGATGCGGTCTCGACTGCCGAGTATCAGGAGTTCACCGCCGCGCACGCTGCCCAACCGGGCTACCGCGGTACAGTCGTGGCGAACGTGGGCGAGGGCCGTTACCTGACAGTGACGCTGTGGGCGACGGCCGAGGCGATGGCGGGCGCTCGTGAAGCGCTTGGACCGGTGGTGGCGCGGACGCTCGATCCGCTGATGACGAAACCCGCCGTGCTGTTGGGGACCGGGCGCGTCGTGGACACGGATCTCGCCGGCACCGAGTAACCGGAGTGGGCAAACGCTTCGCATTCGCTCATATTGGTTCGCTTGCAGGCGAGTTCGCGCGTTGACTTGCGATGATCATCACAGGAGGGAGAATGCTCACGGTTCGGCCACGCAATGAAACGGTCGGTGTTGCGGCCGCAACGAGCGCGTCTATCCTCAGCGTGATCGTTAGTACGCGTGCGTGGATCGCGGCGCCGCTGTTTGGGCTTCTTCTCATCCTGCGGTTTGCCCTCCAGCCTCCGGCCGGCCATACCCTCACTCGCGCGCGCCGGCTCGTCTTGGCGCTTGTCGGCTGCTCCGCACTCGGTTGCTTGGTCTGGTCGGTCGGCGTGCGCATCGCGCACTGGCCGGGCTGACGAATGCGAGTACTGCAGTGTTGCGTGCCCGGCGCACGCAGAGCAGGTCGCCGAGCGTGTCGTCGCTCGGCTTGACTCAGGCGCAGGCGCATCCACACGAGGGCGAATGTCAGCGACGCGCGTTCCGACGCAGCCGGCCACCGGGGCGGCATGGTTTTCCTTGTGCATCACCGTTGCCCTGTTCGCGACGACACTCGCATGGGCGTTCCGGGGACACCGGATGGATTGGTTCTGGTGGACGCTGCTACTCATGGTCGCCGCCGGCACCGTCGCCCGGCTCAATGTCCCGACACGTTGGCGGCTGTTCCTCCGCGCCCTCTCGCTGACGAGTGCGGCCGCGACCGGCATCGGGTTGCTGTACGCGATCATCCGCGATCGACTCATCTGACGACCGTCGCGGCTATCGAGGGCGTGATTGACGGTGCTTATCGCGTGAGCACTCTTATAGGGCCGCCGCGCGCGGAGTCTGGCGTTCGTCGGCGCGACGGCATTTGTCGGGAATCACGCATATGACGATTTTCGTAATCAACTGAAGAGTGTCATGTGTGAGTAAACTGGCAACGAGTCTTGCTATCGCCGCCGTCGGCGCGTTCGGCGTCGCCTGCCGGAGTGACGCACAGATTCGGCGACTGGTGCCGCGCTGCTACCAGCTCGAGATCGGCCCCTGGCGCCCCGTACTCGGCAGCAATGAGCGTTATCACCGGCTCCCGACTCAAATTCGGCTCGACACGACTTCGTGGCCGACGCACGGCCGACACCTCGAGCCAAACATTGCGTACCCGTACGCCCGGAGTTTTCCGGAGACGCCGAGATGGCGGGGTTCCGGGGATTCCATCTCGCTGCTGTGGAGCAACGGCTTCAGCGTCACCCGAGTCATGCTCATCCAGCACGGCGCGAACTTGGCAGGAGAGGCGGTGGCCGAGTCGGACGATCATCCGATCCCGACGAAGCCCGTACCGCGGGCACGGGTTGTTGCCCGCGCTGCCAGTTGCGCCGAGCAGGGCGCTCGAGCATCGAAGTCTTCGCTACTGCGTCGCTAAGAAGGAGATCGTCCATGCCCCTCGAGATGCGTTCCCAGTGTGAGAAGTGTCACGCTCCACTCGCCATCGATGACCCGGCGCGCATTTGCAGTTACGAATGCACGTTCTGCGTGACGTGCGCCGCCGCCATGCAGAACACGTGTCCGAATTGCGGTGGCGAGCTCGTCGCGCGGCCACGCCGGCGTCCGCGGTGAGCCGACCGCAGTTCCCGCCATGCCGCTGGGACGGCGCCGAGCGATGTGACTGTGAAGCGCATGGACATCGTCGGCATCGTCGTTGAATCGCTCGACACAGCGATTGCATTCGGGCGCCTCACCGGCTTGGTCGATCAGCGCGTCGAGATCGCGATGCTCGTCACCACCGCGCTCTCGATCGCAGGTCATCAATTCTCCTGCCGAGTATGATTTAGAAAGGGAGCGATGATCATACCGACTGCGTAGGTGTTCCTATGTATCCCGTCGCGGCTCGACAGCCGCGCACCGATCCTCAACGGCCACACATGCCCATCATCGTCACGCGCCGAGGCGCGCAGCCCAAGAAGGTGCTGAGTCAGTGCCAACGGCCATCGGGTTGGCGCGGCCGGTTCACGCTCTGGTCGATGAATCGGCGCCACTCCAAGTTGACGGATTGGGGGCTCGAGCATCTCTCGATTGGATCGGACGATACGATTCTCGACGCGGGGTGCGGCGGCGGGAGGACGGTGGCCAAGCTCGCCGATCTCGCGTCGAGCGGCCATGTATATGGTATTGACTACTCGGCCGCGAGCGTCGCGACGGCGCGCAAGGTCAATCGGCAGCTCATCGACGCCGGCCGCGTGAAGATTCAGGAGGCGTCGGTCTCGGAGCTGCCGTTCGCCGACGGCACGTTCGATCTCGTCACCGCTGTCGAGACGCATTTCTGGTGGCAGGATCTCAGCGGCGGAATGCGCGAGGTGTTCCGCGTGCTGAAGCCAGGCGGCCGCATGGCGGTGATCGCGGAATTCTACAACGGCGGCCGGCACGCCAAGTACGCCGACCGGCTGGCGCGGTGGACGTCGATGGCGGTGCTCGATATCGATCAGCACAGGGCGATGTTCGCGGACGCGGGGTTCACCGGCATCGAGGTCGACGAGGACGCCGGGCGCGGATGGATCTTTGTCGCGGGGACGAAGCCGCGGTGAGGCTAGCACGCGTTCACGCCGACGCTGGAAGGCGCGATTAGTAGAGTATTATTAGAGTATCATTGCAACCTTCGGAGCACACCATGACCCGCGTACGCGCGCACAACTTCACGATCTCGCTCGACGGCTTCGGCGCCGGGCCCCACCAGGCCCGCGAGAATCCACTCGGCGTCGGCGGGATGGCGCTGCACGAATGGTTCTTTCCCACGCAGACATTCCAGAGCATGAATGGCAAGACCGGCACGACGGGGGTCGATGACGACATGGCGGCTCGTGCTGGACAAGGCGTCG
>Ga0068856_100006152_pt1 | contig 11776 bp, 9 predicted proteins | sample KBSCornC62_FD_66595 | JGI IMG/M metagenome (GOLD analysis project Ga0068856, IMG submission 66595) | Corn rhizosphere microbial communities from Kellogg Biological Station, Michigan, USA - KBS Corn C6-2 | ecosystem: Host-associated > Plants > Roots > Rhizosphere > Soil ...
CCCACCCTGCGGCGCTCAGTTGTGCTGCTGTTCGATCGCTGCGATGCGGCCTTGCTTGATCACGAACGTGATCGTGTACGGGCCGTCGGTGTATTGCCAGCGTTCGCCTTCGTGTCCGCCTTGCGCGGTTTCGATTGGTTCCTTGTAGCCGGGCGGGCCGGCAATTTCGGCGAGTTTCGATGCGCTGTCGCCGACCTCGACCAGACGGGTGCCGAAACGGTAGGTGTCGGCGGCATAGGCGCTCGTCGAGACGAGCAGCGCGAGCAGCAGCAAACGGCGCAGCATGGTGCAGTCTCCCGCAGACGCGCCGATCCTAGCGGGCGCGTCGTTAGGAAATCGCTACGTGGCGAAGCCGCCGGGTCCCGGCTGTCGCCGGGACCACGGATTACGGCGCCTTCTCGGTCGGCTTCAACAACCAACGGCACAGCGCAGGCAGGAACACGATCGCGGCGATCATGTTGACCACGAACATGAAAGTCAGCAGCACGCCCATGTCGGCCTGGAACTTGAGTTCGGAGAAGGCCCAGGTACCGACGCCGACGGCGAGCGTCAGCGCGGTGTAGAAGATCGCGATGCCGGTGGTCTTGAGCGCGATGAAATACGATTCGGTCAGGCTGCGTCCCATGCGCATCGACTCGCGCATGCGCGCGAAAATGTAGATCGCATAGTCCACGCCGATGCCGACGCCGAGCGCGAGCACGGTGAGCGTGTTCACCTTCTTGCCGATGTCGAGTTGGACCATCAGCGAGTGGCCGAGCTCCGTCACCAGCACCAGCGGCAGCACGATGCACAGCGCCGCCAGCGGGTTGCGGAAGCTCAGCAGGCACATCACGAACACGGCGGCGTACAGCAGGTACAGCATTTCGTGATCGACGGCGCGGACTTCGTCGTTGGTCGCTGCCATCACGCCGACGTTGCCGGTGGCGAGGCGCAGGTTGACCTGATCGCTGACGTAGGTCTTGCCCTCGGCCTGCGCCGCGGCGGCTTTCTTGGCCTGATCGCCGCGGAAATCCACGTCGGTGCCGGCGAACGCCTTGTTTTCGGCGCGGAAATCCTTCACCGCCGTGACCACGCGATCGATCGTCGGCGCGCGGTGGTCGGTCAGGAACATCATGATCGGCATCGCGCTGCAGTCGGCGTTGAGCAGGCCGGAGTCGGTCTCGAAGCCCTGCGTGTCCTGGCGCAGTGCGTCGTTGTCGCGCGGCAGCACGCGCCAGCGGATGTTGCCTTCGTTCCAGCCGGCGTTGACGATCTTCGCCGCCATCGGCAGCGTGATTACTTGCGCCACGCCGTCGACGTTGCGCATGTGCCAGGCGAAGCGGTCGAGCGTTTCCATCACCGGATAGCTGGTGGTGCAGGAGTTCGGCGCCGCTTCCGCGATCACGTTGAGGATATCGACGCCGAGTGCGAATTTTTCGCTGATCAGGTTCGCGTCGCGGTTGTAGCGAGCGTCGGGGCGCAATTCCGCCACGCCTTTCTGCGCGTCGCCGATCATCACCACGCTGCCGAAGCGCGCGGCGACGAACCACCCGCCGAGGCCGATCAGGATCACCAGCGCGGCGAGTCCCGGGCGGCTCAGATTCGACAGCGCGGACCAGAGCTTGTCGAACTGGGTCAGCTGGCGCAGGCGCCAGTTGCGCTTGCGCTCGAGATTGCGCAGCGCGCAAAACGACAGGAGCACCGGCAGCAGCACGAGGTCGGTGAAGATCGTCAGGGCCACGCCGAGCGTGGCGGTCACGGCGAGCTCGAAAATGATGCGCACCGGGATGATCAGGATCGTGGCGAAGCCGATGCAGCCCGCGATCAGGGCGACAGCGCCCGGCACCAGCAGCATGCGGAACGCCAGCCGCGCGGCGGTCTGTGCGTCGACGCCCTTGCGCTGGCGCAGCTCTTCCACGCTGCCGTCCTCGAGGCCGCCGAAGAACAGCTCGCCGCGGAAACGGTTGATCATCTGCTCGCCGTGGCTGACGGCGATGGCGAAGATCAGGAACGGCGTCAGCATGTTCAGCGGATCGATGCCGAAGCCGAGCAGGCGCAGCGCGCCGAGCATCCAGACGACGGAGATCAGCGCGCAGGCGACGGTCAACGAGGCGAGTTTGGCCGAGGCCGAATAGGCGAACAGCAGCAGCCAGGTCAGCGCGATCGTGACGAAGAAGAACCCGACCACGGACTTGGCGCCGTCGGAGATGTCGCCGACCATCTTGGCGAAGCCGATGATCGCGACCGTCGTATGCTCGTTTTCGTATTTCCTGCGGATGTCCTCGAGCTGCGCCGCGATGCGGTTGTAGTCGATCGTGACGCCGTGTGCCGGGTCTTCCGGCACCAGGTCCACCCACACCATCGCGCCGGAGAAATCCTTCGCCACCAGGCGGCCGACGATGTTCGCCTTCTCGATGTTCGCCTTGATCGTGTCGAACTGTTCCTGCGTCGCCGTGAAGCCGTCGACGTTCGGCGTGAAGGTCGCGGGAATCACGTTGCCGCCGGCGAATCCGTCCTCGACCACTTCCACGAATCGCACGTTCGGCGTGAAGATCGAGCTGACGCGCGCTTCGTCGACGTGCTCGACGTGCTTCGCGTCCTGCGTGATCTTTTCCATGGTCTGGAAGAACGGCTGGTTGAACATGCTGCCGCTCTTGTCCTCGACCGCGATCAGGATGCGGTTCGCGCCGCCGAATTCCTTTTCGTAGTCGAGGAACGTCTTCATGTATTCGTGCTGCAGCGGGATCATTTTCTTGAAGCCCGCGTCGACGCGCAGCTGCGCGGCGAAAAATCCCATCGCGACGGTGATCAGTGCGAACACCGCGAGCAGGGCGATGCGGTTGCCGAACACCAGCGATTCGGCGAAGCGCTGGAAGGCGTTGGGCGGGTTCGGGTTCGCGGAAGGTGCGGCCATGTTTCCCCTCGATTCGACCGTGTGACGCTGTTTCGGTGTGTGCTTACTTCGGCTCGAACACGCCGATGCCGTTTTCGCCGGCGACCAGCAACGCGCCCGCGTCGCCGAACGGCAGGACGTGCGCAATGGTGCCGGCCGCCGCGTCGACGGCGTTCTTGAACGGCTCGCCGCCCTTGGCACGCAACAGCACGATGCCGTTCACGCCGGCGATCGCGGCGCCGCCGTCGGGCAGCGCGCTGCCGCCCATCAGGCTCAGTTCCGTGTTCGTCGCGACCTGCGTCCAGTGTGCGCCGAGATCGCTCGATTCGTACACGTGGCCGCGCAGGCCGAACGTGAGCACGCGGTCGCCGTCGTAGCCGATCACGCCGAACATCGAACCGTCGTACGGCAGCTGCGCGCGCTGCCAGGTGGCGCCGGCGTCGCGCGAGTGGAACGTGCTGCCGCGTTCGCCGACCACGAACAGCGCACCGCTGCCCGTGCGTGCGATCGCGTTCAGGTGCGGCGTCGATTCCTGGCCGAGCGTGAGTTCTTCCTTGCTGAAGGTGTCGGCGTGGTCGCCCTTGCCGCCCTTGGCATTCTTGTCCGCCGGCTTGGTCTCGTCGGAGGCGTCCGACGCCGGCTTCGCGATCGTCATCGGCGTCCAGGTCGCGCCGCCGTCCTCGGTCTTGAGCGCGACGCTGTAGGCGCCGACCGCATAGCCGTGCCGGATGTCGGTGAACAGTACGCCGAGCAGCGGGCCGCCCTGTTGCGGATCGCGCGTGGCGCTCTCCGGCGCGGGCTGCCACGGATCCTTGCGCTGCAGTTCCCAGTGTTCGCCCGCGTCGGCGCTGTGCGCGATCACGCCTTCGTGACCGACCGCCCACACCTGCGCGTCGATTGCCGTCACGGCGGTGAACGTCATGCGCGTCGGCACGCTCGCCTGGTGCCAGTTCTTGCCGTCGGCCGACACCAGCACCGCGCCGCGCGCGCCGACCGCGACGTAGCGTTCGCCCGCGCGCACCACGTCGGTGAGCAGCGACTGCGCCGTCAACGGCATCGGCTCGGCCGGCGCGGCGATCGGGTCCGGCCAGGACGACACCGTCGGCTCGGCCGACAACGCCGGCAGCGCGACGACGGCGAGAAGTGCCCCAGCGCAGCGGAAATTCGACATCATTGCAGACACCCCCACTCGTGCACTTGATCCGTCATCTGCGTTTGCGTTGTCGCAAAACGCGCCAGCCGCTCAGGGAGCGGCTGGCGGGCGACACTCACACACGTACCGACAACGCCCTCACTCGATGCCGCGCTGGCGCAGCGACTGCGGCGAGAACATGTCCGGCGTGGTCTGCAGCGAGAAGTCGTATTCCTGCTCCTGATTGTCCAGGCCCTGGGCAAGATAACGGCCCGACTTCAGGTCGTAATGCGCTTCCAACGTCGACCAGAACACCGGCACTTCGTAGTAGTTCACGCTCGGCGCTTCCGAGTAACGCCACAGCTTGCCTTCGCTGTCGTAGTGGTCGATCTCGAGGATCTGCCAGCTATCCTCGTCGAGATAGAACGTACGGCGCGGGTTGATGTGGCGCTGGCCGGGCTTCAGGTTCGCTTCCACGACCCAGATGCGGTGCAGCTCGTAACGCAGCAGGTCCGGATTGATGAAGTTCGGCTTGATCAGGTCCGACACCTTGGTCTTGTCGCTGTGCGCGGTGTAGGAGTTGTACGGCACGTACATTTCCTTCTTGCCGACCAGCTTCCAGTTGTACTTGTCCATCGCGCCGTTGAACATGTCGGTCATGTCGTTCGTGCGCAGGCCGTCGGACGCGGTGCCGGGATTGTCGTAGGCCACGTTCGGCGCACGGCGCACGCGGCGCTGGCCGGGGTTGTAGATCCAGGCCTGGCGCGGTTCCTTCTTCGAATCCAGCGTTTCGTGCACCAGCAGCACCTGGCCGGCGAGACGCGGCGGCGAGACCACGTCCTCGAAGAAGTACAGCAGCACGTTGTTGATGTCCTTCAGCGTGTTGCCCGGCTTGTAGTAAAGGCCCAAGCCTTCCTCGCGGAAACGTTCCAGCGTGTACTGGCCGGAAGCGGTCGGGATCACCTGATTGTTCCAGCGCGCGAACGAGATGCCCTTGAACTTCAGCTTGTGGTTCCAGATCGCCTCCATGCCGGCCTTGGACGGATCCTTGTCCAGGATCGGAAACGGGAAGCCCTCGGCGACCTTGTCGACGCCTTCGCCGTCGTCCACCAGCTCGCCGGTGGACGCGTTCTTGATCGTCATGTCGTAGGTGCGCTGCGGGAACGAGGCCGTGCGCCGCGTCGGAAACACGACCATCTTCCAGTTCGCGTACTTGCCGAACATGCCGATCTGGCCGGCCGACAGCTTGTCGGCGTAGTCCTTGTAGTTCTGCGCCGTGATCGTGAACAGCGGCTTGTCGCCCGGGTTGGGATCGGGATGGTGATCGCCGACCTTGTAGCCCGCCGGCGGCGCGGTGATGCCGCCGGTCCATTCCGGAATCACGCCATCCTTGCTGCCGGCGCGCTCGGCGCCGATCGGCGTCAGTGGCGTGCCTTTCACTCCCAGCTTGGCCACGTCCTCAGGCGAACCCTTGGCCAGGACACCGGCGGAAAAAACCGTGCACGCGATCAGTGCCGCGAGCTTTGTGTGAACGAACCGTGCCATCGAAAGTCCCTCCCGTCGATGTTGCTCAGAATGAATACTTCGCCACGAGCGCGACGAAATCGCGATCACTGATCAGATTGAACTGTCCCGCGCCGAAATAATCGGTGTAGCTAAGGTCCACCGACCAGCGGTTGAGGTAGTTCGCTTCCACGCCGACCGTGATGGATTTGCGGCCGTCGATGAAGTTGCCGCCCGGTCCGGGGGAGGTGCCGTTGACGTCGTGGTTGAACGCCACGCGCGGCGACAGCGTGAACGCGGTGCCGAACGCATTGTTGTAGTCCGCGCGCGCGGCGATGCGGTAGCCCCACGAGAACGCGGTCGGGAAGCCCTGCGTCTGCGTTTCCGGGTTGTTGAGATTGCCCGAGAGCACGTCAGGACCGCCGCCGGTGTCGGTGCCGTCGGAGTTGTAGCGCAGCACGTTCTGCGCCGGCAGGTCGAGCACCTTGGTGCCGCCGACTTCGGCCACGGCCGCGATCTGGTCGGCGTGGAACCAGTTGTCCGGTCCGAACACCTTGGTCGCGGTGAACTGCAGCTGCGCAACCTTGTTGCGCGTGTATCCCGGGATCGTCTGGCCCGGCTTGTAGTTGCCGAGCTGGCTGACGAAACGCTCGCCCGGCGCCGGAATCAGCGCGTTCAGCGGCGACAGGCCGGAGAACAGCAGTTCCACCGCGTCGATCTGCAGCGGCTGGTTCGGGCGGTAGCTCAGTTCGCCCTGCAGCGCGATGCCGGGGCCTTCGAGCTGCGAGTTGAAGCTCACGCCGTACAGGTGGATGTTGCTCGGGTATTCGACGAAATAGCCCGCGCTGTTGGGCACCACGCTCGTCACCGCGAAACCGCTGATCAGCGGCAGGCGGCTGGAGTAGTTCAGGAAGTAGAACCCGAACTCGGTGTTGTTGAGGCCTTCGGCGAGGTAGTGCGCGGCGACGCCGTACTGGCCGTATTCGCTCGGGTACTTATCCGGCAGGCGGCGCACGGTCTGTTCGCACGCGGTCTGCAGCAGGCCGACCAGCGGGTTCGCCGCCGGACCGGCGACGCTCGCGCCGCCGAACGCGCTGTTGTCGCTGGGCGCGCCGCCGAAGCACACCGAATAGTATTTCTCCGGATTGATCACCGGCTGCGGCACCAGGCCGAACGGCAGCGACGCGTACGTTCCGCCGATGGTGGCGAAGTCGTTGGTCGAGAAATACGTGCCGGAAGGATCCGGGTTCGTCTGCGCGAATTCGAGCAGGTACGTCGCTTCGACCGAGAAGTTCTGCGTGAAGTTGTACGAACCCCACAGCATGTTCACCGGCAGCAGCGCTTCCTTCAGTTCCGCGCCCGCGACGTGCAACTGCGACACGTCGACCGGGTTGATCACGTTGATGCCGCCCTGAATGAACGTGCTTTCACCCCAGCTCAGCACCTGCTTGCCGAAACGCACCGTGCCCTGATTGTTGTTGATCTGGAAGTTGTCGTACACGAACGCGTCGAGGATGCGGAAGCGGTGGCCGACTTGATCCTGCGCCAGCTTGGTCAGCTTGTCGTTGCCGGCATTCTCGAAGTCGTAGAAGTAGCTCGCGCGCAGGAACGCGCCCATGTGCGAGCCGTAGTCCAGATGCATCTCGCTGGTCGCCTTGACCGCGTTCGAGAACACGTCGCCGGACGAACCGTAGTTCAGATCGCCGTCGTCGTGGTTGGCCGAGAACGCGCCGCGTGCGGCGCGTTGCTGCGCATTCGGCAGCAGGCCGACGATCGGGTTGAAATGCGCCTTGGCGATCTCGTTGTCGCTCGGGTCCGATGTACGCATGTCGATGCCGTACGACAGCGTGGTGTTGATCGTGCCGTGCCAGCCGTCGGTGTCGCCGAATTCGAACGCGTGCGCGGGCACGGCGGCATAGGCGAGCGCAATCGCGATCGCCGAAGTGAGTCCACGCCGGGCAAAGCTGGCGCGCATGCGGATCGTGTGGTTGGTGGTCATGTGCAATTCCCCTCTGCCGTTAGTGCACGATCACGGATGTGTTGCTGATGATCACGGCCTGGCCGCCCGACTTGGTCATGGAGGCCATTTCGCCCTGCATTTCCGCGGTCACCGCCGGCGAGCTGGTCGGATCGAGGAGCGAGCCGTGCGAGCCTTGCGTGAAGCGCACCGCGCCCTTGATCACGGCCGCCTGCGTGGTTTGCGTCAGCGGCTGCAGGCCGAGCACGGCGAGCAGCGGCTCGGTGCCCGACAGCGGTGCCCCCGGCACCGTGTTCGGGATCACCTGGTCCGACGGATGCGTCGAATCGCCGACCACTTCCTGCGCCAGCACCGCCTTGAACGGGTTGCCGCCGAGGTACGGCGCGAAGTTGATCGAATCGCCCGAGTCGGTGACGGTCTGCGCCGCGATGAAGAACGCGTCGTACTGCGGCGTGCCCTGCTGCAGGCCCGCGGCGGCGAGGCCGGCGTGGATCGACGGACCGAAGGCCGGCGAGGCGTCGAGCAGGCGCGCGATGCCGCCGCCCGGCACGTTCAGCGTGGCGACGTTGACGTGCGGTTCGATCGCGACGAACGCGGTGCCGATGATCGAGCCGAGCGACTGGCCGACGAACTCGATGCGCGAGCCGTCGAAATCGCCGGTCGGATTCGGCGTGACCGGATTGAGCGCGATGCCCGGGATGGCACGCGTCAGTTCCATCAGGTCGGACGAGGCCTGGCGCAGGTTGTCGCGCGAGGTCAGCAGGCTGTTGAGATTGATGAAGTACGAACCCGACGGATCGATCTTGCCGTCCGGACCCGGCGCACCGGTGGTGTTGTTTTCAATGTCCAGGTCGAACGTGCGCTCGTGCGTCACCAGGGTCGCGAACGGCGAACCGGCGAGCAGCTGGTTGTCGTACAGCGGGCTGGTCTTGTCGGTCAGGCCGTGCAGCGGCGCGTCGATCGCGATCACTGCGAAGCCCTGCGCCGCGAGCGTACCCGCGATCGCGAACATGTCGGTGCGGTTGCGCGTGATGCCGTGCTGGAAGATCACCACCGGCCAGCCCGCGGCGGGCTTGGTCTGGTGCGAATTCGCGTTCGGCACGGTCAGCAGCAGCGGCACGGTCTGCGCGGATTTCGCCACGGGCAGCGGGTTCGCGAACGTCACGTTGGTCGACGTCGGGTCGAGACCGACCGCGTTGAACGGCGGCAGGTATCCACCCGGAGCCGCCTGCCAGTAGCTGTGCAGCGGTGCGAGCGGATCGGACTGGCTCGGCGCGCCGAGGTAGTACGGCAGCGTCAACGTGCCGACGTACACATCGGCGACCGGCGGCAGCGCCGGGTTGATGTGCGCAAGATCCAGACCGGTCGGCACGACGTGCGCCGCCGGCGCCGGGCTCTGCTCGATGCGGCTCTCCACCGCCTGCATGACCGGCGTGATGCTCTGCGTCGTCATCACCCACGACAACGCGATGCGCGTGTCGGTGTGGGCGTTGTCGAACAGGTCGAGCGCGTATTCCTGCGAATTGACCAGCTGACGCAGCGGCTCCAGCGCGCAGGCCTGCGACGACGGCAGCAGCGGGTCGGTCGAGGCGTTGTTCACGCACAGCGGCGCCGTGCGCTTGGCCAGGAAGTACGTCGTGTCCGGCGTGATGTCGTTGCCGTTCGCATCGGTGATGCTCGGCGCGTTCGCCGGATTGAGTTCACCGCCGTTGCCGATCAGCACCGCCATGTACGAGGTGAGCTGTTTCAGCGGCGCGGTCGGCACGATCGCCAGCGTGCGGCCGGTCGTATCCGACGGCGCGAGCACGGCGACGAATTCCTGCGGCGAGGCGAGTTCGCGCACGACGCTGGTGACACCGCCGCCCGGGCCGGTCAGGGTGACTTCGAACACGCGCACGGTCTGTCCGCCGATGATGGTCGACGCCTTCGGCGGCGTGCTGAACGTGGTGCTCCACGGTGCGATCGTGGAGAAGCCGTCGAGCGCATTCAGCGCGACTTGCGGATCGCCGACGTTGGTCGGATCGGCGACGGGAATATTGAGCGTGAGGTCGGTGGTACCCGACAGCAGCAGGTTGGTCGGGAACGGCACGACCGAATGCGTCGGATCGAAACGTGCGGTGATGACTGCGGTTACTGGGGTCCCCCCGCTGTTCGTCGCCGGCGGCGCAGGCTGCGCACGCGAACTGTTGCTGCCGCCCCCACAGGCGGACAACGCGAGGGACGAAGACAGCGCCAAAAGCAAACTCAGTCTGGCCTGCATAAGAAATTCCTGGTGAGTGATTCGGATGCGCAACGGCGTCCGTATCATAGGTAGTTCAAACGGGCGTTGGCAACGGGAAATTAACGGCAAATCGGGAAATTTTGCGTGTTGCGACGCAGCATTGCGGCGCGCCGGTGTACAAAGAAACTTATATACTTTTCGCCGGCGCCGGCAATACGTCGCGCGCGTCGAATCCGCGCGGCGCATAGCCGAAGTCCGCCGCCGCCGGCGCGTTGTCGGCGACGAGATCCTGACGCAGCCGGAGCACGGCCGCACGCTGCGCCGCGCCCGAAATGCGTTTCAACAGCGCGACTGGGATCGGTACCGGCAGCACGAAGGCGGGCACAGCCGCAGCCACGCGCCGGAACATTCGCTGCGCGCTCAATCGTTCGCCGCCCCCGAGCGGATAAACGCGGCCGTGCGTTGCGGACACGTCGAGCGCCGCCGCGCATGCCGCCGCCAGGTCGTCCGCGTGCACAGGCTGGCGCAGGCCCGACGCGCCGACCGGGATCGGCAGCGCGTGCCAGCGGGCGGCGAACCGGGCGAGCGGGGCTAGGCTCGCATCCGTGCCCGCGCCGTAGATCAAGGTCGGGCGGAACACCGTGACGGCGACGCCCGCCGTGGCGCCAGCACGGAACAGGCGTTGTTCGGCCTCGACGAGCCGCGCAGCCAGCTCGCGTTCGGCGGGATCGGGGGATTTCGCCTTGGATTCCGCACTCATCGAGCTGAGGGCGAGCGCGCGGCGCAAGCCGGCGGGGCGGACGCGCTCGAACGACGCTGCGAACGCGTCCAGCGGCCCGAGACTGATGACCGTATCGGCGTCGGGCCAGCGAAAATCCACATCGTTGAGGTCGCCGACGATCCAATTGTCGCCATGGGGCTGCCGGCTGACCGGGTAGACCGTATATAATGGCGTCAGCCGGCGCAGCAGGAACCGGCCGATGGCGCCCGAGGCGCCAAATACGAGGATCGACGACATGCATGGCCCGGGCGACGCGACGGGGCGCGACTGTCGGCCAATCCTCCCGCGGCGTCAAGCCGCACCGCGCGCATTTCCTCTTGCGCACCCTGCTGCCGTCCTATATGATTCGCAGTCTTTCGTTCCACTTTTCTTGCCTACACGGCACAGGTCCCTTATGAAAACAATCAGCGCCAAAGCTGAGACGGTGAAGCGCGACTGGTACATCGTCGACGCGAGCGACAAGACGCTGGGCCGTCTGGCAACCGAGCTGGCTCGCCGTCTGCGCGGCAAGCACAAGCCCGAATTCACCCCGCACGTCGACACCGGCGATTACCTCGTCGTGGTCAATGCGGAAAAGATCGCCGTCACCGGCAAGAAGATGGACGACAAGATCTATCACCACGTGACCGGCTACATCGGCAACATCAAGTCGATCGCGCTCAAGGATCTGCTTGCGACGCACCCGGAACGCGTGATCGAAATCGCCGTCAAGGGCATGCTGCCGAAGAACCCGCTGGGCCGCGCCATGTACCGCAAGCTCAAGGTCTACAAAGGCCCGAACCACCCGCACACCGCCCAGCAGCCGCAGGCGCTGGAAATCAAGTAAGGGACAGCACATGGCTACGCAACAGCAGTACGGCACCGGCCGCCGCAAATCCTCCGCCGCCCGCGTGTTCCTGCGCCCGGGCAAGGGCGCGATCACCGTCAACGGCAAGACGCTGGACGATTTCTTCGGCCGCGAAACCGCCCGCATGATCGTGCGCCAGCCGCTCGAACTGACCAAGATGAGCGACAAGTTCGACATCCTCGTCACGGTCGAAGGCGGCGGTATCTCCGGCCAGGCCGGTGCGATCCGCCTGGGCCTGTCCCGCGCGCTGGTCGAATACGACGAAACGCTGAAGTCGCCGCTGCGCAAGGCCGGTTTCATGACCCGCGACGCGCGCGAAGTCGAGCGCAAGAAGGTCGGTCTGCACAAAGCCCGCCGCGCGACGCAGTTCTCCAAGCGCTAATCGACGACGTCGAAATCGACGGGATTGCCGAATCGGTCAGAGTGGCGATCCCGCAGGGAT
>Ga0068856_100006153_pt1 | contig 11776 bp, 10 predicted proteins | sample KBSCornC62_FD_66595 | JGI IMG/M metagenome (GOLD analysis project Ga0068856, IMG submission 66595) | Corn rhizosphere microbial communities from Kellogg Biological Station, Michigan, USA - KBS Corn C6-2 | ecosystem: Host-associated > Plants > Roots > Rhizosphere > Soil ...
GGCGCGCTGGTGCGCGAGGCGGAGCAGAAGGGCGTCACCCTCGATCTCGACCTCACCTCGGAGCCGCTGCTCGTGCAGGGCGATCCCGCGCGCCTGCGCCAGATCGCATGGAACCTGCTCAGCAACGCGATCAAGTTCACGCCAGCCGGTGGCAAGGTCTCCATCGGCCTCGTGCGCGAGGGCGATCAGGCGCGCCTCGACGTGACCGATACCGGCCGGGGTATCGATCCCGCGCACCTGCCGCACGTGTTCGAGCTGTATCGCCAGAATCCGCCGGTGCTCACGCGAAGCTCCGGGGGCCTCGGCATCGGCCTCGCGCTCGTGCACCAGCTGGTCGAGGCGCATTCGGGCCGGATCGAGGCGCACTCGGAGGGCGTCGACCGCGGCACCCGGTTCAGCGTATGGCTGCCGCTCTACGACGCTGCGAGTCCCGAGGTGCAGGAGCCGCCGACCGTGGCCGCGCACGACGGCCAGTCGTTGCCGTCCCTGAAGCCGCTCATGGGCCTCGGCGTGCTGCTCGTCGACGATGCCGAGGATGCGGTGGGGCCGATGACCGAGCTCCTCGAGATGGAGGGCGCGCACGTGCGCGGCACGACACGTCCGGAAGAGGCGCTCGTTCTCGCCGCCCAGCACGACTTCGACGTGATCGTCTCCGATCTTGCAATGCCGGGCATGGACGGCCTCACGCTGCTGCGCAGGATTCGGAGCACGACGCGCAACCGCAACACGCCGGCGATCGCGACGACCGGCTTCAACCGTCCGCAGGACGTCGCGCGCGCGACGGCCGCCGGCTTCGACGCCTACGTCTCGAAGCCGCTCAGCATCCCGGAGCTGATCGGGGTGATCGTCGAGGTGATCAAGCCCAAGGCCTGAACGTCACGCGGCAACCGCGGTGCGACGGATCTCTCGTTCGTCGATCGGGAGGTTGATGAGGCCGGCAACGAGGCCGAGCGCGATGGCGATGTACCAGACGACGTCGTAGCTTCCCAGCGCGTCGTAGAGGCGTCCGCCCAGCCAGGCGCCGAGGAAGCTGCCGATCTGGTGCGAGAAGAACGTGAAGCCCGACAGCATCGCGAGATAGCGCACGCCGAAGACCTGCGCGACGATGCCGTTGGTCGGAGGAACCGTGGACAGCCACAGCAACCCCAGCGCGATCGCGAATGCGTACACGCTCGCCTGGGAAAGCGGCAGGAAGACGAAGAGCGCGATCACGACAGCGCGGCCGAAGTAGATGAACGACAGGATGTAGCGCTTCGGCATGCGCGCACCGAGCCAGCCGGTCGTGTACGTGCCGACGATGTTGAAGAGGCCGATCAGCGCGAGCGCCGTCACGGCCACGTGCGGCGCCATGCCATGGTCGGCGAGATAGGCAGGCAGATGCACGCCCACGAAGACCACCTGGAAGCCGCACACGAAGAACCCGACCGTCAGCAGCACGTAGCCGCGATGCGCGAGCGCCTCGCTCATCGCCTCGCCGGCGGATTGCTGGAACGCGTGCACCGCCTTGGCCCCGTTCTCCACCATGGCCACGGCCAGCGGCGCCATCAGGAGGCCGATCGCCGACAGCGCGAGCAGCGCGCCGTACCAGCCGACGTGCGTCAGCAGCGTCTGCGTGATGGGAAGCATCGCGAACTGCCCGAACGATCCCGCGGCCGCGGAGATGCCGAGCGCCATGCTGCGCTTCTCGGGTGGATACGCGCGGCCGAGCACGCCGGAGATCACGCTGAACGTCACGCCGGACAGGCCGGTGCCGATGAGCAGGCCGGCGGAGAGCACGAACTGCCACGGCGCGCCGGGATGCGCCATCATCGCGAGGCCGAGCACGTACAGCACCACGCCGGCCAGCACGACGCGCGCCGAGCCGTACTTGTCGGCGAGCATTCCGGCGAACGGCTGCGTCGCGCCCCACACGAGGTTCTGCACGGCCAGCGCGAGCGCGAAGGTTTCGCGACCCCAGTGGAGGTCGCTCGTCATCGGCTGCAGAAAAAGTCCGAAGCCGTGCCGGATGCCCATGCCGAGCGTCAGAATCAGGCCGCCGCACACCAGGACCACCGTGGGCGTGCGCCAGTCGGCGCGGGTGCTCGTCGTCATGCGTCGCTCCTTGGACCGCGGCTCCCGCGCATGGGAGCTGCATGGGATGAGGGCGCTTCGGTCGCGATGTGCGGATGAAGCGATTCGAGCTCGCCGAGCGTTTCGATGAGCACGCGCAGCCGCTCGGGCCCGAGTCGCCGCCGCACGTCGTCCTGCGCGCGCAGCCAGTGCGGCCTGGCCGCGCGCAGCTCGCGCCGACCTTCGGTCGTGATCGCGATCTCGCGCGTACGCGCGTCGCATCCTCGCGTGACCGCCACGAGACCGCGCGCGACCAACGGGTCGAGGTTGCGCGACAGCGCGGTGCGATCGAGGAGCAGCCGTGCGGCGAGCGCGTTCATGCGCAGCGCGCCGGTCGAGGCGAGGGTGCGCAGCAGCGAGAACTGCGTGACGCGCAAGCCCGCGGGCGCCATCGCGTCGTCGTACAGCTGCGTCAGCGCGCGCGTCGCGCGGCGAAGGCGGCCGCAGGCACAGGCGGCGCTGTCGGGAGTCGTTTCGCGGTCGTTCACGTGCAGCGTTGCATATAGGTGCAGGTGCACCTAAACGAGTGTAACGCGGCAGGCGGCCGCCCTGCAAACCGCGCGTCGGGCTTCAGCCAGTCTTACAAGCTTGTAATTGATACAAAACAAGCCCTTACACTTGAATGGTTGGACAGCGGGTGCCAAACTGACGGTTCGCCGTCCCATCCCTCGATGACCCGCGTTTCCCGCCCCCCCGGATCCCAGCGCCGCAAGTCGCCCGAGCAGCAGCGCGCGAGCACGGTGCAGCTTCGCCAGAGCGAGGAGCGATACCGCATGCTGGTCGAGGGCGTGCGCGACTACGCTATCCTCATGCTCGACACCAACGGCGTCGTGCAGTCATGGAATGCCGGCGTCGAGGCGATCAGCGGCTACACCGCGGACCAGGTGATCGGCCAGCATTTCTCCGTGTTCTATCCGCCGGAGGCCGTCGCCAAGAGCTGGCCCGCGCACGAGCTCAAGGTGGCCCGCCAGACAGGCCGCTTCGAGGACGAAGGCTGGCGCATGCGCCGCGACGGCAGCCGCTACTGGGCGAACGTCGTCATCACCGCGCTGCGCGACGACGAGGGCGAGGTCATCGGCTTCTCGAAAATCGTGCGGGACCTGAGCGACCGTCGTGAGCAGGAGGAGATGCTGCGCGAGAGCGAGGAGCGGTTCCGGCTGCTCGTCGATGGCGTCAAGGATTACGCGATCTTCATGCTGACACCGGAGGGTTACATCGCCAGCTGGAATGCCGGCGCGCAGGCGATGAAGGGCTACGACGCGAGCGAGATCATCGGCCAGCATTTCTCGATCTTCTACCCGCCCGACGCCAACGCACGCCATTGGCCCGAGCACGAGCTGAAGATGGCACGCAGCACCGGCCGCTTCGAGGACGAAGGGTTTCGCGTGCGCAAGGACGGCTCGCGGTTCTGGGCCAACGTCGTGATCACGGCGCTCTACGATCATCGCGGCGAGCTGCGCGGCTTCGGCAAGGTCACGCGCGACCTCACGGTGCGCAAGCAGATCGAGGAGCTGCAGCGCACCGAGCGGCGCATGAACGAGTTCCTCGCGATGCTGGGGCATGAGCTGCGCAACCCGCTGTCCCCGCTGCAGTCCGCGCTCGACATCCTCGACATGAAGCCCAACGATCCGGCCGCCGTGGATTGGACGCGCAAGGTGTTCGGGCGGCAGGTGAGGCACCTGTCACGGCTCGTCGACGACCTGCTCGACGTGAGCCGCATCACCAGCGGCAAGGTGGCGCTGCGCTTCGAGAACGTCGATCTCGCGGGTCTCGTCCAGGAAACCGTCGACGGCATGCGGCCGCAGATCGAGGCCAGACGGCACAACCTGAAGATCGAGCTGCCCGCGGCGCCGCTGCTGGTGCGCGGCGACCCGACACGCCTCGCGCAAATCGTGACCAACCTCGTCGCCAACGCATCCAAGTACACGCCCGACGGCGGCGACATCCGCGTGACGCTCGAGCACGAAGACCCGTTCGCCACGCTCACGGTTGCCGACACCGGCATCGGCCTCGCGCCCGCGCTGATCCCGCAGATGTTCGATCTGTTCGTGCAAGGCGACCGCGCGCTCGACCGCAAGGAAGGCGGCCTCGGCATCGGCCTCACGCTGGTGAAGCACCTCACCGAGCTTCATGGCGGCACCGTCGCGGCGGCCAGCCCCGGCCTGCGCCAGGGCAGCCAGTTCGTGGTGCGGCTGCCGGTGCTCGCCGACCAGTCGAACGCGCCGTTCGGTGCACCGACGCCGGCCGTCGCGGCGGAGCGGTTCAAGGTACTGATCGTCGAGGACAACGCGGACGTCGCGCGGTCGCTCGCGATGCTCGTGGAGATGCTCGGCCACCGCGTCGAGCTCGTGAACGATGGCAACCTCGCGGTGGCGGCGGCGCTCGCGTTCGTGCCCGATCTCGTGCTGCTCGACATCGGTCTGCCTGGCATGAACGGCTACGAGGTCGCGCGCGCCATGCGCGCCGAGCGCACGCTGCGCAATGCCGTGCTCGTCGCATGCACCGGCTACGGCCAGGAGGACGACCGCCGCCGCGTCCAGGAAGCGGGCTTCGACCGGTACCTCATCAAGCCCTTGCACGTCGGCGACCTGGAGCAGATCCTCGCGGCGATGGCAGGGCGCCGCGCCGCCGAACGTGGCGCGAGTGGCGATTAGCCGCCAGCCCAGCCTTTCGCGCGCGCCACCGCCTTGTCCCAGCCCGCGCGCAGCGTCTCGGCGCGGTCGCGCGACATCGCGGGCTCGAAGGCGCGATCGACGTGCCAGTTGTTACGGATGTCGTCGTCGCCGCGCCAGTAGTTGACCGCGAGGCCTGCGAGATACGCCGCACCCAGCGCCGTCGTCTCGACCACGCGCGGACGAACCACCGGCACGCCGAGCACGTCGGCCTGGATCTGCATCAGGAGATCGTTCGCCGCCGCACCCCCGTCGACCCGCAGCTCGGCAAGCGTGATGCCGGCGTCGCGCTCCATGGCGCGCAGCACGTCGGCGCTCTGCAGGGCGATCGACTCCAGCGCCGCGCGCGCGATGTGCGCGCCGGTCGCGCCACGCGTGAGCCCGAAGAGGGCACCGCGCGCGTAGGCGTCCCAGTGCGGCGCGCCGAGACCCGCGAAGGCGGGCACGAAGTACACGCCGCCGTTGTCCGGCACGCTCGACGCGAGCGTCTCCACCTCCGGCGCGCTGCGGATGATCTTCAAGCCGTCGCGCAGCCACTGCACCACCGCGCCGGCAATGAAGACGCTGCCTTCGAGCGCGTATTCCAGCGCGAGGTTGCGCTTCCACGCCACGGTCGTGACGAGGTTGTTGCGCGATGCGACGACGTTGGCGCCCGTATTGAGCAGCAGGAAGCAGCCGGTGCCGTACGTGTTCTTCGCGAGGCCGGGTGCGAGGCACGCCTGACCGAAGAGCGCCGCCTGCTGGTCGCCCGCGATGCCGGCGATGGGAACGACCAAGCCGTCGAGCATCGTGTACGCGCACACGCCGGAGGATTCCACGATCCGCGGCAGCACTTCGCGCGGCACGTCGAAGAGCGCGAGCAGCTCGTCGTCCCAGTCGCCGCGCGCGAGATCGAACAGCAGCGTGCGGCTTGCGTTCGACGCATCGGTGACGTGGTCGGTGCCGCCGGTGAGGTGCCACACCAGCCAGCTGTCCACCGTGCCGAACGCGAGCTCGCCGCGGTTCGCGCGCTCGCGCGCGCCGGGCACGTTGTCGAGCAGCCACTTGAGCTTGGTGCCCGAGAAGTACGCGTCGATCACGAGGCCCGTCTTGCGCGCGATGAGCTCGGCCTTGCCTTCCGCGCGCAGCCGATCGCACATCGGCGCGGTGCGCCGGTCCTGCCACACGATGGCCGGTGCCACGGGGTGACCCGTCTTGCGCTCCCACAGCAGCGTCGTCTCGCGCTGGTTGGTGATGCCGATGGCGGCGATGTCGCGCGCCGTGATGTCGGCCTTGGCGAGCACCTCGTGCATCACGCCCGACTGCGTCGCCCAGATCTCGGTGGGGTCGTGCTCGACCCATCCGGGCTGCGGGAAATGCTGCGCGAATTCCTGTTGTGCCACCGCGCGCACCGTTCCCGCCGCGTCGAACACGATGGCGCGCGAGCTGGTGGTGCCCTGGTCGAGCGCGAGAACGAACGACATGTCGCTCCTCCGTTGTGTAGCGCGCCTTGGCCCGCGCACGGCGCGCCGCGTACAATCGCTTGATTTGCGGATTATTTTAGCCTCGCGCGCGATCGCTGTCGCGCGCGCACCGAGGGCCTTCCTTTTTCATGCCGCTGTCCCCATCGATCTCGCCGCGCAGGCGCCTGCACACGCGGCGCGTCGTGTACGAAGGCTTCCAGCGCGATGACGACCTGTTCGACATCGAAGCGTCGCTCGTCGACATCAAAGACGCCGACCTCACGCTGCTCTCCGGCGTGCGCCCTGCCGGCGAGCCCGTGCACGACATGAAGGTGCGCGTCACGATCGATCGCGATTTCACCATCCGCGCCATCGAAGCGCACACCGACCGCATGCCGTATCCCGGCGACTGCGACCGGATCCACCCCGGCTACGAGCAGCTCGTCGGAGCCAACCTGGTGCGCGGCTTTCGCAAGCGGCTGCACGACACGATGGGTGGTGTGCGCGGCTGCACGCACATCACCGAGCTGCTCGGCTACCTGCCGACCGCGGCCGTGCAGACGTTCGCCGGCCTGCGCAAGCGCGAGGACGAAGGCGCGCACAAGCCGTTCCAGCTCGATCGCTGTCACGCGCTCGACACGACCGGCGACACGGTGCGCCGGTATTATCCGAAGTGGTACCGCGGACCGAGCGCATCATCGTCCTGAGCGCGCGCGGCAAGACACCCAAGGAGGGGACGCCGTAGTGAAGATCCACGAATATCAAGGCAAGGAAATCTTTCGCCGCTATGGCGTGCCCGTGCCGCGCGGCATTCCCGCGTTCTCCGTCGACGACGCGGTGAAGGCCGCGCAGTCGCTCGGCGGGCCGGTGTGGGTCGTGAAGGCGCAGATCCACGCCGGCGGCCGGGGCAAGGGCGGCGGGGTCAAGCTCGCGCGCTCGATCGACGAGGTGCGCGATCTCTCCGGAAAGATCCTCGGCATGCAGCTCGTGACGCACCAGACGGGCGCGCAAGGCCAGAAGGTGCGCCGGCTCCTGATCGAGGAGGGCGCCGACATCCGCAAGGAGCTGTACGCGGCGATGATCGTCGATCGCGCGTCGCAGCGCGTCGTGCTGATGGCGAGCTCCGAAGGCGGCATGGACATCGAGGAAGTGGCGGCGAAGACGCCGGAGAAGATCCATCGCGTGACCATCGACCCGGTGAAGGGCCTCACCGACGCGCAAGCCGACGACATCGGCCGCAAGATCGGCATCCCCGAGGCGAGCCTCGCCGAGGCGCGCGCGGTGTTCGAAGGCCTCTATCGCGCCTTCGACGAGACCGACGCCTCGCTGGCCGAGATCAATCCGCTGATCCTGACCGGCGACGGCCGCGTCATCGCGCTCGACGCGAAGCTCAACTTCGACGACAACGCGCTGTTCCGCCATCCCGACATCGTCGCGATGCGCGACCTCGACGAGGAGGATCCCGCCGAGATCGAGGCGTCGAAGTTCGACCTGTCGTACATCTCGCTCGACGGCGACATCGGCTGCCTCGTCAACGGCGCGGGCCTCGCCATGGCGACGATGGACGTCATCAAGCTCTACGGCGGCAATCCGGCGAACTTCCTCGACGTCGGCGGCGGCGCGACGACGGAGAAGGTCACCGAAGCGTTCAAGATCATGCTGCGCAACCCGCATCTGAAGGCCATCCTGGTCAACATCTTCGGCGGCATCATGAAGTGCGACACGATCGCCGAAGGCATCGTCGGCGCGAGCAAGGCGGTGTCTCTCAAGGTGCCGCTCGTGGTGCGCATGAAGGGGACCAACGAGGATCTCGGCAAGAAGATCCTCGCCGAATCGGGCCTGCCGATCATCACCGCGAACAACATGGCGGAGGCGGCGGAGAAGGTCGTCGCGGCGGCGAGAGGTGAACGAAAGTGAGCATCCTGGTCGACAAGAACACCAAGGTCGTCACGCAGGGCATCACCGGCAAGACCGGCCAGTTCCACACGCGCATGTGCCGCGACTACGCGAACGGCCGCAATTGCTTCGTCGCCGGCGTGAATCCGAAGAAGGCGGGCGAGGACTTCGAGGGCATCCCGATCTACGCCACCGTGCGCGACGCGAAGCAGGCGACGGGCGCGAACGTGTCGGTGATCTACGTGCCGCCGGCGGGCGCCGCGGCGGCGATCGACGAGGCCGTCGACGCGGACCTCGACCTCGTCATCTGCATTACCGAGGGCATCCCCGTGCGCGACATGATCCGCACGCGCTATCGCATGCAGGGCAAGCGCACGCTGCTGCTCGGTCCGAACTGCCCGGGCGTGATCACGCCCGACGAGATCAAGATCGGCATCATGCCGGGCCACATCCATCGCAAGGGTCGCATCGGCATCGTGTCGCGCTCCGGCACGCTCACGTACGAAGCGGTTGCCCAGGTCACCGAGCTCGGTCTTGGCCAGTCGACGGCGGTCGGCATCGGGGGCGACCCCGTGAACGGACTCAAGCACATCGATGTGCTGAAGCTGTTCAACGACGACCCGGAAACGGACGCCGTGGTCATGATCGGCGAGATCGGCGGCGGCGACGAAGAGACCGCCGCGGAGTGGGCGCGCGACAACATGAAGAAGCCTGTCGTCGGGTTCATCGCCGGCGTCACGGCGCCGCCCGGCAAGCGCATGGGTCACGCGGGGGCGATCATCTCCGGCGGCAAGGGCACGGCGCAGGAGAAGCTCGCCGTGATGGAAGCCTGCGGCATCAAGGTCACGAAGAACCCCGCCGAAATGGGGAAGCTGCTGCTGTCAGTCCTGAAGTAACCACATGACGGCCGCCCGGCCCTCGGTTCACCGAGAGGCCGGAGCGACCGCGACCGCAGCACCTGCAGTGGAGGAAGACCGTGGAATTCGGCACGACCCAGTTCTGGCTGGCTGGGCTGGAGATCATCGTCGTCAACATCCTGTTGTCGGGAGACAACGCGGTGGTGATCGCGCTCGCCTGCCGCAACCTCCCGCCGCGGCAGCGCACCTGGGGCGTGTTCTGGGGCGCGGCCGGCGCGATCGTTCTGCGCATCGTGCTCACGTTCTTCGCCGTCGCGCTGCTCGAGGTCCCCTTCCTCAAGCTGATCGGCGCGCTCCTGCTCCTGTGGATCGGCGTGAAGCTGATCATCGAGGAGGACGAGGGCGGACACGAGATCAAGGCCAGCGATCGCCTGTTCGGCGCCGTGCGCACGGTGATCATCGCCGACCTCGTCATGAGCATCGACAACGTCGTCGCGGTGGCCGCGGCCGCCAAGGGCAGCCTCGTGCTGCTCGTCTTCGGCCTGGTCATCAGCATCCCGCTGGTCGTCCTCGGCGCCCAGCTCATCCTCAAGCTCATCCAGCGCCTGCCGGTGCTGGTGGTCGCGGGCGGCGGCCTGCTCGGGTTCATCGCAGGCGAGCTCCTGGTCACCGACTCCGCGTTCGTCGGCCGGTTCGGGGAGCTCCATGGCTGGCAGCACTGGGCGATCCCGATCGCCGGCGTCGTGCTCGTGGTCGGGCTGGGCCGCTGGATCGAGCGCCGGCATGAGCGCAACCGGCCGACGGACGTCACGCGTTAACGCACCTCGCGCGCTCCCGCGCGCGGCCGAGTGCCGCTAAACTCGCGGGCTCATGCTTTCCGCCAACTCCCCCTTGTCCGCCAACGGTCGCTCTCCCCTGGATGTGGCGAGCCTGTCTCATCCCGGGATGGTCCGCTCGCACAACGAAGACTCCGTGTTCGTCGACGGCGATGCCGGCCTCGCGGTGCTCGCGGACGGCATGGGCGGCTACAACGCCGGCGAAGTGGCGAGCGGCATCGCGGTGGACGTGGTCTCGAACGGCCTGCTGCCCGAGCTCGCTTCGGGGCGCGAGCTCTCCAAGGTCGACGTGCAGAGCGGGCTCACGCACGCGGCGCTGCTGCTCCAGCAGCAGATCGCCGCCGCGAACAAGGGCATCTACGAGGCGGCCCAGACGCGGCCGGAATGCGCCGGCATGGGCACGACCATCGTCGCCGCCGTGTTCCACGGCAACCGGGTGTCCATCGGCCACATCGGCGACTCGCGCTGCTATCGCCTGCGCGGCGAGAAGTTCGAGCAGCTCACGCACGACCATTCGCTGCTCCAGGAGCAGATCGACAGCGGCCAGCTCACCAGCGAGCAGGCCAAGTACTCGCTCAACAAGAACCTCGTGACGCGCGCGCTCGGCATCGAGGCCATCGTGCCGGCCGACATCGCCGAATACCGCGTCGAGGCGAACGACATCTACCTGCTCTGCTCGGACGGCTTGACCGACATGGTCGACGCCGAGATGATCCACAACATCGTCGACGAGCATCGCTCGACGCTGCCCGAGGCCGCGGCGGAATTGATCGACCTCGCCAACCAGAACGGCGGCCGCGACAACATCTCGGTGATCCTCACGCGCGTGCCGGCCGAATTCCTGCCGACGTCCGGCTGGGCGCAGCGCTGGCTGGCGAAGAAAAAAGGCCAATGAAGGATACCCACGCAGGCATCGCTCGGTGCTCCCCGAGGAGGCGTCGTCATGGCCTCGGGGCGGCCGCTCGGGAGTGACGATGGGCAAGCTCGTGCTCTACCTGCCCGACGGCACCGTGCACGACATCGTGCTCGACAAGGAGCGCCTCAGCATCGGGCGTCGCCCCGACAACGACGTATGCCTGCCGTATCCGGCCGTGTCGGGCGAGCACGCCGCGGTCGTGAACATCCTCGACGACTCCTTCCTCGAGGATCTCGGCAGCACCAACGGCACGCTCGTCAACGGCAAGCCGGTCGTCAAGCATTTCCTGCGCGACAACGACCTGATCGACATCGGGCGCCAGCGCCTGGTCTACTTCAGCGACATCAACACGCGCGCCGAGCCGCTGCCACCCGACGTCCTGCGCCGCGACATCATGGGCCTGCAGGAGCAGGTGGAGCGCGCGCGCTCGACGCGCCCGCCGGAGCCGCGCAAACCGCTCGCGGCACCCGGCGCCGCGGGCCCGCGCACGGCGGACCCGTTGATGCCCGACGACGAGCTGCTCGCCGATCTCGAGAAGGCGGCATTTCCCGGCGAGAAGAAGGTCGCGTCGCCGACGCCGCCCGCGCCCGTCGAGCGCAAGGTCGCGGAACCGCGTGTGCAGATGCCGTCCCGGTCCGCCACGCCCGCGGCGCGGCCCGCGAAACGGGCGGATCCATCGGCTGTCGCCACGCGCCTGGCAGCGACGTGGAGCGAGGCTCCTGAGCCGCCCAAGCGCGACAGCCCACCGACGTCCACCCTGCCCACACCGGCGTCGACCGCGGCGGCATTCGCGATCCGCGTGTTGAGCGGGCCGAGCGCCGGACGCGAGCTCGCCATGACGCGCGACGAGATGTCGGTCGGGCGCGTCGGCACGCAGGTCGCGCGTCTCGAAGGGCGGGACGGCAGCTGGCGTGTCGCGCGCGTGGAGGGCGCCGAGCCGGTCATGCTCAACGGCTCTGCCGTTCCCGATGAAGGCGCGGCGCTGACACCGGGCGATCGCTTCGTGGTCGCAGGCGTCGAATTGCTGTTCGACCGCCGCTAGAACCCC
>Ga0068856_100006155_pt1 | contig 11770 bp, 8 predicted proteins | sample KBSCornC62_FD_66595 | JGI IMG/M metagenome (GOLD analysis project Ga0068856, IMG submission 66595) | Corn rhizosphere microbial communities from Kellogg Biological Station, Michigan, USA - KBS Corn C6-2 | ecosystem: Host-associated > Plants > Roots > Rhizosphere > Soil ...
GACCAGTGGACTAAGCTTCTCATTTTGTGGTTTCATTCCAATAATCGAAGATCGCACGATTCGACGCGAGATAACTTACGGAAAGAGCCGAGATCGCCTGCCCTCCTGAGACGACCCTAGGTAGTGATACGAGGTTACGAGGAAATTTAGGACAGGAAAGTACTGTTCGCTCGCGTTTTTTTAACCCCGAGGCCTAGTACCGTAATATCGCTAGATCGTCTTTTCAATTAGATCTGCCGCGCCTCGAACACCGCCGGACTGTTCAATAGACATCTTAATTACTTGCGCCTTTGACGCATAGGAAGGATTACTCGCGACTTGTCGGATGGTGTCACGCAGCCGCTGGGCGTTGAGTTTTGCGAGCGGGAGAACCTCGCCTACTCCGGTCCAGCGTATACGGCTGGCGATTGCCGGCTGCTCATAGGTGATGGGTACAGCAATCAACGGAACACCGCAGGCGAGTGAATCGAGAACAGTGTTTAGGCCGGCATGCGTCAGGGTCAAACGTGCCCGCCTCAAAACGTCCAATTGAGGAGCATAGCTGACAACCAGCGGGTTCCCTGGAAACGAAGAAGCAGTGTTTTCCCCCAGTCCTCCCCCATGCGTGATTACAAGTTGGAAATCCAAACCCAGACAAGCCTCCGCGAAACACCGGAAAATTTGATCCTTTGCGTTCTGCAGCGTTCCTAAAGACGCATAGATCAGAGGGCGGCCGTCGAGCCTTTCCCAGGGAAAAGGAATGACCCTGGGAGCGAGACGGCGCAGTGGACCAACATAGTGGAAATGTTGAGGCAGTTCGCGGCGCGGGAAATCGAAGGCCGCAGGCGTCTGACAGATTTGCGCAAGAGTTGAAAAGGAATGCTCGAGAGTTGGAAAGGGCGGCAGACCCCATTTCTTTCTGTACCTGCTCAGAATCTGACTGATGGGCCGCATAACCATATCGGAGACAGCGTAACCGAGCCGGTTGCGTGCGCGAACCCATAGGTTGTTCCGGTAAGGCCAGCCGGTGAATGGCGGGGGCACCTCGCTCTCCCGATTCAAGGCAAGTGCGTTACAAACTGTCACGAATGGAATCGCCAGGTGCTCTGCCACGGTGCCCCCGGCTGGCTCGGTTTGATCGACCAGGAGCGCGTCAACACCGTTGTCTCGAATCGCATTGGGAGCGTCGCGGCACATCATCTCAGTTGTCCGGTGGATTGCCTGGATCGTAAAGCGCAAGGCTGCTAAACCGTCCAACTGTCCCAATCGTGCGAGGGACTGAGGCAGGGATCCGGAAGGATGATCGCTCTGCCCGATAGCTATGAATTCCAGGCCTTGGCTTTCCACCAGCGGAGCCAAATCGGGCATGTGCAGGAGACTGACCCGGTGGCCTCGTGCGATAAGTTCGCGCCCGAGCGCTCCAAAGGGGTGTATGTGCCCCGAGACGGGAGGACTAATGATGCCGAAGTGCATCCTTCCGGCTTCCACTCCGCGCCAGTATTTCTTCGACAATGGCTACGGCACGCCCGATTCCGCCCGCAGTCTGGATTGATGTAGATATTTGTTTTGCTCGTATTCGATACTTTGGATCGTTCATAACACGGTCCAACGCCGCCCGAAGTCGGGGAGCCGTAAGCTCTCTGATCGGTATCGCCTCGCCCGCGCCTGATCGTTGTACTCGTGTCGCGATGGCGGGCTGATCGTGCGTGATGGGTATCGCCACCATGGGCACACCAAACATCAGAGACTGCATCACCGTATTGAGGCCTGCGTGGGTGATGGTAACGCTTGCCCGCTCCAGGATCTCAAGTTGTGGCGCGTATTTCACAACTAATGGCGAGCCGGCAAGTTCCATTTTTTCGTTCGCATCTCTGCCGCCAAGCGAGATGACAAGCTGTTCTTCCATCCCCGCGCAGGCTTCCGCAATGATAGCGAAGTAGCGGCTGGCTCGCTCTTGCAGGGTCCCCAAAGAAGCATAGATCAAAGGCCTTCCATTGAGCTGTTCGAAAGGGAAAGGAATGGTCTCTCCTACCCGGCTGCAAAACGGACCCAAGTAGTGAAAACAGGAAGGCAACCGCTTGCGTGGGAAATCTACATCGGCGGTCATCTGGGAAAGCTGCGCCAGATCGGAAAAGGAATCGTCGGGGCTGCGAAGTGGCCATAGTCCCCAAGCGGCTCTATACCGATTGATGGTGCGGTTGATTGGGGAAATCAGCCAGTCGGCCACCGTGTGTTCAATGCGGTTACGAAGCCTGGATGCCCGGCTTGCTACAAACTGCCGGGAAACAAAAGGCGCCGGAATATCCGCCTCCCTGTTTAGCGGCAGGCTTGGACAGATATTGATAAAGGGCAACCCGAGGTATTGGGCGACACTGCCTCCGGCGGGTTCATTTTGGTCCACCATCACCAGATCGATGTCCGAGTTTATCAACGCCGCCGGTAATTGCTCGCAGAGAAGCTCGGAAACTCGCCGCGAGCACTCGACGGCGAAACGGAGCGACATGAGTCCCCGCTGTTGCGCCATCAGCGCAACACCTCTCCCAAGAAGGTCAGCGTTGTGTCCACCGAAGGGATGAAAAGCGAGTCCCTCGCTCCTGACCGTTTGCTCTAGAGCCGGGATGTTGAAGACTGTAACCGAATGCCCTCGCTCTTTTAGCCCCCGCCCCAGGTTAGCCATGGGATTCAGGTGGCCCGGTAAGGGCGGACAGACGACCGCGATGTTTGCCACGGAAATGCGCTCGAAATCCGTATCGGCATCGGATCGGCGGATTCAGCTACTGTTTCGAGGCGTGGAGACCCTTGCGATATAGGCTACGCAAGGAATGTGGCAAACTCGGGCTGCTCATTTCTCTATAAGCGGCCGAAATGGGCAGCGTACTAACGAACCGCCGGTAAGCCTCCGGCAAATGGTGGTAAGGAATGCCGGGAAAATAATGATGCAAGGCATGGTAGCGCAGGCCGACGGGCGCCCAGAGCTCGGTCCAGAAGCTCCCAGGCGTGTCGATTGAATCATGCAGCTGACCGGTGCGGTCAAGAGGCTCTCCAGAGCTCTCATAGGCGTGCGCGCCAAGCGTTCGCAACGTATTCACAAAACTTGCAGCCGCGCACACGGCAAACCAGATTGCCAGCACTCTCCACGGAAGAAGACCGGCCAGAATAAGTGTCATGAGGATCATCCACATGAGCAGAAGACCCGCACTGTGGAACCTTACTCTGTTCAATAAGTTGTCCGATAGCACCCGCCGGTAGTGGATGTTCATGGTGAGAGAGGAAGCGTGAACTACAAGCCATTTCTCAAAACGCCGCGAAAAAAATCCGATTGGGGCCAATATCAGAAAGCGGATCAGCAACACTGCTGGAATCAGAACGCTCTCGAGAGCAAAAAGGGTCGTCATGCTGCTGGATCGGGCAAATGGAAGGTACTCTGGATCTTCAGATGTGCCGTATGTGCTGGTTTTATGGTGATCGTTATGGACTCCGACGTAAACGAAGGATGGCATCAGGAGCGGATAACCGACCGCCAAATTCCAAACGCCCTCGAATTTTGGAAGCGTGCGACGATGCTGATGGCTCAACTCGTGCATAAAGCAAAGGGCGCGATACAGCGATAAGCTTGCAATTGTTACCGCGATCACCATCGGCCACGAGAACGGTTGCAGAATCACCGCCGTGCCGAATGAAGCCCATCCCAGCGTTGCGCTTAAGAGGAGATCGATCCAATAAGTGGTGGGATTTGCGCGGTGCAAGTCCCGCACCAGTTCCCTCATCCGGCCCTCAGCGAGGTCTACCGATTCCTCCGCTGTCAACAGACTGCGGAGTGCGACTTCACTCACCGGGGCAACACCTTTTTTTGGATCCATACATGAGGTTGAGACCAGTTCGGGCTAGCGCAAGGCAGAACTTCCAATTTTTTTCATTTAAACATATCGTCCACAGGGACGAATTCGCCTCTCACACCGTTATGTAGTACAGGCCATTGGCGCCGTTCTCGTTTCTGTTCTGGCGGCCCGGGGCATGGTGCGGTTGCAGCTTATGAATCATCAAGTTAATTAGAGTGCATGGAAGGACTAGTTTCTCTCAGATAACCTTCTTCTCTCAGATAACCTTCTCAGATAGCTTTGTGTGAAATCCTGCCCTGATGGGCCGGTTTGCGACTCTGCTCCTGGCTATGCTTGCGGTTCCTGCTGCGGCTCAACAGCCTTTCTACACCGACGATTTCTTGGTCCCCGAGCCAGGCAAGTGGCATTTTGATTTTTCCATGAGTTCGACGCACGATACCAAGGGACAGTCAGGCTCATGCCTGATCGATTATTGGCTAATGCAATTGCGCAAAAGCAGGTGACTGCAAAACCAGGGGCCGCTGCGAACACAGGTATTTTGTTTGCCTGTAATACGAGCGCCGGCGCTATAGGAATCAGACGAGACGCGATCGCGTGTCACAGGAGTGCTTTCGATACTGCGGGAGTTCAAGGCGAAGTGGACGCTAGGAGCCGAAATTTACGGCGGCTTTAACCAACAATCTGGACTTGGCAAGAGGCAACTTCAGGTCCTTGGCGGAGGCAAATATGCCATCCGTAAAGGGCTGACGTTCGATTTTGGATTGCTAGGCGGCAAATACGCGGCAAGTCCTTGCATGGCCGGCTGATCGGGTTCTCAGCAGATTTCCCGGCGATTTGGCAAAAAGGTCCCTGACATAGTGGTGTCATGCGCACCGCGGCGACCGTGCTCCTGTCAGTTCTCCTTGTGCTGGGCGCGATTGTATTGTGGCGGCGCTTTCATCCGGCGGCACACACAACGGAACCTGCCAGTGCCTCGCCGGAACATGCTGCAAGGGCCGCCGGCGGTTCGCCGGAAGCCGCAGGTCTTACGCGGGTGTACGCCCACAACCTGATGCTGCGAAGAGGGCCGCACTTCCGCGTGTACGTGCGATGGCTGCGAGGCGAAATGGCGCCGGTGCGGAAAGATGTGAATCCTTCGTTCGACGATCCGGAATCTTTTTTCCTAAACGTGAAGACCGGCGTGCTGCGCGCCAATATCGGCGACATCGGCACGTTTCTGAATGCGGGCGTGATTGGCGGATCTCCTTTGAAAAGCATCACGCTCTCGGCGGATGGAGACCAGATCAAGCTCACTGGAACGCTCCACAAGGTGGTTTCGCTGCCCGTCGAGATGATTGGAACGGTCGCCGTGGCCTCCGGCAGCCGGATTCGCCTGCACGTCACCAAGCTCAACGTTCTAAAAGTTCCGTTCAAAGGCCTGCTGGGTGCATTTCATATCGACATCTCGGACCTGTTCCATCCGCACGGCACTCCCGGCATCGAGGTTTCGGGCAGCGACATTCTGCTCGATACGCAGGTCCTTCTGCCGGCCCCGCATATTCGCGGCGAGCTGACCAAGGTGCGGGTGATGAGCCCGGATATCGAAGGCGTGTACGGGAACGCGGAAAAGGATGTTTCACGGGTGGAACAGTGGCGTAATTTTCTGCGCCTGCGCGAGGGTACGATCGACTTTGGCAAGCTCACCATGCACCATGTGGATCTAACCATGATCGATCTGTCGAGCGACGCCTGGTTCGATCTGGACCTGGCGAATTACCAGCAGCAGCTTGTGAACGGATATACCCGTATGACACCGGCGGCCGGACTGCAAATTTTCATGCCGGATTTGGACAACATTCCCAAGACGAAGGTCAACCAGAGCATCGGAATGGAATGGATGAAGAATCGTAACGCTCCAGTGCCGCCGGACGTGGCGGGCCACTAAGCGCCCAAGCAAGTGCCAATGCCGGTGGATATACTGAGCGGAGCAAACTGTGCCTCCCGTAACCCGGCGAATTTTCATCGGCTACATGGCAAGCGCCGCGGCGTTATGTGCGAAAGCGCCCGCTAACTCAGCCGACTGCCATTTGCATATTTACGAATCACGCTTTCCGGTGGACCCGAAATCGAAGCTGCGTCCACCGGATGCGACCGTAGCGGACTACCGGCAAGTGCAGGAGCGGCTCGGCACGACGCGCTGTGTGATTGTGCAGCCTTCCACGTACGGCGTGGACAATCGTTGTATGCTCCAGGCGGTGGCGCAGATGGGCCGTAGCGCGCGCGGGGTGGCGGTTGTCGATTCCAGCGTTTCGGACGCCGAGCTGAAGCGCATGGACGCCGCCGGCGTGCGCGGCATTCGGTTCAACCTGGAGCAGGCGGGTGCAACTACCCTCGATATGGTGGAGCCGCTTGCCAGACGCATCGCGCCCTTGGGCTGGCATATTCAGGTGAACGCGGGACCGGAAAAGATACGCGAGGCCGCGGAGATCTGGAAAGGCTTGCCGGTGGAGGTCGTCTTCGACCATTTGGCGCATGTTCCGGCGCCGGGCGGCCTCGATTCGGCGTACGGATTGGTGCTCGATCTTCTCGAAAAGAGGAAGGGCTGGGTGAAGCTCTCCGGCGTGTATATCGATAGCAAAGTAGGACCGCCCTCTTATTCGGACCGTAAAGCGATCACGCAAGCATACGTAAAGAACGCTCCCGACCGATTGGTGTGGGGTACCGATTGGCCGCATCCAACCGTCTCCGGGACAAAGCCGGATAATCTGGTGTTGCTCAATCTGTTGTTCGATTGGGTACCGGACGAGGAAACACGTACGCGCATTCTGGTGCGCAATCCGGAAAAGCTCTACGGCTTTTCGTGAGCGATGACGGCTATTCGGTTACGAGTGCATATTCGGCGGCGGCTCGCTCGCCACCCGGCGCGTACACTTGCAGCACATAAACGTGGTCCTGCGAGGCGTTATCGCCGCCGGAACTCTCCCGCCAGATGCGGATGCCGCATTCATTGATGGTTTGTCCGGCGTGTGAACGAGCGGTGAAATGAAGCGCCGGAGCGGGAGCGCGGTCGTCGCCGCCGCTCACCTCAATGTCTATGCGGCCTAATCTATTGAGCTGGAATGAGCCTGGCAGGCAGGCCAGCAGCAGCATCGCACTCAGCATTCGCCTCCCATGCGAACTCGCGGGAATGGCTATGCCGGCGCGTTGGATTTGCCGCAAAGCCCGGTCGACCGTATCGTGAAGCTTGCCACGCCGGCCGCAAAGCAATTCGAGAAGCCGGGTCATTTCTTCGCGATCGCCCGGCTCGAGCCATTCGGGCGGAATATCGTCTCCAATCGAAAACAGGCTTCCATCCGGCAACGCGTTGATCCGATCCACGGCGCTGTGGCACTCTGCGGATGCGCCGGGATCCTGATAAATCGATCGATCGTGATACAGACCCGTCAAAGCGCCATCGCGCAGCTCCCAGCGCGTTCCGCCAAAGCTACGCCCGTGATCGATCAGGTAGACGCGAAACGTTCCCCCCGCTGGTGAACGCTCACGAATATAGATCGCCTGCCGCGCGTCCACTTGGTTTACCCACCGATCAAAGACGAAGGCGAAGAGCAGATCGGGCAGATTGGCAACCTTGCCCATGAGGCGTCGCGGTAAAAAATCGAGAATCGCTTTCCGCTCGGGATCGACGGGGCAGCGCGAGCCAAAATGCACTCCCGGCGCGACCGGCGCTTTACAGTTTCCTATTTCGAATTCCAGCAGCTCGCTGCCGGGGATGTCCGGGTCGATCCGTAAAGCATGAACCTCGGGTGTGGAGACGCGGAGATGTCTCAGCAGCCTGCTGACGACCCATTCATTAATCAACGTTCTGGTGCCCTGCGGATTTCCCACGCACTTGGCTATATACGGATTGCCGGCCGTATCTCGCACCAATAAAGACTGCGAACCGCCGCGCATCCGGCGCTCGATCGCATGAACAGGGACCACACTCGTTGACATCGTCTTACGTGAAGTGCCGGCACGGAGAATTTCGCTCCATAAGAGTGTTCTGTTCCCCGATCTTTTGTTTGGGAATAGCCCAGGAGTTAGGAGATCGCAGGTCGGCGGTTCACAACTAACAAATATTTTTCTAAAAAGACGATCTCGCCTCAATTCAATAATTTGCCGTGAATAGGCTCGACCCGCAGACATTAGTCGGCGTCGGCCGGCATTTACCGTGTGTTCGCGGAACTGCCGCCCAGGGATTTAATGTATGCTATTTTCTGAGCTTTTCACAGGGTTTTGGGGCTTTCTATTCGATTGCCCTCCACCTCACCGGGGCTTCTGAGTATTAGGAAGTCTGCCTTCAAGAGAGAATCTCCTATGGAAGCCCACTCGACTCTGTGGGACTGTCGCATTTGGACGAGATTCTCTGGATCGCGTCGTCTGTTCTGGCCGGACTAGTCGTCTGGCGAATCCTTCAACAACGTTTGTTTGTATGTCCGTTCCGGGCCCTTGCCGTCCTGCTAGGCGTGGTGCTGGTGCGCGATGGAGTGGTCTCCATTCCCGCGTACGACACGCGTGCCTATTCGGTGGCTTGGGCCTGGACTCTTCCATTCCTGCTGGCCGCGCAGCTCTGGGCCGGTTGGGACACCTTGAAAGCAGTAGCACGCTTGTACCCGAAGATCGGGCGGTTCGCGGTGCGCCTGTTCCTGGCTTGTCTGGCCATAACGGTTGCGGTCTGCTGTGTGGCGTTGCCGTTTGAATTGCCTCGGCTGCTGGCTGGCGATGCCGGGCTACGCGCCCTCTTCTTACTGCATCGCTCCATAGATAGCTGGATTGCTGGCACCCTGATTCTGGTGGCGGTTTTCTTTGCGCGTTTTCCGGCGCCAATGAAACAGCCGCCGCGAAATCTGGTAGTGCATACATTCCTGCTAAGCCTATATTTCGGAGGGTATGCCGCGCTATTTCTCATTGAGAATTTGACCTCGCTCGGCGCGGCCATATTCGCAGAGCGCCTGGAGTTCCTGCTGGTCATCGCCCTTTATTCGACATGGGCAGCATGCCTGTCACAAAAAGGCCAGACGAGCGAACCCTGGCCTGAAATCGATGTGATGGTGCTCAAAAGTTTGGCGCAAGGCAGCTAACAACCGCCGCCGCCCGACCAAGTCTTCAAAATGACGGCGGCCGAGGTCTCGAAAAGCCGGGAGGCGCCCGGGAACCGGTAGCGCAAGAGCAGGCCGGCGGCGCCCAGCGCGACGGAATACTGCCGGATGAGCAGGCCATTCTGTACGTACGCGCTCAACCCCGACCAATCTCGCGAAAGAGCCATGCGCATCCTCTCCCCTGTGCGGAGGGCCGTAAGCTCGGAATCTAAAAGGTGCTTCCAATAAAGGAACGTGCGATAGCGCTCTGCAGCCTTTTGGTTTATCGACGAGCGCATTTGTCGAACGCATTCGAGGGCAGCGCCGACACGTAGTGTGGGTTCGGGCCATTGGCCTGACGGCTTGGCAAAAAGGACTCGTTTCGTACCCACGAAATTCCCTGTACCGCATCCTACACTCGAGACGCGGTTACTACGCAGAAAAGGCTGAAAAGTGTGTTGGTCCTCCGGCCGATTATTCTCGCCTTTGCTGCCGAATTATTCCGTCCGGAGGGCTTTCATTGGATCGATTGCCGCCGCGCGCGCAGCGGGAATGATTGCCGCGACGAATGAACAGGCGGCCAGAGAGATGGTAGCGCCGGACAATGCGAGCGGATCCCAACTGGCCACGCCATAGAGTTGCGCCGCGATCAGCCGGCCCGCACCGATTGCCAGCGGAATCCCGAGCAGCAATCCGAGCCCGACTTTTTGGAAAGCGCCGCGCAGCACCAATTGCAATACGTTTTCTTTGCGCGCTCCGAGCGCCATTCGCACGCCGATCTCGCTTGTCCGCTGGGCTACAGTGTACGCGGTGACTCCGTAGAGCCCGATTGCGGCGAGAACCAATGCGACTACTCCGAATAACCCGGCGAGACTTGCGACGGCCCGCTCCTGGTCGAAATTCATCACCACCTGTTCCTGCATCGTCCGGACGCTCACGATGGTTAAATTTGGATCGGCTTCGGCGAAAGTCTTGCGGAGCAGCGGTTCGAGCGCGCCGGGATCGCTGCGCGTAACGAGCATGGCGCTGGCGATGAAATGCGAATTCAGCTCGAGCTTCCGCATCGGCTCGTCCTGGTATGCGGTGACATATTGCGCCAGCGGCACGAAAACCATCGGCCTGGGCGGGTTTCGCGGATCACGATACTTGGCATCGCGCACTATTCCAATAATCCGGAATACGTTGGCGTAGGCGGCGAGATCGAAACCAAAGCGCTTGTCGACGGGATCTTCATTCGGCAAAAATCTGCGGACAAAGGCTTGATTTACCACCGCGACGGGAGCCGTATGGGCATTATCGGCCTCGGTAAAGGCTCGACCACGCACGATGGGCTGCCCGACAGCTTGAAAATATCCGGGGCTGACGCGGTCCCAGGATGCGCCCGAGTTCTCATTGAAGCGGGGCGCCGCGTGGCCGGCCACGAAGATCAGCTCGCCCCAATTATCGGTGAACGGATTGTAGAGCGAAAGACTGGCACGCTCGACACCCGGCAGCCGGTTGAGCCGATCGTCCAGATTGCGATACAGCGCATCGAGGCGATCCGGTGTGTAGTTTCTCGGAGGGGGTTGCAATGCAACCGTGATGCGCCGATCGGTACGAAAACCGAGGTCTTGATTCTCGAGATTGCTCAGGCTGCGCGCCAACATGGCAGCGCCAGCCACGAGTACTACCGATAGGGCCGCCTGCAGGACCAGGAGCGCCTTGCGCGAAAACGAAGTATTATCGCGCGTACTGCGATTGACGCCGCGCAGCGCTTCTACTGGGTCAGTACGCGTTGCAAACCAAGCCGGCGCTGTTCCAAAAATTCCCGTGAGCAGTGACAATGCAAACGCGAAAGCCAGTACCGGGGCAGACGGCGTGGGATCGATGGGAAGAAAATGCGCACTCTGGAATGCTAAGGCCACGATGAGCCGCGCGGCGGCATCAGCAACTAACAGACCCGCCAAGCCGCCCGCGAGTGAAAGCAGAATGCTTTCGACCAGCGATTGAGAAACGATGCGCCGGCGCGATGCTCCTACGGCCAGGCGCAAAGCGGTTTGAGAGCGGCGGGTTGCGCCGCGCGCCAGCAGAAGATTAGCTACATTGGCGCAGGCGATCAGGAGCACTACAGCGCATACCGTCAATAGGATCTGCAGGCTGCGCTCATAGTATTCCTTCATTGCCGCCACGCCGCCGCCTGCCGGCACAACGGTGATGCTTTGTTTCGGAAGCAAACTTTTGATTTGCGGCATCCATGCGGCCGGATATCCGGTGTCGTTTACCAGCCACTGGCGCAAGACACCAGTAAGCCGCGGCGACATTCCGGCGACGGTAGCGCCGTCGCGCAGCCGGCCAATTACCCGTAGCCACGCCGAAGCGGGCAATCGCAGCAGAGAGCCCTCTCCGCCGATCAAAGGTTCTTGCTGCAGAGGCAGCCAGAGATCCGGCGGATCGCCCCGCAACGTCTCACCAAAAAAGCCTGGCGGCGCAATGCCGACGATCGTGAATGGATAACCCTGAACGATAAATGTCGAGCCGAGTACCGACGGATCGCCGGCATAGGTTCCTTTCCAGGCACGATAACTCAACACCGCGACTGGGGCGGCAGCCGCGCGATCATCGGCATCGGAAAAAAGCCGTCCGGCGAACGAGCGGATGCCCAGAGTGGAAAAATAATTTCCGGTGACATATTCGCCTCGGAGCGCTCTGGGAACTTTGTCCACAGTGGCGCGGCGTACTCCAAACCGCCATCCGCCGGCTTGAAATGCGGCGAGCTGCTCGAATTCCGGAGCATTGGCTTTGAGGCGTTCGTATAAAGCGAAGGAGTACATGCCCCATTTGTCTTGCGGGCCGCCTTCGATGCAACACTCGTTCCCC
>Ga0068856_100006156_pt1 | contig 11770 bp, 7 predicted proteins | sample KBSCornC62_FD_66595 | JGI IMG/M metagenome (GOLD analysis project Ga0068856, IMG submission 66595) | Corn rhizosphere microbial communities from Kellogg Biological Station, Michigan, USA - KBS Corn C6-2 | ecosystem: Host-associated > Plants > Roots > Rhizosphere > Soil ...
ATCGGCGCCGGCAGCGATGCAGCCACAAAAAATGCAGAGACGATATTTAATATCGAAAGCGCCCTGGCTAAGGCACAGCTAAGCCGCGTGGCTATGCGCGATCCGCATGTTACCTATAATAAATTCGACGTGGCCGATTTCAGCAAAACCACGCCTCACTTAAACTGGGTGGCATTAATGCCGCAAATGAAAGTGCCGGGACAAGACACCCTGCTGGTTGGTCAGCCTGACTTTTTTAAGACGGAGGATGCTTTACTGGCCTCGACCCCGGTGGATGACTGGAAAGTTTATCTTAAATGGAATATCCTGAGAGGATCGGCAAGTGCATTAAGCTCGCAATTCGTGAAAGCAAATTTTGATTTCAGCAGCGCTTTAAGCGGGCAGAAAGTTCAAACGCCGCGCAAGGAACGCATGTCGAGATTGGTTGACGGAAGTTTGGGAGAATTGCTGGGGCAATTGTACGTAGCCAAATATTTTACCCCGGCTGCCAAGGCCTATATGGTTAACCTGGTGAATAACTTAAAAGTAACGCTGGGCGAGCGCATTCAGCATTTAAGCTGGATGAGCGCCGAAACCAAGAAGCGCGCCTTAAATAAATTAGCCGCCTTTGGCGTAAAGATCGGTTATCCTGATAAATGGCAGCCCTATACCGGCCTGGTTATTGAGCATGATGATTATTTTGGTAACCTGAGGCGCATCGCCGAGTGGAGATATAACTACACGGTAAGTCAGATAAATAAACCGGTTGACAGGAAACGCTGGGGTATGACGCCGCCCACGGTGAATGCCTCCTATAGCCCAACCAATAACGACATTACCTTCCCGGCCGGTATCCTGCAATTCCCTTTCTTTGATTTTGGGGCCGATGATGCCGTAAACTATGGCGGTATAGGCGCTGTAATAGGCCACGAAATGACCCACGGTTTTGATGATGAGGGCCGGCAGTACGATGCCGATGGCACCCTGCGCGATTGGTGGACAAAAGATGATGCCGATAAATTCAAAGTCCGCGCCGACCAGGTGGTGGCCCAATATAACGCCTTTACGGTTTTGGATACACTCCACGTAAACGGGAAACTAACGCTCGGTGAAAACCTGGCCGACCTTGGCGGGTTAAATGTGGCCTATGCAGCTTTTAAGAAAACCAAAGAAGGGCATTCGCATAAAAAAATCGATGGGTTTACGCCTGATCAGCGGTTCTTCCTTTCATGGGCGCAGGTATGGCACAGTTCGCAGCGGCCCGAATTTGCTGCACAGCGTTTGCTAACCGATCCGCATTCGCCCGAGCAATTCCGCGCTAATGCGCCCGTCACTAATATTGATGCATGGTACGCCGCATTTAATGTAAAACCGGGTGATAAAATGTATAAAAAGCCGGAGGACAGGATAAAGGTCTGGTAAGTTAAGTCTGAAGTCCTGAGTTCTAAGTTTTAAGTCAAAGCATGGCGGATAGCCGGGCTTTGATATTAAATATCGGTCCTTCCCGAAGTCTGTGTCCTCGCAGGCTGTTTCCGGTGGTTAGAATAAACGCTTTACACCTGCACAGGTGCTTTGATTGGTGGAATCGAACCCTGCATTAAAATATTTGGCCTTAAACGCATATGAAACGAACACCTCCCAATTGCGTTTAAAAACAATACCTGTTTGCACGGGCACTGATACCCAAAACGGCCTTGTGTTTTGTTGTTGATCGTAAGATGAAAAATTTGCGCTTGCCCCTGCGTCAATATAAACCTTCAAATTATCGGTATTGTAGATATTGAAGATCAGTTGCGGATTGATTGAAAAAGAATACTGCGTGATCTGCCGGTTAACCGTAACTACGCCATAATTACCGGGCTGCTGCACCGGAATAAGGCCCGTTGACCAGGTATAGCCCAACTCAAGTCTTAAAACAAGCTGCTGCACATCCGGATTGAAAAAAACATCGATCCCGGCATTAAATTTTGGCGAAAAAGAGGTTGAACCAGGATTGCTGTTTACGGTGTAATTGCCCGCAACCCCTGCAATAAAACGGATATTCGATGGTCGGTTAACGGAAGCAGCGGAATCCGCTTTTTTAATGTCGATACCATTTATCTCATCTGCTATATGTGTAATATATATCAGTTCATATTTTGCCAGTTCCAGGTCCCGCGTTATTTTTTCACTGCTTTTGTTATATTTTTCTGCTAATAGCTCGAGCTGTGTTTTGTAAACGTTGCCGTATTCTTCAGTCGATCCCGAGGTGTAATACTCGTAGTATTTTAGTTCCACCGGTGTCCCGTTTCCTTCAGCAATAAAAAACCGGTCTTTGTTTACCTCGTTGTTATAATAAAGATTAATATTTAAGCCCGACCGAACGGGTTTCAGGAATATCGCCTTCACTAAGTGAGTGGTATCAATGCCCGAAGAAATATTGGGGAAAATGTTTTTATTCATCGTGATATCGCCCACATAGCTCCGGTAGGTCACGAAACCGTTTACGCCGAACCCTTTTATTACATTAGCGGTATATTTGGTTGTCGGACCGGTTTTCTCTGTCCTGAATTCGACCGATTCCGGCGAGTATACCCATTCCCGGTAGTTGACAAACCCCTTTACGGAATCCCCGTTGTTTTTTATAACAAAGCCTTCATGATAGTTAGGTTGTGCAAGGGCGACACATGGAAACAGTACGGTCAGGATAAACAACACCCGCCTCTTTGTAAAAGTAAAATTCATTAGAAGAAACTAAAAAGGGTTAGAACAGCGATAAAGATATATTAAAATATCGCTTCGGCAATCCTTTTTGTTGGCCCGGCGTTGCTCATGGTGTAAAAGTGCAATACCGGCACGCCAAAGGCCATTAGTTCCTTACATTGATTGATCATCCATTCAATACCTGCATCCTTTACATCTTTTTCGTTTTTGCAGCCGTTTATCAGGTCGCAAAGGTCTTCGGGCATATCGATATAAAAGGTTTTTGCCAGGCTAACGAGCTGTTTTGAGTTCGTAATGGGCTTCAGTCCCGGAATAATGGGCACATTTATCCCGTTGTCGCGGCAGCCTTTTACAAAGTCGAAATATTTCTGGTTGTCAAAAAACATTTGGGTAACAATAAAACTGGCGCCCATATCAATTTTTTGCTTCAGATATTTGAAGTCAGATTTCATGTTCGGCGCTTCAAAATGCTTTTCTGGATAACCTGCTACACCAATGCAAAAATCGGTTTTCAGGTTTTCGTCTTTGTTTTCGTGCAGGTAAATGCCATTGTTCATATTAACAACCTGCTGCAGCAATTCAGTAGCATAGCAATGTCCGTTCGGGGTAGGTATAAATTTCGGATCGCCTATGCGCGCATCCCCGCGCAGCACCAGCACGTTTTCAATCCCCAAAAACTGAAGGTCGAATAACCCATTCTCCGTCTCGTCCTTGGTAAAGCCACCGCATAACAAGTGCGGTACCGTATCAACCTTATATTTATTTTGTATAGCCGCGCAAATAGCAATAGTGCCGGGCCGCTTGCGGTAGCTCAGTTTCTCTAACAAGCCATTTTCGTGCTGCTTGTAAATAAAATCCTCGCGCAGCGACGTTACATCAATAAAAGGCGGCTTAAACTCCATTAAAGGGTCTATTGCATCATAAATCCCCTGTATGCTTTGCCCCTTTAGCGGCGGTATCAGTTCGAAGGAAAAAAGTGTTTTGCCTTTGGCGTTTTGTATGTGTTCGGTTATCTTCATACCCCCTGGCCCCCTAAAGGGGGAAATTATTGTTATTAGATTTAGTCATTTGCAATATGAGTTACCCACTGTCCCTCCCCCTTTAGGGGGTCGGGGGGGTTAATAATTTAAATTCGGCCCCAGCCATCTTTCCACCGTTTCCAGTTCCATGCCTTTCCGCACCGCGTAATCTTCCACCTGGTCCTTGCTGATCTTTCCCAAACCAAAGTACCTGGCCTGCGGATGCGCAAAATAGAAGCCGCTTACTGATGCCGCCGGCATCATGGCCAGGCTTTCGGTCAGGTGCATTTTGGCTGTCTCTTCAGCTTTAAGCAACTCAAATAGTGTGATTTTTTCCGTGTGATCCGGGCATGCGGGATACCCCGGCGCCGGACGGATACCCTGGTATTCTTCTTTAATCAGTTCCTCGGTTCCCAATTGCTCGCCGTTTGCATAGCCCCAGTATTCCTTGCGGACCAGTTCGTGCATTTTTTCGGCAAAGGCTTCCGCCAGCCGGTCGGCCAGCGCTTTTGCCATAATGCTGTTGTAGTCGTCGTAATCCTTTTCAAATTTGGCTACCAGCTCGTCGCAGCCGATCCCGGTTGTTACGGCGAAGCCCCCAAAGTAATCCGGTACGCCACTTTCTTTCGGCGCAATAAAATCCGACAATGCGTAATAAGGCTCTCCTTTTACCTTCTCTGACTGCTGGCGGAGGGTATGTATCCGGGTTAAAAGGGTTTTTCGTGTTTCATCGGTGTACAATTCAATATCATCGCCCACGCTGTTTGCCGGCCAAAAACCTATTACACCATTTGCCGTCAGCAATTTTTCCGCAACAATTTTCTTTAAAAGTACCTGGGCATCGTCGTACAGTTTTTTTGCTTCAACCCCAACATATTTATCGTCGAATATTTTGGGGTAGCTGCCGCGAAGTTCCCAGGTATGGAAAAACGGCGTCCAGTCGATATAAGGCACCAGTTCTTCGAGCGGGTAATTTTCTATGACTTTGGTCCCGGTAAACGCTGGCTTTGGTGCCACATCGCCATCAAGGCTTATTTGCAATTTCGACGCCCTTGCCTCACCGATGGTTACAAAACGTTTGTCGGAGCGCTTATTCAAATGCGCTTCGCGCGCTTTTGCATACTCGTCTTTTATGCCCTGGATATAGGCATCGCGGTTGTCCTTGCTCATCAGGTTGCTGCAAACCGTTACGCTTCGCGAGGCGTCCAAAACATGGATAGCCGGACCTGAATAATGCGGGTCGACCTTCACCGCAGCGTGAATACGCGAGGTGGTTGCGCCGCCAATGATCAGCGGGATGGTGAAGCCTTCGCGCTCCATTTCTTTGGCAAAATGCACCATTTCATCAAGCGAAGGCGTAATTAACCCGCTAAGGCCAATAATATCTACACTTTGCTTTTTTGCTTCTTCAATTATCTTTTGTGCAGGCACCATCACCCCGAGATCTATCACCTCAAAATTATTGCAGGCCAAAACAACGCCGACAATATTTTTGCCGATATCATGCACATCGCCTTTTACCGTTGCCATTAAAACCTTGCCGGCATTGGCCCGGCTGCCGCCGGAATCTTCGCCTGCATCAATCACCCTTTGCTTTTCTAACTCAATAAACGGCAATAAATAGGCAACCGCCTTTTTCATCACACGCGCCGATTTCACCACTTGCGGTAAAAACATCTTGCCCGACCCAAACAAATCGCCCACCACGTTCATCCCATCCATCAAAGGGCCTTCTATTACTTCCAGCGGCTTATCATAAGCCAGCCGTGCTTCTTCCACATCATCGTCAAGGTATTCGATAATGCCTTTTACCAGGGCGTGTGATAAGCGTTCGGCAACGGGCGCTTTGCGCCATTCCTCGTCTCTTACTACTTCTTTTCCCTTGGTTTTAATGGTATCGGCAAACTCAACCAGGCGTTCCGTAGCATCGTCGCGGCGGTTCAGCAATACATCTTCCACCAGTTCAAGCAAATCTTTTGGTATCTCTTCGTAAACTTCCAGCATACCGGCATTTACAATACCCATGTCCAGGCCTGCTTTGATAGCGTGGTATAAAAATGCCGAATGCATCGCCTCGCGCACCACGTTATTACCCCTGAACGAGAAGGAAATATTACTCACCCCGCCGCTTACTTTGGCGTAGGGCAGGTTTTGCTTTATCCAGCGGGTAGCTTCAATAAAGTCGACGGCATAATTGTTATGTTCTTCGAGCCCGGTGGCAACGGTTAGGATGTTGGGATCGAAAATAATGTCTTGGGGCGGGAAGCCTACTTCATCAACTAAGATACGATAGCAGCGACCACAAATTTCCTTCCGGCGTTCCAATGAATCGGCCTGGCCGGTTTCGTCGAAAGCCATTACTACCGTGGCGGCGCCATAGCTTAAAATTTTACGGGCATACTCCTTAAATTTTTCTTCGCCTTCCTTAAGTGAAATGGAATTAACGATCCCTTTGCCCTGGATACACTTTAATCCCGCTTCGATCACGGTCCATTTGGACGAATCGATCATGATGGGCAGTTTGGCAATATCCGGTTCGGACGCCACGAGGTTTAAAAATTTAACCATCACCGCTTCCGAATCGATCATCCCCTCGTCCATGTTAATATCTATCACCTGGGCGCCGCCCTCAACCTGCTGGCGTGCAACGGTAAGCGCTTCTTCATAGTTTTCGGCTAAAATCAGCTTCGAGAACTTTGGCGAGCCGGTTATATTGGTACGTTCGCCAATATTTACAAAATTAGTTTCCGGCGTAAGGGTAACGGCTTCCAAACCGCTTAAACGCAGGTAGGGCTCAATTTCGGGCTTTACGCGGGGCGGATGTTTAGCGGCTTTGTCGGCAATACATTTGATATGGTCGGGCGTGGTGCCGCAGCAGCCGCCCACAATATTTACCAGGCCGGCTTTCATAAAATCATCAACCAGGTGCGCGGTTTCATGCGCGGTCTCATCATACTGGCCAAACTCGTTTGGCAGCCCCGCGTTGGGATAGGCAGAAATAAATACGTCGGCCTTTTGCGAAAGTTCTTCCAGGTGGGGGCGCATTTCCTTTGCGCCCAGGGCGCAATTCAGCCCTACCGATAACAAATTGGCGTGGCGAACCGAATTCCAGAAAGCCTCGACCGTTTGCCCGGATAAGGTACGGCCGGAGGCGTCGGTAATAGTGCCCGAGATCATTATGGGCGGCCAGTCCAGTCCCCCTCTAAATCTCCCCCCGGTAGGGGGAGACTTTTTACACTCATTTCTATAGCGGTCAATGGCGAACAAAGCCGCTTTGGCATTCAGCGTGTCAAATATAGTTTCGATGATCAGCAGGTCAGCACCGCCATCCACCAGGCCTCTAACCTGGTCGTAATACGCCGACGCGAGGTCGTCGAAAGTTACGGCGCGGTAACCGGGATCATTCACATCGGGCGACAGGGATGCCGTTCTGTTAGTGGGGCCTATGGCGCCGGCAACAAAACGGGGTTTCCCGGGATCTTTTTTATTGTATTCGTCGGCCACTTCGCGGGCAATGCGCGCACCTTCATAGCTTAACTCGTAAGCCAATTCTTCCAGGTGATAGTCGGCCAGCGAAATGCGCTGCGTACTGAAGGTATTGGTTTCGATAATATCTGCGCCTGCGTCCAAATATTCTGCATGAATGGCTTTGATCACGTCGGGGCGCGTGATATTCAGCAGATCGTTGTTACCTTTAAGATCCGAAGCATGGTCACGAAACCGTTCGCCACGAAAATCCCCTTCGGATAATTCGTACCGCTGTATCATGGTGCCCATCGCCCCGTCAATTACCAGTATGCGTTTTTGTAGTTCTTTTCTAATATCCATTGTGTCAGTTCGCAGTAAGTAGTTGCCAGTTTGCAGTTAAATCAATCAGCAAGTGACAGCTGCACACTGCCAACTGAAAACTGCTAAGTGAAAATAAAAGGCTTATATCGAAAGTTCGGCAATAATTTGACTTTCACTTATCTTTCCTGATGCTGGCATTTGCCGGATCAAGTAGAATTTGGCACCTTGTAAGCACAGGTTGCCAAGACTTCGCAGGGTCTAATCCCTCCGTCTTTCTCTATAAGCGTCACAAATATGCGCATTAAAGTTTTAATTTGCAAGTGAGGGAAAAGAGCCAGGAATCGAGAACCAGGAGTCAAGATAAAAAAATGACAGGATAATAGAATTCGGAGTTAAAGTGTTAACAAGCCAGGACTTTTCCCTTGCCTGGCTCTTGAGTGTCCGTTTGTCCTGGTTCTTGGTTCTTGGTTCCTGGCTCTATCAACTAATCGTATATCCACAAAAGCAAATGCTTTTTTTGCCGGCGTATTAGCGGGTCTGCGATCTTCATGGTCGTATTTGATATGGCCGGGCAACCCCAGCCTTCGGGGGTTCCGTCGGGATATATTTCGGTCTCGGGTACCGCGTCCACGAATGAAAAACGATCTGGCGTGCCAAAGCATTATTGTTAGTGCTCTCGAGTCCGGTTAAATAATATTTAATGTGTATGCCCCAGGCACTGTAGGCGCGGCCATCTACCTGGTATTTACCCAGCGCAGTACAATGACTTCCATCGAGATTACTGAATGCGGGTTTATCTTTTGACCATACACCCGACCACGGCCCCTTACCGCAGCCATGACTGATTAATCCTGAAATTAAAATATTTCCTTCCCTGAAATCCCAAACCACAAAGCGTTTTACGCCCGATGGCAGGCTCATATCAATTAAAATGCAGTACCTGGTATTGTACCCCTTTTGCCGGCAAAACGACAACGCATCCCTGGCTTTTTGTCTGGTCCGGTTAGTATCCATATGAGGCTTACCCACTGCAACGCTTAACGCCAATAAAAATGCCGGTAAAAAGCTGCTTATAATTTTAACACACCTTTTCACCGGCAAATCAAAAATCAATTTCTCTATCAGTTCCTTCTGCCAAAAATGCGCATCATCGACATGAACAAATTAATAAATGTTGTATAAAGGACAAAAGCGCCTATCAACACTAACTTCTTTGATTCGTTACTGCCATATTCAATACCTTCCCCTATTCGTTTCAGCATTTGCATATAATATGCTGTAAGACCGATCATTAATGCAACAAATACAAAGCTGATGATGTATTCAAGCTGCTCGCTGTGTAAAAAGAAATTTACCATACCCACCGCAAAAGCTCCGAAAAAAATCATAACCAGGATTGACCCGAATTTTGAAAGATCCATATCGGTGATGTAACCTGCAACGGCCATAATGCCAAAAACCAAAGCAGAACTTAAAAAAACGCCGAATATTGATGCGCCGGTATACATGAAGCCTAAAAAGCTCAGGCTGATACCAATTGATACGGCGTACGCGATAAAAAGAATGAGCAACGCCGGGTAGGATATCCTGTTAAATCCGAAGCTTATTACAAACGAAAAAGCGACAGGCGCAAAAATCGCAACGTAGCCCAGCCCGGAAAGGCCAACGCCCGGATTAATTAGCAGTCCCCACAAACTTTTATTCAGATAAAATTCAAAGGCTACAAACGCTGAGATACCCAAGGCTAGAAACATCCAGGAGAATACTTTAGCCAGATATTTTTTAGACGCGGTTTGACTATCATCAATTTGAAATACACTGTCATAAGTGTAATCAGGTTTATTATTTTCCATTTTCTATTTAAAATTTATTGATACAATAATACGTTAAGATGTGCGATTTCATATAAGCGACGTAAGATTTTTTTTAGTCCACTTATAAGAATTTAGCGGTTAGAGCCAAAATTTGGAAATTAGTTACAATTGTTTTGGCTAATCCCTGGTCTCCGGTCTCTGATCTTTAATTGAGCCTCCTGATCAGCTGCTCCTCCACTTTTTTAAATACCTGGATCGGTTTTAAGGTGCGCCAGCCCAGATCGTCGAGCACACCGCCGAAATTGATATAGTAATCGATGTTATTCCGTTTAAATTCATCAATTACATGCTCCCTGAAATTGATGCCCGCTATCCAGCCGTCCTCTACGTCCTGGAACCATTCTTCGTAATAGCAATCGTCCGAGGAATGAAAATTGAGCACATTTTCACCGATCAGTATAAAATGCGTGATGCCGCTATCAACCATCAGGTCGATCAGTTCACGTTTCAAAAGCATCACATCATTGTTGATCGCATCGTTCCATTCGCCTATAAATTCAATGATCGTGTAGGAACGCTCATAATCGGCAAACAGTACTTTAAGGTACAGTGTAGTGGAGCCGAACGAATCCCACTGCGGATGCAGCAGGTAGTTGTACACCTGTTTGTCGAATTCAAACTCACTATATTCTGTTGCATAAAAGGGCGAATATTCATCCTCCGCTGCAACATAATCATCGCGCCATTTATAATATGGTTCTATCTCGTGCATAACCCATCGGCCCCTCTAAATCTCCCCCCGGTTTGGGGAGACTTTTATTCGCTATTTAATTAATTCCTTTGTAATGGTCAACTGCCTTCCTTACGCTGCCGTATTTTTTTAGCAGGGCGGCGGCCGTTTGTTCATCAAGCCCGGTTTCCATCATCACCATACGCGTCCCCCTGTCAACCAGTTTATTGTTTGATAATTGCATATCAACCATTTTGTTGCCTTTTACCCTGCCGAGTTGTATCATAACACAGGTGCTCAGCATATTTAACACCAGCTTTTGCGCGGTGCCGGCTTTCATACGGGTGCTCCCGGTTAAAAATTCGGGCCCGGTAATTACTTCAACGGGATATTTTGCCGCTGCTGCAACGGGGCTGCCGCTGTTACAAACAATACAGCCGGTAGTAATATGGTGTTCATTGGCCTTTTTTAATCCGCCGATTACATACGGCGTTGTGCCCGATGCCGCAATACCAACCAGCACATCTTTTTCATTGATGTGATATTCAGCAAGGTCATTCCAGGCCTGTTCGGTATCATCTTCTGCAAATTCAACCGCTTTACGGATAGCGCCGTCGCCGCCTGCTATAATGCCAACCACCCAATCAAAGGGCACGCCAAAAGTTGGCGGGCATTCGGAGGCATCAACCACACCCAGCCTGCCGCTGGTGCCGGCGCCAATATAAAAAAGCCTTCCGCCTTCCTTCATTTTTGCTGCTGTAATAGTCGCCAATGCCTCAATCTGGGGCAAGGCCCTTGCAACAGCCAGGGGAACCGACTGGTCTTCTTTATTAATATTCTGAAGTACCTGCGCCACCGACATTTTTTCAAGGTCGCTGTAACAGGAATCTTTTTCTGTAGTCCTATCCATTGAAGGAAATAAATTTCCAGCAAAATTCGTTAAAAATGTTGATAGTAAAGAAGCAGTTGTTTTATTGCCGATATTAATTATACGTGATAACGAAAATAAAACCCATTCGCTTAGTTTGCATTTACCTTGGCGATGGCAAAGTTAATAAAGCCGGTAATGCTTTCTTTTTCGCGCATTTCGATTCCATAATGCCAGTTTTCAGCGGCGTCTATCAAGTATTTCCATTCAAAGCCATAGGTTTCCCTAACCCACTGTGCCGAAATTTTTTTTGAAGCTGTCGCACCACGGAGCACGGTATACAAAATGCGACATAAATTTAAAACGATATACGCCTGGTAGTGGCTGTTGGCCAGCCAAATCGGGTCTCTTATTTTTGGTTCCCATTCTTCGAGCAAATCCCTTTTACATGCTTTCTGCACCTCTGCAATATCAATTGGAGCGATTAATTTTTTGTACGCGGGACCATATAGCGCTATGGCATGATGATACAATAAGTATTGATTAATGATCCACTCATTACCATAGGGCGCTTTCGCGTAAAATACGCCGCCCCCAAAATATGGCCGCGGTAATTTTGGCGGAAGCAGGCTATCCATTATTTCAATGGGAACAAAAGCACATTCCAACCGGTCACTCCATTTTTTATCCCGCTTTGCAATTTCTAAAAATAACTGCCTTAACAACCCGATTTCTTGCGCACCGGCGATATGTTTAATCACAACCACCAAGTCAATATCGCTGCTATCTGTCCGGAAATCGCCGTACGATAGTGAACCGGACAAGTAAACCCCAACCAGGTTTTCACCAAAGATTACCTTCGATCTTT
>Ga0068856_100006160_pt1 | contig 11767 bp, 10 predicted proteins | sample KBSCornC62_FD_66595 | JGI IMG/M metagenome (GOLD analysis project Ga0068856, IMG submission 66595) | Corn rhizosphere microbial communities from Kellogg Biological Station, Michigan, USA - KBS Corn C6-2 | ecosystem: Host-associated > Plants > Roots > Rhizosphere > Soil ...
GGCTAGCTAAGTGGTGCCCGGGGCGGGACTTGAACCCGCACTCGCCTTGCGGCGAAAAGGATTTTAAGTCCTTTGCGTCTGCCGATTTCGCCACCCGGGCATGCTCCAATCATAAGGGAGTCCTCGAAAATTCTCATGCCGCTCGAATTCACTACTTCCTATCTGACCGATTCCATCGCGCTGTTCCGTCAGTACAAAAAACTTGCTGAAAAGGCGATCGAACAGATCACGGACGAGCAGCTCCTGATCATGCTTGACCCGGAGATGAATTCCATCGCGCAAACCGTCAAGCACATGACCGGTAACATGCGTTCGCGCTGGACCGATTTTCTGCATTCGGACGGCGAGAAGCCGGATCGCAATCGCGACAGTGAGTTCGTCGATCCACCTGCTACTCGCGAAAGTTTACTAGCACTCTGGGACGAAGGATGGCGCCTGGTATTCCAGGCGCTCGAGCCGCTCACCGATGCGCATCTCGATCGCAAGGTTTTCATTCGCGGCGAAGCGCACTCGGTCATGCAGGCCATCAATCGCCAGATCGCTCATTACTCCTATCACTGCGGCCAGATTGTCTTGCTTGCCAAACATTTTCGTTCTCAGGATTGGAAATCGCTGACCATCCCGCGCGACAAATCGGTCGATTTCAACCGGCGAGTTGCATCGGGTACAGCTAGCCAGCGATAACACTGTTTCGCTAAATTGATGTTGTGTCCCTTCGGTTACGAATTGGCGGCTTTGTAGCCGCCTCCCTCATCGCTTTTTCTGCTTTTGGCTTCGCGGCATCGGCCGAGACCTTTTATCTTCATCCTAAAGAGACGGTTGTCTTTTACGGCGACAGCATTACAGACCAGCGTCTGTACACGATGCTTACCGAGCTGTACAGCATCACGCGCTATCCGAAACTGGATGTGCGTTTCGTCCATTCCGGTTGGGGTGGTGACCGCGTCACGGGGGGCGGTGGTGGACCGATCGATCTGCGGCTCGAGCGCGACGTCCTGACCTATCATCCGACCGTCATGACCATCATGCTGGGCATGAACGATGGCAGGTACACCAATCACACCGCCACGGATGATGATGTGTATTTCTCCGGCTACCGGCATATTGTCGATACGGTTCGTCACGCAATCCCATCCGTGCGGATCACCGCTATCGAGCCGTCGCCCTTCGACGATGTAACCCGGCCGTTCACCTCGCAGCCGGACGGCTATAACGCGATACTCGTGAAATACGGCCAATGGCTGCACCGCTACGCGCCCGAAGCGCATCTCGATATCGCCGATCTGAACACCGGCGTAGTCGCCATGCTGCGTAAAGCGAATGCCGCCGATCCGGCACTTGCTCAAAAAATTCTGCCGGATCGCGTGCACCCGTCGCTTTCCGGGCACCTGATTATGGCGGAGCAATTATTGAAAGCTTGGGGAGCGCGGCCCATCGTTTCGTCATTAACCGTCAACGCCGCCAATGGCGAAGTCACCGAATCCGCCTACACGCACATCGCTGCCATGCGCGCGGGTGCGCCGCTTTCCTGGACGGAAACGGACGACTCGCTCCCTCTACCGTTTGCACCAATGCTCGCTATGGACCGCGATCACACGCTTGCCCTTGCCATTCGCAGTTCGGATGTCACCGAAGAGTTGAACCAGCAGATCCTGCGTGTCGACGGCCTGGCTAGCGGCCGCTATACGCTCACGATCGACAGCGCTCCGGTGGGCACATGGAGCAGCGCCGAACTCGCTCGCGGCGTGAATTTGGCGGTGCTTGATACACCCATGGCGCGCCAGGCAATGGAAGTGCGGGACCTGACCGTGAAGCGAATCGACATACATCAGCAGCGCTGGCGCGCACTCCAGGTGCCCCTCAAGGATCTGAACATAGAGCACCTGCCGGAAGCGCTGAAAGTGCTCGATTCAGTGGAGGCGGAATTGATCACACGGCAGCGCGCCACCGCGCAGCCGCGGCCCCACGATTTTCAGTTAGCCGCCGCGCCATGAAGTTCCTGCTGCGCGCAGCCGCCCACCGCTATGGAAATTGGGTGTACCGGCGCGAGGACGAGCTGTCCTCGCGCGCTACTGACCGCATCGTGCGCCCGTTCGAGCTTGGCTTGGAATGGGCGCAACGGTGGCCGACCGCCCACGACTTCCCGCCTGAGGGTTCCGACCCGATCGAGTACCTAATTCACCTGAACCAAAGCATCATTTCGTCTAGCCGCGAGTTTTTTGCATATAACCCGCCGGATACGTTCGATCTGCGCAACAATTGGCTTACTTTTGCCTCCCCGGTGGTCACACCGTACCCAGAGAACAACACTGTCCATGGACTTTGGTTCCCAGCCCGCGGCGTGGGGAAGAAGGCAATAGTCGTCCTTCCACATTGGAATTCCAAGCTGCCACAACACAACGCGCTCTGCGCGGGTTTGCAGCGCCTTGGCGTTTCCGCTTTGCGGCTCAGCATGCCGTATCACGATGCGCGTACGCCGGCCGGCTTGCAGCGCGCCGATTACGCCATGTCGGCAAACATCTGCCGCACGATTGACGCGACGCGCCAGGCTGTTATCGATACGCGCGCCTGTGTCGACTGGCTCGAGCGCCAGGGCTACACCGAAATCGGAATTGTGGGTACCAGCATCGGTTCCTGTTACGCATTCATCGTCAGCGCGCACGATCCGCGCATTCGAGTGAACGTGTTCAACCACTGTTCCACGTATGTCGCGGACGTGGTCTGGGAAGGTCTCTCAACACGCCACATTCGCGACGGCGTAGCAGGTGCAGTCGATCTGGCCACGCTGCGCAAGCTGTGGCTTTCCATCAGCCCGCCTTCCTATTACGACCTCTATAGCACTCAAAAGAAGCGCTCCAAATTTATCTACACGCGCTACGACACCACCTTTCCCGTAAAGCTTTCGCGGGACGTCATTGAAGGCGCCCGCCGCCACCGCTGGGATCATGAGGTCACTGTCCTCGCCTGCGGCCACTACACAATGGGCGAGTTCCCGTTCAAGTATCTGACCGGCTACGAAATCTGCTCGTTCGTTAAACGCAATCTGTAAGATCGCGAAAAGATTAAGATCTTAAATATTTTTGCTCCGTGCTGGTACAAAACCTTTCTATCGTGCATCGAACGCTTTGGGACCAATGGATTCGAGCACGTGAATGAGTAAACCAAAATACTTAGTTCTGGCCGCATTGCTCTGTGCGGCAGCGAGCGCGTCGGCGCAAATGAGCCTTCAACCGGATTACCAGGGCAGTGTGCCGCAAGGAACCGCTTCTGCCACACCGCTTGCGCTGAGTTTAGAGCAGGCCATTGATCGCGGACTCAAAGCTAACCTGGGCTTTTTGACCAGCGAGCAATCCAGCCGAGAGGTGCGCGCGCAACGGGCCCGCGCCCTCAGCGCGTTGCTACCGAAGGTTACTGGCCAGATTAACGTCATCGAACAGCAGATCAACCTGGAAGCGTTAGGCTTCAGCGTGCAACCTCCTCCCAGCCTAGGGTTTAGCATTCCCAAGATTGTCGGGCCGTATGGATATCAGGAAGCGCGCGCCAATCTCTCGGCCACTGTGTTCGATTACAGCGCGCTTAACAATTTTCGCGCCTCGCGCGAAGAGCTCAAAGCCGCAACACTGAGTGTCAAGAATGCGCGCGATCTGGTCGTGCAGGCGGTCAGCAATGCTTACTTGCAGATTGTCGCCGATTCCGCGCGCATCAGCGCGACAGAGGCGCAGATCGATTCCGACAATGCGGTATATATGAACGCAACGCACCGCCACGATGCGGGAACCGCCATAGCCATCGACGTTCTACGCGCGCAAGTGGAGTTGAAACGGCGCCAGCAGCAGCTTGTTTCCGTGCGCAATCAGTTTGAAAAAGACAAGCTGACTTTGGGCCGCGTGATCGGCCTTCCCACGGGCCAGGATTTTTCCGTCTCCGATCCATCCTCCGCGCTCCCGCTTGAAGGCGTTTCGCTCAAGGAAGCGCTGGCCAAAGCATACGAGCATCGGTCCGATTTTCTAGCGGCCAAAGCGCGCGTGGTGGCGGCGCAATTTACGTTACGCTCTGCCAAGGCCGAGCGATATCCTACAGTGACTGCCAACGGCTACTACGGAGATCAGGGTCTGCGCATGTTCACGAATTCACACGGCGTATTCAACATTACGGGCTCGGTTCAATTCAACATCTTCGATAGCGGCCGGATCAAAGCCGACATCCTCCAAAATGACGCGGAGCTGCGCAATCGTCACAATGAACTGGAAAATCTGCGCGGGCAAATCGATATGGAGGTGCGTAGCGCGCTTCTCGATCTGAAATCCGCGAACGATCAGGTTGACGTGGCGAAGGGCAACATGCAGCTGGCGAATGAAACTCTGAAGCAATCGCGGGATCGGTTCACAGCAGGCGTGACGAACACAGTCGAAGTAGTGCAGGCGCAGCAAGCGGTTGCCGATGCGAATGAAGATCTCATCTCGGCGCAATTCCAATACAACCTGGCAAAGGTGGCCTTGGCGCGCTCGCTCGGATTAGCCGAACAGGACGTTCGAACGTTTTTCGCCAACCCGCAACCATGAGCAGCACAGACGCTCATTCATATTCTGAGCCGGACAAGGTTCGCGTCTTTCATTGCTCGTTGCAGCTCGCCATTTCCTTTGCTGCGCGAACGCTCGAGGGCGTAGCGTGGCTGAGCGTTGAACGCGCGGACCTCAAAGCGCCCTTGACGCTCGACACGCGCGATCTGGAAATCCGAAGCATCGAGTGCGGAGGGCGGGCGCTCGATTTTCACTTGAGTGCGCGCGATCCAATCCTCGGCTCGCGCCTGACAGTCGATCTGCCCCCGGCCGGCGATCTCGTGGCGATTCGCTACGCCACCCGGCCGGAAGCAAGTGGTCTCCAGTGGCTCAACCCCGAGCAAACCACCGGTAAGCGAGATCCTTTCCTGTTTAGCCAGAACCAATCGATCCACGCGCGCAGTTGGATTCCGCTACAGGATTCGCCCGGCGTTCGTATTACCTACGAGGCGCGTATTCAAGCACACGAAAATCTTCTCGTCTTGATGAGCGCGCGGCATAAGCGGCGCGAAGGCACGGAGCATTTCTTCCGTATGGATTTGCCGATCCCGCCCTATCTTGTCGCGTTGGCGGCGGGCAACCTCACGTTTGCGTCGTTAGGCGCTCGCACCGGAATTTACGCGGAAGGTCCGATGCTCGCCGCGGCGGCGCGGGAATTCGAAGATACCGAACGGCTGGTGGAAGCGGTGGAACGCCTCTACGGCCCGTATCGCTGGGGTCGCTACGATCTGTTGGTTCTTCCACCTAGCTTTCCCTTCGGCGGCATGGAAAATCCGTGTCTCACGTTCGCCACTCCCACTGTAATTGCCGGTGACAAAAGCCTCGTGAGCCTTGTATCGCATGAGCTAGCCCATTCCTGGTCCGGCAACCTGGTCACGAACGCCACTTGGCGCGATTTTTGGCTCAACGAAGGATTTACCACCTATCTCGAAAACAGAATTCAGGAAGAAGTCTACGGCCGTGAGCAAGCGCTGATGGAGCAGGTGCTCGATCGCCTCGAAATTGAAAAAGATCTTCGGGAATTTGCCCCCGCCGATCAGATTCTGCATATCGATCTGACGGGCCGCGACCCGGACGAAGGTTGCACCCACGTTCCCTACATCAAGGGCGCTCTTTTCCTTCGCCAGATCGAGCAGGAAATCGGCCGGCCGAAGTTCGATCGATTCCTCAAATCGTATTTCGACCATTTCGCATTTCGCAGCATCACCACCGCGGAAGCACTCGACTATCTGCGCCGCGAGCTCTCGCCGGAAATTGCCATCGACGAATGGGTTTTCGAGTCGGGCCTACCCCAAACTGCGCCACGCGCCGCATCGCCGCGTTTAGAGATCGCTGCCGACGCTGCTAGGAATTTTGGCGAGAGTCATTCGCCGGCGCGCAATCTTCCGGCTGCGCGTTGGAACACGCAAGAGTGGCTGGAATTTCTGCGCATCCTGGCGCGCCCTCTCCCCATGGAGAAGCTCGAAGAGTTAGACAGCGTGTGGCATCTTACCGGAATCGGCAATTACGAAATTCTCGATGAATGGCTCTTGATGGCTATCGAGAGCAGCTATCAACCGGCATTTGAGCGGCTCGAGCGCTTTCTTCTCGAAGTCGGCCGCACCAAGCTCTTGAAACCGCTCTATACGGCCCTGATGAAGACAGAGAGCGGCAAAACTCTGGCGCATAGCATTTATGCCAGAGGACGCGGCGGTTATCACACCATCACCCGTACGGCACTCGAAAAGATCCTACTTTTCTAAATAGAAGTTGCCCACGAACAGCGCGTCGATGCCGGAAGAATAGAAGCTTCGAACGGCATCGCGCGGCGTCGAAACGAGCGGATCGCCGAACAGATTAAAGCTGGTATTGTAAAGCACGGCGTGTCCGGTGGATTCGCTCGCCGCCGTCAGGAGCGCGTGAAAGAGCGGATTTTCCGTTTTGTCGACGGTATGGACGCGGATTAAATCGTTCCCCAGCATGGCAGCGCGGAAAAGTTCGCGGTGCTCCGGACGAACCTTACCTACTGTTGCCAGATAGCGGGCATTCGGCCCAACTTCAAAGTATTCGGCGGCACGCTCCAGCGGCACCGACGCCGCAAATTTGCGAAAACTCTCACGGTGCTTGATATAGACGTTGAGATTTTCCGTGGAATACGGGTTGAGCGGCGAAGCCAGAATACTGCGGTTGCCCAAAGCGCGCGGCCCGAATTCCATCCGCCCCTGCATCCACGCCACGATTTTGTTGTCGTTCAGCGCGTGGATCGCGGCGGCAATCAGATCGCCTTCGGTATGGATGTACCGGAACCGCAATTTGCAATTTTCCAGAATGGTTTTGATTTGAGCGGCGCTATACGCCGGGCCGAGACATAAAGTCTCGAACGGAATGCGCCGGTCTTGCGCATAGAAATTGTGCCAGGCGTAGAGAGCCGCACCGAGAGCTGTTCCGGCATTGCCGGCCGCCGGTTGCACAAACACGTTCGGAAAACGAGCTTCCAAGGATCGGATTAGCAGCGCATTGAAGGCCAAGCCACCCGCGATGCACAAATTTTCCGCCGTTCCGGCGATTTTCGCAATCGCCTCCTCCGTCGCCGCCTGCAGGCTTGCCGCCAAGTTCGCCCTCGTCTCCCACGAAAGCGGCTCGGTAGGCGAAATTCCCGTCTCCTTATAAAAGCGCATGCCGAATCCGCCACGCGTCAAACGGTCTGCATCGAAGTAGCTGCGTTCCATTTGCGGCAGGGCCGACGCATCCTGCCCCAAGAGTTTGCGGAAAACTTCCAGATACACCGCTTTCCCGGAAACCGACATCCACTGCACCTTGTGCTCGTCGGCGCGTGCTTTGTAGCCCAGCATCTCCGTGACGCGGCTGAACAGATCGCCGAGCGAATCCGGAAAATACAATTCGCGGACCGGAGTGAGCAATCGGCCGCGGCCCTCAAAAAGAACGGCTGAACGAAAATCTCCGGCGCGATCCGCACTCAGAACAGAGGCCGCTTCGAAAGCGGTGGCATAGTAAGCCGAGGCTGCATGTGCGTGATGATGATCCACGATCACAATGTCGCTTTTCGGAAAGCGAACGCGCATTCCAAGCTGGGCTAAACTTTCCCGCTCTTCCGCAAACGGTCTGGCGATCGCGATGCCATCGATCTCGCCAGGCTTTATCCCGGCCGATTCCAACGCCAACTCGAAGGCTTCCGCGGGAAACGATCCGGGTCTGTCCGAGCGCGAGACTTTCGCCTGTTCGATGGCGGAGGCCAGCCGCCCATCTTTAATGACACAGCAGGCGGGATCGCTCAACAGGCCGCCGAGTCCAACAAGTACGCGTGGCACGCTACACGTTGCGCAGCCGGGCGACGGTGCGCTCCTTTCCCATGCGAAGATAGCCGGGCGGAGACGGCGCAAAACGTACCCGAATCATGAAGTATCAGTGTACGAAAGCGTGCTACACTGCTGGAACGCTCCCCCGCTTTACGTGCTATGGAACGAGCTGCGCGGCTCATCAAAAATAACAAGTTTTCGCAACGGGTTTTCACTGACGATGACTTTGCGCGGGCTATTTGGCCGGAGGCCGTGGGCAAAGCCATTGCCACGCACACTGTCCGCGTGAAACTCGTGCGCACGACGCTGGTGGTGGAGGTGGAAGACGCCATCTGGCAAAAGCAGCTTTTTCTGCTCAGCAGCCAGATCCTGGATCGCCTGCGAAAAGTAGTCGGTTCCGGCGCCATCGAAGATCTGGAATTTCGCATTGCGATTCCGAGGCGCCAGCCGCAACGCGCCCCGGCGCGCGAGACTGTTGCAGTTTTCGATGAGGCGGAGAGCATTCAGGACCCTGTGTTAAAGAAGTTATATAGACTCTCGCGCAAGAAAGCTACCGCTTGAATTTGTCTGAAAAAGAAGTCCGGTACGTTGCCGACCTGGCCAATCTGCGTCTCACGGACGAGGAAGTCGCACGCATGCGCCAGGATCTCGGCCACATCCTGACACATATCGAACAGCTCAACGAATTGAACACGCGCAGCGTAGAGCCGATGGCGCAAGTGCTTTATAGCGCCGACGAGACGGCCACTCTGCGCGAGGACGTGCCGCACAAATGCCTCACCAATGCCGAAGCGCTGGCCAATGCGAAATTGAGCGGCGCCGGCTATTTTAAAGTGCCTCGGGTGATCGAACGGTGAGTCTGCCAAGCGCGATTCCAGCACTCACCATTTCTTCCGTGCGCCAGGGTTTGCTCGAGAAAAAGTTCTCGGCGCGCGAGCTGACCGAAGCGGCGCTCGCCTTCGCCGAAGCCGAAAATCCGAGGACCAACGCGTATCTGACCTTTTCCCGCGAACGCGCCCTGAAAGCTGCGGCGCATGTGGACGAGGAGATCGCAAAAAACGGATTTGTCGGCGCGCTCGCCGGAGTTCCGCTAGGCGTGAAAGACGTTATCGTAACCCGCGACTTGCGAACGACGTGCGGATCGCGAATGCTCGAGAACTATATTCCGCCCTACGATGCGACGGCCGTATTTCGGCTGGAAGCGGAAGGCGCGATTGTCATCGGCAAGCTGAATTGCGACGAGTTCGCGATGGGGTCATCCAACGAAAATTCCGCTTACGGGCCGGTACGTAATCCGAGGGCGCTCGACCGGGTTTCCGGCGGATCGAGCGGCGGATCTGCCGCCGCAGTAGCCCAAGGCACCGCGGTTGTGACGCTCGGCTCGGATACCGGCGGTTCCATTCGCCAGCCCGCGAGCTTCTGCGGCGTTGTGGGAGTTACGCCGACCTATGGGCGCGTATCGCGCTACGGCTTGGTGGCGTTCGCCAGCTCACTCGACCACATCGGCCCTTTTGCCCGGAATGTAGAAGATGCCGCCACAGTGCTGCACGCCATGGCGGGCCGGGACGAGTTGGACGCGACTTCTGCCTTCGCACCCATCGACGACTATCACGCGCTGATGAAGCATCCCGTAAAGGGGCTCAAAATCGGCCTTCCCGCGGAATACTTCGAAGGGCTCAACTCGGGAACGGGCAGCGTGATCGAGAAGGCCATCAATCAACTGCGCAACCTGGGATGCGAGATTCGACAGATCCGTTTGCCCCACACGAAATACGCGCTTTCGTGCTACTACATCATCGCCACGGCTGAAGCGAGTTCGAACCTGGCTCGCTACGACGGCGTCCGCTATACGCGGCGCGCGGAGAGCGACACGCTCGCAGACATGTACCGGAATACGCGCGGTGAAGGCTTCGGCGCGGAGGTAAAGCGCCGCATCATGCTCGGAACCTATGTGCTCAGCGCGGGTTATTACGACGCGTATTACAAAAAAGCGCAGCAGGTACGCACGTTGATCGCGCGCGATTTCACCGAGGCGTTCGCCGATATCGATGCGATTCTTGCGCCGGTATCGCCCTTCCCCGCTTTTAAAATCGGCGAGAAAGTGGACGACCCGCTGGCCATGTATCTTTCGGATGTTTATACGCTGACGGGCGATCTCGCCGGCGTGCCTTGCATGAGCGTCCCCTGTGGCGAATCGCCGGAAGGACTCCCCATCGGCCTGCAGATTTTTGCGAGGCACTTCGATGAAGCGACCATGCTTCGGATCGCTTATAACTACGAGCGCGCGACCACCCGGTAAACCCAGCGGTAATCCCGAGCGGGTTGTCACAAACCACCTACCTCTCTCGTCCTAGCTATCGATGCGAAGATACGTTGTTGTAGGAGGCGGCCTAGCCGGGCTCACGGCTGCTAATGCTCTGGCGGGCGATGGCCGCAAAGTAATACTTCTGGAGCAATCCGCGCGGCTGGGCGGCCGCGCTATCACGAAGCAGGAGCACGGCTATTTCCTGAATCTCGGGCCGCACGCATTGCATGAGCGCGGACCGGCAGCGCAGACGCTGCGTCGATGGGGCATTCCATTTAAAGGCAAGCCGCCGGATACTAGCGCGGCGTCCTTTTTAGTACGCGATCGACAGATGTACCCGCTGGTTTATACGAGCCGCGGGCTTCTGACGACACGCCTATTCCGCGCTGGTGAAAAGTTGCAGGCGGCGCTCATTTTAAAGCAAGTAGTAAGTGGCCACGCGTCGGAAGGCGAATCCATCCAGGAATGGATCGACCGGCGCGCTCGCTCCCAAAGAGTTCGCCAATTCCTAACCATGTTGATGCGAACCGCTACTTTCTCGGCCGATCTGTCACTGGTGAGCGCTCGTGCGGCTCTGGCTCAGTTCCGGAGCGCGACGAGCCCCGGCGTGCTTTATCTCGATGAAGGGTGGCAGACGCTGGTTGCCGGTCTGGAGCAGCGTGCGCGGCGTCTTGGGGTCGAGATCCGGCTGGGCGAGCCGGTGGAGAGTTTGCGTTCGATCGAAGGCGATGGTATTGTCCTCGCTGTGCCTCCCGAGTCGGTCGAGCGAATTACCGGCCGTAGTCTTCCGGCCATGAACCCGGTACGGCTCGCATGCCTCGATCTTGGACTGCACATACTGCCGCGAGGCGCGGCGCGGATCGCTCTCGGGCTGGACCGGCCGCTGTATCTTTCCGTGCATTCCGTTTCCGCCAGGCTGGCGCCCGAAGGTTCCGCACTTGCGCATCTCGTCAAGTACCTGGATGGAGCAAGCGATGCCGATGCCGATCGCCGCGAGTTAGAGGAGTTCGCCGATTCCACTATTCCCGGTTGGCGTCGGCAGGCAGAGGTGGTTCGTTTCCTACCGCATATGACAGTGACTGCCGCCGCTTTCGCCGCGCAGGGCCGGCCGGCAGTCGATGAACTGAAAATTCCGGGCGTTGCGTTAGCCGGTGACTGGGTCGGCGCGGAAGCGATGCTCTCCGATGCGGCGGTTGCCAGCGCTCTGCGCGCGATCGAAATGATAGAGCGGCAAGAGTTGCGTGCGGCATGATGGATTTTGAAGTGGACCGCGAGACGCAATTTCAAGATCTCCGTCCACTTCTGTTCTCGCTCGCTTACCGGATGCTAGGCACGCGAGCGGACGCCGAGGATATCGTCCAGGACGCTTACCTTCGTTGGCAGTCGGCTGCCAATGAAGAGGTGCGGTCGCCCAAGTCGTACCTAACCACAGTGGTCGCCCGGCTAGCGCTCGATGAATTGAAAACTGCATACCGGCAGCGCCAAAGCTACGTGGGTCCGTGGCTGCCGGAGCCGGTGGTGCAACCGGCCGGAACGAAGCCGATGGAAATGGCGGAGTCGCTTTCATTGGCTTTTCTGCGCCTGCTCGAATCGCTCTCACCGACCGA
>Ga0068856_100006162_pt1 | contig 11766 bp, 12 predicted proteins | sample KBSCornC62_FD_66595 | JGI IMG/M metagenome (GOLD analysis project Ga0068856, IMG submission 66595) | Corn rhizosphere microbial communities from Kellogg Biological Station, Michigan, USA - KBS Corn C6-2 | ecosystem: Host-associated > Plants > Roots > Rhizosphere > Soil ...
CGGAGGATCGAAAGACGGCCTGTCTAAAACTAATTCCCTTCAGCTTCAGGATAAATTCTATTTTTTGAAAAACTTATGCCGGCAGCACTTCATAAATATCGCTTTTCAATTGAATATTTATTGAATCAATACTCAATTTTCCGTATGCCGAATTTTTCGACGTAGTCGAGGGAAAAACGGAGGCAAAATCGGCCGGTCCCAGAGAAAGGAACGCCGAATGATTTCCGTCCTGATTGCAGATGATCACCCCTTGATTATGGAAGGCTCCGTCAGCATCCTGGAGTCCGATCCACAAAAACGTTTTACGGTCGTCGGCACCGCCGAGACGGCCGACGACGCCGTACTCCAATACAAAAAACTACGGCCGGATGTCGCGATTCTGGACATCCGTTTCGGACACGCCAATACCGGCATCGATGCCGCGCTCGACATCAAGCTGGACTTCCCCGACGCAAAAATCATCTTTGTCAGCCAGCTTCCTCCCGAGAGTTTTCTGCTCTACGGTTATCGCATCGGCGCGCTGGCCGTGCTCGTGAAAAACTGCAGCAGCAGCCAACTCATCGACGCCGTGTCGAGCGCGGCGGCGGGCAAGCAATATTTTTTGCCGGAGCTTGCAGAGAAGCTGGCCCACATTGCCATCGGCAGCGACACCAATCCGCGTTTTACGTTGGATGACCGTGAGTTGTTCGTCTTCTCCAGACTCGCAGAGGGTTGGAGTTCCGACGAGATCGCGGCGGAAATCGGACTGACTTCGCGCAGCGTTCTCAACATCAGCGCCGATATCAAACAGAAGCTGCGTGTGAACAGGCCGGCGGAGATCACCAGGCTGGCGATTCGATCTGGGGTGATTGACGCATGACTAGACAGTTATTCAAACAAATCGCGTGGACTCTAATACCTGCTCTCTTCATTTTTTTGAGTGCGGTATATGTGTTGTCAGCAGCATCGCCATCACGTCTCGATAAAGAAGTCGTGTTGCCAGGCAGGGCATTGGCAAGTTACGACGAGTTCTATCCGGTCAGAGTAAAAGCCGATGGCAATCTGATATTGGATGTCCCACGTTTCATGAAAGCAGTCGCCTATTTTTCCAGCCAACCACCCAGCAGAGCTGCCGGTGAACTCATTTACCTGGGAAAAGGCAACAGCATCTCCTTGCAATTGAATGACGGTCAAAAAATCAAATATGCGGCACTACTCAACAATCCTATCTACGCAGAGTATAAAAATGACCATTCGCAAGATCCCATGCAGCTATACAAAAATATCGTCAATGGCATTGGAAAAACCTTAAATGGAACCGGTGTGGAGATCGTATTGCATGACACACGAAATCCATTGAAAAGCATTGTTGCGATTCAAAATCCGATCACTGGTCGAAGGCTGGGCGATGCGACAACCAACTTCGGTTATCAATTGTTAAAAAGTTATACGTCACTTGACGAAGAAGGTCCCAGCCATATTTCTTATCCATTGCTTACCAAGGACGGAAAGAAGGTCAAAGCCACTACGATTCCGCTCTATCAAAACAAGGTATTGGTCGGCTTCATCTGTCTCAACATCGACATATCGCAGCTTGATGGGAAGAATAAAGAAGCCGAAGAGGCGTTCATCAATGCATTTACGACGACCTCGGACAAGGAGAAGATCGACGAGATCATCGCTCCGGGAATTACCAGGCCAGAGACAACCGATGTAGTCATCAGAAATTGATTATCGCCATGCCGTCATTTGCCCCCGTGCTTCTGCTCATCCTGTTTTCTCTGCTTGCTTTGCTTGCCATACCCGGAATCCGCGCCACCTCCGATGCGCCGAAGTTGATTCGTTCTGTGAACAAGATTTTCTGGCTGGCCGCGCTACTGTTGGCTTGTGTACTTCCCTTCATCATTATTTCGGATATTTCCATGCTGATGAAATCGATTTCGACGCTGACCACGGTCGTTGTCCTTTTTCTCACATTCACGCTGGAACAAGAACGGTATGCAGAAATAGAGAGCTCTCGCAAAAGTATTCGGGAAGCATTCGTCACGTTGACAAACCGCATGGATGGTGAAGATCAAAATCTGTGCGCCAGTCTCCACGATGAGTTGAATCCCTGCTTGATATTCGCAAAACGAAAGATGGAGGAATGCCTTGTAATTGCCCAAGGCCAAGAGAATATAACGGCCATTTTAAGCAGATCAATGCTAGAGATCGATCGAGCCTATTCCATGAGCCGCGCCATCATCAAAAAGGTCCACGTCGAAATCGTCGAATCGATAGGTTTGATCGCAGCGCTGGAAGATCTGATTTCGCACTACAACGAAATCTCGCCGTTGCGCCCCAAGCTCCAACACAATCTCACGCGCAAGATCGAGCAATCCATCGATCGCGCCCGTTCGATCATTATTTATAAGATCATCAGGGAAGCGCTCCTGAATGCGGTCAAACACTCTCGCGCAAAGAGCCTGAGTATTTCCATTCATGCGCAACCGCGGCAAGAGATGCTTCGCATCATCATTGTTGACGATGGTGCCGGCATGGCCAATCGCGCCAAACCCGGCGTAGGCCTCATCGACATGCGCATCCGCGCCATCCAGGCAGGCGGCACGCTGTCGATCCGGAACGGTGAAGACAATTGCGGCACCCTGATCGAACTCAGCATTCCCCTGCCCCGATGATGCCACTGGAAACCCAACGCGAAATCTGGCGCACCAACTTGCTCTTGCTGCTGCCCGAGCTGCATAGCGGCGAACGTCTGCTGGCGCAAGAGTGGATCGGTCAGGACATCCTCAAATATCGTGTGATATGGGAAGGATGCCGGGCGATTGAAAAGAAATTGTCCGCGTGCCTCGGCGAGCTGGGCGGTCTTGGGGAAATGTGGTGAGGCTGGTCATCTGCCGGATCTCATAGGACCACGACGAAGCGGCCTTCGATACGCGCAATCTCGCAATCGACTTCCGCCGCGCGACGTTCGATCACGAACACGTCGGCGCCGCCGATGGTGATCATCGGATGGTGCCAGACGCCGCGGCGCAGCGTGACGCCCTGGCCCGGCCCGACGACGAAGGCCTGGATGGCGTCTTCATCAGGTGCATCGGCGCCCTGCGTCACCACCACCAGCACGCGCCCCTGCGCCATCGGCACGAAGCTCTGGCTGCCCAGCAGGTGCCGCTCGAACATGGTCAGCGCATAGGGCGCGACATGCGTGCCGTCCTGGGTGCGGAAGATCGCCACGCAGGCTTCGCCGCCCTGCTCGTTCACATCCAACTGCGTCAGGTCGTCGAAACGTTGTGCCGTGCCTTCGTTGATCGGCGAGCTGTTGCCGTCCCGCGCGGGCACGATGACGTCGCCGAACGGCGCGAACGCCGCCGGGGTCAGCGCCTGTGCAACCAGGACCCGGCTGGGTGTTGACGCCTCAGGCGAGCTCATCGATGAACTTTCTCGACAGGCGGATCAACGCCTGGTCGCTGCCTTGCGGACCGATGATGGAGAAGCCGAACGGCGCGCCGTCCAGTGTCATCAGCGGCAACGAAATTTGCGGACAACCGGACAAGCCGGCCAGGCACAGCATGCGTACGGCCTGGTTGCGATAGTTCTCCAATACCTCTTCGGAATCGCTCAACAGCGGCGCGATGTCCGGCATGCTCGGCAGCACGATCACGCGGTCGTTGCCGAGCAGGCGCAGGAAGTCTTCCGTGAAACGCTGACGCACGTTGCTGTGTTCTTCCATCTGCTGCGGCGTGATCTTGCTCGACCAGGCAAAGCGCTCAGCGACGCCGGGGCCGAGTTGCAGGTCGTGACGGATGATGGTGTCGCCGTGGCTCTGCCACGCTTCATAGCCTTGGATATGACGGAAGGCACAGTACAAGGCGTCAAACGACGGCGTCGCGGTCTTGACCGGCAGCGGCGTGCCGATCAGGGCTGACAGGCGCTCCAGCGTCTGCATGAACACATCTTGCACGCGTGGTTCGAGCAGGGCCAGCACATCCGCCGCCACCAATACTTGCGGCATGGCCGGCGAGCCGTCCGGCAGCAAACTGCAGTCGTCGCGCAGCAGCACTTCGCCGACGCGCGCGAAGCTTTCGATGTCGCGCGCAAACCAGCCGCAGGTGTCGAACGACGGCGCCAGGTCCATGCAACCCTTGAGGCTCACGCGCGCATGCGTGGGACGCAGACCGATCAGCCCGCAGTGGCTGGCGGGAGCACGTACGGAACCGCCGGTATCGGTGCCGAGTGCAACATCCGCCAGCCCGTTGGACACCGCAGAGGCCGACCCCGAACTGGAGCCGCCGGGAATCCGGTCCGGCGCGCCGCCGTTGCGCGGCGTGCCGAAGTGGGCGTTCTTGCCGTTCATCGAAAACGCCAGCTCGTCGGTATAGGTCTTGCCGACGAAGGTGGCGCCGGCCTGCGCCAGCGCCACCACCGACGGCGCCGAGACGGTCTTGACGCCCGACAGCGCCAGCATGTGCGGATTGCCGCAGCCGGTCGGATAGCCGGCGACGTCAAAGATATCTTTCACTGCAAAGCGCAGGCCCGACAGCGGGCCCGATGAAATCGCCGTCAACGTCGGCGCGGGATAAGGGACGAAACAATGTGCTGCAGAGCTTGCTGACGCGTCGACTGGCATGGATGATTCTTTCGGACGGGAAGAGAAGGTGTTGATCTGATCGTTCATGGCGCCGGGTGGTTCAAAGCGCCGCCGCGGCGACCGGATTGTTCTGAGGAATCTGGTGTACCCGCAGGCAACTCACCACATGACCGGGCGACAGCACTTCATCACGCGGTTGCACGCTGGCGCATTCTGCAACGGCGTACTTGCAGCGCTCGGCGAACGCGCAGCCGGCCGGCAAGTTGCTCAGGTCCGGCGGTGCGCCGCCGATGGTTTCCAGGCGCTGGCCTTTTTGCATAGCGCCGTGGCTGCGGCTCTTGAGCAGCGACAAGGTATAGGGATGGCGCGGGCGTGTCAGCAACTCGGCCGCCGGGCCTTGCTCGATGATCTTGCCGGCATACATGACGGCGATGCGATCGGCCACTTCCGCCGCCGCGCCGATGTCGTGGGTCACGAAGACGATGGACAGGCCGAGTTCCTTTTGCAGGTCGCGCAGCAGCAGCAGGATCTGGATCTGCACTGTGGCGTCCAGCGCCGTGGTCGGCTCGTCGGCCAGCAAGACCTTGGGCGAGCAGGACAAGGCCAGCGCAATCATCGCGCGCTGGCGCATGCCGCCGGACATCTCGTGCGGATAGGCGTCGAGACGGCGCTCGGGACTCGGAATGCGGACTTTTTCGAACAGACTCAGCGCCTGCTTGTGCGCCTCGGCTTTCGATACTTTCTTGTGGCGGCGGATCGCTTCAATGATCTGTGCCCCGACGGTATAGACCGGATCCAGCGCCAGCAGCGGTTCCTGAAAAATCATCGCGACCGTGTCGCCGCGCAGCGCCGCAAGTTCGCGCTGCGACATTTTCAGCACATCCCTGCCGTCGACTTCGAGGCCGCCGCTGATGCGCGTCGAGCGCTCCGAGTGCAGACGCATGATGGAGCGCAGCGTGACGCTCTTGCCCGAGCCGGACTCGCCGATCAGGGCCACCACTTCGCCCTGGCCGACGCTGAGATTGACGCCGTTGACGGCGCGGATCAGTTTCTTCGGCGCGAAGAACTGCACCTGCAGATCGCGCAGGGTAATCATGTCATGCATGGCTGGCCTCACTGGAAAACAGTGACGCGGTATCGGCTTCGTAGCGCAGGCAGGCGACGCCATGACCGCTGTCGTCACTGGAGAAGGTCGGCGCGCGCTGGCTGCACACCGACTGGGCATACGCGCAGCGCGTATGGAAACGACAACCGCTCGGCGGGTTGATCGGATTGGGCGGATCGCCGGCCAGCGGCGCTTCCATCGTGCGCTGCAGGGGATCCATGCTGGGCATCGATTTCAACAGGGCGCGCGTGTAGGGATGCTTGGGCTGGTCGAACACCTGGTCGGATGAACCGATTTCCACCACCTGACCGAGATACATCACCAGCACGCGATCGGAGATGAAGCGCACCACATTGAGATCGTGGCTGATGAACAGGTACGTCAGGCCGAACTCCTGCTTGAGGTCGAGCAGCAGATTGAGCACCTGCGCCTCGACCGACTTGTCGAGCGCCGACACCGCTTCGTCGAGGATCACCAGGCGCGGCTCCAGGGCAAGGGCGCGCGCGATATTGACGCGCTGGCGCTGGCCGCCGGACAGCTCGTGCGGATAGCGACCGGCGAAACGCTCCGGCTGCAATCCCACGCGCGCCAGCAGGTCGCGTGCGCGCGTGATCGCTTCACGCGACGGCAGGCCGTGCACGGTGGGAGCAAACGCAATGGAATCCTCGATCGTCATGCGCGGGTTGAGCGAGGAGTAACTGTCCTGGAACACCATCTGCGCCTGCCGGCGGAACTGGCGCAGCGGCAAGGCGCGCGACCCGACCGTCTCGCCGTCGAACACCAGCTCGCCGCTGTCCTGGCTGATCAGCTGCATCAGCACGCGCGCCGTGGTCGACTTGCCGCAGCCCGATTCACCGACCACGCCGAGCGTCTCGCCCTTGAGGATGTCGAAGTTGACGCCGTCTACCGCGCGCACTGCACTGCGTGGCGAGGCAAACGGCAAACCCTTGCCCTTGAGCGGAAAATGCTTGAGCAGATCGCGCACCTGCAGCAGAGGCTGGCGCGGTCCGCCGATATCGCGTTCGTCTGTCATTGCTTGACCTCCATCGCCGAACGCAAACCGTCGGACAACATGTTGAACGAAATCGATGTGATGAAAATGAATGCGCCCGGCAACGCCGCCACCCACGGCTGCGTATAGATCGCCGTACGCAGCGTGTTGAGCATCAGGCCCCACTCCGGCTCTGGCGGCTTGACGCCGAGGCCGAGAAAGGACAAACCCGAGGCCAGGATCATCGACACGGAAATCAGGCTGGTCGAGTATACGAAGATCGGTCCGAGCACATTGCCCAATACATGGGCGCGCACGATGGTGAAGGCGCCCGCGCCCGAGGCGCGTGCCGCGTCGACATAATCGCTGCGGCGCACCTGCGTGGTGACGCTCTCGGCGATGCGTGCGATCTGCGGAATGAACACGATGGTCAGCGAGGTCAGCGCATTGACGATGCCGGCGCCAAGCGCGCCCGACAGGGCGATCGCCAGCAGTACCGACGGGAATGCATACAGCACGTCGATGGTGCGCATGATGGCGGTGTTGACGAAACCGCCGGCGTACCCGGCGAGAATGCCGATGCCGCTGCCGATGACGAAGGCCATCAGCACCGGCGTGATGCCCATGAACAGCGACAGGCGTCCGCCCAGCATCAGGCGCGACAAAAGATCGCGACCCAGTTCATCCGTGCCGAATACATGGCCGGGCGTGCCGATGGGTTTCAGGCGCGTGAACATCGACGTGGCAAAGGGATCGGCCGGCATGATCCACGGCGCGAACACGGCGATGCCGATCAGCGCCAGCAGGATGACGGCGGCGGTCATCGCCAACGGATTGCGCACGATGCGCGCCGCGACGTTGGCCCAGTGGCCGCGCGACCGTTTGAACGCAGGCAATGTTGAGACGGGAGTTGCAGCAGTCGCTTGCAGGGTCGACATGGTCATGCCCTTTCTATGCGTGGATCGAACATGGTTTGCAGGATATCGACCAGCAGGTTCAGCGACACGAAGAACAGCGCCAGCACCAGGATCGTTCCTTGCAGCAGCGGCAGGTCGCGCTGGAAGATCGCCTGGTTGAGCAGGAAGCCGGTGCCGGGCCAGGAGAACACGGTTTCAATCAGGATCGAGCCGCCCAGCAGGTAGCCGAGTTGCAATCCCATCACCGCCATCGCGGTCGGCGCGCAGTTCTTGACCACGTGGCGGAACACGCCGAACTCGCCAAGGCCGCGCGCCTTGAGGCCGATCACGAATTCCTGCGACAGGATGTCGGCCACCAGCGCGCGCACGGTGCGCGCGATGATGCCCATCGGGATGAAGGACATCGTCACGGCTGGCATGATCAGGTATTTGACGTGCTCGAAGTCCCAGATCCATGCGGCCGATCCGTCCGGTCCGGCGCCGGTGGCGGGCAGCCACATCAGCTGCGACGAGAAGATGATGACCAGCACCATGCCGAGCCAGTAATGCGGCACGCTGACGCCGACCACGGAAATGAAGGACGCGATCTTGTCCACCCAGGAGTTGCGGAAGTAGCCGGCGACAAAGCCGAACAGCGAGCCGAAGAAGAAGCCGATCAGCGTGGCCAGTGCAGCGATCATGAAGGTATTGCCGACGGCCTTGAAGACTTCTTGCGCGACCGGTCGACCGGTCGCGATGGAGCTGCCGAGGTCGCCGTGCATGGCACGCCAGACCCAGCTGAAGAATTGTTCGGGATAGCTGCGATTGAAGCCGTAGAGCTCCATCAGCTGCTTCTGCAGATCGACGGACGCATCCGGCGGCAGGATCGCCACCAGCGGATCGCCCGGCGCGATGTGGACCAGCATGAAGCACAGGAACGCGACGCCCAGCATGATGGGCATGGCATACAGTACGCGGCGGATCAGATAGGAAATCATGGGCGTCTTCGTGAGAAATTCTTGCTGCCGCCGGCCTTGCCCTCGCAACGCCGGCGGTAGTGTTTACAGCATCAACTCAGTCGCTGAGCCGCCTAGTCCATCGTCATCGTGGCAATATCGATGAACCAGCTTTGCGGCTGCACTACGCCCTTGACCTTGGCCGAGATGGCGCGCGGACCAGTGTCGTGCGCCACCCAGACGAACGGCGCTTCGTCGACGATCTTGGCGTGCAGCTGCGCCAGCAAGGCGTCGCGCTGTTTGGCGTCGAAGGTGGTGCGGGCCTTGGCGATGATGGCGTCGACTTCAGGGTTGCTGTAGAAGCCCCAGTTGTTCGACACCGGCGGCGCCGCCTTGCTGCTGACGAAGCGCACCATCGCGAAGAACGGATCCATCGCGGCGAAGCTGATGTTGACGGCGTCCGAACCATGCGCGCTCGGATCCTTGGCGCCGATGCGCCAGTTGGTGTACAGCGTGTTCCACTCGATCACGTCGAACTGCACGTCGATGAAGCAGGCCTTCAGGTTCTGCTGCATGAATTCATTCATCGGCAACGGTTGCATCTGGCCGGAACCGGATGCCGAAATCTGCACCTTCACCTTGAGCGGCTTGGCGGCTGAATACCCTGCTTCGGTCATCAGCTTGCGCGCGCCGTCCGGGTCGTACTTGATGTGGAAGCTCGGGTTGCCGCGCCATGGATGGCCCGGCTCGACGGTGCCGGTGGCTTCGCCCATGAGGCCGCCCAGCAATTGCTTCATCGCAGGACGATTCACGCACAGGTTGGCGGCGTAGCGCACGCGCTTGTCGAGCCACGGCGAACCGGGCACGAAGGACAACTGCCACGGCCACACATGCGGCTGCGGATTGGAATAGATCTTGAAGCCGCGCGCCTTGATGGTGTCGAGCGCATCAGGCGCCGGCGCTTCGATCCAGTCGACCTGGCCGGACAGCAAGGCCGCGGTGCGCGAGTTGGCTTCCGGTAGCGGCAGCATCACGACCTTGTCGATCTGCGGACGGCGCTTGGCGTCCCAGTATTCCGGATTTTTGGCCAGCTCGAGACGCTCGCGCGGCACGAACTTGGTCATCTTGAACGGACCGGTGCCAGAAGCGTCGGCAGCGAAAGCCGCCCATGCCTGCTTGGAGCGCTCGGCCTTGTCGCTCACCGAACCAGGCACCGCGGCCAGCTTCTTGGCCCATTGCAGCGGCGAGGCCATGAACAGGTTGGTCAGGTTGATCGGCAGGAAGGAGTCCGGCTCGGAGGTGGTCAGCTCGACGGTGAGGTCATCAATCTTCTTCGCGGTGCGCAGCGTCGGCATGCGTGACGCGGTCACGCCGACCTGGCTCGGATCGAAGTTGGGCGCGTCCTTGTCGAGCACCTTGGCGACGTTCCACACCACCGCGTCGGCGTTGAAGGCGGAACCGTCATGGAACTTGACGCCCGGGCGCAGCTTGAAGATCCACTTGGTCTTGTCCTTGGCGTCGACCGCCCACGACACGGCCAGGTCGGGAATCACTTCGCTGGCCTTGTCGGCCTTGGACAGATCCCATTGCGTCAGGCTGTCGTACATCGGGATGCCGGTGAAGCGATTGCCTTCGAAGCCTTGGTCGGGCTGGCCCAGGGTGCGCGGAATGTCGCCGGCGGTCATGGCGATGCGCAGCACTTTTTCAGCGTGCGCGCCGACGGATGTCAGCAGGCCGAAGGCCAGCGTACAGGCCAGGGTGATTGCGCTTGGTTTGGTCAGTTTCATGTCGATGCTTCCTTTTGTTGTTGAGGACGGCGAAGGGTGATGCTTACGGGCTTGAGGTCGGTGCAAAAAGCGGTTATCAGGGTTGCAGGAATTCGATGCCGGCGCGCGCGGCGGTTTGCAAAAGATGACGCTGCATCGCGGCGCGGGCGCCCTCGGCGTCGCCGGCTGAAATGGCGGCGGCGATGGCGCGATGTTCTTCTGCGCTCTCCCAGATGCGTGAGTGATCGGCAAACGGCAGGCGCTGGCTGTGACTGATGCGCGTTTCGAAATCGCGCACCACCTGCAGCAGCCCGCCGTTGCCGGACAACTCCGCGAGCAGTTGGTGGAATTCGAGATCGGCCTGCGATGCGGTGACCAGGTCGACGTTTTTCAGTGCTTCTTCAAAGCGCGCCTGCACGCCCCACAAGCGCGGCGTGGTGTGGGCATTGATGACGCGCGCGGCCAATGCGGCGGCGGCCGGTTCGAACACATAGCGCAGCTGGAAGGTGGATTGCAGTTCGGCCGAAGACGGCAGCGCCGCGCCGGTGCGCGCAGGGGCCGTGGCAGTGCTGCTGCGCCCGGAGGTCACCAGCGTGCCTTTGCCCGGCATGGCGCGGATGAAGCCGAGCGCTTCCAGCATCGACAGCGCTTCGCGCAGCGAGGCGCGGCTGATGCCGAGCGACTCGGCGAGGTCGCGCTGGCCCGGCAGCATCTGTCCGGTCTTGTACGTCCCGGACAGGATCTGGCGCTGCAAAGTCTGTGCGGCGATATTGGGCATGCTCATCGGTTTCCCCTTTTTGGTCTGACTGGTCAGACCGCAAGAGGCGATATAGCAAGTGACATGCCACCTGCTCGCTAAAACGGCGATGACGCAGCAGCGGCGGCGATTGAGGAGGAGATTGCGGGTGCGTGTTCAGGCCCCGGCGACGGCCTGAAAAATGCGCGGAAACAAATCACTGCACGAATTTCATGCAGGCGCTTGCGGTGAAAATGTGCACTAAGCGTGCACATCTCAGGAACGGGAATTGCAAGGGAATGGGAAGATGCGGCCCGCACAACCGGGCGCGACTTTCCGCGCCCAGTGACGATCAGTCAACCTGCATCGTCACCGGCAAGGAAGAGAATCAGACCGGACGCGGCGCCTGCATCGTGTGGCGCGCCACATAGCGGTACAGCAGCAATGCGGCGATGCCGCACACCGCCATCAGCGTCGTCAGCGGCAAGGCGGTGCCGTCGTGCCACACGCCCATGATCACGCCAGACAACATGCCGATGCCGAACTGCAGCGTGCCCATCAGCGCGGCCGCGGTGCCGGCCTGCTTGCCTTGCTGCGCGAGCGCGATGGCCGACGCGTTGGGACCGACGAAACCGTGGCAGGACAGGAAGCCGAAGAAGCCGATCAGCAGCAACGGCAGGCTTTCATAACCGCAGGCCACCAGCACCGCCACGATCGTGGTCAGGATGGCCGGGATCCAGATGATTTTG
>Ga0068856_100006165_pt1 | contig 11764 bp, 13 predicted proteins | sample KBSCornC62_FD_66595 | JGI IMG/M metagenome (GOLD analysis project Ga0068856, IMG submission 66595) | Corn rhizosphere microbial communities from Kellogg Biological Station, Michigan, USA - KBS Corn C6-2 | ecosystem: Host-associated > Plants > Roots > Rhizosphere > Soil ...
GAAGCGATCCGCGAAAGCGCGATCCTGAGGCTCCGTCCCATCATGATGACCGCCCTCGTCGCAGCGCTGGGGCTCCTCCCCGCGGCGCTCGCGACCGGCGTAGGCACCGACACCCAGCGCCCGTTCGCGGTGGTGATCGTCGGCGGCCTCATCACCTGCCTGGCGATCGTGATCTTCCTGATGCCCGCGCTTTACACGCTCGTCGCGCGCGAGGGTGACCGGCTCGAAGTCTGAACGATCGCTCTGCCGTCAAAAGCAAAGGGCGGCCCGGCGAGTGGAGGCACCGAACCGCCCTTGTTCCAGTAGCGCTCGACTCACCTTACGGGGCGCGCGCCCTACTTGACGTGTATCAAGACACGCTCACCAAAAAGTTAATGAAATCAACGACTGGTAGCTTGTCAAACGAATCAATTTAACGGAAAATGAATTCCATCCGAAAGAGCTGGGTGGGGCGATTCGTGCAGGAATATCAGGTTTACAGCATCGATCCGGAGGGGAGGATTACCGACAATCGGGTCATCGAGGCCGCGAACGACGATGAGGCGGTTTTCGCCGTGCGTTCGATGAAAAGGCAGCTCGATACCGAAGTCTGGCGACGCGACCGGCGACTGGCCCGTGTTCCGGGCACCCCGCGCTTAACTGGCTAGCGCTCAGACTCGGGAAGCGCCTTCACGCCACCGTCGCTCACAATCTGCTCGACCGCTTCCAACCGCTGTTCGACGCGCGCGATATGCGCGGCGTTCTGATCGGCGATCAGCCGGCCCATCCTCTCCTTGTGCTGGAGCCACTTTCGGAACCCGACCCAGATCATCACGAGGATCGCGATCCCGAAGACCGCTTCGATCAGCAGCGCTTCCTGAAAAGCGAAGACGTCGACGATGCCGTGATTCACATCAATCTCCTCACCGGCCGAAACATAGCAGGATGTAGTGACGCAATACAGTAACGCAGCAGCCGTAACCTCTTTTGATCCGCTTTCCGCCATTGCGGTCAGCAACGTCGCCGCCTGATACCCGGGTAAACTAGGAACTGCGGCTGATATGGAGACGTTCCCACACGACGTGAAGTCAGCCGCGCGCTCCGCGCGGCGAAGACCCCGAGGTGACCGATGCATCTCTCAAGTCAAAGCCTCTTGGTCATATTGCTCGTCGGCATTGTTGGGGGCTGGCTGGCTGGCAAGATCGTTCGAGGGACTGGCTTCGGAATTATCGGCGACCTACTCGTCGGAATCGTAGGCGCTTTCATCGGCAATTGGCTGTTGCCCCGCCTCGGCATCCATTTGGGTACTGGAGTGGTGAGTGCGATCGTCAACGCAACTCTTGGCGCGATATTACTGCTGCTCATTGTAAGACTGCTTGGAGGAGCCGGCGGTTGGGGAAACAGGTGGGGCGGCCGTTGGCGCGGGCGCTGGTAAGGCTCGGCTCTCCCATTTGCGACACTCGCCGCGTAAATTCACTCCTACCCGCTGGATATTGGCGGCTTATTCCCAGGATAGCCGAGGGTATGGCCCTGCAAGCCAATGTCCCTGCTAACGAACGTGCAGGTTCCGGCGACGCGACTGCCGAAGTAGCGGGTTGCCGCCGTTGACGTAGGGGTTGCGACCGTCGCGTCTGCCGTCGTTGTCTTAGGTTCATGCGTCTTATTCGTGTAACACGCGTTCTATACCTGAACTCACCGGCGTTTTTCCGGGTGAGAGCAAGGAAATCCCATGACAATTCGTATCTATTATTTCGCCGCCGCGGCGGCGATCGGTGCTCTTGCGGCTCCGGCTGCTGCGCAGAGCGCTTACCCTTACAGCTATCAGCAGCAATATCGGCAGGTTCCGCAGCCTTACCCTGGTCAGCCAGGCTACGGCTACGCTCAGCAGCCCGGCTACAACCAAAGCTATGCCCAAGACCCGGTCAGCCAGATCATCAACTCGCTGCTTGGCAATCGCTACAATGTGACCGACCGCCAGGCCGTGTCCCAGTGCGCTTCAGCGGCCATGACCCAGGCCCAAGCCCAATATGGTAATCGGTATAATCAGGGCTACGGCAACAATGGCTCCAACCGCGATTACAACAATGCCATGCGGGTGACTTCGATCACCGAAGTCCAGCGCCGAAACAGCGGCCTTCGCGTGTCCGGTCTGATGAGCTCGGCCTACGCGGGTCAATACGGCTATCAGAACCGCGGCGATGCACAAGGGTACGCGGCCGGTGACGTAAGCTTCCGCTGCAACGTCGACTATCGCGGGCAGGTCACCAACGTCCGCATCGGCCGCAACAACGCCTACAGGGGCTAGCACCGCCACATTCGGCGGCACGGTTATTCAGCCGTGCCGCCCGTCGGGTCCGCTATCCACCCATAAGTGACACCGCGCGCGCGTCGCCGGCGGACTTGCCGTCCCGTTTTTTCGAGCTCAGACGACATCGATGAATCTCGATGATCAGATCCGCCGCTACTTTGGCGGCTCAGATCTAGCGGCGGTCCCACCGGACGCGCTCAACTCCGGTATCGAGCACATGAAAGTCGATCTCGGCCTGATCAGAGACCGTGGTGAGCGGTTCGCTCTTTGGGCGCTGCTGCACACGCTCGGATCGGCTCCTGATTTGGATGTCGCGTTTGAGACCGAGGCAGACCGCGAGGCGGCGCGGAATTTCATGGATCTCATTCAAGGAACAAGTGGTGCGCAGCCCGGCACTCACTCGTGAAAGGCGGCTCGCTCCGCTTTTCACGAGCAATCACTGTTCTTCGACCGGGTCGAGGCCGAGGCAGTAGTTCGCCCAATCACGCATCAGATCTCGGCGCTTCTCCACAAATCGGTTCGGCGATACGCAGCCTCGACTTTGTTAGAAATGGCATGCGCTAACGCGGCTTCGGCGACCTCGCCCGGATAGTTTATCTGATCAGCAACCCAATCGCGGAAAGCCGACCGAAAGCCGTGCACGGTCACTCCCGCATTCATATCCCGAAGGATCTTAAGCAGAGTCATGTCCGACAGGGTCTTCTTCAGTTTCTGTCCGGGAAAGATGAGGTCGTTGGCGGGCACTCGGAACTTCGCCGCCCGCCGAAATACTTGGATGGCTTCCGGCGAGAGTGGCACGACATGCGGCCGCTTCATTTTCATGCGTTCGGCGGGAATTGATCAAAGGCTCGCGTCCATGTCCACGTCCGGCCAACGGGCAAACCTAATTTCGCCCGAACACGCCGCCATGAGGATGACAGACGCTTTATCGGAAGATCGAGGGCGGAACGTTTCCTGCGCAATTGCGCATTTCGGAACGCTGCATTGGCTGGCGTGAAAGCGACGTCGAGCACTGGCTAAGCAATCCCGACCGCTATTCCCGGCAGGTAGCTCGAGATCCGCTGGGCTTGGATTGGGACTGAGCATATCCCGTCTGCCGTTGCCAGTCACGGATAGGTGATCGTCGCCATTGCAAGCTTCCACACTTCGTTGCCCGGCTAGCCGGCGGCCAGCGGGGCGGCTGCGGACAGCATGTCCTCGCTTGTCTTCCACAGACGCCGGGCATTCGCGTGATCGACGGCGTATGGCATCACGCCCGTCGCTATGTTGAGCGCGGCAAGGGTGGCGGATTCGCCGGCGGCCTGGGTTAGCAGGGACTCGGGGACCAACTCCGCGATATCGCAGTTTTCGCAATAGACGCCCCCCATCTGGTCGAGTTGGCGGCTGATGGCACACCACAGAGTCGTCGCCGCGCCTTGTGCTATGCTTTTCCGGTTCCGAGACGGATCGAGGATGGCCTTGCCTTCGTGGTCCAGGAATCCGCCCGCCTTCAAATCGGCTTGCTTGAGATAGCGCTTGAGATGGCTGTCCGAGACGGTGCCCGGATGCACGGCGAATGCGCGGATTCCGCGAGGTGCGCCACGCCGGTCAGCCTCGAGAGAGAACAGAATGTTGGCGGTCTTCGACTGACCATAGGCAAGCCAGGGGCTGTAGGGGCGATGCTCGAAATTCACGTCTTCGAACACGACCGGAGAGAAGAAATGACCGCGCGAGCTCAAGTTGACGATGCGCGCGCCGTTCGCCTGGACGAGCGCGGGCCAGAGGCTAGTCGTGAGCTGGAAGTGACCGAGGTGATTGGTCGCGAACTGGGATTCAAACCCTCGGCTGTCGCGCGTCAGCGGGTTGGCCATGATGCCCGCATTGTTGATCAGAAGGTGCAGCGGACGAGCGGATCGCAAATATTCGTCGGCAAAGGCCTCGATGCTGTCCGGCGCCATCAGGTCAAGCTGGCCGATCTCGACGCCCCCGATGTCCGCCAGCGCCCGCCCTGCCCTCGCAAGGTCGCGCGCGGGAACGATGACGCTGGCGCCTGCGCTGCGCAGCGCGCGCACGGTCTCGAGGCCGATGCCTGAATATCCCCCGGTGACGATCGCGGTCTTGCCGCTGAGGTCGACGCCCACGGTTACCTCCTTCGCGGTCGACGCTGCGCCGAACCCCGACCCAATGGGAGCCTGGGGCGTTTGCATGGCCAGGGGGTCGACGGTTGTGAACATTGGCATCTCCTCGTGTTTGCCTGCGATGGGCAATTGGAAGTGCCGTAGCTAAGCCGGTGTCCGCGCTGCCGGTATTGGACCATCGTATAGTCCAATAGCTTCGTCTCTCCTCACTCGACGGATCGTCAGCTGTCAGACCTGGGCCGGCGACCGAAGTCCAAGCTGCGCACTCATCCTGACGAGATCGGCAACGGACCGGGCCTGCATCTTGTGGACCATTCGCCCACGATGGGCTTTGACCGTTATTTCGCTGATGCCGAGTTCATGGGCGATCTGCTTGTTGAGCAAGCCCGCGACAACCAGGTCCATGACTTCGCACTCACGCGGGCTGAGCGATGCGCGTCGCTCCTCGAGAAGCCTGAGGGAATCCTGCTCGCGAAGCATTTGCCGACTGTGTTCAAGTGCCCCGCCGATCGCGTCGAGCAGCACTGTGTCGCTGAATGGCTTCGTCAGAAACTCAACGGCGCCCGACTTCATTGCCCTGACAGTGGTTGGAACGTCCCCAAAACCGGTGATGAAGATGATGGGCATCTCCGCGCGTTCGCCGGCGACGAGTTGTTGAACATCCAGTCCGTTCAGGTCCGGCAGACTCATATCAAGTACGAGACAGCTCGCCCCTTGCGCCGGGGGACAGGCGAGAAACGATCGCGCCGAATCGAAAAGGCGCGCCTTCCATCCCTGGAGCTCGATCAGCGGGCCAAGCGCTTCTCGAACGGAAACATCGTCATCGACGATAAAGACAGTGGCTTGCTGCTCCGACATCACCAATGTTCCGCCTGGGTGCTGAATAGGGGAGTGCGACTTGTTACCTCGGAATGCAGCGCGTCACGAGCGGCTACGCGCCGCTCGTGACGCTTCAATGAACTGGGTCTCAGCAGATGGGCGGCAAACATGTAACGACCGGACGTGACATTTTTGGGCTCTAAAGCCGGTCAGCTGTTGTTCGAAGCGACGTCGAGAATCGCCTTGGCGAAGGCCTCCGGGGCTTCCTCGGGAAGGTTGTGGCCAACGCCGCCGGTGATCGTGCGATGCTCATACTTGCCGGTGAACTTGGCGCGGTAGGAGCTCGGCGGCCCGTGGGGCGCGCCATTGTCATCGCCTTCCATCGTGATCGTCGGAACTGCGATGGTCGGCCGCGTGGACAGACGCTTCTCGATGTCGGCGTAGCGGGGGTCGCCCTCAGCCAGACCTTGGCGCCAACGGTAGTTGTGGACCACGATCGCGACCTGGTCCGGATTGTCGAACGCCGCGGCGCTCCGCTCGAAGGTTGAGTCATCGAAATTCCACTTGGGCGACGCCTGCTTCCAGATGAGCTTGTTGAAGTCGTGGGTGTATCTTTCATATCCGTCGCGGCCGCGGGGCGTGGCGAAATAGAATTGGTACCACCAGGAAAGCTCCGCTGCGGGCGGCAGCGGCTGTTTGCCCGACGCCTGGCTTCCGATCAGATATCCGCTCACCGAAACGAGGCCTTTGACGCGCTCGGGCCAGAGCGCCGCGACACAATCCGCAGTGCGCGCGCCCCAATCGAAGCCGCCCAAGGTCGCACGATCGATCTTGAGCGCGTCCATCAGGTCGATCAGGTCCTTGGCTGTAGCCGCAGGCTCCCCACTGCGCATCGTCTTGGCGGAGAGGAATCGGGTCGGTCCAAATCCGCGGAGGTAGGGCATGATGACTCGATCGCCCTTGGCGGCAAGGATCGGCGCCACGGCATCGAAGCTGTGAATGTCGTAAGGCCAGCCGTGAAGCAGGATCACGACCGGGCCGTCCGCCGGTCCGACTTCGGCGTAAGCCACGTCAAGCACGCCCGCTTTCACATGTTTGATTGGCCCGAGCGCGGACGCCGTGTCGAGCGCGCGTGAAGAGGCGGACTGAACCGGCGCAGCGATTGCTCCGCTGGACGGGACGATTGCGATCGCGGCCAGTGCGATGGCCGCGCCCGCGCAAAGAGTGCGCCGGACGGAATCAAGATCGATCACGCAAATTCTCCTTTGAATTTCGACAGTGCGAGGACGCGGACGGACCGGGCCGCGAAGCGGCGAGGGTCGTCCGCGTCCTCCAGCGGTGTTCTTTGCGTCGATCGGCCGGCGGTCGCTATTGTACGATGGTATCGTGGAGACTTTGGTATGACCGCATCGACGAGGGCTCTTGCAGCCTTGCCGATGGCGGGCTTCTCAGCCGGTCACATCGGGATTGTCCGCAGTGCGAGCGATGCAGCCGAGGAGAAGCACTCACTCGGATGGGAGCGCGGAGCCGAGGGCCTCTTGCAGGGCGGTGTCGCTGAAGGGCTTGAACAGGCAATCCACAGCTCCTTGCTCAATCAGGTGCGGTCGCACCGTTTCATCCTTCAGCGCAGTGATGAAGATAGTCGGCACGAACAGCCCCCGGCGCTGCAGCTCCTGGTGCAATTCGGGTCCCGTCATACCCGGCATGGCAATATCCAGGATCAGGCAGTTTGTCTCGGCGAGCGTCGCCGACGACAGAAAGTCCTCGGCAGACGCGAACGCATTGGCTCGAAATCCAAGTGCCTTCAGCAGGTCCGGCAGGGACTCCCGCACGGACTCGTCGTCGTCCACGACCGCAACGAGGCGCAACCCTGTCATGACAGCTCTAGCGAGGCGGGAGGCTGTGCGGAGCTCGCCCCCGGAATCGCGGGATCGGCCAAGGAATATTGGGGGATCGTGAATGACAGGCAGGCGCCAGGGCCGTCGTTGGGCTCAGCCCAGAGCCGGCCGCCATGGCTCTCGATGATCGACCGGCTGACGGACAGACCGATCCCCATGCCGTCGCTTTTGGTCGTGTAGAAGGCTTGAAAGATCTGCTCTGGATTTTCGGTGCCGAGGCCAGTGCCGGCATCCCGAACGGTGAATTTCACATGATCATCGGCGCCGTCCTCGGTCCTGATGCTAAGCAGTCGGGGACGATCGTCGATCTCCTGCATCGCATCGGTCGCGTTGCGCAGCAGATTCATGATGACTTGTTGAAGCTGAATCCGATCGCCGCGGACCGGCGCAAGCCGATCGGTCAACTCGGCTTGCAGAACGATTTGGCCCCTTTGCAGGTCGCCCGCGATCAAGGCCAGGACCTCTCGCGCCGCCTCGTTCAGATCGACGGCCTGGAGGGCGGCGGCTTTCCTGCTGAACAGAGCGCGCAATTGCGTGACGATCTCGGCCGCGCGATTGCCATCCCTGATTGTCCGGCGAGCGGTCTCTTTGGCAATCTCGATGTTCGGCGGATCGGCAGACAAGACGCGAAGGCAGGTACCGGCATTGGTGATGATCCCCGACAGGGGCTGATTAACCTCGTGCGCGATGGAGGCGGTGAGTGCGCCAAGGCTCATGATTCGGGTGACTTGCGCCAGCTCAGATCGAACCTTCTCAAGCGCCTCGTCAGCAACCTTTCGCTGCGTAATGTCGAGGACCGCGCCAATATACTCGACCTCCTCACGGTCCGTGGCCCGGTGTGCAATGAAGTGGAGATGCTTGATGCGCCCGTCGGGCAAGACAATCCTGTGCTGGTATTCAATCTCCATGGAGCCGCGCCTTGCGCCTTCCACCATATCGGCCATCATCGGAATGTCTTCCGGCGGGATCCGGGCAGCGACCCGATCGAGGGTGACGGGGGTTCCCGGCTCAAATTCGTAAATTCTGTAAAGCGGTTCTGACCAAATGAGCTCGCCGCTCGCAACGCGCCAGGAGAGATTGCCCATGCGAGCGAGATGCTGGCCTTCGGCAAGGAAGGCCTCACTGCGGCGCAGGGTCGCTTCCATTTGGCGGCGATCCTCAATGTCCGTGTTGAATCCATACCATTTCACCACCTCGCCGTTCTCGTCGCGGAGAGGCGACGCACGAAGCAGGAACCAGCGATATTGCCCGTCGTACCGACGGATGCGGGCTTCAGCTTCTCCGGCGGTTCCCGACTTCGTCAGCGCTATCCAAGTGTCGAAGAGATCAGGAAGATCATCCGGGTGAATTGCGTGGGTCCAGCCCCAGCCCAGTGCCTGCTCCAGGGGAACACCAAGATAATCAAGAAAATGCTGGTTGAAGAAGTCAGCGGAAGCATCCGGACGAGCTGACCAAACGGCTGTCGGAATCCTGTCGATGGTCAGCCTGAGGTCGTCTGCGCCGGACGGCTTTGGCTGCGGATCCGGGTCAGCCGCCAAGGCTTGGCCGCGGTGGCGCGAAGCGTCGACTTCAATGCTTGTCACGCACCATCGCGAGATCTCGTCTTGCTCGGTGCGTATCGGTTTGCACTGCATCAGCACCGTGCGATATCGCCCGTCCGAGCGTCGTACTCGGGTCTCGATGTTTGCAGCATTGCCGGTTGCGACGACTGACCGCCATTGAGCGACAACGGCCGACAGATCGCTTGGGTGGATTAGCGCCTGCCAGTCCCATTGAGCGGCTCGGCCTGCCGGATGTCCCAGATAGTCGAGCCACCTGCGGTTGATGAAGTTCACATGTCCATCGGGTTGTGCGGTCCAAACCATTGCAGGCAGAGAATCCAGGAGGTGCGCGAGCTCAATGTCCATCCTCTTCCTCGGTGCGTCCGTCTATTGTGCCTTGGTATCGCCCCACCCGCACGGCGACGCATTCGCCGACTCATCCACCAGAACCAAGGACGCCGGTGACGTGCGCTAACGATCATGTCCAAGACTAAAGTCCAATAGCCGCCGGCGGCGGCGAATGACACTTCGGCAATTCATCAGACCGCGGCGGTTCGCCTTCCAACTGGGCGGCGCTCGAGGTCCGTGCTCTCCCGTCGTGGGCGGGCATGCAACCGGCGAAGCACTAATCGGCTGACCGCCAGATGCGGCGCGGAAGGAAATGGCCATGACACAAACCTGGCTGATCAGCGGGGCGGGACACGGGCTCGGACGCAGTATCGCGACCGCAGCGCTTCATGCCGGCGATCGCGTCGTGGCGACCGTGCGCGACGTCTCCAGGCTCGACGATCTCGCCGCGTCCTTTGCGGACAAGGCGCGCGCCATCTCGCTCGACGTTACGGATGAGCGGCAGGGCCAAGCAGCTGTTCGCGGGGCTCTCGATGCCTTCGGCAGCCTGGATGTTCTCGTCAATAATGCGGGCTACGGCGAGAGCCGTCCGTTCGAGGAAATGCCGACGCAGGATTTCCGAGAGCTCGTTGAAACGACCTTTTTCGGCACGGTGAACCTCACCCGCGCGGCTCTGCCGGTGATGCGCCGGCAGCGCCGCGGACTAGTCATGCAGATCTCCTCGATCGGCGGGCGCTTTGCCGGGCCCGGGCAGGCCGCCTACCATGCCGCGAAATGGGCTGTCGGCGGCTTCACCGATGCCGTGCGCGCCGAGGTGGCGCCCTTTGGAGTGCGCCTCATCACTCTTGAGCCCGGTGCAATGCGCACCGGCTGGGGAAGACGGGCCTATGGCGATCGGCCGCCGATAGGTGAAGATTATCGGGCCTCAGTCGGCGCGGCGCAGGACAAGCTTGAATCGCTGTGGGGCAATGAGCCAATCGATCCTGAGCGTTTTGGCGCGCTGATCGTGCGGCTCTCGCGCATGGAAGAGCTGCCGGCACGCCTCGTGATCGGTGCGCACGCAATTCCAATTGTGCAAAGGGCGGAAGCCGAGCGAAGAGCGGAGATGGAGCGGTGGCGTCCCGTGAGCGAAAGCGTCGAGTTCGGCTCCGAGGTCTCAATTGCCGACGTGGAGCCCCTGGCCGCTCGCGCAGGCGCTGCGTGACGGATCAGGCAAGATGACGCGGTTCGGTCGAAATGAGTGGCGGGGTGACCTTTCATCCGTGAAAGGCGCAATGCGTCGCGACTATTGTCCGTGTGAGACCCATCTATCGTCAGCCTTTGCGAAGGCGGCTCCTCAAAGCGGATCCAGTCCAAGACAGTAGCGGGCCCAGTCACGCATCAGGTCGCGTCGCTTTGCGAGGAAATCGGTCCGGCGATATGCAGCCTCCACTTTGTTCGGAATGGCGTGCGCCAATGCGGCCTCGGCGACCTCGCCCGGGTAGTTCGTCTGCTCTGCGACCCAATCGCGAAACGCCGATCGAAATCCATGGACAGTGACTTCCAGATTCATATCCCGGAGGATCTTCAGGAGGCTCATGTCCGAGAGAGGCTTCTTGAGCTTCTGGCCTGGAAAAACGAGATCAGAGCCGGGAGCGCGGAAGTTTGCAGCACTCTGCAACAGGCTGATTGCCTCCGGCGAAAGCGGCACCACGTGTGGCCGGCTCATTTTCATCCGCTCAGCTGGAATGGACCAGAGTCCAGCCTCGAGGTCGATCTCCGGCCAGCGAGCAAACCTGATCTCTCCCGAGCGAGCAGCCGTCAGGACCAAGGTTTGAAGCGCCAGTCGGCCGATCGACTCCCGCTCACCGAGCCTTTTCATAAACGCCGGAACATCAACGTACGCCATCGCGGCGAAGTGGCGGTCCTTTCGTGGTTGACGGGGCAAGCCCTTTGAAAGCGATCGAAGGGGCGCCTCAGTCTGGCGAAAGCCTTTGACGCACGCCCAGTCGAGAACCGTTCCAATTCGCTGACGCACTCGCCTCGCCGTTTCAGGTTTGCTCAGCCAAATCGGCGCGAGGACATCCCGTATTTCAGGCGCCCCAATGTCGCTGACCAGCCGGTCGCCGAGTTTCGGAAAGGCATAAGTCTCCAGCGTCGAGAGCCACTGGCTTTGATGCTTGCCGTTCTTCCAGCTCGCCTTGTGCTCACGATGGACGACTTTCGCGGCATCGCGGAAGTTGGGTATCGCTTGCCGCTCGCGTTTACGCTCTGCGATTGGGTCAAGGCCTTGTGCGATCTGGCGGCGGATTTGATGCGCCGCTTCACGTGCGTCCCCAAGATCAACCGATTTCAGTGGCCCGAGACCAATGTCGCGCCGCTTGCCGCGGCACAGCGCTCGAAGAACCCAGTTTCGACCGCCGCCCGGCTTCACCACCAGGAACAGGCCGTCGCCATCTGAATAGCGCCCTGGCTCCGTTAGGTTCTTCAGCCTTGCAGCAGTGAGCTTTCCCAAGTTGTCCCATCCTCCCAGTCCCACATCTGGTCCCACATTTTGTGTGGGACTGGGTGGAACGACCTGATCCTCGATGGGACCAGGAACTCGCCAATTTATCGCGGTTTATAGCCATTTTTTTGGCATTTTGAAAGTCTGGAAAAGAGGCAAGTTGGCGGAGCGGGAGGGATTCGAACCCTCGATACGGTTTTGCCGTATACTCACTTTCCAGGCGAGCGCCTTCGACCACTCGGCCACCGCTCCGCAAATCGCTGGAAGGG
>Ga0068856_100006166_pt1 | contig 11762 bp, 8 predicted proteins | sample KBSCornC62_FD_66595 | JGI IMG/M metagenome (GOLD analysis project Ga0068856, IMG submission 66595) | Corn rhizosphere microbial communities from Kellogg Biological Station, Michigan, USA - KBS Corn C6-2 | ecosystem: Host-associated > Plants > Roots > Rhizosphere > Soil ...
GTCGCTGCGGTTCGACCTCGGCTCCCGCGAGGTGTTCGTCTTCACGCCGAAGGGCGACGTGATCGCGCTGCCGTCCGGGTCCACCCCGGTCGACTTCGCGTACGCGGTGCACACCGAGGTCGGCCACCGCTGCATCGGCGCCCGGGTCAACGGCCGGCTGGTCGCGCTGGAGTCTCCGCTGGAGAACGGCGACACGGTCGAGGTGTTCACCTCGAAGTCGGAGCAGGCCGGCCCGTCCAGGGACTGGCTGTCGTTCGTGGCCAGCCCGCGGGCGAAGACGAAGATCCGGCAGTGGTTCGCCAAGGAGCGGCGCGAGGACGCGATCGAGTCCGGGAAGGACGCGATCAGCCGGGCGATGCGCAAGGCCGGCCTTCCGCTGCAGCGGCTGCTCGGCGGCGACGCGCTGACCACGCTCGCCCGCGACCTGCGCTATCAGGACGTCACCGCGCTGTACGCGGCCGTCGGCGAGGGACACGTCTCGGCCACCTCGGTGGTACAGAAGGTGGTCGCCTCGCTCGGCGGGTCCGAGGGGGCGGTCGAGGACATCGCCGAGACCGCGGTGCCCGCCCGCACCGGGCGGCGCCGGCCGGCCGGGGACCCCGGCGTCGTGGTCAAGGGCGCCACGGACGTGTGGGTCAAGCTGGCCAAGTGCTGCACGCCGGTGCCCGGCGACGACATCCTCGGCTTCGTCACCCGCGGCGGCGGCGTGTCCGTGCACCGAAAGACCTGCACCAACGCGGCTTCGCTGCTGGCCGAGCCGGAGCGGATCGTGGAGGTCGAGTGGGCGCCGTCGACCGACTCGGTGTTCCTCGTCGCGATCCAGGTCGAGGCGCTCGACCGGCACCGGCTGCTCTCCGACGTCACCCGGGTCCTCTCCGACGAGCGGATCAGCATCCTGTCCGCGTCGGTGACGACGTCCCGGGACCGGGTCGCGGTGAGCCGGTTCACGTTCGAGCTCGGCGATCCGAAGCACCTCGGTCACCTTTTGAAGGCGATTCGCTCGGTCGAGGGCGTGTACGACGTGTATCGCCTTACGTCTGGTACGTGACGATCACCGACCGACCGACCGTTTTCTGACCTCTTCGATCACACCGCGTAGGCACGCTCTCGAACGAGCAGAGCATATTGTCACGCTCCGTTATGATGACTCAACGTGGCGTGGGAGGCGGAAATTGCTTACTCCCTGCACTTATAACGGCACTCAAAGTCGTTATTGCATTGACTGCCGATAGGTGTCTGAATAAGCCTTGATCGCGCGGGGTCGAGAGTGTCGTGCCCGCTCGGCGCAAGTCCACCGACGCACCGGAGATGGAGCGCAATGGCAGCGGGCCGACGGATCGCCTGGTCGTCGACTGAGCGCTACAGCCCCGTGCAGGACCGGGTCGGCGTCGTCGACCCGGCCGACGACGAGCTGCCCCCGGTGGTCTTCCGGGTCAACCAGCACCCGTCGCCGTACTCGCCGGCCTGGCTGGACGAGCGGGAGATCCTCCGGGTGACGTACCAGGGCGACGACCGGTGCAACCTGCGCTGCCCCGGCTGCTACACCGGCGAGCGGCTCGATCGTCCCTCGATCGCCCCTGTTGCCGGAAACGAGCGACGTCGCGTGCCGTGGGAGGACTTCATCGGTCACCTGCACGGACTAGGTGCGGGACTGCAAGATTTCTACCTTCTCGGCGCGGAGCCGACAATGGATCCCGAAGGGTCCGCGACCAAGCTGGCGCACGCGGCCGGAATCGGCCTCACGACGATGTCCATCACGAATGGCGCGACCTCGCCGGCCCGGTTCGACCGGACGTTCGGACAGGCGCTGGCCTCCGGTGACCTCTACAAGGTCATCGTGAGCCTGGACTCGATCGACCCCGAGGTGAACGACGCGCTGCGCGGCAGCAAGGGCGCGTTCCGCCGGACTATCGCCACGATCGAGCGGGCGGTCGCGAACGGCCTGCCGGTCAAGGTGCAGGTCACCGTTTGGCCACGCAATTACCTCACTGTTCTGGAAACGGTGCGCGCACTGTGGGAGATGGGGGTGCGCGGTTTTGCTTTCCACAGCGGCTCAGTGGAGGGCACTCCGGATTTCCTGGCCAAGGGTCTCGACCATCTCGACCCGCTCGCCTGGCGCACGCTGTGTGAACGGCTGTACGAGTTCAGGGAAACGCACCGTGACGAACTGGTGCACTTCAACTTCCCGCTCATCTATTTCACCGAGAGTGAGTTGCGCGGCCGGGTGATCGGCGACGAGGAACTCGCCGACGCGTACCTGACGCACGTGGCGGCGGTGGAGGAGGGACTCCCGTCGACCAAGCCGTTCCAGGCCTGCCCGGCGATGGACGTCCCGCAGGTGTACGTCTACGCCAACGACGGGCCGGCCGGGCGCGGCTCGGTGTCGCTGTGTAACGTGCACAACCCGGACACCACGACGGCCTTCGCCGACTGGGACCCGGACGCCGAGCGGTGGAAGGTGGTGCAGGACCCGGCCCGCAACCAGATGCAGCGCATGGCCGACTCGCCGCATCTCTGCCCGGCGATGCCGTTCGCCACCGGCGGGCGGTCCTCGGACCGGGTGGTCACCGAGGCCGGCGACCTCTACCACGCCTGCCGCTACCTCGGCTGCAACCAGGTCAGGACCGACCAGCGGCAGTTCGGGCCGGCGGCCTGGGAGGCGTCGCTCGCGTTCTACCGGGCGGTCGAGGTGCTCCGGGAGGTGTCGGTGCGCAGCGGCGCCGAGGCGATCGAGCCGCACCTGGGTCGGGTGCGCCGGCTCGGGGCCGGGGTCCCGACGCTGCGGGAGCGAACGGTCGCGGTGCTGCGCGAGGCGATGTCGCTCGGGCCGGTCGACCTGGACGTGTTCGACCCGGCGCTGGTGGCGGCGGTCGGCCGGCCGCGACGCTCGGCGACCGTGCCGCTCGGCCTGCCGGTCTTCGTGCTCGGCGCGCCCGCCGGCGACTCGGACGGGGCCGGCGCCGCGATGCCGTGCGGAAGCTGCCGGTGAGCGGGGAACCGACGTCGGCGGACCCCGCCCAAGCCGGCGGGTCGTCCTCCCCGGCCGGCCGCTGCGCCTGCGCGGAGCCGGCATCGCACCCGCCCCCCGCCGCCGAACAGTCCCGCCCCCGCGCCACCCCACCCACCAAGCGCCCCGCCTCACCGGCCCCCGGCCGGACCGCCCCGGCCGTCGCCCGCGGCGACTCGCCGGCCACCGCCTCGGCCGACTCTCCCGCCTCCGGTTCCGCCACTGCCGGGAGTCCGATCGCCCGTGTGGACGGCGCACCTGCCACCGGTTCCGCCGCTGCCGATGCCGCGCGTCCGATCGCCGGCATGGACGGTGCACCGGCCGCCGGTTCCGCCGGTGCCGCGAGCCCGATCGCCCGTGTGGACGGCGCACCGGCCGGCGAGCGGGTCTCCGGCGCGGGCGCTTTGCCGGCGGCCGGGCCGGGTGCCCCCGCAGCGGCTCCTGCCGCCGGGTCGGTGTCTGGGGCCGCGGGAGTCGGGTCAGAGGCCGGGGCGGCGGGAGTCGGGTCGGAGGCCGAGGCGACGGGGGACGGGCGTCTGCCCCTGCATCGGTGGGTGCGGGGGATGCTGGGCGGCTGGGTCGGCGCCGGGCGACGACTGCCGGCCGCGGACGGCGCGCTGCCCCCGCTGGTGAGCGTGCACGTGCAGCAGCACCCCGACGCCGACGTCCCGACCCTCGAGCGGGCCTACGCGGTCGCCGAGGAGCAGCATCGCGGCCAGCGCCGCAAGTCCGGCGAGCCGTTCATCACCCACCCGCTCGCCGTCGCGATGATCCTGGCCAACCTCGGCCTGGACACGACCACGCTCGCCGCCGCCCTGCTGCACGACACGATCGAGGACACCGGCTACACGCTCGCCCGCATCCAGCAGGACTTCGGCCTCGAGGTCGCCCACCTCGTCGACGGCGTGACCAAGCTGGACAAGGTCCGCTTCGGCGACGACGCCGAGGCCGAGACGCTGCGGAAGATGATCGTCGCCGGCGGCCGCGACCTTCGGGTGCTGGTCATCAAGCTGGCCGACCGGCTGCACAACATGCGGACCCTGCGCTACCAGCCCGCACACAAGCAGCAGCGGATCGCCCGCGGCACTCAAGACTTGCTGGTCCCGGTCGCCGACCGGCTCGGCATCCACGTGCTCAAGCGCGAGCTGGAGGGACTCTGCTTCGCCGTGCTGCAGCCGGCCGAGGCCGAGGCGGCGGCCCGGCTGGACCGCGAGCGGCGTCCGCACCGGGCCAGGCTCGCCGCCGCCGTCGCCGCCGAGTTGGCCCCGGACCTGCGCGAGGCGAGGATCGGTGCCCGCGTGACCGAGCGGCCGCGGCACCTCTACTCCGCGTACCGGACCAGCCGGGAACGTGGCGGCAGCGGCGCCGAGCTGCTCGACGCGTCTCGCGTCCTCGTGCTGGTCCCGGACGGCGTCCCGGCGGACTGCTACGCCGTCCTCGGGCTCGTGCACGGGCGCTGGCGGCCGGTGCCCGGCCGGTTCAAGGACCACATCGCGGTGCCGAAGTTCAACCTCTACCAGTCGCTGCACACGACCGTGCTCGGCCCGGGCGGCGAGCCGGTCGACGTGCTCATCCGAACCGAGTCGATGCACCGGGTCGCCGAGCACGGCGTCGCCGCACACCTGCAGGCCACCGACCGGCCGGGTGCGTTCGGCGCGGTGGGCGGCCGGGACATGGAGTGGCTGCGCCGCCTGCTGGCGTGGCAGCGGGAGGTGGCCGACGCGGCCGAGTTCTTCCGTACGCTGCGCGACGATCTCGGCACCGGCCCCGAGGTCCTGGTGTTCACCACCGCCGGCGACACGGTGCCTCTGCCGGCCGGCTCGACCCCGGTCGACCTCGCGTACGCGCTGGGCGGCTCGGTCGGCCACCGAACGATCGGCGCCCGGGTGAACGGCGGCCTGGTCCGGCTGTCCAGCACGCTGGCCGACGGCGACCTGGTGGAGATCCTCACCTCGGAGTCGGAGAACCCCGGCCCGTCCCGGGACTGGGTCGGCTCGGTACGCACGCCCAACGCGGCGGTGCGGATCCAGCAGTGGTTCGCCGAGCAGAGCCGCGACGTGGTGATCGAGCGCGGCCGGCACGCGCTGGAGGTGGCGTTCGCGAGTGCCGGCGGGGTGTCGCTGGACGGTGCGGTCGAGGACGGCTCGCTGCTGGTGACCACGCTCGAGCTCGGCCACCGCCAGCTCGAGGAGCTGTACGCGGCGGTGGCCGACCGCAGGGTCGACGCCACTTATGTGGTCGCCCGCAGCGCGGTCAACGCACCGCCGGCCTGACCGACCTTGGTCGCCTGCGGCGCGGTCAACCAACCCCGGCCTGATCGGCCGGGGGTCGCCCGTCGGGGCTAGGCCGTGTCTGGCGAACTCACTGGCGGCGCGGGCCGGCGTCCAGACGACGACCGGCCGCGTTGTCGGGGATCGACCGATACAACCCCGGTATCGGCCGACCCCTCCGCCTTGCCGGACGCCGCCTGGACGCCGTCCGCATCCACCGCGAATTCACCAGACACGGCCCTAGTTCGCGGGGGTGACGGTCTTCAGCGAGATCGAGGTCTTCGGCTTGCCGTCCTCACCGGACTGGGTGCCGCCCTTGGCCACGTTCTCCACGACGTCGAGACCCTTGGTCACGGTCCCGAAGATCGTGTAGTTCGGCGCGAGCTGGGTGTCCTTGTAGACGATGAAGAACTGGCTGCCGTTTGTGTTCGGGCCGCTGTTGGCCATCGCCAGCACGCCCTTCGTGTATTTTCCGTTCTTGTCCAGCTCGTCGGCGAACGAGTAGCCCGGCCCGCCGCTGCCGGAGCCACCCGGGTCGCCGCACTGCAGCACGCCGAAGTTGGCCGCGGTGGTCAGCCGGTGGCACGGGGTGTTGTCGAAGTACTTCTTCCCGGCCAGGTAGGTGAAGCTGTTGACCGTGCACGGGGCCTTGGCCCGGTCCAGCGCGAAGGTCATGTCGCCGCGGGTGGTGGCCACGTCGACGGTGACCGTGCCGCTCGTGGAGACCTTGCCGTTCGCCGGCTGGCCCACGTTCTTGATCGCGGTGCCGCCCTTGGTGTAGGTGCAGTCGCCCTTCGCCGCGGCCGTCGACGCGCTCGCACTCGGGCTCGGACTCGCGCTCGGCGCCGCCGCCGGGGTGCTGTTGCCGCCCACCTGCGTGACCACCAGCACCACCGCGGCGATCACGACGACCACGCCGAGGCCGGCGGCCATGACGAGGTTGCGCCGCTTGCGGGCCGCGGCCGCCTCCTGGCGACGCTGGATCTGACGCTCCAGGCGCCGGCGTGCGGTCTCGCGGCGCTGCTTGGTCGTGGGCACAGACGCTCCTGCTGAACGGAATCGAACGGGATGTGGCGGCAGTGTAGGACGCCTGCCTATCCGTCCGGTCGGGAGTCCGGCGTACCGGGACTGTGAATACGCTAAGATCCGGCAAAGTAGGATCGCTCGGACGAGGCTGGCAATGCGGGAGGAAACGGCGCGTGGGTCGCAGGCTCCGGACAGTGACGCTGGCGCTGCCTCTGGTCCTGATCGTGGCCGCCTGCGGTGGTGGCGGCGGCTCGACCGAGCTGCCACCCGGCCCGGCGGCGGCGTCCGCGCCGTCGGCTGCGTCCTCGACGGTCGAGGCGTCTCGCGACGATCCGGCGCTGGCGGCGTACCTGCGGTTCTGGGACGCGGTGGTGGCGGCCAACCGGGCCGCCGACCCGAGCCTGGCCGCGCTGCGGACCGCCGCCGCCGACCCGGAGCTGTCCCGGGCGCGGGAGACGGTGTCCCGCAACAAGGTGCAGGAGCTGAGCCTGCGCGGCGCGGTCGGCCACGCGCCGCGGCCGGCGAAGGTCACCGGCACCACCGCCACGATCGAGGACTGCTACGACATCTCGGGCTGGAACCCGGTGCGGCTCGACACCGGGCAGCCGGTCGAGGCCGCCGACGAGAGCGGCACCGGCCGCTACCGGGCCCGCTACACGCTGCGCCGGACCGGCTCGGGCTGGCTCGTCGTGAACCACGTCGAGCTGGGGGGTTGCTGATGCGCCGACTGCTCCTGCTGCTGGTCACGGTCGTGGCCACGGTGACGGCCACCGCCGTCTCCGCCGCCATGCTGGCCGGCGTGGCCGCCGCGGACGCGCCTGTCTGCCACCAGGAGGCGGTGAAGAACGCGGACGGCTCGATCACCTACCACCTGGTCTGCGAGCAGACGCACCCCGGCCAGCCCGGCACGCCCGGCGGCGGTCAGGCGGAGGACTGCGGTCAGGACCAGGTGACGCCGGGTCCGGGCGACGGACCGTACTTCTGCTCCGGCGGCGTCCCCTGCGCGTACACGACCAACGTCGTGCCGCTCGCACTGCCGACCACCGACCCGGAGCCGGGCAAGCAGTGGCAGGTGATGATCTGCGTCCGCAACGGCTCGTTCACCAAGCAGTGGGTGCAGACCGGCGGGACGCAGCCGCGGCCGCTGATCGTCCAGGCCCAGGAGGCGTACGGGAACCTGGCGCCGCCTGGTGCCCAGGTCCGGCACAGCCCCGACACCCGCGGCATCGTCGGGCTCGAGACCTGGCTGTGGCTGGCCCCGGGCGCGTTCGGCGAGCTGCGTGGCAGCTCGGCCGAGGGCCTGATCGCGGTCGCCCGGCCGGACGGCACGGCGTGGACCACCGGCGACGGCGGTTCGGTCAGCTGCGCCGGTGGCGGCACGCCGTACGGGTCGGGCGGCAGCAGCGACTGCACGCACACGTATCGCAAGGCGTCCGCGCGGTACGCGGGCACGGTGACCCGGACCTGGGCAGTGCACTACGAGCAGGGCGGCAACCCGATCGACATCCCGGGCGCGCCGGACACACTCACCGCGACCACCGGGTGGGCTCTGACGGTCGCCGAGACGCAGGTGCTCACCGGCTCGACGCCCGCCCCGGGCCGCTGACCAACCACGCGGGTGAGGTCTGACCGGTAGCGCCTCGGAGGGCGCTGGACCGGGCCGCGGCGCTGAAGGCGCGCGGGTCTCTAGGCTGGCGGGGTGTTCGTCTCCGGGTTTCCGGCCGGCCCGCCCGGCACCAACTGCTTCGTCGTCGCGCCCGGGCCGGGGGAGCGGTGCGTCGTCATCGACCCGGGTATCGAGGCGACCGGACCGCTGGAGGACCTGCTCGACCGGCACCGGCTGCACCCGGTCGCCGTGCTGCTGACGCACGGCCACATCGACCACACCTACTCGGTGGTGCCGGTCTGCGAGGCGAGGGACGTGCCGGCCTGGATCCATCCGGACGACCGCGGCCAGCTCACCGACCCGCTGCGCTGGCTCGGCGCCCCGCCCGGTACGCCGCTGATGGGCATGCCGAGCCTGCCGACCGCGGAGCCGGCGGATCTGCGTCAGCTGGCCGACGGCGAGAACCTGGAGCTGGCCGGGCTCAGCCTCGGCGTACGCCACGCGCCCGGCCACACGCTCGGCTCGGTCGTATTCACCGCGGAGACCGCCGACGAGCCGCTGCTGTTCTCCGGCGACCTGCTGTTCGCCGGCTCGATCGGCCGCACCGACCTGCCCGGCGGGTCGTACCCGTCGATCCTCGACTCGCTGGCCCGGGTCGTCCTGCCACTGGACGACGCCACCGTCGTGCTGCCCGGGCACGGGCCGCAGACCACGGTCGGCCGCGAGCGGGCCGGCAACCCCTACCTGCAGCTGGCCACCGAGCAGGGCTGAGGCCGGAACCGGATCGGGCCGGCCTGCGTTGTCGCAGGAGATGGAGGAGAACGAGGCGCGCCGGGTGACGGACCGGCTGCGGGATCAGGGCATTGACGCCTACATGGAGCGGGCCGGGATCTACCAGTTCGGGGTGCGGGTCTCGCTGCCCGACGGCCGGCAGGCGGTCTGGGACTCCGACGGCACCGCCGGCCTCGAGGCACAGGTCATGCGGGACGGCATGCTGGTCGGCTTCGTCCCGTCGATCCCCGGCTCCGAGGACTTCGACGAGAAGCAGACCGTCGACACGATCGCGCAGACCGACTACGACCAGCCGATCGCGCGGCGGCGGAGCACGCCGGTCCCGCCGGCCGCGCCGCTGCCGCGCCAGGGCGGGGTGTTCCGCCGGTTCCTCGGCGGCTTCCGAGAACGCTGATCGGGGCGGCGGGCACCCGCGGGGCGCCCGCCGCCTCGGGCGGATCTGTCAGATCACCATCCAGGACAGCACCGGCGTCGCCTGCAGCACGACGATGATCACCATCACCGCCAGCAGGAGCAGGCTCCAGCCGAACACCTTGCGGAAGACGTCGCCCTCCCGGCCGGCCATGCCGACCGCCGCCGCGGCGATGGCCAGGTTCTGCGGCGAGATCATCTTGCCGAGGACGCCACCGGAGCTGTTCGAGGCGGCCATGAGTATCGGATTCAGGCCGGCCTTACCCGCCGCTGTGACCTGCAGGGCGCCGAACAGCGAGTTCGACGAGGTGTCCGAGCCGGTCACGGCGACGCCGAGCCAGCCGATGATGGGCGAGAGGGCGGCGAACGCACCGCCGGCCCCGGCCATCCAGTTGCCGAGCGTCGCAGTCTGCCCGGACGCGTTCATCACGTACGCGAGCGCCAGCACCGCCATCACCGTGACGATTGCGGTCCACAGCTGCTTGTACGTGTTGAGGTAGACCCGGAAGGCACGGCCGAACGAGAGCCGGAGCACCGGGATGGTGATCAGGCCGGCGATGAGCAGCAGCGTGCCGCCCGAGATGAGCCAGTTGAAGGTGAAGTTGGGGATGGTCGACGGCTTGCCGCTGGCGCTGACCAGGTGCAGCCCCGGCCAGGCGAAGGTGTGGGTGGTTTTGGCGAGCAGCGGCTTGAGGCCGGGCAGCTGGGCGATCACGAAGACGGCGATGATGATCAGGTATGGCGCGTACGCCCGGGCGATCTCGGCGCGGGAGTCCTGGAGATCCGGAACGCCGCCACGGCTGAACCCGCTGCCGACGACCGGCTCGTCACTGCGTGGACGGTGCCGGTGCGGGGTGTCGCCGCCGGTCGCGTCGGGGGTCGACGTGAGGCCGTCGGCGGCACCCGTCCGCCCCGTCGCCGCGGTGCCGCCACCGACCGCGATCGGCTCCTCGACATCGGCCTCCACGTACGTCCGGGCGGGCTGCCAGACGCGCAGCAGCAGGACGACCGCACCCGCGGACAGCAGCGAGGCGAGGATGTCGGTCAGTGGGACGGAGATGTAGTTGGCCGCCGCGAACTGAACCACCGCGAACGCCACGCCACAGACCACGGCCGCCGGCCACGTGTCCCGGATGCCGTTCTTGCGGTCGACGATGAACACCAGGATCAGCGGCACGAACAGCGCCAGCAGCGGAGTCTGCCGGCCGACCATCCCGCCGAGGTTGTCCTGGCTGAGGCCGGTGACCGTGGACAGCGTGACGATGGGAGTGGCCAGCGCGCCGAAGGCCACCGGCGCCGTGTTGGCGACCAGCGCCAGCACCGCGGCCTTCACCGGCCGGAAGCCGAGCGCGATGAGCATGACCGAGGTGATCGCGACCGGCGTGCCGAAGCCGGCCAGTGCCTCCAGCAACGCGCCGAAACAGAACGCGATGATGATCGCTTGGACCCGCTGGTCGTCGCTCACCGAGCTGAACGACCGGCGCAGCACGTCGAAGTGCCCGGTCTCGACGGTCATGTTGTAGATCCAGATCGCGTTGATCACGATCCAGAGGATCGGGAAGAACCCGAAGACCGCACCCTCGGTCGCCGCCAGGGCCGCCTGGTCGAACGGCATCGGATAGACGAACACCGCGACGAGGATCGCGACGAGCAGGGACAGCAGCGCGGCCACCCAGGCCCGCACCCGCAGCACACCGAGCAGCACGAACAGTGCTGCCAGCGGTAACGCCGCGAACAGCGAGCTCCAGCCGAGCGAGTCGGCTACCGGATCCAGGACCTGGCGATACATCGGCGTCCACCTTCCAGCGACAGGACCCCCGTGTTACGGCGATACGTGATCCGGGTCACCCCGGTTCGGTCACTCCTAGCTATTTGTCAGTTCTTCAATTGACCGGCCGCGCAATGACGCGTCCAGCACTTCGACGGTGTGTGCGAGGGCGATGTGGCCACCGTTGCGGCGCAGCGCAGCGGCGACCTGCATAAGGCAGCCGGGATTGGCGGTGACGAGCAGCTCGGCGCCGGTGGCCAGCACGTTCGTGGCTTTCCGGTCACCCAGCTCGGCCGCCGGCCCCGGGTTGAGCAGGTTGTAGATACCGGCCGAGCCACAGCAGAGCTCGGCCTCGGCGATCTCCTTGAGCTTCAGTTCAGGAATCCCGGTCAGCAGCGCTCGCGGCTGGGCCCGGATGCCTTGCGCATTGGAGAGATGACAGGCGTCGTGGTACGCGATCGTCACCGGCAGCGGGTGCCGCGGCGCGACCGGGCCGAGCTCCGCCAGTAGCTCCGAGACGTCCTGCACCGTGCTCGCGAAGGCCGCGGCCCGGCCGGCGTACGCCGGGTCGTCGGCGAGCAGTTGGGCGTACTCCTTCATGGACGAGCCGCAGCCGGCCGCGTTGACCACCACCCGCTCGACCCCCGCGTCGGCGAACGCGTCGATGAGCTTGCGGGCGAACGCCTGCGCTTCCGGCTCACGTCCGTTGTGGACCGACAGCGCCCCGCAGCAGCCCTGCTTGCGCGGGATGACGACCTCGCAGCCCTCCAGCGCGAGCACCCGCGCGGTGGCTGCGTTGACGCCGGGGAAGAACGCGCCCTGCACGCAGCCGGTGAGCATGCCGACGGTCATCCGCTTCGGCCCGCGGGCCTCGACCCGCTC
>Ga0068856_100006169_pt1 | contig 11761 bp, 11 predicted proteins | sample KBSCornC62_FD_66595 | JGI IMG/M metagenome (GOLD analysis project Ga0068856, IMG submission 66595) | Corn rhizosphere microbial communities from Kellogg Biological Station, Michigan, USA - KBS Corn C6-2 | ecosystem: Host-associated > Plants > Roots > Rhizosphere > Soil ...
CCGGCGCCGCGTTTGGGCTTATATTCGCAAGGAGATATAGAAAACGAACCCGCGGATAACAGATCCAGGCAAAAAAATGCGCCGGATGCAAGCTTTAAATTCTATTAAAAATCGTGATAAAGCTGTCTGAATGAACTGCGCAGGCCAAAGGTGAACAAGGCTGTCTTTTTATCGGTTAATGCGGTCTTTTCGGCCCTTAACAATCCTCCAATTTCAAATCTCAGGTTATATTTGGGGTTTATTAGTAACGATGCGGTCCCTTCGGCATAATATACCCTGGTTGCTATTCCTTGCCCTACCGATGTGGTAGCATTCGTCGGAACGAACGGTTTGTTAATGTCGCCGCCAAAATCACTGTTCGCCGGATCAGCGCCATATTTCTCGTAATTTAACTGGCCCATAAAATCAAACCGTCCAACCGAGTAATTTAAAATACCTATCACTTCCATGAAATTAGCGCCAAGCGGATCGCCGAGCGGCTCGTTATAATGGCTGTAGCTGGTAATAGGCTGCGCGCTTGCGTAAGTATAAGGCTTAACCGTATTAAACTCCACCAGGTAATTAAAATTGCTGACCTTAAAAAGATCGGCGCCCCTTATGCCCAGCTGTATGCCGTTGGTATTTTTATCGGTACTGCCCGAAAAAAACGATCCCGCGTCAAAACGGTCCAGCAGCAGCTGCCCGTAAATAGCCGCTTTATCAAATATCTTGAACTTGCCGGTAAACCCAACAAAGGCATTATCGGGCTGCGACGAGGTGGAATTTAGCGCATTTGCGTAAATAAGCGGGTTGATGTAATTGATATCGAATCCGTGCAAATTGCCATTATCGTTGGCCTCGGAGGCGATGAGGGCATTAAAGAATCCCAGCGACAGGCGGTTACTTACGTTCCAGTCCAGGTAATGGAATGCTCCCCACTTGCGGCGGTTGCTGCCAAACGAATCAAATTTCGGCGCTTCGCGGTCTTCCAGGTACGCCCACATGATCATATACTGCACCTTGCCCAGGTTGGCCGTTAAGCGCAGCAAGGGATAATTGGCAGCAAAGTCAGATAATAAAAGCGAACGGTAACCATCGCCAATAAACGTTTTATCATCGCCCAGCGTAATATTCAGCTGTTTTATCGGCGAATACGACATTGTAGCCGTAACATACGACCAATCGCTTGAATTGGAGGCAACAGGTTTTCGGTTGTAAGCTTGCCCCGGGATAAAACCGATCGCGTCAACTATATTTTTATAATAAGGAGCGAACTTGGCTGAGTTTTCGAACCCGCTGGTGTAAAAGGAAAATTTGGTGCCAACCGTGCCGCCGAATTGATAGCCGCGGGTGTTCAGGTAAGTTGTTTTGTGGGTGCTGATATCCTCCCCTGCCTGCAAATCGGGAACGTAATCACCATAAAAAGTAAATTCCTTGTTTTGCACATCAAACAAATGTTCGTTAAATATTTTTCTTACAACCCATCCTTTGCGGCTGCTGTCGACACCGCGCTGCATCAGTTCGTTATATCTGCCACTTAAAACGCTATCTATTAAAAACGGCTTTAATGCGGTATGGAACGAGCTGTTGATTGAATAAATGCTTGAATTAAACTTCTGATCGAGCTGGTACGAATACGGCAGCAAAACCGCCTGCGCCCTGCCCACTTGCACCGAAAACAATGAAATTACGGCTATTAATGCGAGTTTTCTTACTGGTAAATGTTTGATCTTTTGCATTGCAGCAAAATAACTATTATTTATGGTGAAATAAAAATTTCATTTATTTATTCGTCAATAACAGCGCTTTAAAAACCTTTTCTGCAAAAATTAAGCGGCAAAATCATCGTTTCGAATTTTCAAAATGTATATTAATAAACTATATTTTATCATATTTGCAGCCTTAAACGCAGCCGGCAGGCATTTTTTGTTAAATGTTGTTAAGCCGCCACTGTTTTTTTTAAATTAACTTATAAAAATCCTGATATTTACGCTGCATTAAACCACTATTTGTAATCCATGCAATACAAAAAAATAAATAACCTATTAGGCTGGCTATGCTTTGTGATAGCCACCGTTACCTATTTTTTAACTTTAGAGCCCTCGGTAAGCTTTTGGGATTGCGGCGAATTTATTTCGTGCGCTTATCGTTTACAGGTGGCCCATCAGCCGGGTTACCCAATGTTTGCCATGCTGGGCAAGGTTTTTTCGCTGTTATCATTTGGCGATAATACCAAGGTTCCTGTATTTACCAACAGGATGTCGGCCATTGCCAGCGGCGCCACCATTATGTTTTTGTTTTGGACCATCACCGCGCTGGCCAAAAAAATGCTGGCCAAAGCTACGGATGAGGTTATCGACCAGGGCCGTACCATGCTCATCATGGGCGCGGGTCTGGTTGGCGCATTAGCCTTTACTTATACCGATACCTTTTGGTTCTCGGCCGTTGAAACCATTGTGTTTGCACTATCTTCGCTTTGTACAGCCATTGTATTTTGGGCAATACTAAAGTGGGATGCCCATGCAGACGAGCCCGGCGCCAACCGCTGGCTGGTGTTTATCGCGTATGTTATCGGCCTTTCCATAGGTATTCACCTGCTTAATTTATTAACCATACCGGCTATAGCAATGGTATATTATTTCAGGCGGGGTAAAAACATTTCTGTTAGGGGGGCTTTTCTTACCTTGCTGGCAGGCGCCGCCATCCTTGTTTTTGTACAATATGGCATAAGGGGCTATACCGTTCAAACGGCCGCCTATTTCGATTTATTTTTTGTAAACACCCTTGGATTAGGATTTGGAAGCGGCGCGTTCTTCTTTTTCGTGCTGCTGATAGCCATTTTGGTTGGAGGCATCTGGTACAGCATCAAATACCGCAAGCCTTTATTAAACCTGGTGTTTTTATGTATCACCTTTATTTATTTCGGTTACAGCTCGTTTGCCTACATACCCATCAGGGGCACCGCTAACCCCGATCTGAACAACTCGCATCCTGATAATGCTTTTACGCTTTACGGTTACCTCAACCGTATTCAATATGGCGAAACGCCGCTGCTTTATGGACAATATTTCGACGCGAAGCCAAAAATGGACGAAAACAACGTGCCCATCCAAACGGATGGCGGCGTAGTTTACCGTAAAGGCAAAACCAAATATGAAGTCGCCGAACATAAAACAAATTACGAGTACGACCATACCACCTTCTTTCCGCGTATGTACAGTTCCGAAGGGCAGGATCCGCAATTTTATCGCCAGTGGCTCCAGTTGGGCGATACGGAACCGCCAACATTTGGCGATAACCTTAAATGGATGTTCAGCTGGCAAATCTACCAGATGTATGTAAGATATTTTCTTTGGAACTTTGTAGGCCGGTATAATGATGTGGACGGACAGCAAAGCACGGCCTCCATCGACGGCAACTGGACCAGCGGCATCTTTGACGGAAGCAAGCATTTGCCCAAGTCGGTTGTTAATGGCACCACTTATACGCCTTTGTATGCACTGCCATTAATACTGGGTTTATTTGGTTTGATCTATCACTTCCAGCGTAACCAGCGCGATGCGATTGTGGTTGCCCTTTTATTCTTCTTTACCGGGCTGGCAATTGTATTATATGTTAATCAGCCGAGTATTCAGCCCCGCGAACGGGATTACTCGTACGTCGGGTCGTTTTATGCCTTTGCCATCTGGATAGGCCTGGGTGTAATAGCCCTCGCCGAACTGATCCGCTTGAAACTGGATCAAAAAACCTCGGCCTTAATAGCAACCGGTATATGCCTGCTGGCGGCGCCGGTATTACTGGCCAGCAAGGAGTGGAAAGCGCACGATCGCTCCACAAAAATGACGCCGCATGATATGGCTTATAACTATCTCATCTCGTGCCCGCCCAACGCAATTTTATTTACTTACGGCGATAACGACACGTATTCCCTGTGGTACGACCAGGAAGTAGAAAACATTAGGCCCGACGTGCGTATTGTAAACCTGAGCCTGTTTACCGGCGACTGGTACATAGCGCAAATGCAGAAAAAGATGAATGAGTCGGCGCCGCTGCATTACCATGCCTTACGATAAATACAAGGAAGGCGTGCGCGACGTTATTTATTACGACGACCGCAAAATAAAAGAGCCCGTAGAAGTTAAAGAACTTTTTGACTTTATCACCTCGGACGATAAAGCAGCGATGGACCAGTACCAAAGCGGCGATTATGCAAACTACCTGCCAACAAAAAACTTTAAGATCACCATTAACCCGGATGATGTTTTAAAGAACCACGTTGTGCCTGCTGAGCAGAAAGATAAGATAGCGCCGGTGATGACATGGAAGTATACATCCAACTATGTAACCAAGGAGAACCTTGCTATGCTGGATATACTGGCGCACAACAACTGGGTAAGGCCAATTTGCTTTACCACTACTATCGGCCAGGAAAATCTTATCGGCTTGCAGCAGTACCTGTATAAAGAAGGGTTCACCTATCACCTGATGCCGTTAAAACCCGACACCACCGTCAGGGATCAATTGGGTAAAATTAACAGCCTTGCCATGTATGATAACGTGATGAACAAGTTTAAATTTGGCAATTTTAAACACGCCCGATACCTTGATCACGAGTCGACCACGATGTTTTACCCGGTTATGGTAACCACTTTTCTCGATCTGATAAACGGCTTGATGAAAGATGGCCACACCGACCTTGCGTTAAAGGCGCTGCATAGATATGACGAAGTATTGCCCGACATTAACCCTGGACTGGACGTTGCCGACCGCAAAATATTTTTTGCACAAACGGCTTACAGCCTGCATGACATTGTATTAGGCGATAAGTTTGTAAACAGCGTGGACAATTACCTGAAAGACCAACTGGACTATAATTATTACCTGATGCAGGATAACTCAGAAACATTCAGTAAGCGCGATGTTCAATACGGCGTATCGTTTATCAATGGCCTTGCCGGCATCACTGCCGAAAACCACCGTGCCGACCTGACCAAAAAACTACAGAACCAGCTAAAAGATTACGAGACTAAATTTGCCGCACAGCTGCAAAGTCAGCAGTAATTAAACATATTTATCAGGTAAACAAAAAGCGGCCTCATGAAAATGGGGCCGCTTTTTGTTTACTGAGTTTTTCCATCTATTTTATTGTTATATGCATTTTCCTCTTGCAAATCCCAACTATTAATCGTAATATTGCAATATAATAATGGGACTAACAAAAACCGAAATATTCACCGACGAGCAGAACAAGCTGGCCCTAATGCTTAAAGCATTGGCACACCCGGCCCGCATTGCTATTTTACAACAGATAATTGATGCCAACGCCTGTATTTGCGGCGATCTTTCGACTGAACTCGGCCTGGCGCAGGCCACCATTTCACAGCATTTAAAAGAGCTGAAAACTGCCGGTCTGATAAAAGGCACCATCGAAGGCGTAAGCGTGTGTTATTGCATTAACCCCGAAACCTGGAATGAGCTGAAAGAACAATTGAGTATATTTTTAAATACCGCCGGGCAAAACGGTAATTGCTGTTAAAAAAATTTATACCCATATATCGCAATATTGCAATGTAATAAACACTAAATACTATAAGATCATGACAACAGATAGCGAACTTAAAGAACTGGTAAGGCAAAAATACAGCGAAATAGCCTTGCAGGACAAAGAAACCAACCAGGCTTCGTGCTGCGGATCGGGATGCTGCACCACTGAAGTTTATAATATTATGAGCGATGATTACAATACCCTGAAAGGATATACCCCGGATGCTGACCTGGGTTTGGGCTGCGGCCTGCCTACCCAGTTTGCCCGGATAAAAAAGGGCGATGTGGTGATCGATCTTGGTTCAGGCGCCGGCAACGACTGTTTTGTGGCGCGCGCCGAAACTGGCGAAACCGGCAAGGTGATCGGTATCGATTTCACCGAGGCAATGATAAACAAGGCCAGGCAAAATGCCGAAAAGCTGGGCTATCATAACGTAGAGTTCAGGTATGGCGATATCGAAAACATGCCCGTTACAGCCGGGGTGGCCGATGTGGTGGTGAGCAACTGCGTACTAAACCTGGTGCCCAACAAGGGCAATGTGATCAGGGATATTCACCGGGTACTTAAGCCCGGCGGGCATTTCAGTATTTCGGATATCGTACTTATCGGCAATCTTCCTGACAAGCTAAAACGCGAAGCCGAAATGTATGCCGGCTGTGTTTCAGGCGCTATTCAAAAACAGGTTTACTTAGAATTGATTGAGCAAAATGGTTTTACCAATATATCAGTACAAAAAGAAAAAGCCATCACCATACCTGACGATATCCTGTCTGCTTACCTTAACCCGACCGAAGTGGATGAATTTAAAAATGGCAGCACAGGTATATTCAGCATTACGGTGTTCGCGCAAAAACCTGCCGAAAAATCTTGCTGCGAACCAGGTTGCTGTAGTTAACTTGTGATCATGAAAATAGAAAACCTCAGTGAGAACCACTGGCCCGAAGTAAGGGTAATTTATGAAAGCGGCCTGGCAACCGGAAATGCCCACTTTGCAAAAACAGCGCCCGATTGGGATAAATGGAACGCCGACCATGTAAAGACCTGCCGGTTGGTCGCCGTCCACGACAAAAAAGTGACTGGCTGGGCGGCTCTGACAGCTATTTTTGACGGCTGCGTAACCACAGGCGTTGCCGAAGTAAGTGTTTACGTTGCCGATGACTGGCGCGGAAAAGGCGTTGGCAAGAAGCTATTGGCCGAGTTGGTGAGGCAAAGCGAAGAAAACAATTTCTGGACGCTGGAGTCGCGGATTTTTGCCGAAAACACAGCCAGCCTAAAGATCCACGAAGACAACGGGTTCCGGGTAATTGGACGCCGGGAGCGCATAGGTAAACTGAATGGCGTTTGGCGCGATATCCTATTGCTGGAACGAAGAAGCGATAAAGCGGGAATTTAGGACGATGAAAGAAGTAAATTTTATGAGAAATTATATTGCCGAGCTTATAGGAACATTCGCTTTGGTTTTTTGCGGCACGGGCGCCATTATCATCGATCAGCAAACGGGCGGCGCGGTAACGCATGCCGGCGTGGCCACCACCTTTGGGCTCATTGTTATGAGCATGATCTATGCCCTGGGCAGCGTTTCCGGGGCGCATTTAAATCCCGCAGTAAGTATTGCCTTTACCCTTTCCGGGCGTTTTTCAGCCAGGCGGCTGCCGGGTTATATTATAAGCCAGTTAGCCGGCGCGCTGCTGGCAAGCTATACTTTAAAGTTCCTTTTTGCCGCTAACCAGCTATTGGGTGCAACTATACCCGCCGGCACCGACATGCAATCTTTCGTGCTCGAAATCATTCTTACATTTTTCCTGATGCTGGTAATTATCAATGTTGCAACAGGCAGCAAGGAACAGGGGATGTTCGCGGGGCTTGCCATTGGCGCAGTAGTTGGGCTGGAGGCGATGTTCGCCGGCCCTATTTGCGGCGCTTCCATGAATCCGGCGCGTTCCATAGCGCCTGCCCTGGCATCAGGACATGTCCAGCACCTTTGGGTGTACATTACCGCGCCAATTATTGGCGCCGCATTGGCGGTGCCGGTGTGCAGTTACTTAAACATTAAAACTACAACTATATGAAAAACATACTGGTGCTTTGTACAGGCAACAGCTGCCGGAGCCAGATAGCCGAAGGCTATTTAAGGCATTTTGCCGGTAACAGGGCAACCGTTTACAGTGCGGGCATCGAAACCCATGGCGTAAATCCAAAAGCGATACAGGTAATGGCAGAAGATGGCATAGATATCAGTCATCATACCTCAAACAACGTGGGTGAATATACCGGTATCAATTTTGACTATGTGATCACCGTATGCGATAATGCCAAAGAGAATTGCCCTTATTTCCCTACCCTGGCCCAAAAATTCCATTACAATTTCCCCGATCCCGCAAAGGCCCAGGGCAGCCCGGAAGAGGTGCTTAACGAATTCAGGCGCGTGCGCGGGCTGATAAAGGATTTTTCAGAAGATTTTGTGAAACAGCACCTGGCGGATTGATCCCGGTTACAGATGATCAAAAAAAAGCGCTCTACTTTGCCGTGTACATCTGGTTGGTTATAGGGGGTGCATCGGGTATTTTTATCACATTAAATTCGTGATGAGTATTTTGATGGCAGCTATTGCAGCTGCTGGTTAAAAGCACAAAGTCTTTTTCGAATAGCCGCGGGCTTTTTGCTTTTACGGCGTCCGCAAGGCTATCCAAAGCGGGATAGATGATCGGCAGCGATTTTATTTCTGGCCGGTCGGTACAGTATTTCTTAACATCTTCCAGCGTCTCCTTTATCTCGTCAATTTCAAACCCCGCGAGCGCCCAGTTTTTATTTTTGCCGGCAAACCAAATTTTGGCGTGGTGCACCTGTATGCCCATCATAAACTCACCCAGGCCGGGTTTATAGGTTTGTGCAAGCTGCAATTTAAGGCTGTCAACCTGCGCTTGTAGTGCTGCCTGGTTGCTGTTTGACTGGGAACAGGCCGCAAACATCATTACATATAAAATTAAAAGAAGGGGTTTTGCATTCATTTTACGGGATGATTGTTGTAAACAGATAATCATTTAAAGTTAATTATTTCAAAATTAACAGGATGCGTTTATTCAATTGCGGCATTTTTGTTACATTAGGTGTCGGAAATATCACAATTATCCACAAACTTAATCCCGCATGGCAACTACAGCTCCCGAGTCCCTGAACTGGACGCCAGTCCAGAAGATTGCATTTCGCTTTTTTACAGCATTTTTTTTGTTGTATATCTTTTTTAATCCAAACGGGGTACTTCCATATACCGATAATTTGTTCAATTATTATATCAAGCCATTTCACAGCCTTATACCATGGCTCGCCAAACACGTGTTACACCTGGCCAAACCAATAACGGTTTTTACCAACGGCAGCGGCGATACCACTTATGATTATGTTACCATGCTTTTCGCAGCGGTTATTGCGGTATTAACAGCAATAATATGGAGCATAACAGGGCGCAATACCAGGCATTACAACAAGCTGTTTTACTGGCTTACGGTTATCATACGTTATTACGTAGCCATTACCATGATAACCTATGGCAGCGTTAAAATAATTAAGCTGCAGTTTCCCTCGCCATCGTTAAACAAACTGATCGAACCCATGGGTAACATGTCGCCTATGGGCCTTGCCTGGAATTACATCGGTTATTCAACAGGTTTTAACTTATTTACCGGCCTGGCCGAACTGGGCGCAGGGGTGCTGTTATTTTTCCGTAGAACAACAACACTGGGGGCTATAGTCGGGCTGGTTGTTACGGGCAACATTATGGCCATTAATTATTGCTATGATGTACCGGTAAAATTGCTTGCCACCATGCTGGTGGTAATGTGTATTTTCCTTTTGATGAAGGACGCCCGGCGGCTGATAAACTTTTTCTTTCTTAATAAGGATGCGTTACCTTCCAACCTGTCGCCCCATCGTTTTAACACCCGCTGGAAAAACATATTGCTTGCGGTGGTAAAGTATACACTGGTTGCCTATGTGGTTTTGGGCGACCTTTACGGCGCGGTGCAGGGCGCGGCCCTGTATGGGGATAACATGAAAAAACCGCCGCTTTACGGATTATACAAAGTGGTTAGTTTTGTGCGGAATAAGGACACCGTACCGCCGCTCACAACCGATACGTCGCGCTGGAGTAAGTTCATCGTCAGCAGGTACGAAGGTTATGGTCAGGTTAATTTTATGAACGACAGCATTAAATACCTGGCCCTTAAGTCCGACACGGTTAAACATAAAATTACGATAAATACGTTTGCGGATACCCTGCACAAATACACATTTACCTATACCCGCCAAAAGCCGGATATATTGATATTAAACGGCAAATGGAAACAGGATTCGCTGCACATTTCGATGAAGCGTTTCGACGAAAATAACTTTTTTTTGATGAAGCGGGGCTTTCACTGGGTAAATGAATATCCGTTGAACAGGTAGTGTTTCGAGTTAGCAGGAATAAGTCGTAAATCAAAAGTCCTATTTTTGCTTTTGACTTGGAACTTAAGGCTTAAGACTCCTGGCTAACCGGTATTTCGGGATTGACACTATCGCCGTTTATTAATTGCTGAAACGGAAAATCGATAAACACTCATCGCTAACAGCCGCCATGTGTTTAATAAAACAACAAAGGCGGGCATCGCTACCCGCCCTGCTCCTCAATTAATCGAATTGCAACCTAATTAATCACAAATAAACCAAATCGTAAATCTGAACTCGTAAATCCGAATTCCGAATTCCGAAATACCCTTACTCCTCCCCTTCCAGTTTGCGGGTACTGCTTTCCAGGTGCTTCAATATCTTGGCCTCAACGTAAAAAATAATTTCCTCGGCTATGTTTTTTGATTGGTCGCCAATACGCTCCAGCTTCCGTATTATCGAAAGCAGGTACAAGGCTTCCGTGATGCCTTTCGGATTTTCCTTTATAACTTCGGCAATTGCAGCCGGGGCTTTTTCATTAATGGCATCCAACACATCGTCCCTTTTAAATATACTGCGGGCCAGCACGGTATCTTCTTTTTCAAAAGCCGTACGGGTATCTATCAAAATATTTATCCCCTCATCATACATTCTTAAAAGCGACGTAGTTTCCATAACGTTTACGTCAAAATTCACCGACGATTCAACAACGTACACGGCTATGCCTGCCGCAATATCGCCGATACGCTCCAGGTTGGTGTTAATCTTAAGCGCGGCCAGCAAAAACCTCAGGTCAATGGCAACCGGGCAGTACAGGGCAAAAATATTCTCGCAATCACGGTCTATTTTCAGCTCGTAGGAGTTTACCCGTTTTTCCTTTATCAGCACTTCGCGGGCAAGGTCTTTGTCAAACTGCACCATAGCCTCCTTCGCCTTGTTCAATTGCGACTGAACCAATATCCACATGTTGATCAGCTCCCTTTTCAGTGCCGAAATTTCGTTATCTAATTGTGTCATAACTAGTCCCCTACCCCCCCAAAGGGGGAATTTATTAATTTGTTTATAAATAGTTTTTCACTCAAATATTTTAATCAGCTTCCCGGCAACTCCCCCTTTAGGGGGTTGGGGGGTTAACTAAACCTTCCTGTTATATAATTTTGCGTCCTTGTATCGCTTGGCGCGGTGAACATCTGTTTGGTATCATCAAACTCCACCAGCTCGCCAACGTAAAAAAATGCGGTTTTATCGCTCACGCGGGCGGCCTGCTGCATGTTGTGCGTTACGATGATAAGCGTATAGTTAGCCTTTAATTCATGAAACAATTGTTCAACGCTTGCTGTGGATATAGGGTCGAGCGCTGAGGTCGGTTCATCAAACAAAATCACTTCGGGTTCCATGGCTATAGCGCGTGCAATGCATAAGCGCTGCTGCTGTCCGCCCGAAAGAAAAGTGCCCTTTTTGTGCAGCGAGTCCTTAACCTCATTCCACAACGCAGCCGATGTCAGTGATTTCTGTACGATGTTATCCAGGTCCGCCTTGGCCATTTTAAGGCCATTTAACTTGTAACCGGCTATTACGTTATCATAGATACTTAAATTCGGGAAAGGGTTTGGCCTTTGAAAAACCATACCTATTTTATACCTCACGTAAATGGGATTCATGGTATAAATCTCGTCATCATACAACTTCAGCGAGCCTTCGGTTTTGGTGCCCGGTATAAGTTCGTGCATACGGTTTATACAGCGCAAAAAAGTTGTTTTGCCGCATCCTGAGGGGCCCATAACGGCTACACACTGGTTTTTCTCTATCTGTATA
>Ga0068856_100006171_pt1 | contig 11760 bp, 11 predicted proteins | sample KBSCornC62_FD_66595 | JGI IMG/M metagenome (GOLD analysis project Ga0068856, IMG submission 66595) | Corn rhizosphere microbial communities from Kellogg Biological Station, Michigan, USA - KBS Corn C6-2 | ecosystem: Host-associated > Plants > Roots > Rhizosphere > Soil ...
CGTGCGATGCAGGTGCCCGCTGCGGGCGGAGCGTTCCAACTCGTCGAAAAGGAATTTCCCGATCCCGGTCCGGGGCAGGTCCGCATCCGCGTTCACGCCTGCGGCGTCTGTCACTCTGACTCGCTGACGAAAGAAGGCCAATGGCCCGGCGTGCAGTTCCCCCGCGTTCCCGGCCACGAAATCGCCGGCGTCGTCGACGCAGTCGGCCCTGACGTCCCGCTCTTCAAACCCGGCCAGCGCGTCGGCCTCGGCTGGCATGGCGGCCATTGCAACTACTGCAATCCTTGCCGGCGAGGCGATTTCATCCTCTGCGAGAACCAGCCCATCAGCGGCATCAGTTACGACGGCGGATATGCGGACTACGTCATTGCTCCTGCCAACGCTCTCGCCTTTATGGCGCCTGAAATCAATGACACCGACGCCGCCCCCCTGCTTTGTGCCGGCATCACCACCTTCAACGCCCTGCGCAACTCCGGCGCGCGCCCCGGCGACACCGTCGTCATCCTCGGCATCGGCGGACTCGGCCACCTCGCCATCCAGTACGCGGCCAAGTCCGGATATCGCACCGTCGCCGTCGCCCGCGGCCAAGACAAAGGCCCGCTCGCCAAACAGCTCGGCGCCCACATCTACATCGACTCCACTACGCAGGACCCCGCCAAAGAACTCCAGAAGATCGGCGGAGCCAACATCATCCTCTCCACCATCACCAGCGCCAAGGCCCTCGACTGGGTCATCGACGGTCTCGCCCCCGGCGGCAAATTCATCGTTGTCGGCGCACCCGACGGAGCCATCAACATCAACCCCTTCCCGCTCCTTCTCGGACGCCGCACCGTCGCCGGCTGGCCCTCCGGCACCGGCATGGATTCCGAAGACACCCTCAAATTCAGCGCACTCCAGGGAGTGAAATCCATGAACGAGGTCTACCCCCTCGAAAAAGCCGAAGAAGCCTACCAGCGCATGATGTCCGGCAAAGCCCGCTTCCGCGTAGTGCTCAAAATCAGCGACTAAGGAATAGCGAGTAGGGAACGAGCGGACAAGGGAACAAGAGACCCGTCATCAACAAGGAGAGACTCTACAAACCAGTGTGCAAAAGTTCTCGGACTGTGCCCCATTCATTTCGCAGCCTCACGGCGAAATGAGTGGGACCTAAAGTCGTATCTCGCGGCAACTCCTTGGTCCGTGTCCACCTCGTCCCCTTGTCACCTCGTCCCCTTGTCACCTCGTCCCTTGTCCCTTGTCCCCTGATCCCCTCGTCCCCTGCCTTATAATTCCTTCATGCAGCAACCCCCCACCTCCGCCGCATCCGCCCGCTCCCTCGGCGCGGCCGCGGCATGTGCTGCGCGTGCTGCGGCCCCGGCCGCCTAGACACGTTCCACCTCATCCCAATCCAGGCAACACTCGAAGGTCATAGCCCGCAGTCCCTATGTCCCTATGTCCCTTGTCCCTTCGTCTTACACTGGAGAGAACCATGGAAGAATTCAGCCGAATCCAGCGCCTGCCGCCCTATGTCTTCAACATCACCGGCGACATGAAAGTCGCCGCCCGCCGCCGCGGAGAAGACATCATCGACTTCGGCATGGGCAATCCCGACGGCGCCACGCCCAAGCACATCGTCGACAAGATGATTGAGGCCGCGCAGAAGCCGGTGACCCACCGCTACTCCGTATCGAAGGGCATCCCACGCCTCCGCAAGGCCATCTCCAACTGGTACCGCACCCGTTACGCCGTTGACATCGATCCCAATTCCGAGGCCATCGTCACCATCGGCTCGAAGGAGGGCATTGCGCACCTCTGCCTGGCCATCCTCGACTCGCGCGACACCGTGCTGGTGCCGAACCCCAGCTACCCCATCCATATCTACGGCCCCGTCATCGCCGGAGCCCACGTGGTCAGCGTCCCCGTGCAGGACCAGGACCAGTTCCTCAAACAGCTTGAAGAGCTGATTCCGCGCATGACCCCGCGCCCCAAGGCGCTCATCGTCAACTTCCCCGCGAACCCCACAACGCAGACCGTGGAGCTACCGTTTTTTGCGCGGCTGGTGGAGATGGCCCGTGAGTACGGATTCCATCTCATCCACGACCTCGCCTATGCCGACCTGGGCTTCGATGGATACAAGCCGCCGTCAGTCCTGCAGGTTCCCGGCGCGAAGGATGTGGCGGTCGAGTTCTTCACACTCTCGAAGAGCTACAACATGCCCGGCTGGCGCGTCGGATTCATGGTCGGCAATCCCGTCCTCGTCAACGCCCTCGCCCGCCTCAAGAGCTACTTCGACTACGGCACCTTCACGCCCATTCAGGTTGCGTCCATTCTCGCCCTCGAAGGCCCGCAGGAGTGCGTCGCCGAAATCCGCGACACCTACCAGCGCAGGCGAGATGTTCTGATCGAAGGGCTCAACCGCGCCGGCTGGCAAGTCCCTTCACCGAAAGCAACGATGTTTGTCTGGGCGCAGATCCCCGAGCCCTACCGCAAACTCGGCTCGCTCGAATTCTCCAAGCTCCTTCTCAACGAAGCCAAAGTAGCCGTGAGCCCCGGCATCGGCTTCGGCGACTACGGCGACGGCCACGTGCGCTTCTCGCTGATCGAAAACGAAGAGCGCACAAGACAAGCCATCCGCGGAATCAAGGCGATGCTCGCAAAGAATGTGCCTGTGGGAGTCTAGCCAGCGATCTCTACTTCAAGATCTGTGGGCAGGTGGCCTACTCAACAAAGCTGTGCCCCATTCATCGCAGTTTCATCGCGATGAGTGGGCGTCAAAGCCAGGTCGTCCATCCGATTCGGTTCTCGACAATCTTCCTATTCACCAATCGCGCAATCCGGAGAAGGCGATCCGAGGAAATAGTGTTCAATTTCACATGAGACCCGCTCATCGCGATAGGGCAGCGATGAACGGGGCACAGCCGAGCTGTTCATCTCAGTCTCGTCGCGATCAGGGGACATCGAAGTTCTCGCCGTCAACTCCGACTCGATCTCGACAACTCCCTGCTCTCCCATTACGTAGTGACGAAAACTGCTCCATCGATATAGCTCAGGCGAGGTCACCAACCCGCGCTTTACAGGATTGCGATGGATATAGTGAATCACTTCGGAGCGGGCATCTTCTCCATGCACATTTCGGTCAAAATAGCGTTCCTGCCAGAAACAGTCGCGATCCCCACGCAGCCTTCGCGAAGTCGTCTGCTTGAGAGCCTTCAGCAACTGAGCCAACACAATAGATGGAGGCTCGTTGATAAGTAAGTGCACATGCTCAGGCATCAAGACGTAGGCGTAGATCCTCGCCTGGTGGCGTGCTCTGGTGTTTTCCAGTTCTGCCAGAAAGGTATCTTTGCTCTCTGATGTCGTCAGCAGCGGAAGCCGGTGAAAGCAGCTGAATGTGATGAAGTGAAGAGCTTCGGATTTCTGAAACCGCTTCAAACCGTAAGGCATGATTTGCATTATTGATTCGAAGACCGCATGAAGCTTGTGATCCGGCTCTCTTTCGCCTCCAGAGTCCCTCCTTGCGTTTGCAGTCTAATTCGCACTTTCAGTCACAATGGATCTGTAGGGAGAAATGAGGCAATGGCCGCGCATAACTTCATACGTGGCTCCAGCCTTCGCATGAGAGAGCACTGGTCATGGATCATTGACCGCTGCCCGTCTCAGGCCAGTCACCGTGAACTGCAACTAACTTCAATCGGAAGAAATACTTACAGCTTAAGTTTAATCATGCCAAATATTTAGCGCCACCCCCCACTCCGCAGCCTGTTGAAAGCAGAGTTCTTGTTCACAAGCTGTGGGGGGGAGGGGGGCAGGAGTTTCTATGTACAACGAATGTCGTCATATTCTGCTCAGCGGGCACAAATGCCGCGCAGCAGCCCTCAAGGGCAAAGCGTTCTGCTATCACCACCTGTTCTCGCGCCGGCTTGCGCGCACCGCACCTGCCTCCTCCGAACCTCTCGTGTTGCCTTCCATCGAAGAGCCGTCCGGCGTCGCCGCCGCTCTCAATCAGGTTCTCCGGCAACATGCCAGCAATCGCATGGATCGGCAGAAGGCCCAGACTCTTCTTTATGGGCTCCAGATTGCCGCATCGCTCGTCAGGAAGTCCGACTTCCAGCAGCCTCCAGGACAGACGGTTCGCGAAGTCTGCGAGGACGAGGATGAGGGCTTGATCGCTCCTGAAGCGACCTCCTGCGAGCCACCCGAGGACTGTGCCAACTGCGAAAAGCGCGGAAAATGCACAACCTGGCAGGTCTCCAACTCTGATTTCCCGGGAGATTTCTTCTCGCCCCCGCCGACCTACAAAGCAAAAGACGTTCGCAGCCGCATCGCACTCAGAATCGCAAGAGACAAGCGTCTTCAGGAGCGTCGTCTCGAGTTAAATCGACTGTTCCACGGCGTCGACTCGGATTACGACTGAGTTCAATCGTGAAGTCGTCCGGACCTTGGGCCGCGCGTGCGCGGTCTGGGTCCGGAAGGTAGATGGCCTTGCTTGCACCTGGGGTTTCGCCTAGTTACTGGCCGCCTCAGATACGAGTAGCCTAGCCGGGCGTGAGGTCCGGCAGACGGATCGAACTCCGCGCAGATGGTGGAAGGAAGGCGATGTCCAGTCCCAGATCTGCGCTCGTGATTGAGAATAATCCTAAGGATTTGTTTGCCGCCGCTTCTGCGGCTCGCGAAGCCGGTGTCAAGTCAATCGTTTCATTCGAATCCAGCTCAAAAGCAGTCCAATTCCTCGACCTGTGCCTCGCCGGCCAGAGGGTCCTGCCCGATTTGTTCATCGTCGACCTGGACCTGGGACAGGAAAGCGGGTACGAAATCCTCCGCTACCGACGGACCACAAATTCACTTGCAAGCACTCCATTGATCGTCTGGTCGGTGCTCGGACAGGATCACGAGCAGTTTTGTGAGGTATTCAAAGTCGACCGCTTCGTATCGAAATCAGAAGGCAAAGAAGCCTTGAAGGATGCGATACACGAAGTGCTGGCATGTCTGCTGAAGTGAGGTCGTCCCTGCTGCCCGAAACGTCGCCCTAAACGGTCTCCGCGAAGGGGACTGACAACTTCGACAGGTAGGCGAGCCACTGGTTCACGATCTTGTGGCTCGGTTCGCCCGTTTCGACTTGCTTCTGGACTTCAAGAAGAACCGTGCTGTACTCCTCAAGCTGAGCGCCGTTGAGGTTCAGCTTTTCGATCTCGGAGGCATATTTGTCGACGAGTTTGTAGAGGGAGTACACCGTCTGCATGAGTTCATCTTGACTCAAAGCAGGTGTGGAATACCGGGTAACTACTCAGATGAACAAAGGTAATCACGTTACTGTGATTCGAGAACGAGAGAACAATTGAGCAGGGCGTTGCGACCAATCAACCCAAGCACCAGGGTTCCTGACTGAAGAAGTTCGAATGGGGTTTTTGCTTGTCAGGAGAATGGATGGAAGCTGTTTTCAAGGAATGAATGCACATTTCGTTCTCATAGGATTCGAGTGCATTCTCGTGCTGAATTCGAGTTGGTTCGGGCTACAATCGCGACGCTATGAAGGCGTATGTCGTAAGTCGCGAGATCGATGGGCAGGAGGGCTGGCTGCTCGATATCCGATTCGGTCCGCAGCCCTCGCCTCAGTCACGCTACGATTCGCGGTCGATCGCCCAAGCCGACTGCTCCGCGCTGAATCGGTTCGTCATCTGCTCCGATGTGGATCACCGATGCTCGTTCACGGTAGATGAGCTGCCGGATGGGAAATTCGGAATCATCTGCGTATGCCATCCACTCGACACACACTGAAAAGCTTCAGGGTGCTACGAACTGGAAGACTAGCTGCGCGATCTGATAGCTTCCCTCTCCCAAAAAGCTACGGCCGGGACTTGGCGTCCCGGCCGTAGTTGCTTCTGCCATGCGGCCTTCCAGGAAAACTAAGCCTTGGCGGTGATCGCCTTGAGGCGGGCATTGAGGCGCGCCTTGTAACGAGAGACGGTGTTCTTGTGCAGCACACCCTTCTGAACGCTCTTATCGAGAGCGGAGACGGTCTCGCGGAACTGGGTCTGGGCGGCCTTGGCGTCACCCTTGGAGATGGCCTCGCGGAGAGCGCGGAGGCTCGTGCGTACGCGCGTACGATTGGTGCGATTCACCCCGGTGCGGGTCTCGGTCTGGCGGGCGCGCTTCAGCGACGATACATGGTTTGCCATTCTGCTTCCTTCGTCTAAAGCCCTGAATTGTCAGGGAAAAAGTGGTTGGGCCTGGTCTCAGGCCGGATGCGGATCAGAATGCAAGCACACCGCATCCCTCGCAAGTTCCTAGTCTACGGGAAAGTGGCAGGCCGGTCAACGAATTGAGCTGGCGGGAATTGCGCCAGGGAACGGGGGCCGGTCACAAAAAGTTGCTTTTGGGGTTCCCGTCCGAGCCGTTTTGGGCACAGAATATAGGCGGAGGATTAAGCCATGGAGCGCTTTATTCAGCTCAATCTCCGCAGCGATAGCGAGAAGGCCGCGGCCGACAATTCTCCCAACCCCACCGGTTATAGAGAGCCCGAGATCTCTCCGATGGGCAGCAAGCGACTGAACAAGATGCTCAAGAAGGCTGCGCACAAGGCGTCATCAGAATATGGGCGCAGCGGCCGGGGCGGCATCTTTTCGAAATAGGGCCCGACGAACTGATCTGTACGAATTTCGATGAGCCCGGGCAGAGTGTTCAAGCAGGGCACTCTGCCCGGGCGCTCGTCGTATCTAGGATGTGTGCGCTCGGCGAAGCCGGGGTCCGCAGGTATTTCGTCGGCCTCGAAGCCAGATCCGAGCTTTCCCAAAATGGGCAGGGTCCCTGCGGTAACACCAAGGTAACCTACATCTAACACCTGAGTGACCAGCTTCACAGGTCATTGTGAGTACCCCAGCTACGCTTACCCTCGCTGGACTCATACTATCCGCCTCTATTTCTCCCGTTGAGAAAGGCCCAGGATAGGATCTGCCCCGCTACTTCGCTCAGGGGTACGTTAAATTGCACTTTATAAGGATCTTATTTCAGTATCTCTCTTCGTTTTTTGTCAGCTTTCCAAAACAAAACGCAAATCGGCCCGCGCTTGGGTTGATTGCTGCACTGGTGGGATTCACCGTGGTGTTCCAGGGCTGCGGTGCGCCCACCTATGCCAGCATGTCGCGAGCAGCCACGGGTCAAATCGCACTTGAGGATGCCAGCGGCCCTGTAGCGCCGGCGGAAAGCGGCAAGGCTCGGGAGGTCCGCTTCGTTGCGGCGAATGACCCGACCCCTGCGATGCGTGGCAGCCACGGCGCGGTCGGGGCCTACACGGATTCACAGGGAGCAGGGAATTCTTCGATCAGTGCTGATGGTGCGTATGCTGTCAAGCCGGTGTCTTCGTTGAAAGTGAGGAAGCAGGTGCAGCTGCAGTCGCTGACTTGCGCCAATCAGACGATGACGGGAGCAGGAACGACATCATGCACCGTTACGTTAAGTTCCGGCGCGCCGAGCGGCGGTTTCGCGGTGGCGTTGAGCAGCAATAATGCAGCAATGTCAGTGCCGGCGTCTGTGATGGTGCCAAGTGCGGCATCGGCGGCTAGCTTCACGGCCACCGTGGCCGCGGTAAGTACAGGTCAGATGGCGAGCATTGCAGCCAGCGGAAATGGGTCGATCAAGACCTTCGGAATACAGTTGAATGCCAGCACTCCGTCTCTTTCTCTGAGCAGCTCTACGGTCGCGTTTGGCGGAGTGAATGTGGGGCAAACTGCAACGAGCACAGTAACTCTGACGTCGTCCGGGAACGCGCCTTTGACGATTTCTTCGATCTCACTTGCGGGATCGCTGTTCAAGGCAACTGGTGTGACAACGCCCCTGACACTGAATCCAGGGCAAAGCGCGGCGTTGACGCTGCAGTTTTATGCAGACCACGTGAGCTCGTTCAGTGGAATCGTCACGATCTCCAGCAACTCGACACAGGGTTCTGCGACGATCAATATGAGCGGCGATGGAGTGGCTCCAGCGTTGAGCGGGCTGGCGTGCAAGGATGCGACAGTGACCGGGGCTGAAGCTGACGCGTGTTCCGTAAGCCTGACGGCGGCGGCTCCGAGCGGAGGTGTGGCCATCGCGTTGAGCAGCAGTAATGCGGTTGTGTCTGTGCCGGCGTCCGTTACGGTTCCGGCGGGTGCCTCGTCTGCCAACTTCTCGGCAGCGATTAGCGCGGTGACCAGTTCCCAGACGGCCAGCATTACAGGAACAGCGAACGGCTTAACAAAGAGCTTCGCAATTCAATTGAATGCCGGTACGCCCTCGCTCTCGCTGAGCAGTACCAGTGTGTCGTTTGGGTCAGTAGCTGTGGGGCAGACCGCGACGAAGACGGTCACGTTAACCTCGTCCGGCAATGCTCCGTTGAACATCTCGTCGATTTCTGTTGCCGGATCTCTGTTCAAAGCGACAGGTCTGACCACGCCTATGACACTGAATCCGGGGCAGAGTGCGACGCTGACGCTTCAGTTCTATTCGGACCACACGAGCTCCTTCACAGGCACCGTGACGATCTCGACGAATTCGACCCAGGGCGGAGCGGCGATCAGCATGAGTGGTGATGGAGTTCCATCGCTCAGCGGCCTGACGTGTGACACTCAATCCTACGCGGGTGCGGGAACCGACTCCTGTCTGGTGAGCCTCTATGGAGCGGCACCGTACACTGGCTTCACCGTATCGCTTTCAAGCAACAACTCTTCGATCACGCTTCCCGCGAGCGTAACAGTCCCGTCGGGCGCGATGAGCGTGGGTTTTTCGGCCGCTGTGAAGACCGTGAGCACAAGCCAGTCGGCGGTGCTGACGGCGACAGCCGGTGGGATCGCGAAGACTTTCACCGTGCAACTGGGACCGTCAAGCACAATGTTGACGGCGAATGCGTCGAGCATCCCATTCGGAAGTGTGCTGATCAACTCTCCGGCGGAGCAGTCGGTAACTCTCACGGCATCGGGGACATCGCCGGTGACGATCAGCTCAGTGGCCATTACCGGTAATGGATTCACGAATTCGGGATTGACGGCTCCGATGACGTTGAATCCGGGGCAGACAGCGGTGCTCAATGTGCAGTTCACACCGACGGGTTCGGGAAGTTACTCGGGGCAGATCACGATTGCGAGCAATTCCAGCAGCGGCAATGTCACGATCGGACTGAACGGCACCGGCTACGGGCACAAGGTTCTGTTGAACTGGAATGCTCCCTCGTCGGGCGGTGTAACCGGTTACAACGTGTACCGGGTTGCAAGTGGGAGCACCAGCTATCAGCGGGTGAATTCTGCCACTGTCTCATCGACTACGTTTACGGATGGGAATGTGAAAAGCGGCACTTCGTACACCTACTACGTCACGAGCCTGGATGGGTCGGGGCTGGAGAGCGTGCCGTCGAATACGACTGTGGTGGGAGTTCCTACTCCGTAGAGCAAAACCCACTCGCCCTAGCCCTGTCATTCTCTGGATGACAGGGCTTCAGCCTTTTAAGCGGAGAATCATCCAGAAAATCGCTAGTCAACCTGATCGACCATCGTTAGCATAAGGGCATTTCCTGGAGGTTCTCTGAGCACGACGCACCGTCTTCCTCCGGTGTGGCTGATGGGGTTGACCAACGCCACACTGGGATTCGCTAGCGGCACCATGAATTTCGTGATGCCGCAGTTGATGGCGAGCGTGCATATTCCTGAGCCGAAGATCGCGCTGATCACGGCCATCGCGGTTTCGCCGAATTTCTGGTTCGTGCTGTTCGGGCCGATTCTGGATGTGCGGTTCAGCAGGCGCTGGTATGCGACGGTGACGGCGGCGCTGTCGGGCGTTGCGGGCGCGGTTGCAGTGCTGAGCCTGCATCATCTCATCGTGCTGCAACTGGCGATGGTGGTGTGCAACGCCGCTGCAATGCTGTCGAGTTCGGCGCTGGGCGGATGGCTTTCAAATATTGTTCCGGACGAGCACAAGAATCCACTGAGTAAGTGGATGAACATTGCGCTGGTGAGCGGAACAGGCGTGATCGTCGGGCTGGGTGGGGAGTTAGTACGCGGTCTAGGGAGGATGCCCGCCGGGCTGCTTCTGGGCGCGCTGATCTTTTTTCCAGCCTTGGCGTTTGTGCTGGTTCCAGCGCCTGGACCAGATAAGAGGTTAGCGGGCGAAAGTTTTGCGCAGTTCAATCGCGACGTGATTGCGCTGTTGAAGAGGCGCGAGGTCGTGATGGTGCTTCTGCTGTTCCTGTCACCGTGCAGTTCGTTCGTACTGCCGAACTTGATGGGTGGGTTAGGTGCGGACTTTCATGCGTCGGCGCGGGCGGTGAGCTTCTGGGGTGGTGTGGGCGCATTTACTCCGGGACTGCTGGGATGTTTCGTGTTTCCGCTGATCGCGCGGAGAGTCAGGCTGCGATTTTTCTATCTGGCGAACGGGATTCTGGGGTGCCTGTTTACGCTGAGCCTGGTGATGATGCCACACACCACCGCGACGTATGCAGGAGCGTTGTTTGGGGAGTACCTGTTCCAGGCGGTGGCGTTTTCGATCCAGATTGGGATTGTGTTTGAAGCGATCGGGCCCAACAATCCGCTGGCGGCGACAACGTTTTCATTCTTGACAGCCGCTACGAATGTCCCGGTGACCTATGTGACGCTCATTGATGGCCGGGCGTATGCGAGGGCTGGAATTACGGGAACGCTATTCGTGGATGCGGCGATCGGGATTGTGACTTGCCTGGTGGCTGGGGCATTGCTCGCACGGCTGGATACGAGAAGAGCGCGGGTCGATGCGGGAGTAGCTGTACAGGAGACGGTTCGAGAAGAGGCGTGAGAACCGGGCAAAGCTGTTAAGTTCATCAGGGCCAATGTCATCCCAAGCGACGTCATCTTTGTGCGCAGCGAACTGCTTAGACCGTATCCAGATGGTGACCAATTTTCATGAACTTTATGTTGGGTGGGATTGACGGATTCTGAGACCGGCGCTACTCTCTCCCCATACACGCCACTTTGGTTGCCTGCGCCAATACGAAGTTCTTCGGGACGGTTTCCAATCGAGTGCGCTCCGTGCGTGTTTCATGCCGGGTTCTCGGCAGAAAATTTCACCCAATTTCACCGATGCAACATCCAATAGACAGCCGCATTCTGCCTTTCGGGGCGGAGCTAGGGAGGAACTCTGAACGCTGATCTGGAGATCACGCCAAATCTTGAGCCCCTTTTTGGGACCCGCGATGAAAACCTCAGACTGATGGAGGATTCACTCGGAGTCAGAATCGATTTGAGGTCTGACGCCGTGCACGTGGAAGGGCCGGACGAAGCGGTCGCCAGGGTCCAGCGAATATTTCAGGACTTCGAGTCGCTGCGACGTCAGGGGATCAATCTTCACAACGGCGAATTGAATGGGATGCTGCGGCTGGTGGTCGCAGATCCGGCGATCACTCTGCGCTCGCTCGCGGACGCCGGCAAAGCTCGCTCAAATGGGATCAAGCGTGCGGTGCAGCCGCGATCGCTGAATCAGCGGAAGTACATTGAGGCCATCGAGCAGAACGACATGGTGTTCGGTGTGGGTCCGGCGGGTACTGGCAAGACTTACCTGGCGGTAGCCATGGCAGTGGCGGCGATGAATGCCAAGAAGGTGAGCCGGATTGTGCTGGTGCGTCCCGCGGTGGAAGCCGGCGAACGGCTGGGCTTTCTACCCGGCACCCTACAGGAGAAGGTGGACCCATATCTGCGTCCGTTGTATGACGCGCTGTATGACCTGCTCGATCCAGAGAAGGTCGACAAGATGCTCGAGAAGAACATCATTGAGGTAGCGCCGCTGGCATTT
>Ga0068856_100006174_pt1 | contig 11753 bp, 13 predicted proteins | sample KBSCornC62_FD_66595 | JGI IMG/M metagenome (GOLD analysis project Ga0068856, IMG submission 66595) | Corn rhizosphere microbial communities from Kellogg Biological Station, Michigan, USA - KBS Corn C6-2 | ecosystem: Host-associated > Plants > Roots > Rhizosphere > Soil ...
ATCTTCAAGCAGGGAACTGCTGACGAGATCGCCGTTCAGGAAGACATCAACACGCGTAAAGGCGTGGAGCGAGTGATTCGCTATGCGTTCGAATATGCTATGCAGAAGCGGAAGGCCGACGGCTCCAGTCGCAGGCGTGTCCTGATGTGCGACAAGTCAAACGCCATGACCTATGCCGGGAGTCTTTGGCAGCGGGTGTTCAAACTGGTTGCAGCCGAGTATCCGCGGATCGAATCCGAGCACATGTACGTGGATGCCCTATGCATGCAGATGGTCCGCGACCCCGGACAGTTTGATGTCATCGTCACCAATAATATGTTTGGCGACATCATCACTGATCTGGCCGGAGGTTTGCAGGGCGGCCTGGGCATGGCTGCCAGCGGGAACATCCACCCAGGCGCGACTTCGATGTTCGAGCCGGTTCATGGCTCGGCACCGCCGCTCGCGGGCAAGAATGTTGCCAATCCCATGGGTGCAATTCTCACTAGTGCCATGATGCTGGCGCATCTGGGATTCCAAGATGCGGCGAACAGAATAGAATCCGCCGTTCTGGATGCAGTACGTTCGAAAAAGACTACACAAGACATTGGTGGACCGTTAGGGACGAAAGAAGTCGGCGACTGGATTTCGGAAAGTATTGCGGCTGGCGGAAGCACACAGCCATGAAACTAATAATCAATGGTGAAGACAGAGAGTTTAACTCCATCTCGACCCTCTCTGATTTGTTGGTCCAGCTCGGGATGAAGCCCGATCGCGTCGCCGTCGAGCTTAACCGCGAGCTGGTTCCGCGGGACCGTTGGCCGTCAACCCAGCTCGGCGATGGAGACAAGCTGGAAATCGTGCATTTTGTCGGCGGCGGTTCAGGTCACACTTGGCAGCAGAACTTGTGAGAACCGTATGAAAGTGGATCGACGCACAGTTGACCTGTCTTCCTATCCTGACCTGGTCGTGATCTATCTGGGGATGCGGGTTAACAGGCTTTACGGCCTTAAGACAGTTTTCGGTTTCGGACCTCGAATTACGAATGCTGTCGGGGAAAAGCCGGAAGGATTGCTGCTGCACGAGAATGTCATTTATTCGATCTTCCCCATGCACGCCGGCATGCGGCAGTATTGGCGCGACTTCGACTCCCTGGAGCGCTGGTCGCGCTCCGAACCGCACAGGTTGTGGTGGATGGAGTTCTTGCGGGATTCCGGTGGAACCGGGTTCTGGCATGAAACCTACTTCATGCGCGGCGGCATGGAAGCAATCTACGATGACATGCCGAAGGGAATCGGATTGGGTGCCTTTGCTCCGTTGCGGCAGGCCCGCGGACCTATGTTCTCCGCGCGCACGCGCCTACGGGCTGGAGGCACTGACACGAAGGCCGCGCCCACCAGTGAGGCCGAGCTCTATGACGATACCAAACATCCAGCCGGGGAACCCGGAAGCTAAGTAGCTCGTTAGTTACCTCTTTTCCACCATTTACCTGATGGTGAACGCACAACTCCGGCCTACAATGTTTCAAACATTTTGTAAACTGAATGTTTAAAACGTTTGCGGGCTGAAATGCAGGATTCCTTCTCATCGCAGGATGTTATTCGCCTGACCGGCATCACTGCCCGTCAGTTGCAGTGGTGGGACGAGCGCGGAATCGTCGTCCCAGCGCGGCAGGGACACCGGCGTGTGTACACGTTCGAAGATCTGACGGAAGTGGCGGTCATCTGCGAACTGCGGCGCAAGGGATTCTCCTTACAGCGGATGCGTAAAGTGGTGCGCTTTCTGCAAAAGGAATTCAACCAGCGCCTGGCCGAAACGGTTGGCGGTTCCTCCACTTATCACCTGCTGACCGACGGGCGGACGCTGTATCTCGAGACCTCTCCGCAGCAAATTGTGGACATTCTCAAGAATTCGCGGCAGCCAATGTTTGCGATATGCCTCAGCGATACCGTACGGCAAGTGAAGGCAGTGGTCAGCGGACGCAAGCGGCCCGGCCGCTGTGCTCCAGAAAAAGTTCGCGCTATTCGCAAATCGAGATTGGGTTCATAGCAGTGAATTTGCCCGCGAGGAGGGGAAATGGTTGCTGAACTCGAAATCCTGAGCGAATGGATCCCGGAGCAGATGCAGCCCGGCACGATTTTCGTGCTCGAAAACGCCGGCCATATCGGCGAGAAGGAAGATCCTTACTGGGCCGTGCTCTCGTGCCCCAACTGCGGCACACTTGGCCTGATCACGCGCAAGCAAATTGCAGGATTGCTGGCGGTGATTTGCGGATCTGGAACGTGCTCAGCGCAATTCTTCATCCGCGACAGCGAGATTCAGATAAGAAAACCGTTTTAGAAAAGCACTTGTCAGTGGTAAGAAACAAATCGGAGAGCGACCGCAAGTACTGAGCACGGACAACCATTCACTGATCACTTGGTGTTCTGCAGTGCTACCGGCACCTGCTCCACGATTTCAATATCAAATCCTTCGAGGGCGGCTACTCTTCGCGGATGGTTGGTCAGCAGTCGGATGCGGCGCAGTCCAAGGTCCGACAAAATCTGGGCGCCCAGGCCGATTTCGCGTTGTGTTTTACGCTCGCTTTCCGGCAAAGACGGTTGAGTCCGATCTTTGTGGAACGAGATCGCGGTTTGCTCGCCGACTCTCTCGACAGAGAATCCCCTCGCGGACTGATGGAGATAGATGAGCGCGCCTCGTCCTTCAGCGGCAATTATCTCCATTGCGCCTTCAAGGGTTGCGCGGCAATCGCATCCTGCCGATCCGAAGACATCACCGACCAGGCAATGTGCGTGCATGCGCACCAGCACCGGCTCGTTGCCATCGTCGATTTCGCCACGCACCAGCGCCAGATGCGAATCTCCGCCTTCTACCTCGCTGGCATAAGCGATAATGCGGAACTCTCCGTAACGTGTGTTAACCAGGGCCTCGCCCACGCGGTGGACATACCGTTCGTGCTGCATGCGATAGCGGATGACTTCCGCTACGGTGAGCATCTTCATTGCATGAGTTTTGCAAAACTCAATCAGGTCAGGCACACGCGCCATGGTGCCGTCTTCGCGCATGATTTCGCAGATGATTCCGGCGGGCACCAGGCCGGCCATTCGCGTCAGATCAACGGAAGCTTCTGTCTGCCCAGCCCGAACCAGGACGCCGCCTTTACGTGCTCGCAGTGGAAAAACATGACCTGGACGTGCCAGGTCGGAGGGCCGGGTGGCGGGATCTATTGCGACCAGAATGGTTCGTGCCCGGTCGTAGGCTGATATACCGGTGGTCACGCCTTCGCGGGCGTCAATTGCCTCGCAGAACGCGGTGCCATAATTCGAGGTGTTTTCAGCCGACATGGGCCCAATGCGCAGGTGTTCCAAGCGCTCCTCGGTCAAAGTCAGGCAGATCAGGCCTCGGCCGTATTTGGCCATAAAGTTGATGGCTTCGGGAGTGACCTTTTCGGCAGCGAGCATGAGATCGCCTTCGTTTTCGCGATCTTCGTCGTCCACGATGATGATCATCCGGCCCTGGCGAATTTCTTCGGTGGCTGTGGGAACGTCCGTAAATGGCGCCTGCGGGCTCATGTCAGAATTGTAACAAGGGGGTCATGTTTCGGCGGTTTTCTTCGTGGCGAGAGCCCGATCTCATGCGCCGCGATTGAACATCCACATCAGCCAGAATGTGGCGCCGGCGACAGCCGCCGAAGCCGGGATAGTGAGGATCCAGGCCCATACAATTCGTCGCGCCACGCCCCAGCGCACGGCTGAAAGGCGATGGACGGCACCGACTCCGACAATTGCGCCAGTGATGGTGTGCGTGGTGCTGACCGGAATTCCAGCCATCGCCGTTCCGAAGAGCGTCAACGCGCCCGCACTTTCGGCGCAAAAGCCTCCGAATGGCTTCAGCTTCGTGATCTTCGATCCCATGGTATGCACGATGCGCCAACCGCCAAGGTAGGTTCCGGCAGCAATCGCGCCATTCGCCGCGATAATGATCCAGTAATGAAACTTTCCCCAGTTGCCTGCCATATCGGCCCTACTCATCAGGCCGGCGGTATATAAAGCGCCGGCCACGATGCCCATGGTCTTTTGCGCGTCGTTACCGCCATGTCCGAGGCTGTAAGCCGCAGCAGAAAGCAGTTGCAATTTCCGGAACCACTTGTCGACGCTCTGCGGGGTCTGCTTTCGCAGCAACCAGTACCCCGCGATGCTGAAAATCAGCGCGATGACGAGTCCCATTACCGGTGCGACGACGATAAAAATCAGTGTCTTGGTCCATCCCTGAGGCAAGATCACGCCATAGGCATTCGCGATGCCGTGATTGAGCGCAGCGCGGGCCATAGCCGCGCCGGCATATCCACCGATCAAAGCGTGCGATGAGGAGGTGGGCAGTCCCCACCACCAGGTCAGGAGGTCCCACACAATTGCGCCCAGCAATCCAGCGATGACAACGTATTGCGTGACGTCATCCAGGCGGATCATGCCTTTGCCGATAGTCTTGGCGACGGCTGTGCCCAGCACAAATGCGGCGACGAAATTGAAGAATGCGGCCCAGGCGACGGCCAGCTTGGGGGAAAGCACACGAGTGGAAACCACTGTAGCAATGCTGTTAGCAGCGTCGTGAAAGCCGTTCAGGAAATCAAACACCAGCGCGGTTGTGACGGTGATGATAAGCAGCACCAGAGCGGTGTTCAATCGCGGGGACCCCTTATTCTAGATGTGATCATCCGCTCGAGCCTATGCACTTTTCAGCGCTACGGCTTCGAGCACATTAGCGGCGTCCTCAGCCTTATCGGTAGCCGTTTCAAGGACTTCATAAAGCTCTTTTAATTTGATCAGCTGGATTGGATCTTTTTCGTGTTCAAACAATTCGGCGATAGCTTTTCTGCTAACGCGGTCGGCCTCATTTTCCAGACGGTTGACTTCCACGCAATGATCGAGGACTTTTTGATTTTCCTCCAGGACGGCGACTGCCTTGGAGAGTTCTTCAGCTTGCGTAACAATCAGCGTGGCCAAATCTGCCGCGGCGGGCGGGGGATTGATGATGCGATATAGAGTCATGCGGACGGCGGCCGCATTCACAAAATCGAGTACGTCGTCGAGCGACGAACTGAGACGGTGAATATCTTCACGATCGAATGGGGTGATGAATGTCTGATTGAGCATACGGATGATGTTATGCGTCATCTCGTCGCCACGATGCTCTACCGCCTGCAGTTTCGGGACCCGGTCAGCAGGCCCGTCCGGATTTTTCAGAATATCGTGAAGTATTCGGGCGCCATCGGTGAGATTCTGTGCAACGTCGGCGAACATCCGGTAAAACTTTTTTTCGCGAGGGATTAGTCGCATGCAAGGGGGTCGCTCCTGTCAGATTCGCGCTGCGAGAACGCTTACTATCTCATGCGATTACGAGAGCGTCAACAAGTGCCGTGGATGCTGAGATTTGCAGAAGTTTTTAACCGAATGTTAATGGTTGTATGAGGCTTGGGACCTGTCCTCCCGCTAGGCCGGATGCGAATCGCTGCGGCGGAGTTTCGTTTCGAGAGAGGTCTTTACTGATGGCCATTCATTATCCAGGATGCTGAAATAAACCGAATCCCGCTGCCGACCGTTCCAGGTAAGCATATGCTTGCGCAACGTGCCTTCTTCTTTTGCTCCCAGGCGCAAGATCGCGGTTCGCGAGCGTTGATTCAGGGCATCCGTCTTGAGTTCTACTCGGAGACAATGCCAGACGTCGAATGCATGACCGAGCATCAGGTACTTCGCTTCGGTGTTGATAATTGTTCTCTGCCAGGGCGGTGCTACCCAGGTCGAGCCAATTTCGACTTTCCGGTTCGCCAGATCCATATTCATAAAGCGGGTAGTCCCGACGATCTGGCCAGAGCTGTGCTCGATGGTCACGAACGGAACCGTCAGTCCGCGCTTCTGTTCTTCGAGCACTTGTTGATTAAACTTGTGGAAATCGTCGAGCGTCTCCAGACGGTAAGGAATCCACTGAAAAATGTCCTTGAGGTGATCTTTTGCCAGGTTCCAGAGCGTGGCCGCGTGCTCAGGCCGTAGTGGGTCAAGACGCACGTGCTCACCTTCAAGCGTGAAGAGTGAAATAACCGGATTTGTCCCCAAAACCAGCTCCTTGGCTGTACGTCCAACGATTATATGAAATTATTATCTTTGCCTTGATCCTTCTATCTTTGCATCTTGCGCCTGATTTCGTCATCTGATCGGAAGGGTAGGAGTGTACAGGGATGGGCTGTCACATCGAATCCGTGAACAGAGGCTGTGCGTGAATTCTCATTGCTTTCCGTTCCGCCAGATACCGCACAGCACCCCGCTCTTCCTCGATTATCTTGAGCACGCACCCGCTGTTCAGCCGTTCTATCCGCGCTCGGCAAAATTTCTGGATTGGGCACAAGAAGAAGCTTCGAAGGTGGTGTATCCACCGGAACGCCGAAAGCGCGTATCCGAGATTCTTGAGAGACAGAATAAGAACTTCGGTGCCTCAGCACGGACGCTCGAAAACATTGCTGCATTGCGTGACGGAGCCCTGGCGCTGGTTACCGGTCAACAAGTGGGACTTTTCGGTGGCCCAGCGTTCTCGCTTTACAAAGCGCTTAGCGCGGTGAAGTTGGCTCGGGAGGCGCAAAACCTCGGGATCAACTGCGTGCCTGTCTTCTGGCTCGCGACCGAAGACCATGATCTGGAAGAAATAAACCAAGTGCGCCTCATAGGCCAGGATGGCAAACTTGAGCGCCTGGCCAGCACCGCCCGGGGCGGGGAAGATGCGCCGGTCGCCACAATCCACTTTGGTCCGGAAATTTCGCAACTGTTGCAGCAGGCGCAAGCATTGCTGGCCGACTCCGAAGCCGGCAAGCTGCTTGAAGAGTGCTATCTTCCCGGCGAATCATTCGGTACCGCTTTCGCCAAATTGTTTGCCCGCCTGTTCGCTGAGTTCGGGGTGATTATTGTCGACGGTTCCGACCCCGGGCTAGACTCGGTCGCCGCTCCCCTTTATCGCCAAACCGTTGAGCGGGCGCAGGAGTTAAACCAGGCGCTTCGGGAACGCGACCAGCAATTGCAGGCGGCGCAATATCACCAGCAGGTACGCATCACCGATGCTTCGACTCCGCTCTTTCTCATGATTGAAGGCGCGAGAGTTCCGCTGCATTTAGCGGCCGCGGGCAAGTTCTCAGCAGGGAATCGAGAGCTATCGGGGCAAGAACTGCTGGAACTGACCCAATCTGCGCCGCAATCGTTCAGTCCCAATGTTTTGTTGCGACCGGTAGTGCAAGACTACTTATTGCCGACGTTGGCCTACGTCGGAGGAGCGGCTGAAGTGGCGTACTTCGCGCAGCTGGGCACACTGTATCAAAAGTTGTCAGGTAGAGTGACGCCTATCCTACCTCGTTTTTCAGCCACGTTGATCGAAGCAAAACCTCAAGCAATACTTGAGCATTACAAATTATCATTTTCTGATCTGTTTCGCGGGCCCGAGGGCTTGAGTGAGACCATCGGATCGCGCATGCTGGACCAGAATCTCCAGTCTTCTTTTAATCAAGCGGTGGCAGCGGTCGAACGATCAATGGGTGCGGTCCGGGAAGCGCTGGCTCGGCTCGATAAAACGCTTGTTGAATCCGCAAACAATGCGGAATCAAAAATGATGCACCAAATAGAGGCCCTGCGTTCGCGGGCTGCGAGAGCCGAATTGCGCCAGAGCGAAGTGGCTGAGCGCAAGGCGCGACTGCTCAGCAGCGCGCTCTATCCTGACAAAACCCTGCAGGAGCGCGAGGTCGGTGGCGTCTCACTCATTGCGAAGCACGGAAGGGAATTACTCGACAGCTTGCTTGAGATGATCCACCCTGACTGCGTGGACCACCAGTTGATCACGTTGTGACGTCGGGCAAGAGTCCGTGGGGGCCAGACACTCCGGTCTGACATTTTTCGACGAAACCACTACGCCGCCGGCTGCTGCTGAGTCATGCAGTGAATTGCGCCAAAGCCCCAGATCAAATCTCCGCAGTAGATCGGAACCACATCGCGATCGGGAAAGAGATCGGCGAGAATATCAAGTGCCACGCGATCATTGGGATCATTGAACACCGGCACCAGGACGATCTCATTCGCAATATAGAAATTCGCATAACTCGCGGGTAGGCGCCGGCCCTCAAAGTACACGGGCGCCGGCATTGGCAGATCAATTGTGACCAAAGGCTTGCCATCTTCAGTGGTGGCGTCGCGTAATCGCCGAATGTTCTCGCGCAATGCTTCGTAATTTTCGCTGGACGGATCGGCATCAACGGACGTGACTACGGTGTCGGGCGAAACAAAGCGCGTAATGTCGTCCACGTGGCCATGGGTGTCGTCGCCTACAATGCCCGACCCCAGCCAAACAACATTCGTGGCGCCGAGGTATCGAGCAAATACGTTTTCGTAGTCTTTCTTCTGCATTCCGGGATTGCGCTGCTGTACGCGGCTGAGCAGGCACTCTTCGGTGGTGATCAAAGTTCCAGAGCCGTTGACTTCAATCGACCCGCCCTCCAGCACCACACGTTTGCTGCCGAAGGTCGGCTGGATTTCTGACGCACCAGCGGCTTCTGCCATCCTGCTGCCGATTTTCTCGTCGTGCTGCCAGTTGGGATACTTGGCCCAGGCATTGAACCGCCATTTCATAGCAGAGATCCCTGCAGCTCCTTCGTCGAGCACAAACGCGCAACCGGAATCCCTTGTCCACACTCGATTTGTTGGCCAGCGATGAAATCGGACGTTCTCATTCCAGGCATTCGCCCGCTTCAACGTCGTGCGCGCAACCTTCTCAGCCGCCGCGTCTTTGACGATTAATTCAACGCGCTCGCGCGGAGACAGGTTCCGGATGATCTCAGCATAAACCCATGGGATCGGCTCGAATTTCCCTGGCCAGTCGAGTTTGTAATGAGGCCAAGCCAGCCAGGTGGCTGCGTGCGGCTCCCACTCGGCCGGCATGCGAAAGGAAACTTGGTTCTGAGCAGGGGAGCGCTTAGCCATGGCATTCAGTCAATCAGCCGGCTGGTGATCGGGCCATAGGCGTCAATTCTTCGGTCGCGGAGGAAGGGCCAGTTACGCCGGGTGTCTTCGAGAACGTGGGGATCAACTTCGGCGATCAGGATCTCTTCTTTATCATGAGAAGCCCTGGCGATCAGCCGACCAAAGGGATCGGCAATAAACGAGCCACCCCAAAACTCCAGGCCTTTTCCCTGGGCCTTGTTTCCACGAACGTTCCCCTCCTCAAACCCAACACGATTCACAACCGCGACGTAGACGCCATTTGCGATCGCGTGCGCGCGTTGAATCGTTTGCCACGCGTCGTATTGGGCTTCGCCGAACTCGGCTTTTTCGTCTGGATGCCAGCCGATTGCGGTCGGATAAAACAGGACCTGTGCACCCTGGAGTGCCGTCAGACGTGCACCCTCGGGATACCACTGATCCCAGCAAACAAGTGTCCCAATCCTCCCGATGGAAGTATCGAATGCCTTAAAGCCCAGATCGCCGGGAGTGAAGTAATACTTTTCGTAATAAAGGGGATCGTCGGGAATGTGCATCTTGCGATAAATGCCGCGCAGGCTGCCGTCGGAATCGATCATCACGGCGGTATTGTGGTAAACGCCCGGAGCGCGTTTTTCGAACAATGACGCGATCAGGACGATGCGTAGCTGCCTTGCGACGTCCGACAGTCTGGCAGTAGTCGGTCCGGGAATGGGCTCGGCCAGATCGAACAGTGCGGCATCTTCGCGCTGGCAAAAGTATTGAGTTTGGAATAATTCCGGCAGGCAGACGATCTGGGCGCCTTTTGCCGCAGCCTCATTCAGTCGATCAATGGCTTGGACCAGATTCTGCGCGGGATCGGCCGTCGCCGACATCTGCACCAGTCCCACCCGAAACTTTTCAGACACGCTTCGTCTCCTCAGGAGGAACTAGCATAATAACAGCGCAACCCGAGTGGCTACAGCAAGCAACAACGACACGGCTGACGATCGTGAATGGGTCAGGATGCTTTGTGCTCGCCCGATATTGCCTTGGAAAACTCCAATACTTCAGCTTTGCGCGCCGACTCCCAACGCGGATGCTTTCGGCCTCGAAGTTGTCCTATGAAGGTCCCTATGGCAGCCGAGGTCAGAGCGATGTTTTCGACTTTTACGAGGTGGCCGAGGCGAATTTGCTTAACGGCGTGCAATCCGCTGCTGATGGCGCATCCACATTGGTCGCAATCCGGGTTGCCGCCGAAGACACACGGTTCGACCCTGGTTTTAAGGTCGGCACTATAGTTTGTGGACATCCGCGCAAACATGCATTCTCGAGGATTTGATGGGGGCTTCAGTATCGCGCGAGCAATTCCACCACCCGCCAGGAGTTTCGGATGACGGGGCCGGGCTTCGACGAGTTGCCTGGCCACAAATTCCCGGTCGCTCGCCGTCAAAATCTCGGGTGACCCCTCACCTTTTTGCGGAGTATAGGTGCTGATCCAGATGCGGCCAACTTCCGGTCTGGCGCTCCAAAACGAAAGATATTCCTCGATGTAACCCGGGCGCTGCAGCATGGGGCGCGTGATCGTCCAATGGATATTGACATGGCGGCCAGCGATGTTTTTGAGAACCCGGTCATAGGTGGCCGGTTTCCGGCGCACGTCATGATGCTCCGGAAGGCCATCCACTGACACGGCGACATGGAGACGAGGGATGCTCATCCATTCCTGAGGAATCGGAATTACCGCGCTGGTGACAACCATGGTGTGAATGTTCCGAGCGCCGAGCATCGGCAATAGCCTGCTCAGTTCGCGATGGCGCACCAGTGGTTCGCCGCCTACCAGAGAGACATGAAGCGGGCGATGCTCCTCGACCAGGCGAATGACGCCGTCCACCAAGTCGTTACCGCGATAATCGCTGAGACTCCGCAGGGTTGCCGCCCCGCCCAGATGGTCGCTTCCGTATGCGTAACATCCGGGGCAGCTTAGCGGGCACTCGCGGGTAATTTCGATGGACAGCATGGGAGTGCTGCCCCCAAGTATGGACTTCCAAGCGTTCAGCAGTTCCAAAACGCCTAAACCAGGAGTTGTGGAGATTTCGCTCACCAAATATCTCCTCGCGGCCTGGGTACAGGCCGCGTGATCATATGCGTGTATTTATTGGATGCTCGGGGGAAGAATTCCGCCCTGTTCATTGAGTACCGCTAAGGCGGTCTTCTTCATGGAAGATTCGCGAGCCCGAACAATGAGCAGCAGCCCGCCATCCTCGAAACTGTTCTCGTAATACAAGGCGTGCGCCAGCGGCACGCCGATGGCCTGGCAAAACCCAGTGAGATTGGTTACCGATCCGGTGAGCATGCCTACTACTCCGATGTCGCCATCTTCAAACCCCATCCTGCTTAACGCCTGAATGGCATTTGCAGCGGTGAAGGGTTCATAGAATCCGGCGGTCACCAGGATTTCCGAGTTTCTGTTTTCCTGTATCAATGAATTCACTCCTGCGTGAGTGGTGAGCAAACAGAGTGGTCAAGGCGTGAACATCAGACGCCGAAACTCCACATTGAGAGAGAGGGGATTCCTCCAGCTCTAGCAGAGACGGCTACACGTGAAAGCGAGTAGATTGCCTCGATGTACCGCAGGATGGAATCCGAACTGTAACAGCAGCGTGCCCAGAATTTCGTAAACTGGCGGACTGAAGTGGGTGAGTGTTAATGCAAAGGTCTTATTTAGCGAGTGAGGCCCCGTGCTCGGCAGTTCGTCGGGCGCCGGCGTGATCAACACAATCAGAATGCCCA
>Ga0068856_100006179_pt1 | contig 11752 bp, 8 predicted proteins | sample KBSCornC62_FD_66595 | JGI IMG/M metagenome (GOLD analysis project Ga0068856, IMG submission 66595) | Corn rhizosphere microbial communities from Kellogg Biological Station, Michigan, USA - KBS Corn C6-2 | ecosystem: Host-associated > Plants > Roots > Rhizosphere > Soil ...
GGCATCCAGATAAATCGAGAAATCAAAAAAATCCGACACGAAAAGCCGGGAGCCGTCGCGCCCTCCGTCCGGCGATTGCAGCACGTTTAAACCCTCCAGGATCAAAATGTCCGGCTGCTCCACGCACTGTTGAGCGCCGGGCACAATATCATAGTGCAAATGGGAATAGACCGGGGCGCAGACTTTCGGCACGCCGGATTTGACATCGGCAAGAAAGCGCAGCAGCAGCCGTTGATCGTAGCTTTCGGGGAATCCTTTGCGCTGCATGAGCCCGCGTGCTTCGAGCGTGGCATTGGGATAGAGGAAGCCATCGGTCGTAACAAGTGCCACTCGCCGGTGGTCGGCCCAGCGCGCGAGTGAAGCGCGGAGGACACGTGAAAACGTGCTTTTGCCAACCGCCACGCTACCGGCGATGCCGATAATGTATGGAACCTTGAGCGGGGCCGGCGCGCCCATAAACTTCCGCCGGGCTTCGTACAGGTGCTGGACCGCCGCAACGTGGAGATTCAAAAGGCGCGACAGCGGCACGTAAATGTCGGCCACTTCGCCGAGCGACACTTGCTCGTTAATACCGCGCAGCGCCACCAGATCGTCTTCATTCAGCAAAAGCGGCGTGTTGGCGCGCAGAGCCTTCCACTGCTCGCGGCTGAAGGTAGTGTACCGGCTAATCGCGCCCGGCGAATGGGTCTGTATCTGGTCCAACTGGCCTCAACACCGCATCTCCCATCTTGCCAGGAACGCTTTCTGCAAGCTCCTAGTGGCCGGCTTCCGCCCTCCGGAAAACGATAATATGCTGCCAGGGCAGGGTATCGATCACTTCGTCGAAATTAAAGCCTTCCGGAGTGACCTCGGCGCGTACCTCGTCCACGCTCATCTTGTGCTCGGGACGGATCGGAACGCTCGAATCCTCCTTGCGAAATTCCAGCAAAATCAGCCGGCCGTCCGGCTTTAATGCATCGTGAATCCGGTCCAGCATGCGCTGCGGGCGGGAGAACTCGTGGTACACATCCACTAACACCACCAAGTCCAATTTGTCGGCGGGAAGCCGCGGATCGCTTTCCGTTCCGAGAACCGTGACTACATTTCCTACATGCTGCGTCGCGGCATTCGTGTTCAGCCTTTCGAGCATGCCCGGCTGGATATCTTCGGCGTACACCACCCCGCCCGGAGCGATGGCGCGCGCTATGCGTAAGCTGTAAAAGCCCGTTCCCGCCCCCACATCCCCAACCTGAATCCCGGGTTTAAGATGAAAGGCAAGGATGGCTTTTTCCGGCTGCTCTTCGCGTTGGCGTTCCTCCCGTTCTAGCCAGTCCGCCCCATTTACGCCCATTACAGGAGCGATGTGCCGGCCGGTGACAGGATGCACCGCCTGAGCGGTCGCGATCCTTTGGCCGCCGGTCGCGAGCACCAGAAGCCAAACTATCCGAGCGTAATGCCCGTACATCGTTTTTCGCGAGTTCCTCAAAAGATTATCGGCATTAAGGATGCTTCCCCATACTTCCAGGTTGCCGGCCGGCCGATTGCTGGCTTGATAGTGGCCGTTCTTCTCCTATTTCTCTCCGGTGTGGGCAAACTTTGCGCAGCGGAATCCAGCTTAGCCATCCTGGATGCTGGTCCAGAGAGCTCCGAGGATGCCCCATTTGTTTCGAACGATTACCAATTCTATCCGGGCGACTACCTCTATTTCCGGTTTCAGGTGACCGGGTTTGCTATCCAAACAAGCGAAACAACGGAAGTTCGCAAGATTTCACTCAATTATGAAATCACGCCGCAAGACGCGAACGGTGTCCCGCTGACGCCCGCCGCTTCCGGCGATATCAAGGACGAGTTAAATCCTGAAGACAAAAACTGGACCCCCAAGCGCCGCGCCTCATTTCTTCTTCCCTCTTTCATCGCCTCGGGCCAATTCCACATTCATCTTGTTGTAAGGGATTTGATCGGCAAGACTCAAACCGAGCGCGATTTCCCTTTCCGCATGGGCGGTGTCACCATCGTGCCTTCCTCTTCGATCACAGTCGAGAATTTCCGCTTTTTTCGCAAAGAAGGCGATCGGCAGAGCCTGGAGGTGCCCGCGTACGCTCCGGGTGATACCATCTACGCCCGCTTCGATATGGCCGGCTACCAGACGAGCACGCCGGACAATCAGTATCATCTGACCTACGGACTCACCGTGTTTGGGCCGGATGGCAAGCCGTTTATCCAGCAGCCCCAGGCCGCTGAGTTGAGCACGGGCAGCTTCTACCCGGCTCAGTTCGTTCCGGGAAACATCAATTTGACCACCACGCGAACTTCCGCAAAAGGCGCTTATGTGATTGCGCTCACCGTGCGCGACCTCATCGCCAACGGCACGTATGAAACGAAGCGTTCCTTCACTCTGGAATAGCCTTTCGAAGCCGCTCGATTCCTTCCGCAAACACGTCCTCCGGAGTGAGCAGGCTGACCACCGCATATGGTTCCGAAGGCATGTCAAAAAAATATCCCGGCTGGACTAGCACGTGCTGCCGTGTAATAAATTCAGCCATCCATGCATCTTCGGTCCGCAAATTCGGAAGCTGCAGGATGGCCGACCAGCCGCCCTCCACGTGCAATGTATGTATCGGAGAACTCCTCAAAATATCGCCTAGTGCGGCGCGATTCCGTTCCATTCTCAGACTGATGCGGCTGGCAATGGCGTCACCGATTTCGAGCAGATCTCCGAGCGCGCTCTGCACCGGGCTCGCTACCGGCAAATATGTATCAAGCAGCAATTCAAGCCGCGAGCGCACATCCGTCCGTATTCCGGCTTCGCCATTGACCACGATCCAGGCGAGTTTCATTTGCGGCATTCCGGCGCTTTTGGAAAGGCCGCCGAGCGAAAAACTGAGCGCGCGATCGCAGCCAATGAGCGTGCGCCTACGGTCACCGGCGCCGTCAAATGAATAGTCCATGAACACTTCATCGGCGATGACCGGTAAGTTGTGCTCCTGAGCGATCTCGAGAAGCATTGCTGTTTCGTGGCCCTTGAGAAACGATCCTGTGGGGTTGTTTGGATTTACAATCACCACGGCACGTGTGCGCTCCGAAATGGAAGCCTGTAAGCTCGCGAAGTCAATAAACCAACTTCCGTCGTAAAGCAGCCGATAAGGAACAATCTCTATCGATTCGAGCCGTGCCAGGTATTCAAACAACGGATAGGAAGGCATGGGCACAAGCACTTCGTCTCCCGGATTCGACAGCAGTTTGAAGAGCAGAGCATAGGCTTCGCTTGTGCTAGCTGTTAGGGCGAGCTGCTCCGCCGATACCGGAATTAACCGCCGGGCATACCAATCCGCAATCGCTTGCCTTGCCTGCTTACTGCCAAATGGATCGGGTCGATAGGTAAAGTCCTCAATTTTTGCATAGGACTGCCGGATCTCGGCGTGCGGATAGTCATCGAAAAGCTCGGTCGGATTCGTGCTGGTCAAATTAAGCAGGGACGTTCCCGCCTGCCGTCGTTCTTCTACAAGCTTGTTGAATAAATTGGCAGGATGGTCCCAGATCAATCGTCGAGAGTAGCTGTACAAACCGTTACTCTGTCATGGTTGTCCGCTCTTAGCAAGGCCCGCGTAGTCATCTCGCGTATAATCTCTTCTGATCGCAGCTCATGCTTCCGCGAGTGACAGCCTTGGTGCTATTTGCCAGCCTTCTGTTTGCAGAAGACGTGCGTAATCCGCGTACATCGCCGGCCGATGTGGCCGCCGGTGAGAAGACGTTTCATTCGCATTGTTCGCCGTGCCATGGCTATCGGGCGGAAGGCGGCAGAGGACCCAATCTCGCCGCGGGCCGTTTCTATCATGGCTCGACCGATGCCGATCTCTTAAAAAACATTTCCGAAGGTATCCCCGGAACGGAGATGCCCGGCCTCTTCTATAATGCCGACCGTGTCTGGCAAATTGTGGCGTTCATCCGTTCGCTGAGCGCGAATAGCGCAAAATCGCCGGGCGATTCGGATGCCGGAGCCCGGTTGTTTCGCTCGCAGGGATGCGCGGGCTGTCATCGCATCCGCGGCGAAGGCGGAGCGCTCGGGCCCGATTTGTCGGGAATTGGAGCAGCGCGATCTGTGGATAATTTGAAGGAATCCATTGTCGATCCAAGCGCGCAGGTGCAGCCGCTATACTGGACCGTCAGTTTTGAAGACGCCTCCGGCAAGGCCGTTCAAGGTTTTCTGCTCAATGAAGATACCTATACGGTTCAGCTTATTGATCGTGCGGTCGTGCTGCACTCCTATGAAAAGGCTGGTTTGAAGAACTATACGATTGATAAGCATTCCGCCATGCCGTCCTATCGCGATAAGCTCTCTTCTCAACAACTGGATGATTTAGTCGCCTATTTGTGGTCGCAGCGTCCTCAATGAAACACGCCATTCGATTCTGTCTCGCCGCAAGCTGTATTGCTTTCTCGGTATCTGCTCAGGTCACTTACGAAAAGCTTCTCAATGCAGCTTCCGGCGGCGCGGACTGGCTCACGTATTCGGGAAGCTATCGCAGTTGGCGTTATAGCTCGCTCAATCAAATCAATCGCCAGAATGCCGCCAATTTGAGCCTCGAATGGGTCTATCAGATGCCGACTACGCTGATGGTCGAAACCACGCCGCTGGTGATCGATGGCGTCATGTACGTCAGCGAGCCGCCAAGCAACGTGGTGGCGCTCGATGCCAAAACCGGCCGCCAATATTGGCGCTACCGCCGCCAACTTCCCGATCGCATCAACGTTTGCTGCGGGCAGGTGAATCGTGGTGTGGCCGTGCTTGGTGACCGGGTCTTCGTGGGTACGGCCGATGCGCACCTGGTATCTCTCGATGCCCGAACCGGTGCGGTCCTGTGGGACCTCCAGGTCGCCGACCATTCGCGTGGCTACGCGATTACCGGGGCGCCTTTGATTGTTAAAGATATGGTCATCTGCGGGATTGCCGGCGGTGAATATGGCATACGCGGTTTTCTCGATGCCTATGACGCCGCTACTGGCGCGCGGCGCTGGCGGTTCTGGACAATTCCCGAAAATTCCTGGCCGGGAAATTCCTGGAAAACGGGCGGCGGTCCTACCTGGCTCACCGGCTCCTTCGACGCGCAGCAGAATCTGCTCATCTGGGGAACTGGCAATCCATCGCCCGATTGGAACGGCGATTCGCGGCCAGGCGACAATCTGTATACCGACAGCGCCATAGCGCTCGATGCCGACACTGGCAAGTTGAAGTGGCATTTCCAGTTCATTCCTCACGACGTCCACGATTGGGACGCGGTCCAGATTCCGGTACTCGTCGATGACGAATGGAAGGGACAGCCGCGCAAACTTATCTACTGGGCGCATCGCGGCGGCTTCTTTTATGTGCTCGATCGCGAAACAGGCAGGTTTTTATTTGGAAAACCGTTTGCCAAGCAGACCTGGGCCAAAGGTCTCGACGATTCGGGTCATCCCATCTTATTGCCCAACACCGAACCTTCCCCGGAAGGAACCTATATCTGGCCGGGTGTGCAAGGAGCCACGAACTGGTATTCACCGAGCTATAACCCACTTACTAAATTTTTCTATCTTTCTTATTGGGAAAATCGCAGTGTCTATCGCAAAGGCGAGCAGGAATATAGTCCTGGCAATCGCTACATTGGCAGTGTTCCGCTCATCGACGTGCCCGGCGATCTCGGCCATGGCGGCATACGGGCGCTGAATCCTCATACAGGTGAGCGCGTCTGGGAATACAAGCTTGAAACGAAGCCATGGGCGGGCGTTCTCTCCACCGCCGGAGAGCTTGTCTTTGGGGGTAGCGACGAAGGTTATTTCTTTGCCTTGGATGCGGAAACAGGAAAGGAACTATGGCGCCAGAACCTCGGCGGCATCATTCGCGCCAACCCGGTTACTTATCTGGCTGGCGGCAAGCAGCTTGTTAGCATCGCGGCGGGCAATGCCATTTTTACGTTTGCTGTTTCAAGATAAAGCTGTGCGTTCGCCAGCTACCTACCGAAAATTCCGGCTGCGGACAGGAAGTGCGGGAGCACCGCGTTGCGGGTCGAGCTGTTTCAGAAGCGAAGACCAATCCCATACATGCCTTGCGACCACATGCAGCACTTGACCTTCTCTTTGCACAACTCCCTGGCAGGCCAGAAGGTTTCCGCGATACACAGCATCATGATGTTTTACATGTACTTTTTTCCAGACGATGAGATTAGCGGCTCCGGTCTCATCTTCAATCGTCAGGAAGATCGTTTCCTTCGCTGTTTGTGGATGCTGACGAAACAAAACCAGCCCTGCAACGAGAACAGTTTTTCCTGCAGGAGTCCTTTTCAGCTCAGCGGCAGTGATAACCCGTTTGCCTTTCAACTGCGAGCGTAAGAAGGTTAGCGGATGTTCGCGCAGCGTGAGCCCTGCGGCAAGGTAATCCGCCAGGACTTCCTGACTCGCTGTAGAGGAGGGCAGTGTCGCCTCGGCTTCCTCGAACAGATCGGCTCCTGCGAATAGTGGAGGAATTTTTCCATCGAGCGCGCTGGCTTTCCATAGGGCCTGTCGCCGCCCTATAGTTAGGGAAGAAAAAGTATCGGCTTGCGCCAGACGATCCAGTGCGCGGCGGCTGCATCCGGCTCGTCTTGCGATTTCTGCGGGCGTGCGATATCCGGCGCCTCGCGTTTCGACGAGAGTCCGAGCCTCTTTTTCAAAAAGGCCTGAAACCATGTGCAATCCTAAACGGACTGCGTAACATGGCGAGTTCTCAATTGGCTCCAGAGTCGTTTCCCAATTACTGTGATTGACCTCAATAGGTCGAATTTCCACGCCGTGCTCGCGCGCATCGCGAACCAACTGTGCGGGAGCGTAGAAGCCCATTGGCTGGCTGTTCAGGAGTGCCGCGCAAAACACATCGGGGTAATGGCACTTGATCCACGCTGAGGCATACACCAGATTGGCAAACGAGATGGCATGCGCTTCCGGAAACCCATACGTACCGAATCCTTTGATTTGGTTAAAACAGCGCTCGGCGAAATCGTGGGGATAGCCGTTGCTTCGCATGCCTTCCAGAAATCGTTTCTCAAACGATTCAATCGTGCCTACGTGACGAAAGGTTGCCAAGGATCGTCGTAACTCGTCAGCCTCGTCAGGCGTGAACTTTGCGCCAATAATGGCGATCTGCATCGCCTGTTCTTGGAAAAGTGGAACGCCCAGCGTTTTTCCCAATACGGCTTTCAATTCAGGACTCGGATACTCGATAGGCTCTTTACCTTCGCGGCGCTTCAGGTAGGGATGCACCATGTCCCCTTGAATCGGACCGGGCCGGACGATCGCTACTTCAACCACCAGGTCGTAAAACGTCGCAGGCTTGAGGCGAGGCAGCATGCTCTGCTGCGCGCGAGATTCCACTTGAAAGACCCCGATGGAATCTGCGTTCTGGAGCATTGCATATACGGCAGGATCTTCTTGTGGGATCGTGGCGAGCGTCAGCTGTTTTCCATAATGATGTTCAAGAAGTTCTAAAGCTCTTCGAAGTGCGCTGAGCATCCCTAAACCAAGAACATCTACCTTCATCATTCCCAGTTCATCGATGTCGTCTTTTTCCCATTGAATGACGGTTCGGTCCTTCATTCTGGCGTTCTCAATGGGAACCAGTTCATCCAAACGGCCCCGCGCGATAACAAATCCTCCAACATGCTGCGAGAGATGCCGTGGAAACCCAATCAATTGATTGATTAAGTGCACAGCAAGTTCTTTGCGCTCTGTGGAAACGTTGCTTGAAAGTTCCAGCACTTTTCCCACTTCACCGAGTGCGCGCTGCCTGCGATAGTGCACCACGGTAGCGGTAAGTCCGGCGCGGTCTCGTCCATACGTTTCGTAGATGTGCTGAATCACCTCTTCCCGCCGCTCATGTTCAAAATCAACGTCAATATCGGGTGGTTCATTTCGTGCTGACGAGATGAAACGTTCAAACAACAGCTTTCGTTCGACAGGGTCGGCCTCAGTAATCCCCAGGCAATAGCAAATGAGCGAGTTTGCGGCGGACCCGCGGCCCTGGTACAGAATCTTTTTGCTCTTGGCGAACTTCACAATTTCATGAACAGTGAGAAAGTAGGGCGCGTACTCACGCTCGGCGATCAACTTCAGCTCATGGTCGATCTGTTTGAGAACTGCTTCAGAAACCCCTTTGGGATAACGCGTCTTCGCGCCTTCTAAAGTACGGGCTTTTAAATCTTCAAACGCCGACATGCCCGGCGTAATGATCTCTTCGGGGTATTCATAACGAAGCTCATCCAATGAAAAGCGGCATCGGTCTGCGATTTCGATAGTTGCCTCCAGCGCTTCCGGCCACTCGGCAAAGAGTTGGGCCATCACCTCGGGCGGCTTCAAATGACGCTCGGCATTGGCCTCCAGGCGAAACCCAGCTTCCGCCAACGTGCAGTGCTCCCGGATGCAAGTCACGGTATCCTGAAGCATCTTTCTTTCCGGCTCGTGATAGAGGACATCGTTCGTGACAACGATGGGAATGGCCAAAGATCGCGCGAATCCAGCCACAGTACGAATCCATTGCTTGTCATCGCCACGGCAGGAGTGTGTTAACGCGAGGTGGATATTTCCGTGAAACAAATCGGCACAGCGCTGAATGTGTGTTCTCGCGGATTCCTTTAGAATCTGGGGGAACGGCAGAATGAAATGCTGGCCTTCCGCATAATCTGCAACATCGTTGAGTTCCAGAAAGCATTCTCCCTTGGTCGCTCGGCGTCGCCCCAAAGTCAAAAGCTGTGTGAGTTTCCCGTATGCTTTGCGGTTCGTGGGATAGCAAAGAATACTTTCTCCGTTCGTGAGATCGAGCCGGCACCCCACGATGAAGTGGGTGTGAATTTCCTTCATTTTCTTCAGCGTGCTATGCGCCCACACAATGCCGGAGAGTGTATTGCGATCAGTAAGCGCAATCGCACGATGACCGTATTCGTTGGCCGCATTCACCAACTCTTGCGGATGTGAGGCGCCGCGCAAGAAGCTGAAATTGGACGATACCTGTAGTTCCGCATACTGCATACGATCTACGCAAAATGCCCGTGCAGAAACCAGCGTTCGGACCGATCGCAAAAGATCCAGAAGCGAAATCCTTTATCGTTCTCGATTCGATAGTAGTCGCGCGTGCCGTAACGCGAGTTGGGTTCACGCCACCATTCAGCGGTCAGGCGCTCGGGTCCTTCCAGGCGCATGACGCGATGCTTCTGATGGCCAATAAAAAACTGCACGGGGGATCCGCCGGGAATCAGGATGGAAACTTGAATGGGCATAGGTGGATCGATCAACCGAATGGGACGTACGCGATATGCCGGCCAATCCGCGCTTGCAAAGCTGGATGCCGTCGCGGAACGGAACTCCACGGCATGTTCCGGCAAATAGCTTTCCCGCACCCGGATGCGGTTCACTTCCTGAAATCCCAATCTCATGCCGAGACGGTCGATCAATAAATCGAACGATTCTTCGTCTCCTATCGTGGCCAATGAAGAGAAGCTGAGCTGTGCCGGAGGGAGCGCCTCGACATCTGGAACGGAAAGAACGAAAGTTTCAAAACCGAAATTTGCCCACAGCTTCTCTAATCTGCTGCTGAATAAGCGCATCAAATGTGGGATCGCGCGATTCGGCTTCGACGTGCGCACTTCACATCGATCCATCGTTCCATCTACCCGATAACATGCAAGATCCATGTGCCGCGATCCGAGGTGATTCTTTTCAAGCCGGCTGCAGATCTCTTGCAACAGATCATGAAGGACATATTCAACAGAGCCGACCGTGGAGATCGGCTCCGCCAAGATTCGTGAAGCTCGATACGCGGCAGGAGGGCGCCATGGTGTTAGTGGATCTTCCGCTTTCTGAAGAGTTCGATCGAGACGCCACAGAAGCGTAGAACCGAATCGCACGCTCAGCGAGTCGCGTGAAATCTTCCGTACCGCGCCGATCGTGATCAATCCCAGGCGGCGTAGTTCTAAAACGATTTCATGAGGAAGACGGAGCGCTTCTACTGGCAAAGGATCGAGAGCGGAGACAGTATGCTCACCGTGAACAATGAATCTATCGCCGTAACGCGCCAGCGCCCATGCGGCGCCCCAGGTATCCGCGATGGCTGCCTGGGATTCAATGCGCATTCGATGCAAACGGCGCTGGAGATCGAGGAGCAGCGAACCTTCTCCTCCAAACAAATGTGCGCAGCCGGTAATGTCGAGAATGATGCTGTCAGACCCATCCTGTGAGACTAGCGGTGAATATCGATCGCACCACTCGACAAGCCGCTTCAGACGATCGACCGCAATCTCCGGACAATAGAGACTAAGAAAACAACGCGCCATTTCATCCTGCCAGCGCCTCGTGTGCGGCCTGCTTCATCGGTTGAGCCGAGATGGTTTGCAGCTTTTGATCGCGCCATTCCAGAATCCACTTTCCTGGACGTCCTCCACGGCAGTACAAAAGATCGAGCGCCCACAGAGGATGTTCGAACCGTTGACCTGCTTTACCGGTGGCGGATGAAATCTTCCATCGCGTAATCGGAGAAGCGATAGGAGCGGAGGCGGCATGGCCCAAAAGAAGTCCCGTTGCTCCGCTCGATTCCGCTGCAAGCTGTAAACGCCGGGATTCTGTCAGATCCAGACCGCCAAGCAAAGCAATCACCGAGCTGACTTGTGGGCATCGTAATGCTTCCATAACGGCCCAGGCGAGATCCTGGTGTCGCCTCGCGGAGACGTAAAGGAGTCGGTCCAGTTTTACTCCAAAAGGCAGTAGACCGAGCGGATGCAAAGAGCGATCGGGCGCGATGTAGAGGATGTTGCCGTGGTCTCCACCAAGTCGCGAGGAAAGAACTGCAGAAAAGGCAATAGCGTTTGCTAAGCTTGCGCCTTTGACTTCGTGGATACAGCCTGCCGATACTCCACCATGTGGGAGCCAGGAATCGATCGCATCCGCCACCGGAATTGTGCGCGAAAACCGGCGCTGCCTCTCTTCGAAACAACTAATTTGTCTACGGAGGTTTTCGACCACCGGGTTGGCGAGCATTTCCACGGATCAGCATAGCACAGATATTCGCCATTTGTTCGCCGTCCCGGGCTTGACCTGACGAGTCGATTTAAGTTCGCGAAACGCTCGGCTCATGACCACTCTGTGCCACCGCATCCTGCACCGTGACGCGACGCGCGGAACGCGAAGCGAGCAGCAATACGAGTCCGCCCAGAACGTACACTCCGGCGGTAAAGCCGATCGCTTGGCTGAGCCCTACACGTTCCGATAAATATCCTACCGTCACTGGCGCCAAGCCGCCGCCGCAGAGCCAGCCGATCATGTTCATCACTCCCGCTGCGGTGCCGCGCGCTTCCGCTGGAATTACGTCGAATATCGAAGCGAAAATATTGGCGTCGTACAACCCCTTGAAAAGTCCCCAGGCAATCAGCGAGCCCGCAAGAATGCCCGCTGAGCGGGTCTGACTGCATAGCAGCACAAAAGGAGCGCCGCAGAACAGCGCTGTCGATTGCACCGCGATGCGGCCGCCCAAACGTCTTTTCTGCATGCCGTCCGCGAGCCAGCCGCCGAGCGGTGACCCGCACATGCTGGCGAGTTGCACAAACAATGTGGCCGAGAGTCCGGCAACGGCGACACTCAATCCGAAGCGATCGTAGAGAAACTTAGGCATCCAGGACAGGAGAACCATTGCCACAAAATTGGCACAACAGAAGCCTGCCAGCAAAAGCAGAGCCGCCGGTGTTTTTGAGATGTAACGCAAAACCTCGAGCAGGCCCGGCTT
>Ga0068856_100006182_pt1 | contig 11751 bp, 11 predicted proteins | sample KBSCornC62_FD_66595 | JGI IMG/M metagenome (GOLD analysis project Ga0068856, IMG submission 66595) | Corn rhizosphere microbial communities from Kellogg Biological Station, Michigan, USA - KBS Corn C6-2 | ecosystem: Host-associated > Plants > Roots > Rhizosphere > Soil ...
CCGCAGTATGAAATCAAGAGCGACAAGACCGAGCACATCGCGATGCACAAAGGCACGGCGCTGAGAAAAGTAAATAGGTGATCCGATCGGCAATGGCGGGCGGAGCGTTGCGGATGAGCGAAGGAATCCCCCGAGCACTCCATCGGAAGCGCGCGTGCGAGCCAGGTGGCACAACGACGGTGCGGGAATATTGATCGACTGGTGGCCGCGCGCGGTCCAGAAAGCAGATGCCGCAGTGGATCGTTGAGTGAAGGATCTCGTCCCCCAGTATTACGCTGACAAAATGGTTCGAACATCCGGTGCGAAAGCAGGAGTTTCGCGGTCGCTACGAGCAGAAATTGCTCCCGCATGTCGACCAGCTCAAGCAACTGCGCGAGTTGGCTTGTAAGACACCGATCACGGTCGTGCGGGTAAGTCGGTTCCCGATACGCGTGTCGCAGCCAACGCGACAGCGCGACATATTCTAACGAGATGACCCTATTGTCGCCGGAATCGCTCGCGTTGATGGGGATTGCCCACCGAGCCACGTCGCTTAGGGGTAAGGAAGCAGCTCCGATTCGCACTTGCAGCACGGGCACAAGCTGCCGCAACGTTCCGAACGTGGGCTGTGCACCAAATCAAAGCTGCGCTACACAAACCATCCAGCATTCCCGATAGCCATCGGCGACTTTGGCCGCTACCTTGCTGAGCGAGCCCTTCGAGACAGTGTCTTGGAGCTGAAGCAAAAAATGGAAGTTGCCTCGAAACAGACCTAAGACCTCATGCGTTTGAGCTAAGCGCCAGCACGTTTTCAGCCGCCTTCGCGGCATTAAGGAGCAATCATGCAGCACAAACGGCGAACATTCCTGATTGGCGCTGCGGGCGCTGTGTCTGGTTTGGCGACTTCGCGCCTTACTTTCGCTCAAGTTGGCGCACCGTTATCGGAGAGCGACCCTCAGGCGCAGGCCTTAGGCTACAAGACCGACGCTACGAAGGCGGACAAGGTGAAGTTCCCGAAGTACGCGCCTGGCCAGACGTGCAGCAGCTGCCAGCTCTATCAAGGAAAACCGACCGACGCTACCGGCCCATGTCCGATCTTTCAGAATAGGCTGGTCGCATCGAAGGGATGGTGCAGCGCATGGGTCAAGAAAGCCTGAGGTCTCGGCGAGCGCAACCGTAAGCGCGTTCTAGTCGGGATTCGACCTGACAAGCAATTTCCGCTCGAATTGGATCTTCGCTTTATTCAACTACGGAGTCAACCGAATCGACGGCCATTCCAGTCAAGGAACATTCTGGCGAACAATTTCGACACTAGCGACGGGTCGTTGTCGACCGGTTGCGGTTGAAAAACTCCAAATCGCATGACTTTGAATTCTCCGCGTGGGGTCCCTTGCGATCGACAATTCGGGGTGCGAATGTCTAGACGGCCCTAGCCACCATCGACAATTCGACGTCCGCGATTACGGCGCGACAAGATCACGCGTCTCGCGGCCGTGACTGTGTGATGCCGAAGAAAACCGGTTCGCGTGTGTCATTTGATCGGGCGTCAAAACTACCTGCCGCACCTGACCTTACCTTCCAGCGCCGGGCGTGTCCCGTGCCCATTGGGGTCGCGACCCGGCTTCGACAGGATGGGCCGTCGAGGGGCGGAATTAGCGATGGCAGCTGTGATGAACGCGGCGGCGGCAATCACGATCGCTACAGCAGCAAAAAGATCAATCCCCGTCACGGCCCAAGCCAGGACGACGAACATTGCCAGGACCGCAACAACGCCGAGAAGCTCATCCCGCTGAAACGGGTTAGGCGAGCGGCGTTGAGCCAGGTTATGGTCATCGTCACGCGGTAGGCCACTTCGTCGAACCGAATGAGCAAGGTCGATCCGAGGCGGTCGGATTATCTTTAGCGGCGCGAGGAATTCCGAATTCGACGCGGTCTGCGATGTCGCTCCTGGCGGCATCTGCAAGGTCTTCACCCACGCTCCCGAGGGTATTGGCACTCCCCACGTACGGCGTCTTGTCGTTGCAGTGGACAACGCGAAGTCGCGATGTGTGTAGCGGTTCATCCATGTCTCCGATTCAAGTGCAGCGCCGTGTCGCTCGACGAAACAGTAATTCAGAGTGTCGCAAAATCGTGTTTGAGTACCCATCGTCGCGCACGGAGCCACATGCCAATGCTAGTCGAGGAGCGCATGCTCCGGTAGCCATGCACCGAGAAAAACACTGTTTCTGGTGGCGCGTCCGCGGTCGGCACGTCGGAAACAGTGACACTACGAGTGGGCGCTTGTCGGTCGAGATCAGACGCCATCATGGAGAAGTCGACAACACACAGAACAAGATGCGATGTTCGATGTATGGCGCGACGGATCGTCATCGCCACAGGAGGATGATTACCAAGACGTGCTGAGAGTCGTTCGCAGCGGTCCCCGAAATACGCGTAGTCGCTTAGCGTGCCGCTAGCGCGCGAATCTAGTTGGGCCGTAGTGCTGCAATCCCCCCAAACCAGTAGCGCCGCACACATGGACTACGGTGATGTCCCTATGCTGCCTGTGGCCCATAATCAATCGGAAGGTAACGCGATAGCCGCGTCGCGACGTACGGGTCGTCCTCGGTCAGATTCCGTAGCCACTCCGCGTATCCGAGCAGATCGGCGAGCGGCGCCTCGCCCTCCAACACGAAAGCCACGCCTTGCTGTGCAAGTCGCCTGACGTTCCCGCGGCGCCGCGCGAAGTCGCGCTCGACGTGACGACAGTGGTGCTCGGGCACGTTTACGAGCACGTCCATCCACGGCTCGAGCACCCGAGCGCCATGCACGTAGCGGACGCTTGGTGGCTCAACCATGAAGGCGTTCCCGTGGCGGCGCGCCACCTCTGCCATCGCGTGCTCGAGCGCTCCCTCAGAGCGGCCAAGAACTCGGAGCCCGTTGTAATCCGGGACATAAAGCGTATCGGCAATGGTCGGTCGGCGACGCCATGCATCCTGCAACACGAGCGCGTGCCTTTCGGAATCCCGGGTTCGTACTATCTGTTCGATTGGATATTCGGGGTGCCAGAGCGGCTGAGACTTTGGTGTATCGGCAAGTGAGTGCGTACGCGCGAACAATGAGAAGACCATGGACGTCTCCGATGTCAAAGGGTAGGGACGCGAAATCGCAATGCACCTCGCCCGAACTCTGACAATCTGTCATTTGTGACGGCTTTACTAGCCACAGTGCTTGAACAACACCGTTTCCCATTGCGCACAACTCACAAAAGCAACCGCAAGTGCTCGTGTGAGAAGGCACGACGCCACGGGTAGTGCAGACGCCGTCGAGCCTGCGAGCCGCGTGCCTCGAGGCGACGGCGCGACGCTGAGAACGAAGGTCCCAGCTACACGGACCTTACGCATCCTTAGAGGGGTTTGCGTGACCTCGAGCACCCGCAATCGACGGTGTACCCGGTGCGGAAACTCCTACTCGATCATCTGACCGCTGGATAGGCCCAGAAGCGCAGCGTGTGGGGGGCCGACGGCGAGGACAGCTCTCTTGATCGCTGCAAGGAGCGGACAAATAGAGGTCATTTAGCCCGTTGCACAGCGCTCACACTGCGCATAGGGACACGACTTTGCGGCACTTTCGGCATCCAGTCCCGATCCCAGTACGGCGGAGCGGCGAAGCGAGCCAGCAGGAAGTCGATAAAGACGCGCACCTTCGCGGAAAGATGCCGGTTCGGTAGGTAGAGCGCATGCAAGTTGCGCTCTGATGGCACGTACTGCGCGAGCACGGCCTGCAATCTGCCCGCTTGGAGGTCCTTGCCCACGATGAACGTCGGGAGCAGCGATATCCCGAGCCCACCGAGCACCGCTTGCCACAGCGCCTCATCGTCGTTCAGGGTGAGACTTCCTCGCACCGGCACGACTACTTCGGTCCCTTCGGCAAGAAAGCGCCATATTGAATCCGGATTAGCGTGCGTATAGATGAGACAGTTGTGGTCGACGAGATCTTTAGGCGTTTCCGGTATCCCGTGTTTGTCGAAATAGCTCGATGTCGCACAAACGACGCGATTGATTGGCGCGAGATGACGTGCGACGACGTTGGGCGGCAATTCGCGCGCGATACGGATCGACAGGTCGTAACCTTCCTCGGCTAAGTCGAAGAAGCGGTCGCTGATGGTCAGATCGATCTTTACTTCTGGATATTGCGCAAGGAATTCCGGCAGAGCCGGCGCGATGTGCAGCGTCCCGAAAGCCACTGGCGTGGTGAGCTTCAGCACACCCCTGGGTTCGCCGTGCAATCGGCCCACAAGCAGCTCCGCCTCCTCGGCCTCCTGGACAACGCGCGCACAGTGCTCGTAAAAGGCAGCGCCAACCTCGGTCAGACTAAGGTTGCGCGTTGTGCGGTTTAGGAGGCGTGCGCCAAGCGACCTTTCGAGCTTGGTCACCTCTTTGCTTACCATCGACTTGGATAGACCAAGCCGCCGCGCAGCCTCGGAAAAGCTCTTCGCTTCCGCGACCCGTGCGAAGATCGCCATACCGACGAGGTTCTTCATGCCCGCACCTCGGATGTCTGCGCCCCGACCGCGATTCTATATTCTCCGCTATAGGTCAGCTGTCGTTAGCCGCACCATGCCTGCGCGTGGTCTGTAGTTGGCGGGCCCTAGCAACAACCCGCAGTCTGTAGGGTGAACAGGAACCGCGCATGAAACGACGCGCCGAGAGGACGCGGACGGGCGGCAGTTCGATTCGGAGCACGGAGCTTCGGTTTTGCAGAGCTTCCCTAGCACGTAAGGACACCGACATGCGATATCTGGCTCTGGTGGCCGACTCTGACGGTACGTTGGCTGTTGACGGGGAAATGACGGTTGACACCGCTTCGGCCCTAGGGCGACTTCGAATGTCTGGCCGTCGGGCGATACTGGTCACAGGAAGCGGTTGGACGACCTGCTGGCAATCTGTCCCTATGTGGAGCTCTTCGACTGCGTCGTCGCGGAGAACGGCGCTCTGGCTTATGCGCCCCACACGCGCGAGGTGACGCCACTCGGCGAGTGATCGAGTGCGTTTCCGTACGAAACGTTGTTGTTCCCGTGTGCGCCTTATCACGGGGCTCGCCCGACCCTATCATTTGTCTTGACCGTTTATTGATCTTGGCCGAGCACATCACCTATAGGAGCCAACATGGACAACCGCCATTTGTTTCTCACCGAAGGCGATTTCGTTCGGGTAATGGCATTGCGGCCCACCCCCGCGCTGCGGGCGGAGCTCGAGCGCGCGATCGTTGTTCCGGCGGACGCCATTCCACCGCAGGTCGTGACGATGTACTCGGACGTTCGCTATCGCGACGAGCACGCAGAAATGACCTGTCAGATACAGATCGTGTTGCCGGAGGATGCGGACTTGAAGCAAGGAAAGGTATCGGTCCTCGCACCGGTCGGCGCCGCGCTGCTAGGGCTCGAGACCGGCCAAGCTATCGACTGGAAGTTTTCGGCTGGAGAGATACGGCGATTGCGGGTTGAGGAGGTGGTCCAACAGCGCACAACGTCCCTGTGCAATTCGCGTGCGGCGGCCCTGGGTTCGTCGCCTCTCGGCGATGCGGCATAGAGTCGGAATGGAGGATGGAATGGACAAGGAGTTTATGGGCGAACGGAGGAGAGCTCTGGAGGAGGAATACTTCGCCGGGCTCAATCGCGCGCTGATCGACCGATTGCGCGCTGCGGAAGCGGCGAGTGCCAAGTCGGGTGATGTCCGCGAGACTTGCGATGTCGAAGAGGACGTGTCCTCGCACGGTCACGGCAGAGAGAAACGTTAGCGCTGCCACCGGTCGGGTCGCTGGATGCACGGTGGGCGGCGGGATCGGTGTGCGGGGCCGCAGGTGATGCGCTTCACCATGACACTCTCCTTTCACGGTCTGGAAAGCGAAGAAATGCTCGCTTGGCGGTTGCGTGTCGCAAACCTGGCGTATTCAGGACACACCGTGAAATGCCGCAACGAGCGCACGGCGTAACGTCTCGACGCTTCGCGCGAGCGCTTCCGCCTCGTCGGCTGCGAGCGGCGGTGTGAGCACGGTCTCGATTCCCCTGCGGCCTAGGCGCGACGGCAGCGACAACGTCACGCCGAAATTGGGTTGATGCGATCCGATCGGAATCACCGCCTTTTCGTCGCGCGCGACGATCTCGACGATGCGTGCGACAACCACGCCGATCCCGAGCCTGCTCGCACCGGTCCCCTCGATGATGTCGATGTTCGCGTAACGCACCTCGTTTTCGATTTCGCTGCGGAAGTTACCGGGCTGCGTCCCTTCTGGAAGCAGGGCGGGAATGATCGGCGTTCCCGCAATGCTCGCCGAGGACCAGACGAAAACCTGCGACGTACCGTGCTCACCGATCACTTGCGCCTGCACCGAGCGTGCATCGACGCCGAGCCGCTTCGCGAGCTGAAATTGAAATCGCAGCGAGTCCAGGAACGTGCCGCTGCTTAAAATCCGTTCGTGGCCGGCTACTTGCCGGGCGATGTCGGCAAGTACGTCCGGGGGATCGGTGACGACCAGTAGGAAGGCTTCGGGCGCGGCCGCGACGATCCTGGGAACGATATCCCGATAGACACCGGCGTTGGTTGCCAAGAGACGCAATCGGCCCGCGGCGTCGTCGCGGTCGGTCGCGCCACCGCTCTGTTCGTTGGCACCGGCTGTGATTACGACGATCGCTGCTCCGCGGAGATCTTCGTAATCGCCGGCCTGCAGCGAAACGGCTGGCGCGAGCAGGGCTCCGTATTGAAGATCCGTAACGGCGCCGCGGGCTCGATCGGCGTTGCGATTGACGAGAACAATTTCGCGCGCGGAGCCGCGCAGCACTATCGCAGTCATGCACGAAATGCCGACGGCCCCCGCACCGACGATGCCGATCTTCACGATCGCTGCCGCTTGTGGTTAATCTTCGGACGTAGCAAAGGCGGCGCTACGGTTCATGTCGAAAAACAGTGTCATGAATCCCGGCACGGTTTTCTTGGTGGAATGTACGACCGGCAGCCTGTAAATGACGGCGGCCGTCGCCGCCCGTGCGATGTTACTCACGAGCCGCTGACGCTTCATCGGCGCGATCGAATTCACCTGCACCGCTGGTAGTCGATGACGATGAAAGCCGCTTTGATCCTTCACCGAATCGCGGATAGGTTCACTCGACATGATCGTCTCCGTCGAATGGAGCGGTGTTGATCCCGCTCACGAGTTTCTCGGCAACACCGTGTAGACCCGCACGATGAACGCGTGGAAATCCGCCATGTAGCCGCGCAGAAAGTCTTCGGTCAGCTCGTCGGTGACCTGTCCGTCGTCGGTGATGAGCCCGGGCTTGAACTGGATGTAGGCCTCGGGAGCGTTCATCTGCGGTGCGTTGCAGAAGCTGAGGACGCTCTTGAGCTGCTGCTGCGCGATCGCCGTGCCGATTGCACCGGGCGATGTGCCGATCACCGCCGCCGGCTTGCGAGCGAAAGAATTCTTTCCGTACGGACGACTCGCCCAATCGATCGCGTTCTTCAGACCGCCGGGGATCGAGCGGTTGTACTCGGGCGTGATGAACAGCACCGCGTCGACGTCCGCAAGCGCTTTCTTGAACGCGTGCGCGGTCGGCGGGAAGTCGGCGTCGTAGTCGTAGCTGTAGAGCGGCAGGTCCTTGAACGGGATCTCGACCATCTGCAGATGCGGCGGTGCAAGACGAACGAGTGCGTTGGCGAGCTTGCGATTGATGGACGCGGTGGCGAGGCTGCCGACGAGGAAGCCGACCTTGTGCAAAGACATGTTCACCTCCGCTCGAAGAGCGTGGCAGCCGTTGGCCGCGATGCAGGAGATTCGCTAGCTTAGGCGCGAAACGCTCCTCGTGGAAGCGGGTTTCGCGAGGTCAACGATTTTCTTCTTCGCATCGGCCGGGCGAACGAACTCGGGCTCGCATCAAACGATGAGCGGCGGCGACCGATGATCGTGCGCGAATTCGAAATATCAAAGCTGACGAATTCCTGACGCGTCGGGGGGCCAGATTGGCATTTGCCTGGTCCGCGTGGCACCATCGGCGCACATCGAACACCGACGCGACACCAAGTCCACACTACGCAACGGAGGTCATCCATGCAACCGGCATCGTCAACCCGGACGTCTTCCTCGGACGCTGCATCATTTCCCGGACTCGACGCGCTTTTGCCCGACCTCGAGGCGCTTTACAAGGACATTCACGCGCATCCCGAATTGTCGATGCAGGAAACGCGCACGGCAGACATCGCTGCGCAACGCCTGCGCGATGCGGGCTACGAGGTCACGGCCCGGGTCGGCAAGACGGGTGTCGTGGGACTGTTGCACAACGGCGAGGGTCCAATCGTTATGCTGCGCGCAGACATGGATGCGCTGCCGGTTGCCGAGGCCACCGGACTGCCATATGCCAGCAAGGTGACTGCGACCGATGATGAAGGCATAACCGTACCGGTCATGCATGCGTGCGGCCACGACATGCATACGGCGTGGCTCGCGGGCGCATCGAAGATCCTCGCGCAGATGCGCGATGGATGGCATGGCACGGTGATGGCAGTGTTCCAGCCTGCGGAGGAAACCGCCGCCGGTGCTCAGGCGATGATCGATGATGGCTTGTTCAAGCGCTTTCCGAAGCCGAGCGTCGTTCTGGGTCAGCATGTGATGGTAGGGCCGGCGGGCATGGTGGGTGGACGCACGGGGGCTGTCACGTCGGCGGCCGACAGCTTTCAGATCCGGCTGTTCGGGCGGGGCGCGCATGGCTCGATGCCGCAGTCGAGCATCGATCCGGTCGTCATGGCCGCGGCGACCGTGATGCGTCTGCAGACGATCGTCTCGCGGGAACTGGCGCCGACGGAAGCGGCGGTCGTGACGATCGGCGCGCTGCAAGCTGGCACGAAGGAGAACGTCATCCCCGACGAGGCGATCATCAAGCTCAACGTGCGCACGTTCGACGAGGGCGTGCGCAAGCGCGTGCTCGCCGCGATCGAGCGCATCGTTAAGGCGGAGGCAGCCGCCTCGGGCGCGCCGAAGGTACCGGAAATCACGCCGCTCGATCGTTATGCGCTCGTGGTCAACGATGCCGATGCGGCTCGACGCGTCGCCACTGCGTTTCGCGAGCATTTCTCCGCGGCGAACGTGCGCGAGACTGGGCCGACGACGGCGAGCGAGGACTTCGGCTCGTTCGGCGCGGAGTGGCACGTGCCCTCGGTGTTCTGGTTCGTCGGCGGGACTGATCCGGAGGTGTATGCGAAGGCGAAGGCGGCGGGCAAGGTCAACGAGATCCCGAGCAATCACAATCCGCACTTTGCTCCGGTGATTCATCCCACGTTGCGCACGGGCGTGGAGACGCTCGTGGTCGCGGCGTGCGCATGGCTGTCGGCCAGCGAGCAGGCGGCATAGCCCGCGCTTGAGAACTGCATCCCATCGTGGCCGACATCGTGACGCCCGCCATCGTTCACGCAATGAAGCTGCTTCCTGACGGTGTTGAACTTGTAATCGCCTTAAGGTTTATTGATTCTCACCGTCCTCTGAACTCCTCCTCATATTAGTCGCACCATCGCGACCTCGCTGCGTTGTGACGTAGTGGGTCACGATGGCGGGACGCAGCAGGAATCGCTGTGCCCGCTCCTGTATGTCGCTGTCGGCTTTTGTGACGCGCTCATGATGGCGCAAGTGCTCCAACCAGGATTCGCTGAGAAAGGTTTCGATCAACCGACCTGGCTCGCTGGCGTCTTCGAAAACCCCCCAGGCATACGCGCCATCGCGCCGGCGCTCGGACGCCACACCCTGAAGCGCGGCGAGAAAGGCATCGCGATCTTTCACGGCGATGCGATATTCGATGGTCACCAAGACCGGCCCCGCTGGCTGACGCAGATCCTCCGCGAGAACCGGGGCCGGCCAGTGCATCGATGGCGTTAGATCGAGGCCCGCTGCGGTCTGCAGTTTGTAGCGTAGGGTCAAGGAAATCGACAAGAGAACGCCAGCCGCGGCAAGATAATGGGCGAGCGGCAGACTTGTTAGATGAGCGACCTCGCCCCAGACTGCGCTTCCAACAGTCATGGCACCGAACACCACAGTGACGTAGATGGCGAGCCCGCGTCCACGCACCCACTCGGGAAGTGCGAGCTGGGCCGAAACGTTGAGGCTCGAAAGGGTCGCGATCCACGCGGCACCCGCCAGCAAACTCGCTACAGCCGCGATGCTTCCACTGGTCGCAATGCCGAAGAGCATTAACGCGACCGCGGTTGTGGCAGTGCCCACATTGACCAGCCGATCGGGCCCAAGCGCCGCCTTGAGTCGGGGCAGAACCATTGAGCCTCCCACTGCGCCGACGCCGATCGCGCCGAGCAGGACGCCGTACAGTGTGGCGCCGCCCCCGATCTGCGTATGCGCGACGAGAGGAAGAAGGGCCCAATACGCGCTCGCGAACACAAAGAAGGCAGCCGCACGTATAAGCGTCGCACGAAGAGGTCGGTTGTTGCGCGCATAGCGCACGCCAGTACGAATTGCGCTCAACAGGCGTTCAGCCGGCAAGCGCTGACCTTCGTGCTTGGGCGTCCGCCACCATACCAGCGCACCGATCGTTCCGGCATTGCTGAAGGCGTCGAGCCAGAATGGCGCCGCAATTCCGAAGACGCCGGTGACAAGTCCACCGAGCGCTGGGCCGATTGCTCGGCTGATGTTCACACCGACGCTATTCGCCGCCACAGCGGAAGGAAGATCCTCACGAGGCACGAGCATCGGCACGATAGACTGCCACGCTGGTGCGGTAAGCGCGCTACCCACGCTGATGACAAACATGAAGCCGAGCAGCGAGATCGGCGTGACGAGCTGCAAGGTTACGATGGTCGCAAACACTGCCGATACCACCATGATGCCGACTTCCACAGCGATTAAGAATCGGCGCTTGTCGATGATGTCCGCGAGGGCGCCAGCCGGAAGCGCGAAAAGCAGCATGGGCAGGCTCGATGCGACCTGGACCAGCGATACTGCAAATGGATCGGTGTCAAGGCTGGTCATTAGCCAGGCCGCAGCCGCGCTATACATCCATCCACCCACGTTCGCAACAACCGTCGCTGTCCACACGACGGCATAGGTGCGATGCCGAAACGGCCGCAACGGTGAACTCGTCCCGGGCGCTTTAGCCATGGGCGAGCCTCATCATCGCGATTGCAAAGGTCGCGGCGCGACGGCTTGGCATCTTTCGAGTCCGACGTTGTGGTGAGTACGCGCTCGTGGTCACGAACTCATGGCCACACAGCATAGCGCCCCGGAGCTTGTTCGTTGCCGGCGGGGAACAGTTCGCGGCGGCGCAGAAGGGACTGGACGCGTGATATTAACGAGCGGTGCCGGCCAAGCGCGCTTCGTCGAAAGGACATCTCGAGCAATTGGCACTCGCGTAATGAGGCGACGCAGTTAATTGTCTCTAATGGCGAGGAGCGAGCATGTGAGCGCGACACTGTCGCGCTCAGACGCTAATTGATCATCGAGCTGCTGATTCGCGATGTCGAGCTTAGATCGCTCGCGGCTGAAACGCGCGTGGGACGTATCGCCCGTTGGGCTACCTGCGATTCATGCTTACTACGCCTCGAGTTTCTGCGCGACGCTCAATGTCAGGGCTCCCCGGCCCGTGTCGCCTCGAAAAGGGACCAGGTGCGGCGCTCGGTCTCTCGATCCAGACCTCGAGCAGGCTTGCAGTGGCGACATCACGGTGCTCCTCGCATACATTGTGAGTTTCGCGCATGCGCGCCGCGAGTTCCTTGTTGTCGTCTCGCAGTTCAGCCAGCATGTCCA